>Ga0209759_1001195_pt1 | contig 16189 bp, 14 predicted proteins | sample AraplaCL_Col_mMS_FD_184261 | JGI IMG/M metagenome (GOLD analysis project Ga0209759, IMG submission 184261) | Arabidopsis root microbial communities from the University of North Carolina, USA - plate scrape CL_Col_mMS (SPAdes) (version 2) | ecosystem: Host-associated > Plants > Roots >...
AAGCAGCGCATCGATGAGCGGCTGCGCGGCGCGCGTCTCACCAACGGACACGGCATGCACCCACAGCAAAGGGCGATCCGGATTCGGGCGTGGCGGGTAGAAGCCAAGCCGCTCGCCAACGTGCTGGCGATAACCGGGCTCCTTGCGGCCGCGCCGCCACAGGCGCAGCAATGCGAACGGCAGCGCTATGCGCCACAACCAGCGATACAGAAAGCGCAGCATCAGAGCACACCCAGCGCGCGCAGCGCATCGAGCGCTTGCGCGCTGGTCGGATGGGCCTCGGCGCTGCCGAGGTCGTGCACGTTCGGCGTCCAATAACCGCCCGTGCGCCACGAGGTGGTGAAGTTGTAGAGCGCGACGGTCGGTTTGCACAGCGCGGCCGCGATGTGCACAAGGCCGGTGTCCACACCCACCACCGCAGTCGCCTGATCAAGAAACGCGGTCACATCGGGCAGAGACATGCGCGGCGGAATCACCACGCGCCCCACCATGCCCGGCGCAGCAGCGACGATGGCTTCGCGGATGGATTCGCTCGTGCGCCGCTCCGTTTCACTGCCCCACGGCAGCGCGATGGCGTAGTCGCGTGCCAACAACTCGCGCGCGACGTCAACCCACGCCGCCTGCGGCCACCCCTTGTCGGCACGCGAAGTCGCGTGCACCAGCGCCACGTATGGACGGGGCAGCTTGAACGGCAAGTCGGCCGGCGGCTGCAAACCGAAATCGATGGTATCGGGCAACGCGTAACCGAATGCCTGGGCCACCATGCGGCGCGAGCGCTCGACCACGTGCACGCGCGGCTCCATCTCAACCTTGCGCTGATAGAACAGCTTGGCGAGCGGTTCGTAACCAGCACCTTCCGAACGATTACCAAGGCCCGCGACGAAACCACCAGGCGCCAGCCTGGCCTGCGCGGCAATGAGCGCCGTCTTGATGAGCCCCTGCGTGTCGAGCACCGCGTCATACGACTTGGCACGCAACGCGCGACGGAACGCCGCCATCTCGCCCCACGTTTTCCCGGAACCAAGCGACTTGCGCCAACGCCGCAGGGCAAACGGAATGACGCCCTGCACGCCCCGCACGATGCGGACGATCCCTGCGAAGCCTTCTTCAACTACCCAGTCGATCTCGGCATCCGGATAGGCCCGCAGAATATCGGCCACGACCGGCGTGCAATGCACCACATCGCCAAGCGACGATACCTTGACGATCAGCACACGCATGCCGTCACCCTTTCCCCCAACTTCATGAGTGCGAACCGTGCGATCAGAACGGCAGTTGCGCGTCCGGCTTCTCGGCCAGGATCACGCGGCGGAATTCGCTCTGGATGCGCGCCATCGCGGCATCGTTGTCGGCTTCGAAACGCATCACCACTACCGGCGTGGTGTTGGACGGGCGCGCCAAGCCAAAGCCATCTTCGTATTCCACGCGCACGCCATCGATGCGATTGACTTCCTTCGCGCCTGCAAACGTGGCGTTGGCCTTGATCTTGTCGAGCAGATCGAACGATTCACCCTCGGCACACTTCAGCTGCAGCTCAGGCGTGCAGTGCGAGTTAGGCAGCGCGTTGAGCGTGGCGCTCGGGTCTGCCAAGCGCGAAACGATCTCCAGCAGGCGCGCGCCCGTGTAAAGCCCGTCGTCAAAGCCGTACCAGCGGTCCTTGAAGAAGATGTGGCCGCTCATCTCGCCGGCCAGCGGTGCGCCCGTTTCCTTCAGCTTGGCCTTGACCAGCGAATGGCCGGTCTTCCACATCGTCGCCTTGCCGCCGTGCTCACGAATGAACGGCGCCAGCTTGCCCGTGCACTTCACGTCGAAAATGATTTCACCACCCGGGTTGCGCGACAGCACTTCCTGCGCAAACAGCATCAATTGCCGGTCGGGGAAGATCACCTGGCCATCCTTAGTGACCACGCCCAAGCGGTCGCCATCGCCATCGAACGCGAGGCCGAGTTCGCAATCCGTGGTCTGCAGCGTGCGCACGAGATCCTGCAGGTTCTCGACGTGGGCGGGGTCCGGATGGTGGTTCGGGAAATGGCCATCCACTTCGCAGAACAGCTCCGTCACCTCGCAACCCATCGCGCGGAACAGCTCCGGCGCAAAAGCGCCCGCCACGCCGTTTCCACAGTCCACCGCAATCTTCATCGGGCGACTCAGCTTGACGTCCGAGACGATTCGGTCGATGTACTCTTGGCGGATGTCTACTTGCACGTAGTCGCCTGCGCCTTCCGTGAAATCGCCCTGCTCGATACGCGTGCGCAGCGCCTGGATCTGGTCACCATAGATGGCTTGGCCCGCCAGTACCATCTTGAAGCCGTTGTAGTCCGGCGGATTGTGGCTGCCCGTGACCATCACGCCCGAGGTAGTGCGACGCCCGGCCAGTTCGATGTTCGTGCCGAAGTACACCATCGGCGTGGCCACGAGGCCCAGATCGATCACATCGACGCCACTTGCGCGCAGGCCTTCTGCTAGGGCCGCCAGCAGTTCCGGGCCGGACAGGCGCCCGTCGCGACCGATGACGACGGCGGATTCGCCCTTGGCGCGCGCTGCGGAGCCGAAGGCGCGGCCGATCAGGCGTGCGGTCTCAGCATCGACGGTTTTTCCGACGATGCCGCGGATGTCGTAGGCTTTGAAGATGGTGGGGTGGATGCTGCTCATGGGCGGATGACCAACGTAAAGAGCCAATTGTAAACCGTGTCGATCGTATCCCCTCAAAACGGAAGCGCATGGATGCACATCTTCCGACCGGTGGGATCCCGCACGAGGCACGTTACAATTGGTATTAAATTGGGAAAAAGCACACCACATGCGCACCGTCGTTACGAGAAAGTCACTTTCACTATCGGAACTCGCCCGTCTGTTCGCGAACTCGTCCAAGTTGATCCTTGCGTCAGTCATTGGCGGAATGGCGGCCGGCTTTTTGACGTCACAAGTAGTTCATCCGCGGTGGGTAGCCACGATGGCTATTCAATTGGGGCAGGTGACCACAGTCAGCAGAAACGGGCTCACGTCTCTACCTATCGAGAACCAATTGACGGCGGCGGATCGGTACAACACGCCAGGTTATCGCCTTCAAGTCATTAGAGAATTGGGACTACAACCCACGGGAAACGCGCAGGCAAACCTGATTTTCGATACCCTTAAGGCCACACCGGGCCGTGGTCCAAATGTAGTCAACGCGCAGGTCTCGGCCTACTCACGGGAGCAAGCAGCCGCAGCGTTGGAGGCAGCCTTCAGGGTCTTTTCAGCCGCACACCGCGAACTGTTTGAACAAGCGACGAAGACGATGCAAGACAGCCTGGTTAGCGCAAGGGCTAGGCTCAAGGCAACTCAACAGAACTATGCGATGACCGAACGCGGACTAAATTCCGCGACTCCGCGAGGAAGCACGGGAATCAATAGCGCTCGCGATGTACTAATGACGAATATGGCAGCGCTTCTGAGCGAGCAGATTGTCACGTTGCAGCAGGAAGTCGCTGTCTATGAAGATGCCCTTTCCCCGCTGCGTAGCTACCCTACAAGAGCGATCGGCCCCGTCTATGTTCCCGCACGTTCCCAGACACCAAGCACAACGATGTTTATAGCCGCAGGCGCGCTCTTAGGCCTTGTTGCGGGAGCCGGTTTAGCACTGCTCAGAAATTCTGACGACATCGCATAGGCGCCCTGCGGCACTTGGAACGTCGCGTACTGCCCCGGCAAGCAGTGAATCCGGCGCTATGATGTCACGAGAGAACCTACGTATTTGCTTGGCCCCGAACTCTCGGGCGGACTTCCAGCCCCTCATACAAGCTATCCAGTGATTACGATTGTAACGCCCACCTTTAATCGGGCATCAACCTTACCAAGGTTATACGAAAGTCTTCTGAAACAGACGCACCAGGATTTCGAGTGGGTCGTCGTCGATGACGGCAGCTCAGACGCAACATCCGAGCTAATTAAAAATTGGCAACAAGCGAACGCCATTCGAGTTCAATATATATTCCAGCCTAATGCAGGTAAACATATAGCACTCAACACCGGCGTAACGCACGCTCAAGGCGACATTATTTTTATTGTGGATAGTGATGATGCCATCACCGAGGACGCCATACGACAGATCAATGATAAATTCTCCGATTTTGACCACACGAAGCTAAGCGGTCTTTGTTTTAGGAAGGTTAAATTCGACGGAACACTTGTTGGACGCGAAATCGCACTAGATTCGATATATGCAACTGCGAACGATGCCGGCAAGATGTTCCGAGGTGACTTAGCATACGTCTTCAAAAAGACTGCAATGCAAGGCAATCCCTTCCCCCAAATACCAGGAGAGAAATTCGTCCCCGAACTTTACATATGGAATAAAATCAGCGATACAGGAAATATACTTTTTTTCCCTCGGATCGCTATATATTTATGCGATTATTTGGCTGACGGATATAGCAGCAATTTCACCGCAACACTCAGAAAGAATCCCAAAGGGTTTCTACTTTTCTACATCGATCAAGTTAAAAGAGAAGAATCACCGCTACTTAAGATAAAGTACGCGATCCGCGCGTTCCAATGTCTTTACTTTCGAGCAACAAAGCTATTCAAAAGAAAGCCGCCCAAAAACTGGTCCGCCGCCCACTGAGCATGCCGAGTGCAAAATCGATCCGCACAAGCGCAGACGAAGAGCATCGATAGCCCGCCTTGACGTAGCGTAACGGGCGTCACTTTTCTGCATTGGCTGCTTGTTGACGCATCCTACTAGGCCAGCAATCACAAAAAACCATGCTTCGGCATCTTCCTTCAGTACTTCTTAAGCTAAGTCGCGCGTCAGTAATCACCGCTTCATCTTCGACATGCGCCCTTCTCGAGCTTTGGGTTCTTAGCAGCAAACTCCATGTGCATGACCTGGGAGTTGTCCTTGCGGCTCAAGGTGTCGCTGCATTGCTAGCAGCCGTCGGGGAAGCGGGATTCGCCCTGTGGGTCCCACAGCGATTGGCGCATTGCGCAACTCCACTTCGCCTCACGGCACTGTCACGATATGCTGTGTCGATTCGACTGCCGCTATTTGCGGTTCAGACTTTATTGATTGCTATTGCCACACGCTACACCATCGTAGGTTGGAACAACTTTGGTTTGACTCTCATAATGTCGGCATCCATGGCTTTTAGTTTTGGATGGGTTTTCATTTCATCGGAAAGATATGTGCTGATTGCATTAACTGAGAGCATCGCTCGTTTGGTAGGATTACTCGCCTTCATGCTCATCCCAACAAAGAGTGCAGATATGGCGTTGGCATGCCTGGGATTTGCGAGCGCCCTACAATCTGCCGGTCAACTATTGATTGCGTACCGTATTGGCCTTTTGTCAGCGCTGCCAATACCCAAACTGAGACGATTGCGCATCCATGCGCGGCATTTCGCAGCTTATCGGTCGGCCATCATACAAGCCGCAGGGCGAAACATCTTGCCCGTCTCTGTGGGGGCGGCTGTTGCAGCGCCTCTAGCCAGCCCAGCACTGGCTGCAGAGAAAGTCTCGAGGGCTGCGATGGGCATTGTCTCGGCTGTACTGGGCTACATATTGCCGACGCTGGGCAGGGATTTTCGTGAAAGACCCACGATCGAGGTTATCGGAGTCAATCTTTTTATTGCCGTGCTCGTCAGCGTGGGAACAATGGCCGCGTTGAACCTCTATATCCAAGTTTCGCACGCATCGCTAGCCCAATTATTTTCAGAGAACGGGAAATTGCTCGCACTGGCCTCGGTTCTTACTGGAGCGAGGGTCGCATTCTCTGCAACGTTATATATGCGTGTGCTAGCAGCCGGCAATTTTGTGCTTGCTACGCGCCTACTCCTGTGCCAAACGGCTGGCGCAGTTTTTGCCACTGCGCTACTTCGGGAGGCGTCGTCGGTAGCCGTCTTCCTATTTGCTCTAGCGCTGGTTGATTTACTCCTGGCAACCACAACAGCTCGTTTTTGTAAGCGACCGACGAATTGAAAAGAACGCTATGAATGCCCTTCGCGATCTGGTGTACGTTATTACGGGCCTAAATCGGGCTGGAGCCGAATTGGTGTGCTTAAATCAAGCAGCTCATTTCTCTAGACTTGGTCACCGGGTAGGAGTTATCTATTTAGTCGAAGGACACGATGAGCTAGCGCCTGAATTTGAAGCATCCGGCGTGGCCACTGCCTGCCTGCGGATGAGCTCGATATGGGAACTCCCTCAAGCGCTGTGGCGGTGCCGAAACATTCTTCGAGAGTGGCGGCCGAAGGTAGTTCATTCGCACATGATCCACGCAACGATCCTTGTTTCATTGATCAAGTGGACCCTACCCGAAATCAAAATGGTTGCAACAGCTCACAGCGTCCATGAGGGCGGAAGACTCCTCAATTTCCTACAACGCATAACTCGATCGGCACCAGATCTTTCGACGAATGTGAGTGAAGAGGCAACGAAGGCTTATGTCACGCAACGACTATTTTGCGCAGATAGAGCTAAGTGCATACCTAATGGTATCGATGCCGCTAGGTTTGAGTTTCAAGACAACTGGCCAGCGAAATCGGATGGAGTTTTTACGTATATATGTGTAGCACAATTTCGGCCCGAAAAAAACCACGCGACACTCTTGAGAGCTTTTTCGAAGGTCCATAAAGATCATCCAAGCACTGAACTAATGTTGCTGGGCGCAGGCCCCCTACTTCCCGAATGTAAAATACTGGTTGAGACACTCGGAATAGCGAATGCAGTAACATTTGCTGGGGGAGATGCCAATGTCCCAGCTTCGCTACGCGATGCCAACGCATTTGTATTGGTTTCTAACTATGAAGGCTTTGGATTAGCGGCAGCCGAGGCAATGGCGGTCGGCTTGCCCATCGTTGGCGCTGATGTGCCGGGCCTAAGAGAGGTCATCGGGCGATACGGGAGGCTTGTGTGCCCCACCGATATCGATGCAATTGCCGAAGCAATGGAGCGGTGCATGTTAGAAGACGATCGCCCGTCTGATAGACTCGCGCGACGTCATCACATCATAAAGAACTTTGGCAGCGATAGTATCTTTGCACAATGGGAATCCGAGTACCGACGGTTAGGTCTTTGATTTATTGGGCAATTCTCTCACTAAGATACTCAACGTAATGCATCAGAATTGTAAGCGCATAAAAGTCGCCTTTATTATCACTGAAAGTGAGATAGGCGGAGCACAAAGTCACGTTCGCGACCTTTATGCTCGCCTACGAAACCGCGTCGAGGGAATACTCGTGGCCGGCGGCAGCGGGCCGCTCTTCGACCAAATGAAGGCACTCGGGGCACAAACAATTCAAATCGAGTCGCTGAACAATTCGCTTTCACCAATCCACATGCTAAAAGCGGTAAAGAATGTGATCACAGCTTTGCAGGGTAGTTCAGTCGATTTTATTCACGCCCATAGCGCTAAAGGAGGTGCGGTCGCGCGCTTGGCTGGCTTGTGGCTCAAGATCCCGGTTATCTACACAGTTCACGGATTTGGTTTTAAGAAAGCAGCGCCATGGAAGCAGCGCTGGGCAGCCAAGCTGGCGGAGTATGCATTAGCGCCGCTGACAGCCCAGATGATCTGCGTGTCCGATGAGGAGGCTCGCATGGCTCGTACGTTGCCAATTCAACGCTCTCGAGTCAACGTAATCCGTAATGGTGTAGAGGACGTCCATCAACGCAGCCACCCCGACGCGCCTGTTACGAGAGTGGTCATGACAGCGAGACTTGCCGCGCCCAAAAGGCCAGACTTGCTAATCCAAGCCGTAGCTACAGCGGACTTTCCAACCGCAGCTCACGTAGTGCTCGCGGGTGATGGCCCCCAGCGCGAATCTCTTTCCCGGCAGGCCGAAGAGGCTAAGGTAGCGCCCAGGGTTCAATTTGCGGGCAATGTTGACAACATTCCGACCTTGCTGGCGAGCGCACAACTCTTTGTATTGCTATCGGATCACGAAGGTCTACCAATTTCCATTTTGGAGGCCATGCGCGCAGGGTTGCCGATTATTGCAAGTGACTTACCAGGCATTCGCGAGCAGCTTGTACACGGCGAGTCGGGCTGGCTAGTAAACCACCTCAATCCGAGTGCACTCGCAGACGCCTTTCGCACTTTATCTTCTGACCACCCACTTAGGCAAGCTCTCGGCAGCGCGGCTCGACGTCGCTATGAAGAACTGTTCGAAATATCTGCCATGGCGGAACAGACATACAAAGTATTTCTAAGATGCGTCGCCTCGCGACGCGACGCCTAGAGTAGTCCATCTTGGATGGTCAACTGGTGAACCGGTAGCTGCCTCAAGACAGTAGTTGGCCGGCTCCAAATATCAGGGCCAGCTCGGTTTGGCCTTGGAGGGATCGGGTGACCGCTGCTGCTGAATACCGGTCAGGCGACAGCTGTCCACGCGATGGCTAACTCAATGCACGAGTATCACTGCCTATTTGCAGCCGGGACATGCCGCGATGATAGCGCTTGCGTTGGCCTGTATGGTCCGGCAGAGGTACACGGTTGGGCGCGCCCAGTAGATGCATCAGCCAGGATGGGGTTCCACCGTCAAGCACTTAGCGGCCTTGGGGCAAGCACGCTTCCGCGCGGGGCAGTGTCGGCTCCAATGATTCCGCCGTCAGCGCACCGTCGGACTTAGCAGACTACGCTTGGGTTGACCTCCATCTCCGAAATCACCGTCGTTTTTCTCTCTAACGTGAGTGATCCTCGCTGACTCGCTACACTGCCGGCATCGGCCTCTGCCAGAGACTCAATGCCTCGCCCTTCCGGAAGCCTCTTCTGCCGTCCCACGCCAAATTAGACTCCCCTCCGAACCACTTCACGGGGCGGCATCCACGCCGAAACACAGCAGGCTCCAAACGCAATACCTCGAGCGCTTGTCTGCGTACGAAAAAGCATGAGGCCGAGCGACGCCATTTTCGAATGTTCCAGCTTAGAGAACGTATCGCGTCAGCCTTATCTTCCTCGCAGGATAGACAATGCCCAGACAGATGAGGAATGTCAGCACTGTGACACTCGGGATAATAAGCCAAGAAGACACCTTGACATACTTCAACCTGCCAAGAACCTCAGTCATCACAAGCGCATGAGCGCAATAAATTCCCAGCGAGCACTCCGAAACAATGCCAATCAATTTTTCAATGCGATGATGCACCTCCATTTTGAACCCGAGGAAAAACAAGAAGACGCACACCGCGTAGGCAATGGTGAAAATCGATTGCGGCGTTCTAAATATCTCCGTAACAAAATTTGGCGGAAGCATGTCGGCCGTTCGATATGTATATAACTCGGTAAGAAATAAAATAGCGATTAAACAACTCAGTGATGCGATGAACGCGATGTACGCATTAGGCCGGCACTTTTTGGATAAAACGGCGTCACGAATTACCGCACCAAGCACCAGCCAACCCACTGGCTCAGCGAAGAGAGAAAGGCCATAAGTCTCAATAACTGGTGACGCGATTTTTAACAAGCTCAGAACAATCGGAGCTACCCCATAGCAAATCGCCCATAGCCCAACAAAGAAGAATTTCTCTTTCTCCCCTGAGTTATTGTAAAAAGGAATAATGACAACAAGCGCCAAATATGTACCGAAAAGAGCGTACATATACCATAGATGGTAATATTGCGGCCCTATGAGCGATGTGATCAGGAAATCGAAAAACGATCCTCTCCCATGAGTCTTCCATAAGTAATAAATAATATTCCAAAATACAATAGCTGGCAAAACTCGCATCAACCTGCGCTTAATAAACCCATCAAAATTATAACTCTTGTTAATCAGAAGGCAGCCAGAGATCATAAAGAAGATAGGCACCGCAAAGCGAGTAATACCACCATAAACGTTCGAAGACCACCAACTCGGCTTGACTAGGTTGTCGATAATTGCTGAATGCAAGGCAATGACAGCAATACAGCCCACACATCGCATCCAATGAATTCTATTGGAGATGAGTTCGTTCATAAAATCGGAAAACTGTCGTTCGATCATGTCGGCATCTGACTTAACTGATGCTCAGCGGTGCTCGATTTGAACCAGAGTACGTATAGTACAGAGCGCCTTCTTATTTTTTCTTGCGCACGATCATCCATCGGGGAGACTGGAATCGAACAATGCTCCAATATAACCACACATACGTAAAGACGAACGCAAATGAAAAGAAAATCAACGCGATGGGGTTACGCCAGAATAACGTGGCGGGTAGCACAGCAAGCAAGCTCAAGAGCCAGAGATAGGGCGAGGTAAATGAATTACGGCGCAGACGATGGCGATCTTCTTTGCTACCTACAGCCCAACGCATAAGTCGCTTGTAAACAAGCATATGCAAGTGAATTCCATCCGGGATACCAGGAGAAATTCCGCGTAAGAATTTCTTTCGATAAATTGAAAATACCGTCTCAAAAAGTGGATAGATCAACATCAGCACCGGATACCAAGCAGAAACCCCCGGATTTCTCTTGACAAGCAAAACTGCCAGTTCCGCAATCACGAACCCGACAAGATAAGCTCCTCCATCACCAAGGAAAATTAATCCCGCCGGAAAATTCCAGATAAAAAATCCCAGCAATCCGCCTGCCAAGAGAAGAGCGGCGGACATGATAAATCCATCATTATTTCTAAATGCAACATAAGAAATCGACAGCAGCATCATTGTCGCAACAATGGCAGCCAATCCGTTAAATCCGTCAATTATATTTACCGCATTCGCCAATCCCGCAACCGCCACTGCTGTAATTAACAAAGAAACAAGATAAATAGAGAACAATTTGTCGACGTAAAAGATATCCACCCGAACAATGCGAGCATCGAGCAACCAAATCGCAAGCAATGCGGAAGCCATGGTTGCGATCAGACGACTTCTCGGGCTTACATTCTTTGTCAAGTCCTCCACAAGCCCCCCCAAAAACGCTGGGAGTGAGGCAATTAACAGAAGCACGTACTCGTGAAATTGCGGAGCCGCAGAAAATTCTAGGGCTACTGCACCGACGACCATTGCGATCGCAAGCCCAAGACCACCTATACGCGGCACAGCTCTACTATGGAACTTCTGTGCCCCTTTCAAATCAGTGTCCGCCGAAAATTTGGCGTGAAAATGCGAATATCTTACGATTAACATCGTAACGAAAAACGAAACAATAAAGCCAACACTAATATTAACCATCGGAAAAAATATTTAAATTATCCTTTCGCGCCGCCAGAACCGCAGCCCAAGAAAGCTCATTGATTATTGGGTCAGTCAACCCCAGCCCATAACAAAATCCTGCAAAGCACCCTGGTCAAATGTCAAATAGAAGCGCATAAATCGTGCCGCCGAATAAATAATCACAATTACCCAAGCGATAAGCGCCGCCCGCCGTCCTCTCGAAGCCTCAAAAATCGTTGAAACACCAATTGCGTAGATCAGTCTATCGTATTCCAGCAATCGATTGATAACCTCAAAGTTCGCCGCAACTGCATAAACTGGAAAAATCAGCGCAAGCAAACGCGCTTGCAACTCTACGGAAAAACCAAAAAACACGCCAGAATGCATTTCTGGTGTCAAAAATCCATTTCTTTCTTCCGACACCTTTCCCCGAGAAATCATTAGCAAAAGCAATAGCAAGACACCCGCCTCGGCAAACGAGAGAAAATTCTTAGCTCCACCATCTATGTAACTCGAGTAGTCACGAAGTTGATTCAAATAGCTAAATACGTCCCCTAATGGAACTTGGCCAGCTAGCACCACCACCAGAATTGAGATGCCGAATGATATAATGCCGAGATGACTTGTCGGTATGCGACGTGTCGCTCTATATGCCAAAACAAAAAGCGGCACAACGATTGCAGAAAAATGAAATGTGCAGCCGATCAGAAAAAAAAATAGCGCGCGCCACCGCTTTTCCGACAACAAATATAACACTCCAATCAACAGCATGGAAATTGCGATTGATTGACGAACAAGAACAAACTGCTGCCAAATTAGATAACTAGATAAATAGTATAGAAATGCAATGGATGGATTTTTACTATTTTTTATCAAGAAAATCTGAAGAACAACAAAATTAAAAGCGGTAATAATTGAAAGAAAATATGTTGCGCTATTAATGCCGAGTCGTTTACCGAAAAGCATTAATAACACATACCCCGGCTCCCAGCCATACGCCGCATCACGCGCAGCAGCTAGCGTACTATCAATATCCAAATAATCGAAAACTTGGATGTATAGCCCCAAATCGGAGCCGACTCCCCCTTGCCTAAACGCGCAAAGCACCATCCACAGCAATGCAACGGGAATCCATAGCCATCGGAATTGCCGTACACCACACGTGACGAGTATGATAATCGATAGTAGATATACGAAAATCAACATTCAGGCAAATTCAATTAAGAATATTCTCAAAAAAATCTTCGCGATAATCATAGCTTTGCCCGCGGGAATAGTGACTGGATAATTCAGGGAGAAAGCGAATTACAAGGAATAGATCAGAATGCCGTAGCAGACAAAGAAACTGCCAAACGATCCTTTTCGGAAAGGACGGGAACGTCAGTCAAAGGCCATTCAATCCCGATCATCGGATCATTCCACGCAATACTTCTTTGTAAATCCGGTTCATAATATTCTGTTGATTTGTAAAGGACATCCGCATATTCCGACAAGACAATAAAGCCGTGCGCAAACCCCTCTGGCAACCATAGTTGCTTCCTATTCTCAGCCGAAAGCCTGACTCCAACCCATTTACCGAATGTGGCAGATGCCGCGCGAACGTCAACCGCGACATCGAATATTTCACCCTGCAGAACTCGCACAAGTTTTCCTTGCGGCTTTACAGTTTGGTAATGCAAGCCTCGCAAAACGTTCCGGGCTGATCTGGACTGATTATCCTGCACAAATTCGCGCGACAGTCCTGTAACTTCTTTAAATTCCCTTGTATTAAAACTCTCGAAAAAATAACCTCGCTCATCTTCGAATACCGTGGGTTCGAGAAGCAGTAGCTCTGACAAAGCTGTCGGCGTCACGGTCAATTTCATTCGTCTCTCACACGTTGGAAGACTTCATCGAGTACGTCGTGCACATCGATTTTCCACTCCGGCAACTGAATACCAAATACTCGCTGGATCTTTGTAGCGTCTAGGCAGGAATTTCTGGGACGCGGTGCAACGCGCGGATATTCCATCGCTGAAACCGCTATAACTTGCTCTGGCTGTGCTCGCAAAGCAATGCCCCGAGCCCGCGCACGAGTGAGGATCTCTACAGCATAGGTGTGCCAATCTGTTTGCCCTGAAGCAGCCAGATGATAGAGCCCGAACGGGAATGACCGCTGATCTTCAAATTCACAATACTTTCTCACAAGATCAGCTGTGACGTTGGCAATCCGTGGGGCAGTGGTGGGGGTGCCGAAACGGTCGGCGACTACGCTCAACGTTTGTTGACAGCAACCTTGCTTCAGAATTCTTTTAACAAAATTATCACCATGTGCACCAGCAACCCACCCGGTACGTAAAGTAAGCGCACGCACCTCGCTTCTAGCGATTGCCTCCTCGCCAGCCAGCTTGCTTTTTCCGTATATTGATCCTGGGTTAGCGACATCGGTTTCAACGTAAGGCAGTTGCTTATTACCGTCGAATACATAGTCAGTGGAGTAATGAATCAGCAAGCATTGCAATGCAACGCACTCCTGAGCAAGCACGCCCACCGCGGTACTATTGATGGCAAACGCTAGTTCTGCGTCTGCTTCTGCTTTATCTACATCGGTATAGCCAGCGGCGTTCACGACTATGTCCGGGCGAAAAGTACGCATCGCCTTGCGTATTGCATCCGTTTGAGACAGATCGCAGGCGGCCCGGTCCAGTGCAACGACCCGACCAACTGGCGCCAAACGGCGTCGCAGTTCGAAGCCGATCTGACCATTGCACCCTGTAATGAGCACACTAGGGAGCGATCGCAGTTTACGCCGCATATTGGCTAACCACTTGATCCCCAAACTTGGGGGACATCGCGTCCAGAGCCCACGTTTGGTTATCCAGGTACCACTGGACCGTCTTGAGCAGCCCGGTCTCAAACGTCTCGGCAGGTTTCCATCCGAGCTCGCGTTCCAGCTTGCGAGCGTCGATGGCATAACGTCGATCATGCCCCGGGCGGTCCTTCACAAACGCGATCTGATCGCGGTAAGAACCGACTGCCCTGGGCCGGAGTTGATCAAGCAGATCGCACAGTGCATACACGACTTCCAGATTTGTTTTTTCATTCCAGCCGCCAACGTTGTACGTCTCGCCCAAACGCCCTCGGGCGAGCACCTCACGCAGCGCCGTACAGTGGTCGTCCACATATAGCCAGTCGCGCACATTCTGACCATCGCCATAGACGGGCAGCGGCTTTCCACTCAGCGCGTTCGCGATCATGAGGGGGATGAGCTTTTCAGGAAAATGATGCGGGCCGTAGTTGTTCGAACAGTTGGTCGTCAAGACGGGTAAGCCGTATGTATGGAAATATGCGCGTACGAGATGGTCCGATGCAGCCTTCGATGCCGAATATGGGCTATTAGGCGCATAGGGCGCGGTCTCCGAGGCCTGCGGATCGGTAGGGCCAAGAGACCCGAATACCTCGTCGGTGGACACGTGGAGGAAGCGGAACGCCGCCTTGGCTTCGCCGGCCAGTGCTCCCCAGTAGGCGCGCGCGGCCTCAAGTAGGGTGAACGTTCCGACGATATTGGTCTGAATAAACTCGGCTGGTCCGTGGATGGAGCGATCCACGTGACTTTCCGCTGCCAAGTGGACCACCGCCCGAGGCTTGTACTGAGCAAACAGACAATCGAGGGCAGTGCGATCGCAAATGTCCGTTTGCGAAAATATGTGGCGCAGATCGTGCTTAACTGCGTCCAGTATCTTGCGGTTTCCTGCGTAGGTAAGCTTGTCGACGTTGACGATGCCGTCAGCGCCTGGATTCGCTAGCCAGTTGAGGACGAAATTGCCGCCGATAAAGCCGGCACCTCCGGTGACCAGAATGTGGGACAAGCTGAGTCCTCCTTGCCGCGGACACTCGCACGCGCTAAATCCGGCCTTCATCCGAGTGGAAACGGACGGATTTGTTATGAATAGTAAGAAGTCGCGTATTCTATCCGACCCCCGGACATACCCTGCCAAAGCGCCAGATCTTTTTGTAGCGCGTTGTAACACTTGAGATCGCGACGTCTCATACTCGCCCATCGCATGGCTGACCGCACATGAAAGTAGTAGCCAACCCGCCCCACGCCATCGGCGACCTCCAAGGCTGCTGCTCCCCCCTCCAGTCCTTGCTGGCCGCCCTCCCCACCAACGCCCCTCTCCGCTTCGTCGGCGACCTCATCAACCGCGGCCCCGACTCGCTGGCCACGTTGCGGCGAGTCATCGGCCTTTGCGAATCAGGACGCGCACGCACCGTCCTCGGCAACCACGACATCCACGTGCTGGCCGTGGCGGCAGGCGTGCGCAAGCCCGGCAAGCGAGACACGATCGCCGAGATCCTCTCCGCGCCCGATAGCGATCAACTGATCACCTGGCTACGCCACCAGCCGCTGGCCATCTTCGAAAACAGCTTCCTGATGGTGCACGCCGGCGTCCTGCCTCAGTGGACGACAGGCGATGTACTGGAGTTGGCCGGCGCGGTGGAGCGAGAGCTGCGCAGCGCACATTGGAAGACCTTCCTGGCCGACGCCTTCGGCAACCATCCGGACAAGTGGAGCGACGATCTCGTCGGCATGGATCGGCTACGGCTGACCATCAACGCCTTGACGCGCCTACGCTTCTGCAAGCCCGACGGCACGATGGAGTTCGAAACGACGGACGCCGATGGCGCACCGGATGGCCACATGCCGTGGTTCGACGTGCCGGGCCGCCGCACGCGAGGCACGCCGATCGTGTTCGGGCATTGGTCCACCCGTGGGCTGGTGATGCGCGACGATGTGATGGGCTTGGATACCGGCTGCGTGTGGGGTGGGAAGCTGACAGCGGCGAAGCTATCGCTGGCCCCAGCCGGGCGTGACGTGATCCAGGTGGATTGCGAGCAGGCGCAAGACCCGCTCGCGCACAAAAAGAAATAACCGTTTGACCTAGCCCGCGCGAGCGATCAGGGTCGCAACCGCTTCCTGGCTATGTGCGGCCAGGGCACGGCGATCCATCTCCGGAGCCACGGCGGGGCCTACGAGCACTTCCACCACCAACGGCGGCCCGTTCAGCATGGCATTGATCGTGTCCATCATCGACAG
>Ga0209759_1001197_pt1 | contig 16140 bp, 16 predicted proteins | sample AraplaCL_Col_mMS_FD_184261 | JGI IMG/M metagenome (GOLD analysis project Ga0209759, IMG submission 184261) | Arabidopsis root microbial communities from the University of North Carolina, USA - plate scrape CL_Col_mMS (SPAdes) (version 2) | ecosystem: Host-associated > Plants > Roots >...
CGCAGACGCCACCGGCGAACGCGCAGTACCAGCAGACCGTGCGCCAGCAGCAGGTCAGCGACCAGTTGCAGAAGAGCCAGCAGCAGGCGCAGCAGCGCCAGAACGTGGCGAACATGGCGCAGCAGCCGCTGGCGCAGGGCTCCGCCGCGCGCAGCCAGCAGGAGCAGGCCGATCGCGCGCAGCAGCAGCGCGAGAACGTGCAGCAGCAGGATCTCGTCAACCAGTACCGCGATGCTTCCAGCTTGCCGCAGCCGCAGCCGTCGCAGCCGACGGACGCGTCATCGCAGGCGCAGCACGGTCACTGAGTCGGTGCGGGTGGCGCGGCGAACAGGTCGCCGTGCGTAATGCGGTGCTCGAACGACAGCAGGAAGCGCTTCGTCGGCAGGCCGCCGCCGAAGCCGGTGAGGCTGCCGTCCGCGCCGATCACGCGGTGGCAGGGCAGCACGATCGGCAACGGGTTGCGCCCGTTCGCGGCGCCCACCGCGCGTACCGCCTGCGGCTGGTCGATGCGCCGCGCCAGTTCGCCATAGCTGGTGGTGGCGCCGTAGGGGATGCGCGCCAGTTCCTGCCACACCGCGAGCTGGAACGGCGTGCCCAGCGGATGCAGCGGCAGCGCGAACGCCTGCCGTGTGCCGGCGAAGTATTCCTCCAGCTGCACGCGGGCGAACGCGAGCTTGCCGGCATCGTGTTTCCAATGCGCTGCCGGCATCTTCTGGTGGCGCCCGCTGTCGAACCACACTTCGCGCAGGCCTTGCGCGTCGGCGACCAGACGCAGCCGGCCGATCGGCGTGGGCAGCTCGTCGTACCAGATCGTTTCCGGCGCGCTCATGCGGCGGCCTCCTTGCGTTTCGCGCGCGGCGCCGGCGCGGCGTCGGCGCTGCCGCGCCACAGGTGGATCACCGCATACGCGCGCCACGGCCGCCACGCCTCGGCCAGCGTGGTCAAGGCTTTCGTGCCCAGCGCCTCGCCGCCGCGCGCCGCGGCGCGGCGCAGGATCAGGTCCGCGGCGGGAAACGCGTCGGGATGGCTCAGCGCGCGCATCGCCATGTAATGCGCGGTCCATTCGCCGATGCCGGGCAGCGCGACCCAGCGCGCCACGAATTCGTCCAGCGACTGCTCGGCGCGGAAGTCCACGCGACCGTCCAGCAGCGCGCGCGCCATGCCGCGTATCGTTTCGGCGCGTGCGCCGGTCACGCCGAGCTCGCGCAGATCCGCGTCCGCCAGCGTCTCGGGCGTGGGGAACAGCCGGTCCAGCCCCGGCAGCGGCGCCTGCGCCAACACCATGCCGTGACGCCGCACGAGGCGCGTGGCCAGCGTGCGCGCGGCGGCCACGCTCACCTGTTGGCCGAGCACCGCGCGCACCGCGATTTCGAAACCGTCCCAGCTGCCCGGCAGGCGCAGGCCGGGGCGCTTGCGCAGCAGTGGACGCAACGTGGCTTCGCCGCGCAGCGCGTCGGCGATCGCGCGCGGGTCGGCGTCGAGGTCGAACAGGCGGCGCACGCGCGCCACCACGCCGAGCATCTGCGCCGGTTGCGGGCAATGCAGTTCCAGCTTCAGCGCATGCTCGCCGCCCGGCCACGCGGAAACGCGCAGCCAGCCCGGTGCGTCGGCGGGGCTGAACACGCGCGCATACGCGGCTTCGTCCACCTGCTCGATGCCCGGCAGCGCGCGGCCGCCGAGGAACGCGAGCAGCGACGCGAAATCGAACGGCGGGCGATACGCCAGCCGCAGCACCAGCGCACCGTCCGTCGTTGCCGCGCGCGGCTGGCGGCGCAATTCGCGCGGCGCGATGCGATTCGCCTGCGCGAACGCGGCGTTGAAGCGGCGCAGGCTGCGGAAGCCGGACGCGAGTGCGACTTCCGTCACCGGCAGGCTCGTCTCCGTCAGCAGCTGCTTCGCGAACAGCAGGCGGCGCGTGGTGTGCACGCTGAGCGGCGAAGCGCCGAGCCGTTCCGTGAACAGCCGGCGCAGCTGCCGCGCGCCCAGGCCGATGCGCGCGGCGAGCTGGTCCAGCGAGCCTTCCTCCAGCGCACCGTGCCCGATCAGCTTCAACGCGCGCGCGACCACATGGTCGCCGCGCTGCCACACGTCGTTGCCCGGCGACAGTTCCGGGCGGCAGCGCAGGCAAGGCCGGAAACCGGCCGCTTCCGCCGCCGCCGCGCTCGCGTAATAGCGCACGTTCTCGCGCTTCGGCGACGGCGCGGGGCACACCGGCCGGCAATAGATACCGGTGCTGCTGACGGCGGTGAAGAACAGTCCGTCGAAGCGCGCGTCGCGGCTGAGGCGCGCCTGTTCGCAGGTGCGCGGGTCGGGCAGGGTGCCGGCATGGGGATCGTTCATGCCGGCAGGCTAGCACCGGCGAGTCGTCGCGACTCGCCGTTTTCGGACATCAATGGCACGCACCCGTTCCGTTCAGTGCACGGGCGCCATCAGGTGCTGGTAGGGCGTGCCGGCCCACATCACGTACGGCACGGAGGTATCCGGTGTCGCGCTCTTCGGGTACGCGTCGTAGAACGCCGCATCCGCGCCGAAGATCATCAGGTGCGGGCCGGTGCGGATCCAGTGCTGGCCCGCCGCGGGTTTCATCGCGGACGGATCGGTGTTGCTCGCATCGACGCCGCCCTGCAGCATGTACGCGATGCCGGTCCCGGACGGCGGCGGCTTGTGCGCCATGTACGCGGCCAGCCACGCCCACGCGGTCTTGTCCGCGCACATCGGGTCCGGCCCCGGCGTGGCCGGGTTGTCCGGCATGCAGGTGAACGCGTTCGTGCCCTTGCGCAGCGTGCGCATCGTGCCGTCCGCGCCCGGCACGACGATCGTGGCGTTTTTCGCGACGCTCGCCGGCGCCGCGCGCATCGCGCTACCGATCAGTTCGGCATCCGTGGGCGCTTTCTTGTCGGCGGCTTGCAACCCGCCGATGGCGAGCAGCATCGTGGTGGCGATCGTGAAGCGGTACATCGATTCTTTCGCATGCATGGCAGCCTCCCCCGCTATGACGCGCGATGGCCATGCCCGGATTCCCCGGCCCACCAGTCTCCGCCGCTGCCTGATGGTCGTCAATTGACGTCGGAAGGATGTTTCGGCCGATGTGGCGGCGCGCCTCGCGCCAACCTGGCGGCGGGATCACGGCTGCCCGGTCCGGCGCATTGACAGCCGGATGCGGATTGCCGAACGATCCAAGTGGGCAATCCCTCCTTCCCCGAGCACACACGCATGACCCACGCATGCCGCAATGCCCGTTCGCTGCACATCGTCGCGCTGTCGGCGTTGCTGTCGGCATGCCTGCTGCTTCCAGCCTGCGCGGTTCCCGTGAAGCCGGTGGCACAGAAATGGGTCGCCACGTGGGGACAGGCAATGACGTCGCAGGTCGCGCGCGTCGCCGGTCGCGACGGCAAACCGGAACGAGATGCCTGGGGGCAGCCGGTCGAGCGCGCGCCCACGGTCGATCACCTCACCCTTCGCCAGAGCGTGAACCTCAGCGCCGGCGGCGAGCGCGTGCGCATCCGGCTGTCGAACTATTACGGCCGCACGCCGCTTACCGTGAGCGCCGCACGTATCGCGCTCGGCGCCGGCCATGCCGATGACCTGTCCGCGATCGAGCCCGGCAGCGACCGGCCGCTGAGTTTCGACGGCGGCAAGCCTTCGATCACGATCGCGCCCGGCCGCGAGGCGGTCAGCGATCCGGTAGCCCTGCGCGTGCCGGCGCTGGCTGACGTGGTCGTCAGCCTGTACTTCGACGGGCCGGCGCAGCTCGCCGATTTCCATCCGATGGAACAGGCGCACACCACTTGGGCGGTCGACGGCGACGCCACGCGACTGCCGTCGCTGGCGCAGCTGCCGGCCGCGCATGCGATGCCGCGCACGCGGGACGATCACATCTACGTGCTCGCCGGCGTCGAGGTCGAGGCGCCGGCCGGCACCCGCGGCATCGTCGCGTTCGGCGACTCGATCACCGATGGCGCCTTCGCCAGCGCGCCCGGCACAACGTGGCCGGGGGTGCTGGCGGGCCTTGCCCAGCGCCATGGCGATGCGGCGGCGGTGGTGAACGCCGGCATCAGCGCCGACGAACTGGCCGTCGACCAGATCGGTGCGCCCGCCGCCGGCGCTTCCGGCCTGAAGCGCTTCCTGCGCGACGTGGTCGACCGCCCCGGCGTCACCGACGTGGTCGTGCTGTTCGGCGCGAACGACATCGATCGCGGCATCGATCCCGCCGGTTATCCGAACGGTGCCACGGCCGGCGACCTTATCGCCGCGATGCGCATGCTGGCCGACGTTGCCCATCAGCACCACCTGCGCATCTACGCCGGCACCGTCACGCCGTTCGCCGGGGTTGCGGACTGGTACAGCCCGCAACGGGAAGCCGTGCGGCTGCAGTTCAACGAGTGGATACGCCGTTCGGGCACGTTCGACGGCGTGGTCGATTTCTCCGACGCGGTGGCAGGCGCGTACACGCCGCCGCCGCTGGCCGCGCAACAATCCCCGCTGCCGGTCGGCATGGCGAGCGTCTGCGCGGGCGACGCGGGCCTGCACCCGAACGACCGCGGCTACGCCGTGATGGGCACGCTGGCCTACGACGTGCTGTTCCACGCGGCGCTGCAACCGGCGCAGGCTTGTCATTGAGACGCCATCGCGGCGGCCGCATCACGACTTGCGGCTGCCGCCGACCATGTTCGCCAGCACCCCGTCGCGCCGAATCAGCCCGTGGTACAGCGCCGCGCCCAGATGCGCGAGGAAGGTGAGGAGCAACAGCATCGCGAGCCAGGCATGCGCATGCCGCAGTACCGCGAAGGCCACCGCGTTGGTCGGGAAAATCGGCGGCAGGCGCAGCGAATCACTGAGCATCACCGGGTAGCCGCCGGCCGAAAGCATCGCCCAGCCGACCAGCGGCATCGCGATCATCAGCGCATAGAGCAGCCAGTGCGAGGCATGCGCGGCCAGCTTCTGCAGCATGGGGAGATCCGCCGGCAACGGCGGCGGCGGATGCCGCAGGCGCACGGCGAGGCGCACCACGGCCAGCAGCAGGATCGCGATGCCCAGCGGCTTGTGGATGCGCAGCAGCCATGCGTGGCGTTCGGACACCGACGCCACCATGCCGACGCCGATGAACAGCATCGCAAGGATCATCGCCGCCATCAGCCAGTGCAGGATGCGGGCGGGCAGGGTGAACAGGCCGGTCGGGTTGTTCATGGGCGGGCCTCCGCTTGCGGCTTCGTGTCGACGCGGGCGGTGCCCGGCAGATGCGCTTCCTCGCTAGTGCGGCGCAGGTAGGAGTCGGCGTACGCGGCCGAGCGCGCGGGCAGCAGCGGATCGTCGGAGATGCCGATGCCGTTCGGCAGCACCGTCGGGTCGTAGTTGATGTCGCGGCAGGGGCCGCTGTCCTGCGGCTGCTCGCTTTCGACCACCAGCATGCCGGCGTCGACGGTGGTGCGATCGGACGGCCATGCCTTGGTCGCGTCATTCGTGGGGTCGCCCGGCTTGGCCAGGGTTACCAGCAGCTTCCAGTGCAGCGGGCCATGGGCAAGGCGTTCGCGCAGGTCGGCGGCCAGGTAGTCGGGATCGTTCGCCGGTGCGGCGGCGCCGTCGTCCATCGATTGCGGCGCCATGCGCCAGCGCACCGCGTGCTTCGCGCCATCGGGGGCCGTGAACACGAACGCGTCGAGGCTCCAGTAGCCGTCGGTGGCGAAGCTGGCCGAGGGCTTCGCGGTTTTCGCCCACGCGCGGAACGCCGCCGTTTCCGGATGCGCGGCGAAGAATGCGGCCAGCTTCGCCGGGTTCGGCTTGCCGGTGGCCGGATCGGGCTGCCCCGCCTGCAATTGCGCGAAGAACGCCTGCGGCGTGGCGACCGGGAACACCGGCATGCTGTTCATGCCGGTGCGCCATTGCTGGCCGTCCGCCAGCGCGAAGCGCAGCGCCATGCTGCGAATAGGCACGCTGCCGTCCTGCGCATACGGGTTGCTGCCGGGAATCGCGAAGCGGCCCACCACCGGCGTGCGCTGGCCCGGCGCGAACACCTGCGCCACCGAATACGGCGCGGCCTCGCCGCTGCTCTGGAAGTAGCCGGCCACGCACACGCCCTTCGCGTGGTTGCGCCGATAGCCGGGATGCACGCCGGCGTTCTGCTGGAACTGGTCGACGATGCGCCCGGGCGTCAGCCGCTGCGGCGAAAGCCAGCCGCCGACGTAGGCAAGCGCGAGCGCGCAAGCCGCGGGGACGGCGAGGATCAGCGCCCACGCGCCCGGATGACGGGCAGGCGGGGCAGTGGGTGCGTGTGGATCGGGCATGCGGGATTCCTTGCCGGGGACGGGGACGAGCGCGGCCGTTGCCGGCCAGCGCCACCAAGGCTTTCGCCGCACGTGCGTGCCCGGTTACATGCTCGCCTGGCTGCGTTCTTCCGCAGGTTTTTCCGCCGTCATGCGGCAGCGCCACTTTCCACGCGGGGAAGCGCTCGCCACAATCGGGTTTTCATTGGTTCCGCGAGATCGCCATGAACGCTCCCACCCGCATCGACACCACCCGCACCATCCGCGCGCCGCGCGGCAGCACGCTCACCTGCAAGAGCTGGCTCACCGAGGCGCCGTTCCGCATGATCCAGAACAACCTGGACCCCGAGGTGGCGGAGAACCCGGCGGAGCTGGTGGTGTACGGCGGCATCGGCCGCGCCGCGCGCAACTGGGAATGCTTCGACGCGATCCTGCGCAGCCTGCGCGAGCTGGGCGACGACGAGACGCTGCTGGTGCAGTCCGGCAAGCCGGTGGGCGTGTTCCCCACCCACAAGGACGCGCCGCGCGTGCTGATCGCGAACTCCAACCTGGTGCCGCATTGGGCCACTTGGGAGCACTTCAACGAGCTCGATAAGAAGGGCCTGATGATGTACGGCCAGATGACGGCCGGCTCGTGGATCTACATCGGGTCGCAGGGCATCGTGCAGGGCACCTACGAGACCTTCGTGGAGATGGGCCGGCAGAGTTACGGCGGTTCGTTGAAAGGGCGCTGGATACTCACCGCGGGCCTCGGCGGCATGGGCGGCGCGCAGCCGCTGGCCGCCACGCTGGCCGGCGCGTGCAGCCTCAACATCGAATGCCAGCAGAAGAGCATCGACTTCCGCCTCAAGACCCGCTACGTGGACGAGCAGGCCAGCGACCTCGACGACGCGCTGGCGCGCATCGCGAAGTACACCGCTGCCGGCGAAGCGAAATCCATCGCGCTGCTCGGCAACGCCGCCGACGTGCTGCCGGAACTGGTGAAGCGCGGCGTGAAGCCCGACGCCGTCACCGACCAGACCAGCGCGCACGACCCGGTCAACGGCTACCTGCCCAGCGGCTGGACCGTGGAACAGTGGTTCGAGCGTCGCAAGAGCGACCCGGCCGGCACCGCGAAGGCCGCGAAGCAGTCCATGAAGCAGCACGTGGAAGCGATGCTCGCATTCCATGCCCAAGGCATCCCCACCTTCGACTACGGCAACAACATCCGCCAGATGGCCAAGGACGAAGGTTGCGCAAACGCGTTCGCGTTCCCCGGCTTCGTTCCCGCCTACGTGCGCCCGCTGTTCTGCCGCGGCGTGGGCCCGTTCCGCTGGGTCGCGCTGTCCGGCGACCCGGAAGACATCTACAAGACCGACCAGAAGGTGAAGGAGCTGATCCCCGACGACCAGCACCTGCATCGCTGGCTGGACATGGCGAAGGAGCGCATCAACTTCCAGGGCCTGCCCGCGCGCATCTGCTGGGTCGGCCTGGGCCAGCGCCACAAGCTGGGCCTCGCGTTCAACGAGATGGTGCGCAACGGCGAGCTGAAGGCGCCGGTGGTGATCGGTCGCGACCATCTGGATTCCGGCTCCGTCGCCAGCCCGAATCGCGAGACGGAGGCGATGAAGGACGGCAGCGACGCCGTGTCCGACTGGCCGCTGCTCAACGCGCTGCTCAACACCGCCGGCGGTGCGACCTGGGTCAGCTTCCACCACGGCGGCGGCGTGGGCATGGGTTACAGCCAGCACTCCGGCGTGGTGATCGTGTGCGATGGCAGCGCCGAGGCGGACAAGCGCATTGCACGGGTGCTGTGGAACGATCCGGGCACCGGGGTGATGCGGCATGCGGATGCGGGGTATGAGGATGCGGTGGCGTGCGCGAAGGAGCAGGGGTTGAAGTTGCCGATGGTTTGAGCGCCAGTATTGAGAGTTATACGGCAATGCCGTATAGTTGGCGTGCGCGGAAAGGAGTCTGCACATGTACGAGTTCATTGAGTCGCCGATCTTCGAGCGAGTGATCTACGACTATCTCGACGACGAAGGTTATGGCGCGTTGCAAGCCGCGTTGTCGCAATGGCCGGAAGCGGGCGACTTGATACCTGGCTCGGGTGGGTGCCGCAAGTTGCGATGGCATCTGCCCGGCAAGGGCAAGCGCGGTGGGCTTCGCGTCATCTACTACGTGAAGCTGCACGATGGTCGTATCTGGCTGATCACTATCTATAGCAAAGGTGCGACGGAGAACATCCCGGCACACCTCCTCAAAGCCTGGAAAGAGGAGTTCGTTCATGGCGAAGATGACTGAGGCAGAACTCATCATGCGCGACAGCAAGCGGAACATCGGCGAAGAGGTTCTGCAGGCCATTCGAGACATCAAGGCCGGCCGCACCGGCCGCATCTTCCGCGTCGAAGTGACCCAGGCTACCGAGGCTCGTCTCAAACTCGGACTGTCCCAGGCCGACTTCGCCGCGATGCTAGGCGTCTCCACCCGCACGCTGCAGGATTGGGAGCAGGGCAGGCGCGAACCGAGCGGTGCGGCCAAGGCTCTGCTGAAAGTGGCGGTGGCTGCGCCGAAGACGGTGCGGAAGGTGTTGGCAGCTGCTTGAGTGGCTGAACCTGATTCTGTTCTTGTTTGGTGTCAATGTTTCCTTTCGGCGCAACGGAATGATGCATGCTAAGCAATAATCAAGTTGATAAATTGGGCGGAGAGTTGCGGGACGGTCGCATTGATGAAGATAATTTGCGTCGACTCGAGTTGTTTCGCTCGGAATTTGTCGAGGCATATACTTATGTTGAAAATATTTTGGTGTGCATACTTCGCCTTAGTGTGACTGGGCGGCCATCCAAATCAACAGTTGCAATATTGGAAAAATTGAAGAGAGAAACGGCGCGGCTTAGTCAAATACAGGACATCGCCGGATGTCGTGTCATTGTGCAAGATATGGCATCTCAGAATAAGTGCTTGGCGTCTTTGCGGTCGATACTTGGTAATGTGTATGTCGACGATAAAAGAAACGATCCAAAAAATGGCTATCGTGCTGTGCATGTGATAATTAAATACAATGGGCGGCCGGTTGAGGTGCAGTTAAGGACAAAGCCTCAGCACGCATGGGCTGAAATATCTGAAAAATTCGCCGATGCCTTTGGACAGTCGATTAAGTATGGTGAGGGTGAGCCTTGGGTTCTTGAGTTTCTTTCGGAGTTGTCAATGAATACGGCAAGAATCGAAAACCTTAGGCTGAGGAAGGTCCTATTGCCAGAGGCCATGAAATATTCCGAGAAAATTGCTGAACGGGCACGTCTTGGTCGGCTGGAGGCGGTGCTTTTCAAGGAATTGCAATCAGTCTTTGATCGCATGCGAGCGAAGGTGGCGGTCTAATGCTTTTCTTAATTCATTACAATCGCTCAACTGGATTATTGGAATCCATTTCGGAATTTCACGATAAGGATATAGCTCGCGCCTCCTCGCGAAAGCTTGAGTTGGAAATTAGCCTTTTATGCGGCGCTGGTGGTCAAGAGGTGGTGCTCCTTGAGGCCGATTCATTAGAAGCGCTTCAGCAGACACACAAAAGATACTTCAAAACCTTAGATGAGATGCAGGCGAACTCTGGCGCTCAAAAATAAGGTGTTTAGGGAAAAGCATCAGGGACAGTTTTCGTTTCCTTCGACTGACCTACTCAGGCCCTGAATTTGAACTATCAGACAAGCGAGCCAGAACCTGCACATCAGCCTCCGGAAACTGTTTGACCACGGCCTGCACGCCGTCCATTGGCGCCCGAAAAGGTGTCAGGGTCAATTGGGCAAAGAACGGATATTCCCGACAAGTAACCTTGGCGAAGGAGGGCTTCAGCGATGCATCCGAAAGCGTGGTTTGGAGTGGCGGTTCGGGTTATCGGAGTGTGGATGGTGGTGCAGAGCGCATCGTCGTTCGTGTATGCCTTCAACCTGGTGAAAGGACTGGACAGCCTGCGATCCATTTCGCCCATGGCGATGGTCAATCAAGGCGTGGGTTACTTCGTGGTAGGCCTGTTCCTTATCAAGCTTGCTCCTTTGGTCGTCTCGTGGGCATACCCAAGGAGAGCCGAGATCGACGCGCAGGTGGCCGAAGAGCTGGCAGAAAAGGACGAGAGCTGATAAGCCAAATCCGGGCCAGCTCAGCCCGACCCCGTCAGGTCGTATCCCCATCCCCCGAGAAAACGCACACCCCCAACGCATGGCTCTTGGCTTGGTACATGGTGGCGTCTGCGGCGCGCAGGTAGTCGTCCGTGGTCGCGAAGCCGGCCCGGCTGCTGACCACCCCGATGCTTGCGCCGCAGGTCACGGTGTGCAGGCCGATCCGGTAGGGGGCCGCGAGGGCGGTCGCCATCTGCCGGGCGCGGTCGGCGGCGCCCGCGGGATCGATGGACTCCAGCAGCACGTTGAACTCGTCGCCGCTCATGCGGGCGACAAGATCGATGGGCCGTACGCAGGATTCCAGTCGGCGTGCCACCTGCTGCAACAGCTGGTCGCCCACGTGGTGTCCCAGGCTGTCGTTGACGCCCTTGAACCGGTCGAGGTCCAGCAGCAGCACGGCGAACGTGGTGGTGTCCCCGTGTGACGGCGCGTCGCCACCTTTCGACGCGCCGTCCCGATGCAGCGCGATGGCGTGTTCGAGACGGTCGCGGAACAATGGCCGGCCGGGCAGGTTGGTCAAGGCGTCGTACGAGCTGCCGCGTTCCGCCAGGTCGCTCAGCGACCCGGCCATGCGCACGGCGATGCCGTCTTCGAATTGGGCGATCCCGCGCCAGTTGAGCCACACCAACCGCCCCGAGCCATGACGGGCGCGAAAATCCACGGAGAAGTTCGGGTGGTGGCCCGACAGGTGCCTGCGGTAGGCCGTCTCCACGCGCTGATGGTCGTCGGGATCGATGAGCCGTTGCAGGAACTGCCAGCCGTCTTCATGCAGGTGGCCGGCGTCGTCCAGCCCGACAATCTCATGGAAGCGCTGGGACACATGCAGGACGCCCGTCTGCAGGTTCCAATCCCAGATGCCGTCGTTGGAGCCGCGGGTGGCGAGCGCATAGCGGTTGTCGGATCGCACCAGTTCGAGTTCGGTACTTTTCTGTTCGGTCACGTCGATCATCAGGCCGATCATGCGATTCGGGCGGCCATGGTCGACATCCACGCGGCACAGGTCGCGCACCCATACGACATCGCCGGATTTGGCGATCAACCGGTAACTCATCTCGTACGCATAACTGTGCGTTGCGTGGTACGCGGCATCGTCAATGACCAGGGCCTCCGCCAGGTCGTCAGGATGCACATGCGCCCGCCAGAAACCCGGGTCGGCCCGCCACTCTTCCACCGAGTAGCCGAACAGGCGCTCGACCTGCGGGCTGAGGAATGTATTGCCCACGCCGAGCTCCGCTTCCCATACCACGCCGTCGATGGTTTCCAGCAGCCGCAGGAAGCGCTGGCGGTCCTCCATCAATACTTGCTCGGTGATCTCGGTGATCTCGATCAGGACACCCTGGCGACTGATCACGCGATCCGCGGCGTCGGTCTTCGGGTGCAACTGCAGGCGCATCCAGCGATGGTCCGAGTCGGCGAAGCGCAACCGGAATACCGGCATGCCTGCTCTCAAGGCCCTGGTGTCGTCGGGATGCACGAAGTCGAGCAAGGACTGGCCGAGCGTCCGCTCCAGCGGATGGCCCGTGAGCTTGTGCCAGGCGGGATTCAAGTAGGTGATGATCCACCGTGCGTCCGTTTGCACCACCGCGTCGGGCAGCAGCTGCAGCAGTTCTTCGGACGGCGTGGGAGAGGCGGGCATCGGTCGCTTATGCTCACCGAAGCGCGATCGTCCAGTCCAGCCCCTGGTGTGAAACCCCGGCCAGGAAGATGCGGTCCATCGGGCGCCGCCCATGCGGAGCCTTTGAACAGGCTCTTGCGCTCACGCATGTCCGTTCCCGGCGGCCCTGACGAAATCGACGAACGCGCGCAGCGGCGCGGGCAGGTGCTTGCGGCCGGGGTAGTAGAGGTAGGGCCCGCTGAAGGGTTGCCACCACGGCTTGAGCAGCGGCACCAGCGCGCCGCTGTCCAGGTGCGGCTGCAGCCAGGCTTCGAACAGGTGGATGATGCCGAGCCCGTCCACCGCCGCGGCGACCTTGAGGTCCACCGCGGCGCCCAGGCGCACCAGCAGGGGGCCGCTGGGGTCCACGCGCACGATCTCGCCCTTGCGCTCGAATTCCCAGGTCGGGATGACGCCGCTGGCGAACTGCCCGCGCAGGCAGGCGTGCTGCAGCAGGTTGCGGGGATGGCGCGGACGTCCATGCGCCTCCAGATATTCCGGCGCGGCGGCGGTGGCCATGCGTTGCACGCGCGGGCCGATCGGCACGGCGATCATGTCCTTCTCCAGCCGTTCGTCGTAGCGGATGCCGGCGTCGCAGCCGGCCGCGAGCACGTCCACGAAGCTGTCCTCCACGATCACTTCCAGTCGGATGTCGGGGTAGGCCTTGAGGAAGGGCGTGACGATGGCGGGCAACACCAGTCGCGCCGCCACGGCTGGCACGTTGAGCCGCAGCGTGCCGGCGGGGCGGTCGCGGTAGTGGTTCACCACGTCGAGCGCGCTACGCACTTCGCCCAGCGCGGGCGACAGCCGTTCGGCCAGGCGCTGGCCCGCCTCGGTGGGGGCGACGTGGCGCGTGGTGCGGTGGAGCAGGCGCACGCCCAACTGCGCTTCCAGCCGGCGCACGCTCTCGCTCAGGCGCGAGGCCGACATGCCGCTGCCGCGTGCGCCTTCGCGGAAGCCGCCGGCGCGCACCACGGCGAGGAAGGCGAAGAGATCCCGCAGGTCTGTGTCCATTGTTCTGATTCCCGCACGGCCCGTGCCGATTGCACGGGATTATCCGCCAGGTGACCCCGGCGTACAGTGCGGGCCTCGGCGCCATCTGGCCGCCCTTGTCCGGAGACGATCATGAGCAAGCTGACGAACGCGGGCACTTTCGCCCTGGGAAGCCGCACGGTGAACCGCATGGGCTATGGCGCCATGCAACTGGCCGGGCCGGGCGTGTTCGGGCCGCCGAAGGATCCCGCCGCGGCGCTGGCGGTGCTGCGCGAAGCGGTGGCGAGCGGGGTGAACCATATCGACACCAGCGATTTCTACGGCCCGCACGTGACCAACCGGCTGATCCGCGAGGCGCTGCATCCGTATCCGGACGACTTGGTGATCGTGACCAAGGTCGGCGCGGCGCGCGGCGCCGATGCCTCGTGGAACCCGGCGCAGAGTCCGGGCGAATTGACGTCCGCGGTGCACGACAACCTGCGCAACCTCGGCGTGGACGCGCTGGACGTGGTGAACCTGCGCGTCATGGGCAACGTGCATGCGCCGTCCGAGGGCTCGATCGAGCCGCAGTTCACCGCGCTGGCGGAACTGCAGCAGCGCGGCCTGATCCGCCAGCTCGGCCTGAGCAACGTCACCGCGACGCAGCTGGCCGAGGCGCGCGGTATCGCCGAGGTGGTCTGCGTGCAGAACCACTACAACCTGGCCCACCGCGAGGACGATGCGTTGATAGCCGAACTCGGCCGTGCGGGCATCGCCTACGTGCCGTTCTTCCCGCTGGGCGGCTTCACCCCGTTGCAGTCGGACACCTTGTCGAGCGTAGCCCGTCGGCTGGGCTTCACGCCGATGCAGGTGGCGCTGGCGTGGCTGCTGGCACGCGCGCCCAACATCCTGCTGATCCCTGGCACGTCCTCGCTCGCCCACTTCCGCGAGAACCTGGCGTCCGCGACGATCCGGCTCGACGAGGATGCGCTGGCCGAGCTGGCGACGATTGGCGCCGCCGCCTGACCGCAGCGCCTGCTTTGGGTCAGTGCCTGGGCACCAGCTCGCCCGTCACCTTGCCGTCGGCGTCCAGCATCTGCAGTGACGGCGAGCCGTCCCTGGCGACCTTCATCACGATGCGCGGGCGGCCCTGCAGGTCGTCCATCGCGAGCTGCACGCTGCCGTCGGTGTTGCGGCCGAGCACCATGCGCCGGGTCGGGCCGCCGTGTTCGGCGAAGAAGGCCTTGATCCGGGCCTGCCGCTGGTCCGCCGGCAGGTGCTCGATGGAGTCCATGAACTGGATTTCCTCCAGGATCGAATAGTCCGGGTAGTCGTTGAACTGCAGCTTGGTGTAGCGGCCGTCCTTTTCCTGGTGGGAATCCAGCGCCATGGTCTGGTCCTGCTCGTAGGCGTCGAAGGACGGGTGGCCATGCGATTCCCTGGTGCCGTCCTTGTTCTTCTCGCCACCGAAGATCAGGCCGCCGTTCTCGGTGCCTTCGTCGTTGTAGAAGATCATGCCGGCGGCCTTGCGGTCGGGGTGCGGGTATTCCTTGCCCTTGATGATGATGCCCGGCGCGGTGGCGGCATCGGAGATCACCAGCCGCAGCGTGCCGTCGGGCTCGCGCACGTTGATGCGCTGCACGTTCAATTCGTCGAGCGAGAGCTTTTTCGGTGTCTGCGCAAAGCCGCTGAGTACCGTTGCGGCGAATGCCACCGTGAGCACGCCGGCATAGATCGTCAGGAAACGCTGGCCGATGGGTTTCATGGGCTCGCCTCTGTCGGACGGGGTGTCCGGCATGGTCACACGGATCGCCCGGATGTGGCGGCATGAGTCCCCTGACTTGGGTGGACGCGGTTCTAGCTGCACGTCCACAGGTTCGGCAAAAGCAAAGGCCCGCATCGCTGCGGGCCTTTGCAATGGCTGCTTGCGGATGTCTCAAACGCTGGGCCGATGCCTTTCCTTCACCTCGCGCAGAAGTTCAAGCATGTGTTCCCGCTGCGCGCGCCGCTTCAGCTCCTGCGCTTCAAGCAACTGCTGCCGCCTCGTCATCGGCTGCGAAACCCGGTCCGATGCAGCCGTCGATGACGGATGCATGATGTGCGTGAAGTAATGGACCCATGCCCGGAAGTGCAGCGGCGATTGGGGGTGCGATTCGAGTTTCATGGTCAGGACCTTCTGCGCATGTCACGGCCAGAGCGATGAATCTGCGCCAGCGATCGTTAGCCGCCGGTGACGTTATCGATAAGGCATCTGCCTGCACGGAAGAGGGGCCGGAAAAGGGCGCTGGGGACACTATCGGACCCGGTCCATGAGTCGGCCCGGCCGCGGAAAGCCGGTCCTGAACCCGCTCCGGAGATCTTCCGATTCCTGACATTGGCCATCTTGGGCCCGGTGTGCCGCGCCCCCATGGTTTCCGGGAAGTGGCTGGCGGTGATGGAGAGCGGAGCATGAAATCCTTCGGCAAGGTGCCGCAGGGCGAGCGGCTGGAACGGTTGTACGATCTGCCGATGTGGGATGGTGAGCGCTTGCGCAATATCCATCCGGTGCTGCCCGGCCTGCGCGATCCGCAGGCGGCGCGACCGACGCTGCGCGAGTTCCTGTGTGGCGATGACAACCGCACGCCACCGCAGCCATTGCCCGCGCATGACCCGCGCGAGGCGTGGCTGCGCAAGCCGGCGAGCGGGTTGCGCGCCACCTGGCTGGGCCATTCCACGGTGCTGCTGGAGATCGACGGCTGGCGAGTCCTCACCGATCCGGTGTGGGGTCAGCGCGCCTCGCCGTTCGCCCTGCTCGGGCCTAAGCGTTTCCAGCCGGTGCCGGTCGGCTTGCGCGACCTGCCCGCGATCGATGCCGTGGTGATTTCGCACGACCATTACGATCACCTGGACTATCCAACGATCCGTGCGCTCGCGAAGTCGAAGGTGCCGTTCGTCACCTCGCTCGGTGTCGGCGCGCACCTCGAAAACTGGGGCATAGCGCCTTCGCGCATCACCGAACTGGTGTGGTGGCAAAGCCATCGCGTGCCCGGCACCGGCCTCACCATCACCGCCGCGCCTTCGCAGCATTTCTCCGGCCGCGGCCTGAAGGATCGCAACCAGACGC
>Ga0209759_1001198_pt1 | contig 16134 bp, 17 predicted proteins | sample AraplaCL_Col_mMS_FD_184261 | JGI IMG/M metagenome (GOLD analysis project Ga0209759, IMG submission 184261) | Arabidopsis root microbial communities from the University of North Carolina, USA - plate scrape CL_Col_mMS (SPAdes) (version 2) | ecosystem: Host-associated > Plants > Roots >...
TGGGGTGCCATGACAAAGCCCATGCGCAACCCCGGCGCGATGCATTTGGAGAGGGCCGAAATATAGATCGTCCGCTCTGGCATCAGTGAGGCGAAGGCGGGCGGCGATTGATCCAGCAGAGGTCGATAGACATCGTCCTCGATCACCAGCAGGTTGGTGTCGCGAATCACCGAGGCCAGTGCCTCGCGGCGCTCGGCATCGAGGGTAATGGCGGTCGGGTTATGGATCGATGGCACCAGGAACAGCAGCCGTGGCTGATGTTCGGCGCAGGCCTGGCGCAGGGCGTCGGGGGACATGCCGCGGGCGTCGGCGTCGACCCCGACCAGCATCAGGCCCAACGAACGGCACAAGGCGTTGATGCCTTGATAGGTCACGCTGTCGGCCAGCACCGTGTCACCACTGTTGGTCAGGCTGCGCAAGGTATTGGCGATGCCATGTTGAGCCCCCTCGACGATCAGCATCTGCCCGGCTTCGGCGTGTACGCCGGTGTGGCGCAGCCACTGCGCTGCGGCTTCACGGGCCCAGAGCGGGCCTTCGGACGGGTGATAGTCCTTCATATCGGTAAAGCGTGGGTCGCTGGAAAGCCGCGGCAGTAACTGCGCCAGCACCCGATTGAAGCCATCGGTGGCCGGTCGGTTGACACTGAGATCCACTGTGCCCGGGTCGTTGCTCGGCGCCGACTGGAACTGGGCGGCCGGATGCCGTGGCTGGGCGACTTGAGTGCCGCGCCCCGGCCGGCTTTCGATCAGGCCCTTCTGTTGCAACACCGCCATGGCCTTGGTCACCGTGGTGATGTTCACCTCCAGTGCACTGGCGAACTCGCGATGCGGCGGCAGACGCTCACCCGGTTTGAGTTTGCCGTTGCCGATCGCTTCAGCCAGTGAATCGGCCAATTGGGTGTAAAGGGTTTCCGCCTTGTCGCGCTGCAAGGCGGCGCTTGCTTTGAGCTCGTCCAGCAGTTGTTCGAATTGACTCATGGTGCTTTATCCCTGCTTGTCGTGCTCTAAACAAGACAATCTGCAAATTTGTATTGCTTTTTATCCGATACAAGTCTTGTTGACAAGCGAAAAAACGGTGATTAGTGTGTGAGTTGTAATGCTTGTAATGCAATACAATAAGAAATTGGCGGCCATGCCCAGCTCGACAGGTCCGCATATGACTCTCGAAATCTGCCAGCCAGGCTCGTCCCGGCACCCGCGAACGGCGGTTGAGTTGTACGGCTTGTAATGGTCCAGAACAATCATTAACCGATAGGTGATCTATGTCCGACTTCAAATTCGACACCCAGGGTTTTTCTCGGCGCGGGCTGCTCAAGGCCGCTGGCTACGGTTCATTGGCGGCATTGGTGGGCAGTGCGATGGGCCCGATGCCCTTCGCCTTCGCGGCCGGGCAACCGATCAAGACCGTGCGTCCCGGCTACCTGACGGCGGCCTGTCTGGGCGACATGCCCTTGGGGGCGCTGCGCGAGGGCGTTCCGGTCGGCACCGACCTGGAATTGCTGAAGATCATTGCCGATCGCCTCGAACTCAAGCTCGACGTACTGACCATGGGCTTCCCGGCGGTGGTCGAGGCGGTAAGGTCGGGACGTGCCGACTGGTTCGGCGGCAACTTCGCCTGGAACCCGATGCGTTCGAAGATCCTGCTGTTGAGCGACCCGGTGTTCTACACCGGTGCCTACGTGATCATGCGCGACAATGAGCCATTCGAAACCTCAATCACCGTGAATGATGTGAAGGGCCGCACCATCGGCGCCATTACCGGCTATTTCACCATCCCGGACATGAAGAAAATCGAAGGTGTGAAAGAGGTCAAGCTCTACGACAACACCGACTCCTGCCTGCGTGACGTTCGAGCCGGACGACTGGACTTTGCCGTGCTGGATGCCCCGACCATCGACTACATGATCCTCCAGGATCCCAGCCTCAAGCTCAAACAGATCCCCATGTCCTACGATGAAAAGTTCCCCAGCCTGACCGCCAAGTTCGAGGCAATCTGGGGTGTTCATCCGCAGAACCAGGACTTGTTCGATGGTGTGAACCAGGGCCTGCGCTGGCTGAAAGCGACCGACCGGATCAGGCCGATTCTCGCCAAATACGGCATCAAGAACCCCGACTACCTCGTGCCGCCGGCCAAGGACCCACGCATTGGCGTGGACCGGGACGAGAAGGGCAACCTCATCGGGCCGTTCGAGCATCCGCCGCGGGATTTCAGCCAGGCCTTCGCCTGAGTCGACGCCGCGATCACGATTGCTCTCATTCACTCACGGACATTGCTCATGGCTGAATCAACTCCACTGGTGCGGATCGAGGGGCTCTACAAGTCCTTCGGTAGCCTGGACGTTCTCAAAGGCATCGACCTCAACGTACAGCAGGGCCAGAAGATCTCGCTCATCGGGCCCAGCGGGTCGGGCAAGACCACCTTGCTGCGCTGCGTCAACTACCTCGAGGAGCCGACCCGAGGGGACATCTACATCGATAACGAACTGATCGGCCAGCGTCTGGTGGGCACACGGAAAGTGCCCATGAGCGATAAGGAACTGGCGCGGATGCGTACCGAGATCGGCATGGTGTTCCAGCGCTTCAACCTGTTTCCGCACCTCTCGGTATTGGAAAACATCATCCTCGGCCCGCTCAAGGTGCAACAACGCAGCCGCGCGGAAGCCGTGGAGCTCGCCGAGGATCTGCTGAACAAGGTGGGCATGTTCGCCAAGCGTGATGTGTACCCGGAACAGCTCTCGGGTGGGCAACAGCAACGCATCGCCATCGCCCGGGCCTTGGCGATGCGACCCAAGCTGATGCTGTTCGACGAGGCCACGTCGGCACTGGACCCGGAACTGGTGGGCGAAGTGCTGACGGTCATGCGCAAGCTGGCCGAAGAGGGCATGACGATGATTATCGTGACCCATGAAATGCATTTCGCCGAAAGCGTCTCCGATCAGGTGATCTTCATGGCCGACGGCAACATTGTCGAGCAGGGCCCGCCCCGGCAGATTTTCCGTGAGAGCCAGATCGAACGTACCCGCTCCTTTATCCGCGCCGTGCAGGAGCACTGATCGATGTTCGATTCCACTGCACTGCACAAAACCATCGAGATGCTGCCGTACTTTTTGAATGTGCTGGGCATCGGTGCACTGACCACGGTCGGCCTGACCGCAGCAGCGTTCGTCGTGGCGGCGTTGCTGGGGTTTTGCCTGGCGCTGATGCGGCTCTCGCGCAGCCGCGTGTTGAGCTTGATCGCCAGCCTGTACCTGGAGGTGTTTCGCAACGTACCGATCCTGACCCAGCTGTTCATTCTGTACTTCGGGCTGACCTACATCGGCATCACGTTGCCGGCAATCGGCGCGGCGATCATTGGTTTTGGGCTGAACGGTGCGGCGATTCTTTCGGAGGTGTTCCGTTCGAGCATCCGCACCATCGATCGCGGGCAAAGCGAAGCGGCGTATTCCATCGGCATGACGCGCGCCGTGGCGATGCGCATCATCGTGCTGCCGCAAGCGTTCAAGGTCGCCATTCCAGGGATGGCCAACTTTGCCATCGGCTTGCTCAAGGACACCTCCCTGGCCTCGGCGGCGGCGGTGCCGGAGTTGACCTTCAAGGCGCGGATGCTGGTCAGTGAAACCTATCAGACCAACCTGATCTACTTCCTGCTGGCAATCATCTACCTGGTCTTGAGCCTGGTGCTTTCTCACTGGGCGGCCCGCACCGAGCGGCGTCTCAAAGTAGTCAAGGAGAACTGATATGGGCTATGGCGACCTGTGGGAAGCAACCCATGTCGAGTTGTTGGCGGCCTGCTGGGCCACGCTCCAGCTGGCATTCGGTGCGTTGGTCATCGGCTTGATCGTCGGTTTGCTGGTGGCACTGGCGAGGCTCTCCAAGAGCCGGCCCATGCGGCGGGCGGCCCTGATCTATATCGAGGTGTTTCGTGGGACTCCGGCGCTGGTGCAATTGTTTATCGTCTATTTCAGCCTGACCGAAATCGGTATTCAGTTCAGCTCGTTTCAGGCCGCGATGATCGGGTTGGGGCTCAATGCCGCCGCCTATCTGTCGGAGATTTATCGCTCGGGCCTGGAGGCGGTACCCAAAGGGCAGGTGGAAGCCGCGAAGGCGATCGGCATGGCGCGGCACAACGTGTTGCGTTGGGTCGTGTTGCCCCAGGCGATCCGTATCGTGCTGGCGCCGATTGGCAGCGTTGCGATCTCTCTGTTGAAAGATACGTCAGTGGCTTCGCTGATCGCCGCGCCGGATCTGATGTTGCGCGCCCAGGATTTGAGCTCCGTGTACTTCATGCCGCTGGAGATCTACATCCTCGTCGGTGTCATTTACTTTGTGTTGTGTTATCCGCTGTCACTTGGCGTGCGTTTGCTGGAGCGCAAAACGAGGCATTGAGCCAATGCCTCCTCAAGGAAAGCCTGGAAATCTGGCGCATTTCGGCGGAGAGTCGGTTCTTCGCCCCATCGCGATGCGTTTTTCCTCGGTGGCATCGAAACTACCTGGCGCGCTCGTCATGCCAGCTTCCTCCGATCAAAAAACCGCTGTCGTTTTATGCCGAGCTTCAAACAGCGACCAGGAAGCTCTGGTCGCCATACGGATTGAGGCCATGAGGGAAAGCCTGGAGCGGCTTGGGCGATTTGATCCTGATCGTGCGCGCGCCGTATAGGCAGCTCGAAAAGCTAAGGATCAACCTGCCCCATCAATTCCGACACCGACTCCGGCCGTTTCGCATAACGCTGCGCCAGCACCGCACAAACCATCAACTGAATCTGGTGGAACAGCATCAGCGGTAGGATCAACACACCAATGGTACTTCCGGCGAACAGCACCTGGGCCATTGGCACGCCCGTCGCCAGGCTTTTCTTCGAACCGCAGAAGAGAATGGTGATGCGGTCTTCCTGGTCGAAGCCAAAGGCTTTGCCCAGCACGGTGGATGCCAGCAGCACCAGCACGAGCACCACGCAGCAGACCACCACCAGCCCGGCCAGGTCCCAGAGCGGGATCTGATGCCAGAGGCCTTCGTTCACCGCCTCACTGAACGCGCTGTAGACCACCAGCAGGATCGAGCCCTGGTCAACGAATTTCAGCCAGGTCTTGTTGCGGCCCACCCAGGCGCCGATCCAGCGCCGAGCGATCTGCCCGGCAATGAACGGCAGCAACAGCTGCACGCTGATCTTCAGGATCGCATCGAGGGTCGAGCCACCCTCGCCATGCACATTCAGCAGCAAGGTCACCAGCAATGGCGTGAGGAAGATGCCGAACAGACTGGACGCCGCGGCACTGCAAATCGCCGCCGGAACGTTGCCCCGGGCCAGGGAGGTAAAGGCAATCGCCGACTGTACCGTGGCCGGCAGGGCGCAGAGGTAGAGCATGCCCATGTGCAGCTTGTCGCCGATCAGCGGTGAAAGCAGCGGCTTGAGCGCCAGGCCCAGCAGCGGGAACAGGACGAAGGTCAGGCCGAACACCAGCAGATGCAGGCGCCAGTGGCCGGCACCGGCGATGATCGACTCGCGTGACAGCTTGGCACCATGCATGAAGAACAGCAGGGCAATGGCGATATTGGTCAGCCAGCTGAAGCCGACGGCCACCTGGCCGCCGGCGGGCAGGAGACTGGCGAGAATCACCACGCTGACCAGGGTCAGGGTGAAGTTGTCGGGCAAGAAACGAGGGCGTGTCATCAGGCGCGTCATCCGGAATCAGAAACAGTAGATGGACTTTATCCTGTCTGCCGATTGCCGACTAACGCCAATAAGTCCATGAATATCGCCTAAAGGACAGGGCGCATGCCGATGTGCTCCGTCCGTGAGATCTGTTGGTAGGGGCCGTACTTATTTCATGTAGCAGACACCGATCCCCCTGGGCGGCGGACATCGTGATTGGCTTGGCGCGATGACTCTGCCAGTTATTGATATTTTTACTACGCTTCGCCCCATGGGAGTGGTAACCGCCACGAAGAGGACGACAACTGCCATGAACAAGGAAAAGACGGGTTCGACACAAGGCGCGGACGGCACGGCCTCGCAACTGATCGACGCGAGAATCAAGGAGTTGGGGGATTGGCGCGGCGAGACCCTCGCCCGGGTCCGAGCCCTTATCATGCAGGCCGATCCCGAGGTGGTCGAGGAGTGGAAGTGGCGGGGCGTGCCGGTCTGGTCCCATGCTGGAATCATCTGCACGGGCGAAACCTACAAGCAGGTCGTGAAGATGACCTTCGCCAAGGGCGCCGCGCTGGAGGATCCTTCGGGGCTGTTCAACTCCAGCCTCGAAGGCAATACCCGACGGGCCATTGATCTCCATGAGGGCGAGCAGATCGATGAGCAGGCGTTGACGGCGCTGGTCCGCGCCGCCGTGGCGCTCAACACCTCGGCACGAGCCACTCGTACCCGATCGGTTGGATAAACCGTCAGCGCTGCCGCTTTCTACTGCTGTGCCAGGGACGCGATAAGTTCATCCGTCGCCATGATCGAGTGGGCAAATGTCGGGCCGTTCAGTTCGTGGGCGGCGTGCATCATCTCCGGCCTGAAGGCGGCGGTCGCATCCCGTACCAGGGTGACGTGGTAGCCGAGTTCCGACGCATAACGGGCCGTTGCCTCGATGCAGGTATTGGCCAGCAGGCCAACGATGATCACGTGGGTGATGCCCTTCTGCTTGAGGCGAAAATCCAGGTCGGTATTGGCAAAACCACTTGAGCCCCAATGTTCCTGGGCGACGATATCACCGTCCCTGGGCGCGAAGTCGGGGTGCCATTCGCCGCCCCATTCGTCACGGGCAAACTGATGACCGTGCATGATCTTGCACTGGTTGGGATTGGGGTGGTCCCAGTTTTCGTAGTCGCCTTGCTCCCAGCGGCGGTGCGGTACGATGACCACCTGGATGCCCTGGGCGCGGACGGCATGGTCGAGTGCGCGCAGATTATCAAGCAGGTCGACCTGCTCGGCGATCGGCTTGATGAAGGGATAGATCTTTCCACCTTCCGACAAGAAATCATTGTAGGGATCGACCAGCAGGTAAGCGGTCCTCTCGCGAGGATAGAGTGCGTTCGACATGGCGTGTTCTCCAGGGACGATGGATAAGCGGTGCCACGGTCTTGCCTTGGCATCACGAAGATATGATAATCATAGTTACTTTGAGAAAGGCAAGGCCTTATGTCGACAAGCAGCAGTGTCCCCGAAACCCTGTGCCCGATTGCACGGGCCGAAGCCATTGTGGGTGATCGTTGGACCGTGCTGGTCCTGCGTGAGTTGTTCATGGGCAGTCATCGTTTCGACGAGATCCAGGCGCAAACCGGGGGGACCCCGCAAATGGTCGCCACGCGTCTGAAGAACATGGAGGCCGACGGGCTTGTCGAGCGTCGCCGCTACAGCGAGCGGCCGCTGCGCTACGAATACCACCTCACCCCGAAAGGCGATGCGTTTTTCTCGGTGGTCCTTGCGCTGCGCGCCTGGGGGGAAACCTGGTGCAAGTCGCCGGAGGAGGGGCTGGCGGTCCGTTTTGTCCATCGCCAGTGTGGCAAGCCTGCCGGGCTCGGACCGCTGTGCGAGTATTGCGGCGAGCCTCTGCAGCGTGAAGCGCTGATCAGCGAGCCCAGCGTCGCCTACATCGCGGAGCGCACGGCACGGCGCGAGACCTTGAAGGGCAATCGCAGCCAGCCGTGATAGGCGGCCAAGGGGCATTGCCTGATCCGCCAGTCACTTGTCCGAGGGCTGGCTCAATTCCGGCAATCGCTGAGCCGAACCTTCGTTACCCAAGACGAGAGCGAGTATTGCCAGGCCCTGGATTCCGGCGGCCAGCCCCAAGAGCAATAGTTCGCCATGGGCCCCGCCGGCCAGGGATTTCACCGCGCCAAAGAATGCCGGAGCAAACGCGTAGCAGCCCTGGGCGGTTGCTACGATCAGCGTCACCACGCGCTGTGTTTGCTGGCGTGGGAATTCCGCTTGAGCGATAAGTGGCGGCAAGGAGGTCGCGTTGCCGATTCCCGCGCCGAAGAGTATGACGCCTAGCCACAGTAGATCGGGGAAGGTGCTTAATCCGGTCAGGACCAGGCACCCGAGCAATTGGCAACCATAGCTCAGGCAGGCAACGTTGCGCCGGTTGGCGTCGGGCGGCATCAGCCAACCAACCAGAAACCTTCCGCCGATGGCGCTCGCCGTCGCCAGGCCCATCGCCAGGCCGGCCTCTGCTTGCGTGACGTGATCGACCAACAGCAGGAACAAGTGGGTAATCAGCCCGATCTGGGCGAACAATCCCAGCGACATGGCGGTCGCCAGGGTAACGAAGCGACGATTACGCCACAGCGAGGTGGCTGAGCTTCCTGGGGAGACAGTCGGCTGATCAGGTGGCTGATCGGCACCATCGGCATATTGCCCGAGGTCTTCAGGCCGGACCCTGAAGACCTTGATCGAGAGTACGGCAATCGTTGCTATCGACACCAGGCCGACTCCCAGCGCCGCCTGGGTGAAGCCGATCCGGTCGATCAGGTACACCCAGGCCGATGAAAAGATCACGCCGCCGATGCTGGCGCCGTTGTAGGCCATCGCCAGGGCGGCCGGGCGCTTGGCCACAAACCATGGGGCGATGAGGGCGTTGACGGCGGCGGCCCCCATGGTCACCCAGCCGAATCCACTGAGTAGGGCGGCGATGAACAATTGGTAGGGTTGATGGGCAACCGACCAACCATACACCCCGGTGCCAAGCAGGATCGATCCCAGCACGGTGGTGCAGGGCAGGCCCAGGCGCTTGTACAAGGCGGGGAGGTTTACCACCACCAGGGTGCCCGCCAGGAAGTGCAGGGTGACGGCGGCAGAGCACAAGGGTAGCGACCAGCCTGTTCGTTGAATTACCGCGTAGAGGAATATCGGCGGGCCATAGAAGCCGATCCCCCAGCCGAATACCGCCATCACAAACGTCGCCGCCACGACCTTCCTGCCAAAAAAAATCGATTGCTTCATGGGTGAGTCCCTTCAGGTGGTTTAACGTCAGTATGATGCTGGCGAACAGGGATACTTCGGGAGGATGTGAACTATGGATGTAGAAGCGGCTGATCTTTCTCTGGCGGCGGTGGCTGGTGCCATTGCCGACCCGGCCCGATCGCGGATGCTCTGCAGTCTGCTGGACGGTCACGCGCGCACGGCCACGGAACTGGCCGCCGTGGCTGACATCGGCGCGTCCACCGCCAGCGGTCATTTCTTGCGTTTGCGTGAACAAGGCCTGGTGGATATGCTGGTTCAGGGCCGGCACCGCTACTACCGCCTGGCCAACGCCCGGGTCGCGCAGGCGCTGGAGGCGTTGTTATCGATCACTGAGCGCAGCGTGGCGCCGTTCCAGCCCAGCACACCTTCGGCCTTGAAGCAGGCCAGAACCTGTTATGACCATATCGCCGGTGAAGTCGCGGTCAAGCTTCATGACGCCTTGCTGCAGGCAAGCTGGATTGAAGAGCAGGGCAAGGACTATGTCCTCACCGAAAAGGGCACAACCTTGCTGGCGCGGGTGGGTATCGACGTCGACGCCGTATCGCGTCAGCGCAGGCGCCTGGCCTATCCCTGCCTGGACTGGAGCGAGCGCTCGCCGCATATTGGCGGTGCGCTGGGCGCAGCCCTTCTGGAGCTGCTACTCAAGCGCGGCTGGGTGAACCGCCATCTCGATTCCCGGGCCTTGAGCTTGACGGCGAAGGGGGAGAAGAGCCTGGCAAAAGCGTTTGGTTTGCAGGGCGGCTGAATCGCTCAGCCTGCAAGCGCTTCCATCAGTACTTGCACCAGTTGCCCGCCTTCCGGTGTCGCCCAGCTACCAGCGAGTTCCGCGATCAGCTGGTTGGTAGAGGTCAGCGTCACGCCGCCTTTGTCCATTCGACGCAGGGCGATGTCATCGGCCATGACACTCGGTGAGCCACCGCCATCGGCAACCACCTGGACCTCATAGCCATCGCGCACCAGGCTCAGCGCGGGGTAGACGGTGCAGACGTCATTGGTCACCCCGGCAATGATGAGTTTTCTACGGCCGGTAGCCTTGACGGCGGCGGCGAAATGCTCATCGTCCATGGCGTTGACGATGCCCAGACGCTTGACGCGGGAAGCAAACTCGGCAGGCAGGATCTGCTCCAGTTCGCTGAGCAGCGGTCCCTGGGCGTACTCTTCCATGCTGGAGGTGAGGACGACTGGAATCTTCAGAATGGCGGCTGTTTTGGCGAGCATCAGCGCGTTGCGCTTCAGCTCTTCGAAGGGAATGGATTTCACCCACCCCATGGTGCCGACCTGGTGATCGATCAGGAGCAGGGCGGCATTGTCGGCACTGAATTTTTCGTAGGTCATGATGAGTCTCCTCGGCGATGTTGGAGTCATCATTGATTAATCCTTATCCGGGATAAACCTGGTTGAATGGAAATTATTGATCCATTTATGGAGCGATTTATTGGCATTTCTCAAGATGCAATGCAATCTCACGTTCGCCAAGACCTGTGTCATTGCGGGCATGATCGAGCTTCACGAACGCGAACTGTCCTGGGGCGGGTGAGGGCACCGCGAAATCTGCGCAGGCAAAGTCAGTCCACGCCCGCTGGTAAGTGACATGGACACCGACATGGCTGTGAGCTAGCCTCTGGCCATCATTGGGCGATCATGGACGGCGTCATGCCATATAAGAAGAATGTTCTGCTTGCTCTGCTGATCCCTGTGCTCACCGCATGTGGCTCTTCCTCTTTGAAGTCGCCCACACTCTCCGAAGTTTACAGTATCTGTATTCATGGCTATGCGTCGGAGAAGGACGGAGCCAAGAACGACGTGAGAGGTTGCGAGCCGCGACCTACGGCCGGCAGTACGGGCGTTGCTCAAGAGGTCTCATTCGCGGCAGAAGCGGCACGTTCCTTTGGGGTCAAGCAGGCCATGCGCGGGGACCAGGCCGCCGAGTTTCGGTTCAGTACGGACACGATCGCTCTTGGGGCGGCCTCTGGAGCGGCTATTGGATTAGCAATAAATGCTCACTCCGATCTGTACAAAGCAACGGCAGCTATCGCAGGTACGGCGTTGGGGCTCAAGGCTTACGGTAACCCCTCTTTGCAGTCCTCCCTCTACGCCAAATCCAGCTCGGCCAGCCGCTGCATCTACCGAAGTTTGTCTGAGCTGGCTGTACTGCTCCCGGACAGCCTCACGTACGACGCTTTGACATCGAGCCTTTCTGCCATTGACCAGAATCGGTCCCAGTTGAATACTGTTCTATACAACAAGGACTACCTCGCCAACTTCAAGACACTCGAACCCGCGGAGAGTTATGCCATATACCGGCAAGCACTGAACGCCGACACGGATGCCCAAGCGAAGAAGGAGGCCGTCAACTTCCTGATGTCGATCGATCTGGTCACTGAAGACAAACTGATTGAAATCAGAGAAAAACAAATCCTCGTGCTGAACGACGGAGCCTTCAAAGTCGAGGAGGCGATCAAGAAAATTCCTGAGTTAGGCAAGACACCCGCTGATCTTCTGGAGCGACTCTCCACTGGCCCGACAGGGAAAAGGGAATTTACTTCTTCTTCCGAGGCAGATATTCCCTATACAAAAGTGCTGGAAACCAAAGCGGCTTTGGATGCCTGTGTTAACAGAGTGCAGCCCTAGGTATCCTTTCCTTTGCCTCCAAAATAGTATCCAGTAACGCTACCAACGAGAGTTCCTGCAAGAGTGAGGGCTTCACGATGCAAATCGGAGCTGGAGTACGTCAGGTAGAAAATCATCGCAAGTGTCACTGCGATGATGAACAGTGAGATGAATGGAACAAGGCGGTTCTGCAGTTTCTCGGTGAAATGCTCTGCTATGCCTGTGCCTTTACAGATACTACATGGAAGCCCGTCCGTAGGTGCATCAGATGCTAGCAGAGACTTTTGATGGCAGGCAGCGCAGGCACCACCACCAAGACCATTTCGGCATGTGCCGCTTGTTCCACAGTGTTTGCATTCTGCAGGCATTGGGGGCTCTCCATGGCGTGGCTGCTTGAGGGGGCTGGCTGCCTATCACAGAGGGTAGAAAACAATCCAAGTTCTGTAAAAAGCGCCCACCTTTTTTTGCGTTAATAGTTAGGGGCACCAATTACAACTCAAGAACCCGATCCTGAATGACCCGCTTCATGACCAGGGTTGAGGTGAGACGCTGCACATTGGGCAGCGAAGACAGTCGCTCATCGTAGAGCTGCTGGAAAGCCGGAAGGTCCCGGGTGATCACATGCAGCATATAGTCCGGGTCGCCGAAGAGCCTTTGCGCCTCGACGATTTGCGCAATGTCTGGCAAGGCCGCCTCGAAATCGCTGACGGCCTGGCGGGTCCCTTCACGCAGCGTAACGAAAACGATCGCGGAAAAATTCAGGCCCAGTTCACTGGGAGCCAGAATGGCCCTGTATCCCACGATCACCCCCGACTCCTCGAGCGCTCGCAGCCGGCGATGACACGGCGAGAGACTGAGCCCGACTCGATCCGCCAGTTCAGTGATCGAGAGTCGACCGTCAGCTTGTAGCTCAGCAAGAATTTTCCTGTCTGTCCTGTCCATCGGGAAGAACCTTCTCTCGTGAGGCCGTTTCATTGGGATATTTGAAAGATAATCCTATCAGACTTTCCTTATTCTTCTTCTGCTCGTTTTTGCTCTTGCGAGCGAGGTTGCACGTTGACAGCAACTCGCAAGACCTCCATGAAGTTGAAGGTAAGTTCAGATGACAATCAGTGTCCTGGCCGCATTTTGGGCGGTGTCGTTTCTCTTTGTTATTACGCCCGGAGTGGATTGGGCCTACGCGATTTCCGCGGGAATGCGTGGGCGACTGGTGATCCCGGCCGTGGGTGGGCTGCTCTCCGGTCACCTGGCCGCGACGATCGTTGTGGCAGCCGGCGTGGGTGGTTTGGTCGCCCGGAGTCCGCTGGTGCTCACGGTGCTCACCGTCGCGGGGTCCGCCTATCTGCTCTGGTTGGGCATCAACATGCTTCGCCAGCCTGCGGTGCCCGAGGCCGGGCAGGCACAGGACTCCGACTCGTGGTCGCGCTGGGCCTTGAAAGGGGCTTGCGTGAGTGGTTTGAACCCCAAGGTATTCCTCCTGTTCCTGGCGCTCCTGCCGCAATTCACCGACCCGCTGGCGGCCTGGTCAATCCCGGCGCAAATCATCGCCCTGGGTTTGCTCCATGCACTCAGCTGCGGCCTGGTCTATCTGCTGGTCGGCTTCAGCGCCCAGGCGGTGCTACAGACCCGGCCAAGCGCGGCGAAGATCGTCAGCCGTTGCTCCGGGGCAATCATGATCGTCATCGCGATGGGGTTGCTGGCTGAACAGGTCTTCGTCTGAACTTTTTTGAAGGAAAGAAAATGAGTGATTTCCCGTCGCCCTATGGCGACCGGCAAGCGCCCCAGTCGACATCACGTGTCCGGATTCCGCACCTTCGGCAGATGAAGGTATCCGGTCAAAAGTGGGCAATGCTGACCGCGTACGACATGTACTCGGCGGCGATATTCGAAGAGGCCGGGATTCCTGTACTGCTGGTCGGCGATTCAGCCTCGAATAATGTTTACGGTAATGAGTCCACCCTGGCGGTGACCGTGGATGAATTGTTGCCTCTGGTGCGTGCGGTCACCCGAGCAACCCAACGTGCCCTGGTGATCGCCGATCTTCCCTTTGGCTCCTATCAAGCCTCTGCGGAGCAATGTTTCCATACGGCTGTCCGGTTCATGAAGGAAGCGGGGGCGCACGCCGTCAAGCTTGAGGGTGGGATCGAGATGCTGCCGCAGGTCAAGAAACTCGTGAGTTCGGGCATTCCGGTGATGGCGCATATCGGTTTCACGCCTCAAATGGAACACCAACTGGGCGGTTACCGGGTCCAGGGCCGCGGCGACGATGCGCAGCGGCTGATCGACAGCGCCAAAGCGCTTGAGGCGGCGGGCGCGTTTGCTCTTTTGATCGAAATGGTTCCGGGCGAGGTGGGCGCGGCGGTCACCCAAGCCGTTTCCATTCCTACTGTCGGCATTGGCGCCGGTAATCAGTGCGACGCCCAGGTCCTGGTCTGGCAGGACATGGTCGGACTGCGTAGCGGTCGCCTGCCGCGTTTCGTCAAGCAGTATGCCGACATGCGCAGTGTGCTGCTCAATGCTGCGCGCGAGTTTGCCCATGACGTGGAGACCGAGGTATTCCCAGGGGCCGAGCATACGTTTTGAATCAGGGTTCTTCATCCACCTCGCTTCACCTGCTGCTTGCCAGTCGCGAAATTGGCCAGCAGATCAAGGCTGGAACAGAACACGAAATACACCAGCGCCACGAACAGGAAAATTTCCGTGGGATGGACCATGACCCGATTGCTCACCTGGGTCGCCACGAAGGACAGTTCGCCGACGCCGATCACATAGGCCAGGGAGGTGTCCTTGATCAGCGAGATCCACTGGTTGAGGAACGAGGGCAGCATGATCGGCAAGGCCTGCGGCAGGATGATCAGCCGCATCACCTGCACGGGGCGCATGCCCAGCGCGCGGGCGGCTGCCCATTGGCCGTCCGGCAGACTCTGGATACCGGCGTGGACCGAGTACGCCAGGTAAGCGCCGCCGATCAGCGACAGGGCGCAGACCACGGTGAACAGCGCCGGTATATCCACGTGGAAGAGGATCGGCAGCAGGAAGTAACTCCAGAAGATCAGCATCAGTACCGGGATCGCCCGCAGGAAACCCAGCACGGCGATCAATATCCCCCGTGGCCAGCCCTTGAGGGTGCTCAGGGCGATGCCCAGCACCAGGCCCAGGACCGCGGCGGCAATTCCGGACAGCACGCTCAGTACCAGGGTCAGGGCCGCTCCGCCCAGCGGGCCGTTGGGGTAGGCGCCGATCAGGAAGTAGTCGAGGTTGTCGCGGATAACGGAAAAGTCCATGGCTCACGCGGCTCCCTGGCGATAACGTCTGGTCTGGCGGATCCATTGTCCGGCCGCCTCGATCAGCGCGATGCTGAGGGTGTAGAGCAGGGTGGCGAAACCGAAGGACTGGAAGGTCTTGAAGGTTTCGGTCTCCACCTGGCGCGAGGCGTAGGACAGCTCGGCGAGGCCGATGGCCATGGTCAGCGAAGAGTTCTTCAGCGCATTCATGTATTGCCCCAGCAAGGGTCCGAGGGCGGTGCGCAGGGCCTGGGGCAACACGATATAAAGCCAGACCTGCGCCGGTCGCATGCCCATCGCCATGCCGGCCTCGCGCTGCTGCGGGCGAACCGAGGCGACGCCGGCGCGAAACTCTTCGGCGATAAAGGCCGAGGTATAGAGCGTCAGTCCCCAGAACCCGGCGATGAACTCAAAGGACGGCCAACTGATGTCCAGCCCGGCCAGGTTCAGCTCATGGGGCTGGTTCAGCCAGCTCACCAGACCTTCAGGCAGCAGGGCGCTGACGCCGAAATACCAGAAGAACAACTGCACCAGCAGCGGCGTGTTGCGCAGCAACGACAGGTAGGTGCGTGCCGGCCAGGACGCCAGGCGTGAGCTGCCCAGGCGTGCCAGGCAGACCAGGAAGCCGAGCCCGGTGGCGATCAGGCAGACCGCGACAGACAGGGTCAGGGTGAGGAGAAATCCATCGAACAGCCATTTCAGGTACTGCGGGCCCAGTAATTCACCAAACATCAATCACGGTGTCCATCCAGGATACAAAGAGCCCGCGCGGAAAACCGCGCGGGCCGTGGGGGCGGCGGGGACGGCGATCAGCTCTTGTCGCCGATCTTGTACAGGCGGGTCAGCGGCGTCTTGGTGTCCGGGCCGAACCAGGTGTCGTAGATCTTCTGCGCCTGGCCCTTGCTTTCCAGCTCCACCAGCGTCTGGTTGACCACGTCGGTCAGGGCGGTCTCGCCCTTGGGCAGGCCGACGCCAATCAGGTCATTGGAAATGGTGAAGGGCGGAACCTCGTACTTGTCCTTGTCCGGGACGTTGGCCAGCAGGCCGATCAGCTTCGGACCATCCTGGGTAATGGCCTGGACGTTGCCGTTGCGCAAGGCGGTGAAGGCGAACGGGGTGTCGTCGTAGGCGACGACCTTGGCCCCCGGGAATTTCTCCCGCAGCACGCCTTCGTTGACCGTGCCCTTGTCCACGCCGACTCGCCATTTGTTCAGGTCATCCTGGGACTTGAGGGTGCCTTTCTTGACGATGAACTGCTGGCCGGAGCTGAAGTAGGGAATG
>Ga0209759_1001199_pt1 | contig 16128 bp, 16 predicted proteins | sample AraplaCL_Col_mMS_FD_184261 | JGI IMG/M metagenome (GOLD analysis project Ga0209759, IMG submission 184261) | Arabidopsis root microbial communities from the University of North Carolina, USA - plate scrape CL_Col_mMS (SPAdes) (version 2) | ecosystem: Host-associated > Plants > Roots >...
CCGGCTTGACCAGGTAGCCGCTGGCCTTGCCGGACCCTTGCGGTGAGTCGAAGCCGAACGTCGAGCCCACGATGCGCGGGTCGGACGGCAAGACCTGCTGGGCCTGCGCGAAATTGGGCGACAGCGCCTCGAGCAGCCCCGCGGCCGTCGCGCCGCCCACGGCGTACTTGCCGGCACCGTCGAGAAAGCCGCGGCGCGAGATGCCGCCGTGCACGTACTGGTCGAAGAGCTCGAGTACCTCGGGCGGGAAATCGTCGGCGGTCCGGGTGGGCAAGGTCAGGCTCCGTGGTGAGGGAATGGGCGGTGTACACCGGCTCTCGCCGCAAGGTCGTGATCAGGGGCACTCCCGGTGGCCGGGGCGTCAGAATGGACGTCCCTGCCTGCCAACCCTGTCCCCACGATGCCATTGACGCTGCGCCTGCTGCAATCCTACGACGCCGACGCCCTGGTCGCCCTGCTGCCCGATCTCGGCTACGAGGCCACCGCCGGCCAGGTCCTGCGCCGCCTGGCGGCCCTGCGCGAGTGGCCCGACCAGGAGGCCTTCGTCGCCGAGATCGACGGCGTCGTCGTCGGCCTGTGCCACGTGCAGGGCGTGCGGATGCTGATCAGCGAAGGCTACGCCGAGATCCAGGCGCTGGTGGTGTCCGCTGCTCGCCAGGGCGAGGGCCTGGGCAGCAAGCTGGTCGCCCATGCCTGCGACTGGGCGTTCGCGCGCGGGTACCAGCGCGTGCGCCTGCGCTCGAACGTCACGCGCGAGGCGGCGCATGCGTTCTACGAGCACCTGGGGTTCGAGAAGTCCAAGGCCAGCTATGCGTTCGAGTTGCGGCGGCCCCAAGACGCCGCGCCGGCCGGCTGAACGATCGTCAGGTCGCCGCCGATTGCCGGTGGCCTGCGCGCACGGGCACCGACTTTGCCTCGCGTGAGGCATGCACAAGACCATCGCCTTCTCCGGCCGCATCGTCCTGCTCGGATTCGGAGCGATCGGCCAAGCCATCCTGCCCTTGCTGTTGCGCCATGTGCGAATGCCGCCCTCGCGCATCGAGGTCGTCGAGCCGGTCGGCGACGAGGCGGGCATCCTCGCCGAGGCGGGCGTGGCGCACACGAAGCTGGGGCTGGACCGCGACAACTACCGCGGCGAGCTCGATCGGCGGCTGTCGCGCGGCGACGCGCTGCTCAACCTGTCGATCGACGTGGCGAGCGTCGAACTGATGCGCTGGTGCGAGGAGCATGGCGTGCTGTATCTGGACGCCTGCACCGAGCCCTGGCCGGGCGTGCATGACGATCCGTCGCGGCCCCTCGAGGAGCGCACGAATTACCGGCGCCGCGAGGAAGTCCTGGCGATCCAGCGCGCCCAGAAGGCGCGCACGACGGCGCTGGTGACGCTGGGCGCCAACCCGGGGCTGGTGTCGTTCTTCGTCAAGAAGGCCCTGCTGGAACTGGCCGGCCCGGATTGCACGGTGCCCAAGGACCGGCAGCAATGGGCGGAACTCGCCCGCCGGCTGGACATCCGCGCCATCCACGTGTCCGAACGCGACAGCCAGATCTCGGAGCGCCGCAAGGAGCCTGGTGAGTTCGTCAACACCTGGTCGATCGAGGGTTTCGTCGGCGAGGGCCTGCAACCGGCCGAGCTGGGATGGGGAACGCACGAACGTCACTTTCCTGCCGACGGCCGCCGCCACCCCCGCGGGTCGCTCTCGGGCATCTACCTGGGGCGGCCGGGGCTGGGCACGCGGGTGCGCAGCTGGGCGCCGATCGCCGGGCCGTTCTCGGGCTTCCTGGTCACGCACGCGGAGTCGCTCTCGATCGCCGACCACCTGACCGTGGGCGATCCGGCCCGCCCGGACTACCGGCCCACCGTGCACTACGCCTACCACCCGTGCGACGACGCCGTGCTGTCGATCCGCGAGCTGGAGGGCCGTCACTGGAAGCTGCAGGACAAGCATCGGATGCTGCGCGACGAGATCGTCTCGGGCATCGACGAACTGGGCGTGCTGCTGATGAGCGGCAGCCAGGGCGCGTTCTGGTACGGGTCGCAGTTGTCGATCGACCAGGCGCGCGCGCTCGTGCCGCTGAACAACGCGACCACCTTGCAGGTCGCCGCGCCGCTGGTGGCGGGGCTGATCTGGGCCATCGAGCACCCGCAGGAAGGCGTGCTCGAGCCGGACGACCTGCCGCACGACGCGATGCTGGACTTCGCGCTGCCCTACCTCGGCGATGTGGTCGGCGTGCGCACGGACTGGACGCCGTTGCAGGACGCGCCCAACCTGTTCGACGAACACCTCGATCGCGCGGACCCCTGGCAGTTCACCAACGTGCGCATTCCCTAGACTTCCAGCCACTCCTTGCGCACGGCCGCATTCGCCTTCAGTTCGGCCGGCGTGCCCTCGAACACCACGCGCCCGTGGCCCATCACCACGCAGCGCTGCGAGATCTCCAGCGCGATGGTCAGCTTCTGCTCGATCAGCAGCACCGACAGCCCGCGCGCCTTGAGCGCCAACAGGTACTCGGCCACCTGCTCGACGATCTTGGGCGCCAGGCCCTCGGTCGGCTCGTCGATGATGACCAGCTCGGGGTCGCCCATCAGCGTGCGGCACAGCGCCAGCATCTGCTGCTCGCCGCCGGACAGCACGCCCGCCTCGGTGTGCTGGCGTTCGCGCAGGCGCGGGAACAGCGTGTACATGTCCTCGAAGTTCCAGCGCGGATGACGCGCGCGCGACTTCTGTCCCAGCACGAGGTTCTGGTGCACCGTCAGCTTCGGGAAGATGTCGCGGTTCTCGGGCACGTAGCCGATGCCGCGCTGGGCGATCTCGTACGGCTTCAGGCCCGCGAGCGACTGGCCCTTCCACGCGACGCCGCCCTGCGTCTGCACCAGGCCCATCACGGCCTTGGCGGTGGTGGAGCGGCCAGAGCCGTTGCGCCCGAGCAGCGCGACGATCTCGCCCGGCGCGACGTCCAGCGACACGCCATGCAGCACATGGCTCTTGCCGTAGAACGCATGGAGCTGGGCGAGCTGCAGCATCAGGCGCCCTCGCCGTCGGACTGTGCGAGCACCGAGCCCAGATAGGCCTCCTGCACGCGCGGGTTGGCGCGCACGGCCTCGGGCGTGTCCAAGGCGATCACTTCGCCGTAGACCAGCACGGCGATGCGATCGGCCAAGCCGAAGACGACGCCCATGTCGTGTTCGACGGTCAGCAGCGTCTTGCCCGCGGTGACCTCGCGGATCAGCTGCACGAAGCGCCGCGTCTCGCTCTTGCTCATGCCGGCGGTGGGTTCGTCCAGCAGCACCACGTCGGCGCCGCCGGCGATCGTCAGGCCGATCTCGAGCGCGCGCTGCTCCGCGTAGGTGAGGTTGATCGCCAGCACGTCGCGCCGGCGCTCCAGCCGCAGCATCGCCATCACTTGCTCGGCGCGCTCGTTGGCGTCGCGCAGGTTGGACAGGAAGCGCCAGAACGCGTAGCGATAGCCGAGCGACCACAGCACCGCGCAGCGCAGGTTCTCGAACACCGACAGGTGCGTGAACAGGTTGCTGACCTGGAAGCTGCGCGCCAGGCCCTGGCGGTTGATCCGATGCGGGGCGGCGCCATCGATGCGGGCGCCGTTCAGGAGGATCTGGCCCGAGCTGGGCGCGAAGCGCCCGCTGATCAGGTTGAACAGCGTGGACTTGCCCGCGCCGTTGGGCCCGATCAGCGCGACGCGCTCGCCGGCGTGGACCTGCAGTGAGGCGCCGCGGATGATTTCCGTCTTGCCGAAACGCTTGCGCACATCGCGCAGCTCCAGCGCGATGCGCGGCGGCGACGCCGCGGCACGGGCATGGGCGACGTGTCCGGCGACGTCCGTCATGCGGCTTCCCGGCGCTTGAGCTCGCGCTCGATGTCGTGCTGCGCGGCCTCCCAGCGCACACGAAAGCGCCGGCGCGAGAATTCGAAGGCGCAGGCCCCGACGACGAACATCAGCATGGCGCCCGTCCACGCCGGCGCCGCCTTGGCATCGAGCGACACGCCGCCGAACTTCATCACCGGCCCGAGGGCCTCGTTGAGTTGCAGGTGGTAAAGCATCTCGACCATCGCGCTGGCGCCCGTGAACGCGATCGCGCCCGCGGCCAGCAAGGCCAGGTAGCCGCCCAGCAGCGGCCGCAGCTTGCCGAATGCCGCCAGCCGCAGGTTGGCCAGGACAAGGCCCGCGACGCCGGCGGGGGCGTACATCACCATCAGCATGAACGCCAGGCCCAGGTACAGCAGCCAGGCCTTGGTCAGCTCGGACAGCACCACCGTCGCCAGCACCATCAGCACGCCGCCGATGATGGGGCCGAAGAACGCCGTCGAGCCGCCGAGGAACGTGAACAGCAGGTACGCGCCCGATCGCTGCGCGCCGACCACCTCCGCCGTCGCCAGCTCGAAGTTGATCGCCGCCAGACCGCCCGCGATGCCGGCGAACAGCCCCGAGATCATGAAGGCGAACCAGCGCACGCGCTGCGTGTCGTAGCCGACGAAGGCGACGCGCTCGGGGTTGTCGCGCACCGCATTGAGCATGCGCCCGAGCGGCGTGCGCGTGAAGGCGAACATCAGGCCGGTGCAGACGAAACAATAGACGGCGATCAGGTAGTACACCTGGATCTGAGGCCCGAAGGTGACGCCCAGGACAGCTGGCGGCACGACGCGGTTGCTGTTGATGCCGCCCTCGCCGCCGAAGAACTCGGGCAGCATCAGCGACATCGAGTACACCAGCTCGCCGACGCCCAGCGTGATCATCGCGAAGGTCGTGCCCGACTTGCGGGTCGTGACGAATCCCAGCAGCGCCGCGAACACCAGCCCTGCCGCGCCGCCGACCAGCGGCACCAGGCTGACCGGCAGGTGCAGCGAGCCGTCGCCCACCTTGTTCAGGGCGTGGATGGCCAGGAAGCCGCCCAGGCCGCTGTAGACCGCGTGGCCGAAGCTGAGCATGCCGCCCTGCCCCAGCAGCATGTTGTACGACAGGCAGGCGATGATCGCGATGCCCATCTGCGACAGCAGCGTCTGCGACAGGCTGCTGGAGAACACCAACGGCGCCAGCAGCAGGATCAGGGCATAGCCGCCCCAGACGATCCAGCGCCCCAGGTTGATGGGTTTGAAATGAAAGGAGGACGCGTCAGTCATTGCGCGTCCCGAACAGCCCGCGCGGCCGGAAGATCAGGATCAGCACCAGCAGCAGATAGGGCAGGATGGGCGCGACCTGGGCCAGCGTCAGCTTCATCAGGGGATACGCCATGCTGTCCGGCGACACCGCCCAGCCGACGGCCGAGGCGGCGTTGACCAAGGACTTGTCGACTGTCAGCGGCACCGTTTGCAGCAGCCCGATCAGGAGCGAGCCGACGAAGGCCCCCACCAGCGAGCCGGTGCCGCCGACCACCACCACGACGAACAGGATCGAGCCGACCGCCGCGGCCATCGCCGGCTCGGTGACGAAGGTGGTGCCTCCGATCACGCCGGCCAGCCCCGCCAGCGCGCAGCCGGCGCCGAAGACCAGCATGAACACGCGCGGCACGTTGTGGCCCAGCGCCTCGACCATCTCCGGATGCGTCAGCGCCGCCTGGATCACCAGCCCCACGCGGGTGTGCTTGATGAGCAGCCACAGTGCCAGAAGCATCAGCAGCGCGACCATCATCATGAAGGCGCGCGTGGCCGGAAACGTGCTGCACACCGCGTGCGAGCAGGTCGCCGCGTCGGCCTGCCCGAACACGACGGCCAGTCCGCTCGTGGCCGACTGCACCAGCGTGAACGCCGGTTGCGCGAGCGCCGCGGGGGGAGCGAAGGCGACCGGCGCGCGGCCCCAGACCACCTGCACGAATTCCAGGATCAGGTAGCTCAGGCCGAAGGTCACCAGCAGCTCGGGCACGTGGCCGAAGCGGTGCACCCGGCGCAGGCACAGGCGTTCGAACACGGCGCCCAGCACCCCCACCACCAGCGGCGCGACCGCCAGGGCGGGCCAGAAGCCGACGATGCGCGAGGTGGCATAGCCGACGTAGGCGCCCAGCATGTAGAAGCCAGCGTGCGCGAAGTTGAGCACGCCCATCATGCTGAAGATCAGCGTCAGGCCCGAGCTGAGCATGAACAGCAGCAGGCCCGAGCTGAGGCCGTTGAGGATGTTGATGACGGTCTGGTCCACGCGCCTGATCAGGTCGCTGGGACCATCGAGGGCCCCGATGTGGCGGGGGTGGATCCTGCGACTGCGCGCAGGATGACATGCGGTGCGAAGCGGCGGACGCCGGCGGCAGGGCTGGGTACCGGCCGGAATCCATGGGGGGCGAAGCGGCGGTCGCCGGCGGCAGCGCGCGGAACGGCCGACACGCCGTCATCCTGCGCGCAGTCGCAGGATCCACCCACGCCGATGACGCTGCCCATCGCCACCGGTGGCATCAGGACGGACGCTTCATCTGGCACGACGTGGGCGTGCTCGCGACATAGGCGTCGTAGTGCGCGACCGGGGCGAACGTGTAGCCCGTGTTCTCGACCGAATACGGGTTCTTCGCGTCCGTCTTCTGCCACACGGAGATGAACAGCTCCTGCTGCAGCTGGTGGTCGGTCTTGCGCATCTCGACGTCGCCGTTGTAGCTCTTGAGCTTCATGCCCTCGAGCGCCGCCGCCACCTTGTTCGGGTCGGTGGACCTGGCCTTGGCCATCGCCTCGGACAGCAGCTGCAGCTCCGTGTAGATGTCGGTGACGTAGAAGTCGTCGTTGAACCTGGCCTTGAAGTCGTCCTGCAGCTTGCGGATGGGGCCGGTCATGTTCGAATGCCCATACCCCACGAAGTACACGCGGCCCGCGGCACCGGCGCCCAGCGACGTGGGCGTGCCGGCGTTGTTGGCGTAGTAGGTGAAGAACCTGACGTTCAGGCCGGCCTCGTTGGCGGCCTTGACCAGCAGCGCCAGGTCGGAGCCCCAGTTGCCGGTGATGATGGTGTCGGCGCCGGAGGCCTTGATCTTGGCCACGTAGGGCGCGAAGTCGGTCACCTTGGCGAGCGGGTGCAGGTCCTCGCCGACGATCTCGATGTCCGGCCGCTTGCGCGCCAGGTCGGCCTTGGCGAACTTGGCCACCTGGATGCCGTGCGCGTAGTTCTGGCCGATGATGTAGACCTTGTGGATGTCCTTCTGGTCCTTGATGAAGGTGGTCATGGCCTCCATCTTCATCGAGGTGTCGGCGTCGAGCCGGAAGTGCCAGTAGCTGCACTTGCTGTTGGTCAGGTCGGGGTCGACCGCGGCGTAGTTCATGTAGAGCACTTCCTTGCCGGGGTTGCGCTCGTTGTTCTTGTTGACGGCATCCACCAGCGCGCCCGCGGCGCCGGAGCCGTCGCCCTGCGTCACGTAGCGGATGCCCTGGTCGGTGGCGGACTTCAGGGCGTTCAGGGTCTCCGCCGGGCTGACCTTGTTGTCGAACGGCACGATCTCGAACTTCACCCCGGCCGGATTGTTCTTGTTGAACAGCTCCGCCATGTACTGGAAGCTCTTCAACTCGTTCTGGCCGATCGGCGCCATCAGCCCCGACAGCGGATCGATCCACGCGATCTTGACCGTCTCGCCCTTTTGGGCGAACGCCGCGCCCGACGACAGCGCGAGGCATGCCAGGGCGGCTGCGGCAACCGGGAACTTCGTGAACGTCATGTGTTGTCTCCGTGATCGCCGCGTGGCTCGCGGTCGCGGGTTACGGTAACGGACCCTCGGGCGTTTGCGCTGAGGGACTTCCCCGAAGGGCCGTGTCGCCGCCGCGACAAGCCCCCAGGTCAGGACGCGGTCGGCAGCACGTGGTCGCGGAACTGCTCGCGCAGCTTGAGCTTCTGCAGCTTGCCCGTGGCCGTGTGCGGCAGTTCGGCGACCACCGCGACGTCGTCGGGGATCTGCCACTTGGCGATCTTGCCCTCGAAGAAGGCCAGCATCTGCTCGCGCGTGACGCTCGCGCCCGGCTTGGGCACCACCACCAGCAGCGGGCGTTCGTCCCATTTCGGATGCTTGCACGCGATGACGGCGGCCTCGTGCACCGACGGATGCGCGACGGCGATGTTCTCCAGCTCGATCGAGCTGATCCACTCGCCGCCGGACTTGATGACGTCCTTGCTGCGGTCGGTGATGAACATGAAGCCGTCGGCGTCGATGGCGGCCACGTCGCCGGTCGGGAACCAGCCGGGCTCGCCGTCCACCGACACCAGCGGCGTGTCCTTGCCCTTGAAGTAGCTCGCGATCACCCACTGCCCGCGCACGACGAGGTTGCCGGCCGACTTGCCGTCCCAGGGCAGCGAGCGGCCCTCGTCGTCGATGATGGCCATGTCGATGCCGTAGATGACGCGGCCCTGGCTTTGCAGCAGCTTCTGCCTGGCCTCGGCCGGCAGCGCCTCGTGCTTGGACTGCAGCTTGGACAAGGTGCCCAGCGGCGACAGCTCCGTCATGCCCCAGGCGTGGATCACCTCGACGCCGTAGTCCTGCTGCAGCGACTTCATCATCGCGGGCGGGCAGGCCGAGCCGCCGATGACGGTGCGCTTGAAGGTGCTGAAGTGCAGGTCCTTGGCCTTCATGTGGTTCAGCAGGCCCAGCCACACCGTGGGCACGCCGGCGCTGAAGGTGACCTTCTCGGTCTCGAACAGCTGGTACAGCGAGGCGCCGTCGAGGAACGGGCCGGGCATCACGAGCTTGCACCCGACCATCGCCGCGGTGTACGGAATGCCCCAGGCATTGACGTGGAACATCGGCACGATGGGCAGGATCACGTCGCGCGTGGAGCAGTTCATCGCATCGGGCAGCGCCGCGCCGTACGAATGCAGGACGATCGAGCGGTGGCTGTAAAGGGCACCCTTGGGGTTGCCCGTGGTGCCGGAGGTATAGCAAAGCGTGGCGGCCGTATCCTCGGCGATCTCCGGCCAGGTGTAGTTGCCATCGTGCTGCGCGAGCAGGTCGTCGAAGCACAGCAGGTTCGCAATCGAGGTGGACGCGGGCATCTGGCCGCGGTGGCCCATGAGCACGAAGTGGCGCACCGTTTTCAGCCGGGGCGCGAGCTTCTCGACCAGGGGCAGGAAGCCGGAGTCGAAGCACAGCACGGTGTCTTCGGCATCGTTGGCGATCCATTCGATCTGCTCGGGAAACAGGCGCGGGTTGATCGTGTGGCAGATGCGGCCCGAGCCGGACGCGCCGTAGTAGATCTCGACATGCCGGTGCCCGTTCCAGGCCAGCGTGGCGACGCGGTCGCCGGGCGCGACGTCCAGCGCCTGGAGCGCCTGCGCCAGCTGGCGCGAGCGCTGCTCCACCTCGGCCCAGCTGCTGCGGTGGATGTCGCCCTCGCAGCGCTTGGAGACGATCTCGACGTCGCCCGCGTGCCGCGCGGCGTGCCGGATCAGCGACGACACGGTCAACGGCAGCTTCATCATCTGGCCCATCAGAACGCTCATGCTTGTCTCCTTGTTGGCTGTCTTCGCCCACCGGCGCTGTCGCCGGCGCGACACTTGCCGGTGACCCGGGCAGCCCTACTGTAAGGCCCTTCGCCGCCGTCACGCCAGGGGGCTCGCTAGACTGACCTGCAATGACCGCTGCCGCCTCTTCCACCCCCGCCACCGACGTCCCCGCCGGGCCCGATCCCTCGCGCTGGATCAACCGTTTCGCGCACTTCACGCAAGAGGTGCCGGACGTGCGCCTGGACGGCGAGCGCACCCCCGCGACGATGCGCCGGCACACCTTCGGCACCGACCTGCCCGCGCAGGACTTCCCCGATCCGCACTGGGTGGCCACCAGCGACGACTGCGCCGCGCTGCTGGGCTGGCCCGCCGACTGGGCCACGCGGGCGGACTGGCGCGCCCTCGACGTGCTGACCGGCCGCGCCACCTGGCCCGGGCTGCAGACCATGGCCACCGTCTACAGCGGCCACCAGTTCGGCGTCTGGGCCGGCCAGCTGGGTGACGGCCGCGCGCTGCTGCTGGGCGAATGGCAGGCGGGGGCCGGCGGCCCGTCGTTCGAACTGCAGCTCAAGGGCGCGGGCCGCACGCCCTACTCGCGAATGGGCGACGGCCGCGCCGTGCTGCGCTCGTCGATCCGCGAATTCCTCTGCTCCGAGGCGATGCACACGCTGGGCGTGCCCACCACGCGCGCGCTGGCCGTGGCCGGCTCGGCGCTGCCGGTGCGGCGCGAAACGATGGAAACCGGCGCGGTCGTCACGCGCGTGGCCCCCAGCTTCCTGCGCTTCGGCCACTTCGAGCACTTCGCCCACAGCGACCAGCACGACGCGCTGCGCCGCCTGGTCGACTTCACCATCGCCACGTATTTCCCGGAGCTGGCGGACGGCAAGGACGGGCTCGATCCGCTGCACGCCTGGCTCGCCGAGGTGGTGCGCCGCACCGCCGCGATGGTCGCGCACTGGCAGGCCGTGGGTTTCGCGCATGGCGTGATGAACACCGACAACATGTCCATCCTGGGCCTGACGATCGACTACGGCCCGTTCGGCTTCCTCGACGGCTTCGATCCGGCCCACATCTGCAACCACTCCGACAGCGGCGGCCGCTACGCGTTCGGGCGCCAGCCCAACGTCGCCTGGTGGAACCTGCACGCGCTGGCCCATGCCCTCAGGCCGCTGTGCGCCGACCCGGACACCTCGCTGCCCGCCGTGCTGGACACCTTCGGCGACCTGTTCGTCCAGGCCTACTCCGAGCACATGCGGGCCAAGCTCGGCCTGCAGACCGCCGAAGACGGCGACAAGGCCCTGCTGGACGACCTGCTGGGGCTGATGGCCGGCGAGCGCGTCGACCACACGATCACGATGCGCGCGCTCGCCGAGTTCGACCGCGGCGCGGGCGCGACGCCTGCGGCCTTCCGCGACCAGTTCATCGCCCGCGACCAGGCCGACGCCTGGGGCGAGCGCTACCTGCGCCGGCTCGAATCGGAAACCCGCAGCGACGCCGAGCGCCGGGCGGCCATGAATCGCGTCAATCCGAAGTACGTCCTGCGCAACCACCTGGCCCAGGGCGCGATCGACCAGGCGAACCGCGGCGATTTCGCCGAAGTGCGCGCGCTGCACGAGCTGCTGCGCCGGCCGTACGACGAGCAGCCCGACAAGGCGCGCTACGCCGCACTGCCGCCCGACTGGGCGCGTCACATCGAGGTGTCCTGTTCGTCCTAGGCGCTGCGCTAGACTCCGCCCCGGGCCGCTGCCCGTCGGCGGCCTGCCCCGCCTGCTGTCGTGCTGATTCCAGCCTTTCCCTCCTGCCTCAACCCGGCATCGCGCCGCCCATGAAATTCATCTTCGACGTCCTGCCGCTGGTCTTCTTCTTCGCGACCTACAAGTTCGCCGGGCGCATGCCCGACCAGGGTGCGGCCTTCGCCACGCATTGGCTTGGCGCGATCGTCCAGGGCGGCGTCGTGGGCTCCACCGAGGCGCCGGCACTGCTGGCCACGGTCGTCGTGCTGGCGGCCACGCTGGTGCAGGTCGCCTGGATGAAGGCCGTCGGACGCAAGGTCGACATGGCCCTGTGGATCAGCCTGGTGATGATCGTCATCTTCGGCGGCCTGACCGTGTGGTTCCACAACCAGATGTTCATCATGTGGAAGCCGACGATCTACTTCTGGGGCTTCGGCCTGGTGTTCTGGGCCAGCAAGGCGCTGTTCGGCCGCAACCTGTTCCGCTCGATGCTGACGGCCGCCGAGGTCGAGCTTCCCGACGCCATCTGGCAGCGCCTGAACATCTCGTGGATCCTGCTGTGCCTGCTGATCGGCGCGCTCAATCTGGTGATGGTCTACTTCCTGCGCGACTACTGGGCCGCCTTCCACACGTTCGGCACCACCGGCCTGATGCTGGCCTTCTTCGGCGGCATGGTGTTCTATCTGGGCAAGCACCTCGAGCCGCACCAGCCGGCGGACGAGCCGGCGCCTTGATCATGACGGCTTCATCGCTGCACGCCGTCATGACGCAGGCGCTGACCGACCGTCTCGAGCCCGTTTCGATGGAGCTCGAGGACGACAGCGCCGCGCACGCGGGACACGCCGGCGCCCGCGAAGGGGCGCATTTCAACCTGCGCATCGTGAGCGCCCGATTCGCGGGATTGCCCCGAGTTGCTCGACATCGCCTCGTGTATGATGCCCTTCGCCCCTGGATGGCCGAGGGCGTCCATGCGCTCGCCATCGACGCCCGCACGCCCGACGAAGTCTGAGACCCTTCACCTTCGTTTCGTGTCCCCGGAGTCTCGATAGAGTCCTCCGACGGGTGCCTTTTGATGTGTCCAGAAGTAGCCAGGTTTTCTTCGACCTGAACAACTCCGCGGCACGGTGAAACCCCCAGGAACTTTCGCGTTCCTGGCAACGTCCAAAACCGTTTGTTCGAAAGTCTCCCAGCATGAATTTCAAAACCTCGGCCGCGCTGATCGGCACCCTCGTGCTGCCGCTGGCAGTGATGGCGCAGAACGTCGCCACCGTCAATGGCAAGCCGGTGCCGCAAGCCCGCGTCGACGCCTTGATCAAGTCCGCCACGCACGGCCAGGGCGACGCTCCGCCGGAACTGAAGCAGCAGGCCAAGGACACCGCCGTCATGCGCGAGATCTTCGCGCAGGCCGCTGAAAAGGAAGGCGTCGCCAACTCGCCCGACTACAAGTCGCAGCTCGAACTGGCCCGCCAGACCGTCCTGATCAGCATGCTGTTCCAGAACTTCATGAAGACCCACCCGGTCAGCGATGCCGACGCGAAGGCCGAATACGAGAAGATCAAGGCCCAGCAGTCCGGCACCGAATACCACGCGCGCCACATCCTGGTCGACAGCGAAGACGACGCCAAGAAACTGATCGCCCAGATCAAGGCCGGCGCCAAGTTCGAAGACCTGGCCAAGAAGAACTCCAAGGACACCGGCTCCGCCGAGAACGGTGGCGACCTCGACTGGGCCAAGCCGGCCTCGTACGTGCCCGAGTTCTCCACCGCGCTGCAAGGCCTGAAGAAGGGCCAGATGACCGAGACCCCGGTCAAGACCCAGTTCGGCTATCACATCATCAAGCTCGAGGATACGCGCACGGCGCAGTTCCCGTCCTTCGACGAAGTCAAGGACAAGGTCAAGCAGCAGATGGAACAGGTCAAGCTGCAGGAATACCAGGAAAGCCTGCGCAAGGCCGCCAAGACGGACTACAAGTTCGGCAACGAGCAGCAACAGCAGCAGCAAGCCCCGGCTCCGGCCAAGAAGTAATCCCTCGTCCTGCGGCGCCGCATGCGCCGCAATCGACTGCGAAAGCGCCCGCCTGCGAAGGCCGGCGCTTTTTTTCATGACGGCCGGCAGAAGGTTGGGATACGGGTCGCCGCCCCGAGGTGCTACAACGCGAACGGCGATTTGCCGGGCCAGCCAACAAGGATTCGCGCCATGCCCATGATCAAGCTGGACGTCCCCCTCGTGGCCCAGGAAAAGGCCAACTGCTGCTGGCATACCAGCGCCTACATGATCTGGCTGTACTGGCAGCAGAACGGCAAGGGCGCGGGCCCGATGAACACCGTGGCGGCCAAGTACGACGTCGCGGACACCACGGGCCTGTATCCGGCCGAATTCATCACGCTGGCGCAGAAGGTCGGGCTCTACAAGCTTTCTCCCAATGCCCAGATCAGCGAGGCCGACCTGTTCTCGTACCTGACTGCCGGCGGCCCCATCTGGTCGGCCGGATACTGGTTCGGCGCCGGCCACATCATCGTGGTCACCGGCGTCGACAAGGGCGAGGTCTACTTCAACGACCCGGACCAGGGCGTCAAGAAGAAGGGCACGCTCAAGTGGTTCAACGAGAAGCTGGCGCGCCTGCCCGGTTGCATGATGGTCAAGGATCCCGGCGCCTATTGAGGCGCGGGTGCCGCAGCCCTGGCTTCGAAGACTCGACGCCTGCGCCGCTTCCAGCCCCCGTCCGGCCGACGACCTTGCGCGTCAGTGCGCGTGCGCCGTGTTGAGCGCCTCGACCATCGCCTTGCCGATGGCATGGCTGGACTTCGGGTTCTGCCCGGTCAACAGGTTGCCGTCGCGCTCGACGTGCGACAGCATGGGCAGCAAGGCCGAATGGAAGTCGGCGCCCTTGGCCTTGATGGCGTCCTCGAGCAGGAACGGCACCTTGTCATGCAGCCCGGCCAGGCGCTCTTCGGTGTTGGTGAAGCCGGTCACGCGCCGGCCCTTCAACAGCGGAGAGCCGTCGCGGCGCTGGACGGCGAGCAGGCCGGCCGGGCCGTGGCACACCGCGGCGATGAGCTTGCCGGCCGCGTCCTGGCGCGACAGCATGTCCTGCAGCGTCGGGTCGCTGGCCAGGTCCACCAGCGGCCCGTGCCCGCCCGGCAGGAAGATCAGGTCGAACTCCTCCTGCGCAACCGACTGCAAGGTCACGGTGGATTGCAGCGCGACCAGCGCCGCGGCCCACTCCTTGGCATCGCTCTGGCTGGGCTTTGATTTCTCGTCGACGGGAACGGCTCCGCCGGCCGGCGACGCGACCACGACCTCGATACCCGCGTCGGTCAAGGTCATGTAAGGCACTGCAAACTCTTCGGCCCACAGGCCGGTGGGATGGCCGGAAGGCAGGCGGTTGCAGCTGGTGGCGACGATGAGGGCGCGCATGGCGAAAGCTCCTTTGTCCGAAAAGGAGATTGCCAGCAAGCCGTACGCCTGCGCGCTCAGGGCGGGCAAAGCCTGCGTGACACCGGCCGCGCGTGCCCGAGCGGAACCACCGGCGTCGCCGAACCGCTCAGGCCGCGACGGCGTCCACCAGCCGCCCTGCCTCGATGTGCAGCTGCCGGTCGCAGCGCGCCGCGATCGCCGTGTCGTGCGTCACGAGCACCAGCGTCGTGCCGACCTCGCGGTTCAGGTCGAACATCAGCTGCATGACCGTCTCGCCGGTGGCGAAGTCGAGGCTGCCGGTGGGCTCGTCGGCCAGCAGCACCTGCGGGCGCACGACGAACGCGCGCGCCAGCGCCACGCGTTGCTGCTCGCCGCCGGACAGCACGCGCGGGTAGTGGTTCAGCCGCTCGCCCAGGCCGACACGAGCGAGCATCTCGGTGGCGCGGCTGCGGGCGTCGCGCGCACCCGCGAGTTCCAGCGGCAGCATCACGTTCTCGAGCGCGGTGCGGTGGGCCAGCAGCTGGAAGCTCTGGAACACGAAGCCCACGCGCTCTGCGCGCACGGCGGCGCGCGCGTCCTCGCTCAGCGAGAACAGGTCGCTGCCGGCCATCCGCACCGCGCCGGAGGTGGGAACGTCCAGTCCTGCGAGCAGTCCAAGCAGCGTGCTCTTGCCCGAGCCGGACGCGCCGACGATGGCGGCCGACTCGCGCGCATTCAGGGTGAATGAGATGTCATGGAGAATCGTCAGGGTTCCGGTGGCGTCGCTCACCTGCCGGGTGAGACGTTCGACGACGATGATGGGCTCAGACATGCATTCACTTTTCGGGGCGCGGACCAGGCGCCGCAGCTTCCTGCACTTTAGCGCGGGCGTCGCGGCGGCGTTGGCGGCGGGCTGGGCGACGGTTCCGGCAAGCGCGGACGCGAGGCACGAGATCGTCGTCGTCGGCGACAGCATCTCCGCGGAGTTCGGCCTGGCGCGCGGCTCGGGCTGGGTGGCGTTGCTGAGCCAGCGGCTCGCCGCCAGCAAGACGCCCTGGAGCGTCGACAACGCCAGCATCAGCGGCGACACCACCTCGGGCGGGCTCGCGCGCCTGCCGACGGTGCTCAAGCAGCATCAGCCGAAGATCGTCGTGATCGAGCTGGGGGGCAACGACGCGCTCCGCGGCACGCCGATGGCCGAGACGCGCAAGAACCTCGAGGCCATGGTGGCGCTGGCCACCAGCGCCGGCGCGCGGGTGGTGATCGCCGGCATGATGGTGCCGCCCAACTTCGGCCGCAAGTACCAGGCCGAGTTCGCGCAGATGTACGCGGACGTCGCCGCGGCGCATCATGCGGCGCTGGTGCCGTTCATCTTCGCCGGCATCGCCGACCGGCCCGACGCCGACGACTGGTTCCAGGCCGATCGCATCCATCCATTGGCCAAGGCGCATCCGATCATCCTGGACAACGTCTGGGCCCAGCTGAGGCCGCTGCTCAAGTCCTGAAACGTCAGCGCGTGGCAGCGGCCGCGGCGACCTTGGCGGGGGTGATCGCGACCGGCACCGCCGGGGTGCCCGGCGACAGCGCCGTG
>Ga0209759_1001200_pt1 | contig 16118 bp, 15 predicted proteins | sample AraplaCL_Col_mMS_FD_184261 | JGI IMG/M metagenome (GOLD analysis project Ga0209759, IMG submission 184261) | Arabidopsis root microbial communities from the University of North Carolina, USA - plate scrape CL_Col_mMS (SPAdes) (version 2) | ecosystem: Host-associated > Plants > Roots >...
CGCTTGAACTGCCCAAGAAAGACAACGGCCACGGGCGCAAGCTGACGGTGAGCTGAGGCCCTTGCAGGATGGCGGTACGCCCTGGACTTGATCCGGGGCGAACCCCGACATCGCGGTCTGCATGGCAAGTTGGGTTCGCGTGCGCTCGCCGCCAACGTGCCCCGGCAATGGACTGCGTCCCCAGGATGGGTAAGATGGCTGCATGCTCCCCCATGCCATCCCGATCAAGCGCTACCCCGAATTACGCCTGGCTGCCCGGCACCTGCCTGACAACGCCACCGTAACGCCAGCGGAGGCGCTTGCCCTGTACGAGCGCGAGGCGCGCAGCCTGGATCTGCAGCACATGGCGCCCGACGAGCAGGCGCTGCTCAACGATCTCATCAGGGACGTAGGTCATGGCGTTTTTAACGGCTGATCGACCGCACCATCAGCGCATCATGAAGGTGCTGGCCGCCTTCAACCCCGATGCGCTCGCCGAGCGGTCCTGCTACTTCGCCGGGGGGACGGCAATCGCGCTGCTGTGCGGCGAGCACCGTGAGTCGGTGGACATCGATTTTCTGTGCACCACGCGGCATGGCATGCGCGACTTGCGGGCCACCGTGGACAGCACTTCTCTGGGTGATTTGCTGCGCCCCGGTGTCCATGTGACTCTGGCGCGCGACGTGCGTGCAGACCGCTACGGCGTGCGCACCGTGGTGCAGGTGGATGGCGCACCAATCAAACTGGAATTCGTGCATGAAGATCGCATCGACGTAACGGGCGCGATGATCGACGCGTTGCCCGTGCCGGTGCTCAACCGCAGCGATCTCTACGCCGAAAAACTGCTGGCCAACACCGACCGCGGCACGGATGCCGCCATTCTCTATCGCGACATGATCGACCTGATGGTCATGATCATTGTCTGGGGGCCGATCCCCGATGCAGCGTGGTCGAAAGCGCGTGGCGCGTATGGCGGCAAAGTCGACCAGGCATTCGATGCAGTCCAGACTTACCTGCGCGCGAATCCTGAAAAATGGCGGGATGCATGCCGGCGCATGTGCATCGACATGGCATGGCAGGCGAAGCTGGATCGCGTGATGCGAATTCCCTGATTCGTAGGTTGACGGTAAGCCCCGGATTTGATCCGGGGCGAACCCCAACATCACCGTCTGCATGGCAACGTTGGGGTTCGCATACGCTCACCGTCAATCTATGCGCTGAAGTTTTCGCCAGTCTTATTTCAGAGCAGGTCGTCGCCCACTGCTGTCCGGGGGAAATTACCAACCTTCGACGGGGCGACGAATCGATGTTTCCAGCATGCGTGACATTGCACGCAAGTCAAAATGCCAGCCATACATAGAAGTACAGCGTGTTGTTGTCCGACGCACGCCGTCCGGCGCCGTCCACGTTGTAGACCAGCCCGTTGAAGCGCGTATACCAGGTGTATTGCAGGCCAAGGCGCAGGTTGGCATAGGGTTGCGCCCAGGAGTCGGATTTGCCGAACGGATTCCAGTTGAGTTCCAGGATGCTGCCGTCGGTATTGGGGCTGCCGTTGTTGCCGTACAGGATCACATCCTTGCTGCCGTCGTTGGCGAAGCCGCCGAGCGTGACGCCCCAGGTGTTCTCGTACCAGTAGCTGGCGTTGACGTTGAGCGCGTGCAGATTGTCGTGCAGGTTGGACGAGCCGCCCGCCGGATACGTCGCATCCCATCGCTGCTGTTCGGTCAGATACAGCGCGTTGGCGGTAACGATATGTTTGCTGCCATTCAAAAGCTGGTAGCTGGCATCCATGCCGTAGTCGTGGAATGTGTCGGTCGGGCCGGCCATGGCCACTGCCTTGCCTTGCGCGTTCACGCCCACCTGGCCGCGTGCCGCTGCAAGCACGAAGCCGCCGAGCTCGATGTTGCCGGTGGGAAGGTTCCAGGTATACGCCAGGCGCGCGTAAGGCGAGACGCCGGCCAGGCGTCCGCTGAAATCGGCGTTGACGTCGCGCAGGAACGCGGGCGACAGCGAGCGATAGATGCCGGTCTCCAGATACAGCGCGTTGTTGATCTGGGTATAGGCGTTGATGCCCAGCACTTGCCCTGCAAGGCCGCCCATCAGGATCGGCGCGGCCGGTGCGCCGGGGGCGAGGTCCGGTGCCATGTACGGGAACTGCCAGGCCGGCGCGGTGTTGAATACGTCGGTGACGCTGGGATTGTTGTTGAGCGACAGCCCCCAGATGGCCGGTCGCCCGGCCACGGTGAACGAACGTGCGTAGCGCAGGTCGCTGTTGTCCCAGCCGAGCAGGCCGCCGTTTTCCGAATACGTGCCTTGCGCAAGGATGCCGAGATTGTCGGCCAGGCGGCCGGCCACGAAGATCGACGCCTGCTGCAGCTCCGTGTTGTTGTTGGCGTTGAAGTTGTCTGCAGGCGGCGAGGTTTGCGCCTTCGCGGTATGCGTATAGGTTTCCACCACCATCAGCGACAGCGGCAGCTTGGTGTCGTTGCCCACGCTGAGCGTGTAGCCCATCAGTTTGAACTGGCGCCCGAACGGCGTGAGTTGCGGCCCGAATCCGCCGACGTGGCAGGCCGTGCATGGTTGATGCGTCTGGCGTGCGAATGACGGCACGGCGTGGCTGGTGAGCGGTGCGAGCAGCAGCACCAGAAAACCCAGGATGAAGACCAGCGGAAACTGCCGCGTGGATGTGCGTATACAGGTGCGTTGGCCGAACATGTTTTTTCCCCTTCGTGGTTGGCCCTTGCATTGGACAAAGCTGCAGCTGATGAAAGCTTGCTCATGCTGAAAATGTTTCGTTTGATTTGGATCAACCGAGTGGGCCGCGCAGTCGCTAGATTGGGATTGCCCCATTGCACGGAGAAGGTCCATGTCACGGTTCAATGCAACGACCGAATCGCGCCGCCGGTTTCTGCAGCTGGTCACGGTCGCCGTGGGCGGCGCTTGTGTCGGCGGCCTGTCGATGCTCGTCCGCGCCGGGGAATTGCCGCATCTCACCGATGCAGACCCGACGGCCAAGGCGATGAGCTATGTCGAGGATGCCGGCGCCTCCCACAACGCGCTGTACCGGGCCGGCAGCACCTGCGCCAATTGCCAGTTCTATCGCGGGCCGGACGTTGGCTATGGCACCTGCCAGCTGTTTCCGGGCAAGGCTGTGAACGCCAAAGGCTGGTGTTCGTCGTATACGCCGAAGAAGGCTTAAGGCGACAGCACGCACATGCTTTCTCCGACCCCAGCAGCGCGACCGGCCAGCAGCAAGGCGTCGGGCAAACGCAGCATCACCTATACCTGCCACGGCGCGGCCAAGGAAGTGACCGGCTCATGTCATCTGCTTGAATGCGGGGGCCTGCGCCTGCTGATCGACTGCGGCCTCTTCCAGGGTGGCCGCGAGCAGGACCGCGCGAACGCCGAACCGTTCGGCTTCGATCCGGCCAGCATCGACGTGCTGCTGCTGACGCATGCGCACCTGGATCATTGCGGGCGCATTCCCAGGCTGGTCAAGGAAGGGTTTCGCGGCCGTATCGTGGCGACCGCCGCCACGCGCGATCTGGCGCGCATCGTGATGCTGGATGCCGCCGGCCTGCAGGAAGAGGATGCGCGACGGGCGCAGCGCAGTGGACACCGGCGCGGCGAAACCAACGCGGGGCCGCTGTATACCCTGGACGACGCGCTGCATGCGATGGATTTTTTTGCCGAGCCCGCGGCATACGATCGCGAGATCGTCATCGCCGACGGCATCCGCGCCACGTTTCGCGATGCCGGGCACATCCTGGGTTCGGCTTCCATCCTGTTGCAATTGGATCTCGGCGGCCGGCCGTGCAGCGTGGTTTTCTCCGGCGATCTGGGCAATCCGGGCCGGCCGATCCTGCGCAATCCGCAACCGGCGCCGCCGGCGGACTATGTGGTGATGGAAACCACCTATGGCGACCGCCCGCATCGCGCGCTGCCCGATTCCGTGGACGAGCTGTACCGCGCGGTGACGCAAACGATCGGCCGGGGCGGCAACGTAATCATTCCCACCTTCGCGCTGGAGCGCGCGCAGGAGATCCTGTATTACCTGCACCAGGGCATGCAGCAGGGCGTGCTCTCCGCGCACACGCCGGTGTTCATGGATTCGCCGATGGCGATCTCCGCCACCGAGATTTTCCGCCGGCATCCGGAATGCTTCGGCGAGACGTTCCGGCAGCAACTGCGGCAGGGGGATCCCTTCGGCATGCCGAACCTGCATTTCTGCCGCGACACCGCCGATTCCATCGCCATCAACCACATCGAAAGCGGCGCGATCATCCTGGCCGGCTCCGGCATGTGCACGGGCGGACGCGTGCTGCATCATTTGCGGCACAACCTGTGGCGCGAGCGAAGCAGCGTGGTGCTGGTCGGCTATGCGGCGGAAGGCAGCCTGGCGCGGCGCCTCGTCGACGGCGCCAGGCAGGTGCGCATCTACAACGAAGACGTGCGCGTGAGCGCGCAGGTATGGACCATCAACGGCTTTTCCGCCCACGCCGATCAGGCGACGCTGCTGAACTGGCTGGGCAGCTCCCAACGCAAGCGCGTGTTGCTGGTGCACGGCGAATACGAGCGCGGCATGCGCGCGATGGCGGAGCGGCTGGGTGGGGAAGGGGTGGCCTGCCAGATGCCGGGGCGCGGGGAAGCCATCGTGTTGTAGCGTTGGCGCCTCCGTGCCAAAGTAAGTCGAGTAAACGAAGTTTTTTAGCGTGCCGAGTGAATTTGACCGGATCGGCGAGGTGCAGATCGCGCCGATGTTTGGGGCTGGCGCATGAAGCTGTTGTTGTTTACGGCCGATGAGCGCGTGGCCGGATATCCCGGCCCCTTACGTCGCGTTCGATAACGCATTTTCACGCGGCCTTCACGGCATCGATGATTCTGACGGCATGCCATCCTCCCGGCTTATGCCGCGCATCGACTTGATGCAGAATGGGGCTCTGCCTGGGGGAACATCAGCCGGAGACATTCCGGCTCCTGTTGAGGTGCGCGGTGCACCACCGATCGGCGAAGGGGACTATGACCGTAAGCATGCGGGCGAACGCGGCTGATGCAGGCCGCTGGTTCCGGCGCTTCAGTGCGAGCGCCGGTGCGCGCCGCCGTCTGATCTGTTTCCACCATGCCGGTGGCGGTCCCTCGCTGTTCCGCGATTGGCACCAGCACGTCACCCCGTATACGGAAGTATGGGCGGCGGCGATTCCGGGCCGGGAAATACGCGCCGCCGAACCGCCGCTCTATCGGCTCGATACGCTCGCCATGATGCTGGCCGAGGCGGTGCCGCTCGATCTGCCGTTCGCATTCTTCGGCCATAGCCTGGGCGGGGTGATCGGGTTTGAAGTGGCGCGGCAATTGCACGAGCGCCGCCTGCCGTTGCCGCAACGCCTGTTCGTATCGGCTTGCCCGGCGCCGCAGCTGTGCCGGCGCGACCGCTCGCGCGCCACCCTGAGCGACGCCGAACTGCTGCGCACGTTGGAAAGTTTCGGCGGCACGCCGAAGGAAATCTACAGCTATCCCGATTACCTGCAAATGGTGCTATCGGTGCTGCGCGCGGACTTCAACCTGATCGACAGCTACGTGGTGCCGACAGACAGCAGCCTGCGCTTGCCCATCACGGCCTACGCAGGCACTGCCGATGCGCATATCACACCCTCGCGCATACTCGGCTGGGGACGCTGGGCATTGCCGGGATTTGCCTGCCGCGGCTTTCAAGGCGACCATTTCTACCTCAACCAGCAACGTGCCGCCTTGATCGACGACATGCTGGCGCGCTGGAGCGGTGGCGAAGCGCAGCGGGGCAGGGAGCGTGCATGAGTGATACGTGATGCCAGCTTGAGCGCGTATCTTGTGCTCGCCATGATGCGTTCCCTCCCTTACTGTCGCAGGGGAGGGAGCAGACTCCTGCAAACGACAAGTTCGTGGCTTAATTAAGCTGTAAAACACGGAGAGCAAGCCATGTTCGGCAGTATCGTCCTTGAAGTCGCCCTCGGCATGATCGTCTGCTTCGGCTCGGTCGCGCTGATGGCAAGCAGCCTTCAGGAAGCCCTGGCGTCGATCTTCCGGCTGCGTGCGCGCACGCTGCTGAAGGGCATCGACCAGCTCTTGAACGGGCATTCGCTGGTGCTGGACATCTACAACCACGCGCTGGTCAATCCGCGCAGCAATGGGCGCGCGCAAAGCATCGGCAGCTTGTCCTTGCAGCTGGCGCCCTCGTACATCGCGCCGTTGAATTTTTCGCGCGCCTTGCTGGATTCGCTGCAGAAAGGCCAGGTGGCCTTCGCCGACCTGCGGCCGGTGCTGGAAAGCATCGCCGACGAACAGGTTCGCAGCTGTCTTTGCAGCATGTACGACCGCGCCGCCGGCGACGTCGACCGTTTCGAAGCCGAGATCGCCCGCTGGTTCGATGCGGGCATGGAGCGGGTTTCCGGTGCGTACAAACGGCACGCGCAGTGCTGGGCGTTCGTGTTTGCGCTGGCGTTGGCCATCGCCTTCAACATCGATGCGAGCCACGTGCTGACGCACCTGTGGAAGATGGCAGCCACCGGCGTGTTTCATATGCCGGTGCCGGAGGCGGCGCGTAATGCCGGCGACGCGTTCGCAGCGCTCGACCAACTGCCGATCGGCTGGGGCGACTGGTCCGGCCGGCCCGAGCTGGTGCTGTACATGATCCCGGGCTGGCTCGTCACCGCATCCTCGTCCCTGTTCGGGGCGCCGTTCTGGTTTGGCCTGCTCGGGAAAATCGCCAACCTGCGCGGGGCGGGGGACAAGCCCGGCCCCGCCTGACCGGGCTCTTGGGCACGCTTGCACGCCCCCGTTGTCTGCCACACTTCAAGCATGCCGGCGCCGTACGCCGTACCAGGAATCCTCGTCCACCATGCCTGTCGTACCCGAGCCGATGCCCTTGTCGCGCGCCAGCCACCGCGCCTTGATCGTGATCGCGACGGGCGTGCTGCTGGCCTTGCTGTATTTCGGCAAGGACGTGCTGGTGCCCATCATCCTGGCGATGATCCTGGCCCTGATGATGGCGCCCTTCGTGCGCGTGCTGCAGCGGATCGGCTTGGGCCATGCGTACGCCGTGCTGGTGGCGGTGCTGCTGCTGGCCTTGCTCGCCACCGGCTTGATGACGGTGATCGGCTCGCAGATCGTGCACCTGGCCGCCAGCCTTCCGCAGTACGAGCGGACCATCCACGCCAAGCTGCAACTGCTGCACGACGCCACCATCGGCCGCATGCAGGCGATGCGCGGCGAAGCCGGCCGGTTGTTCAATGCGCTGGGTGCCAGGAGCGAAGGCGCCGGGGAAGTGGCGCAAACGCCCGCCGCGCCTGCCTATGTTGCGCCGGAGGAACTGCCGACCCTGAGCAGCGGACCGTGGGACGCGATAAAAAGCGTGCTGTCCTCGCTGTGGAGCCCGCTGGAAACGGCCGGCATCGTGCTGGTGGTGCTGGTGTTCATCCTGCTTGAATACGAATCCCTGCGCGATCGTTTCATCCGCGTGCTCGGCGGTGCCGACCTACGCGCGACCACGGTGGCGATCAACGATGCCGCGCAGCGGCTGTCGCGGTTTTTCGCCTCGCAGTTTTCGGTCAACTTCGGCGTGGGGCTGGCGATCTGGCTGGGCCTGACGGCGATCGGGCTGCCCAATGCGCTGTTATGGGGTGCGCTTACCGCAGTGCTGCGCTTCGTGCCGTATGTGGGCGTGTGGCTGGCGGCGCTGCTGGCCGCGTTGCTGGCGGCGGCGGTCACACCCGGCTGGTCGCTCATGGTGCTGACGATCGGCTTGTTCGCGGTGGTGGAAGTGATCGTCAGCCAGTTGGTGGAGCCGCAGCTTTACGGGCACGCCACCGGACTGTCGCCGCTGGCGGTGGTGGTGGCGGCCATTTTCTGGAGCTGGCTATGGGGGCCGATGGGGCTGGTGCTGTCCACGCCCTTGACCTTGTGCCTGGTGGTGGCGGGGCGGCACGTCCGCTCGCTTACGCTGCTGGAAATCATGCTGGGCGATACGCCGGCGCTGACCATGCCGCAACGCTTCTACCAGCGTGCGCTGTCCGGCGATTCGCTGGAAATCCTCGCCGCCGCGCGCGAGTTCCTGCGGCAGAAATCGTTTGCCCGGTATTGCGACGTGGTGCTGCTGCCGGCGTTCCAGCTTGCGCAGATGGACCTGCGGCAAGGCGCGATCACGCCGGATCAATTGCGCCGGGCACGCAGCACCGTCGTGCGGGTGATCGAAACCTTGGGCAGGGATTCGCCAGTGCAACCGCGCTGGCGCCGCCGTACCTCCGTGCTGGACAACGACAATATCGGGCATTACCTGCGCCAGCAGCGCGAGCGGATCAGCGGCCGCTGGCAAGGGCCGCTGGCGGTGGCGCCCGGATCGATCGTGCTTTGCATCGACACCGGCGTGCGCGAGGACGATCTGCTGACCGAAGTATTGGTGCGCGTCCTGCGCGAATTGCACATCGATGCACGGCACGTCTCCCTGCGCGACGTGGAGGAGTTCGAGCGCGAGAACCATCCCGAAGCCACGCCCAACGCCGTGTCCCTGGTGCACGTGGTGATCGGCGACGTGGCCAGCGAATGGGAGCAGGCCGACGCGGTGACGCAGGAACTGCGGCAACGGTTTGCCCATGCCACCATCGTGGTGGTCATCCTGCCCAACTTGCTGGAAGAACCGGTACAGCCGGACAAGGGCGCGCATATCGATCTTGTCGCGCGTTCGTTCGAAGAGGCGGCGCAGTACACGCTCAAGAAATTCATGCCGTAATAAGCCTGGATTCCATCCGGGCCCAGGACCGCAGACATAATCGTCATACAATACGATTGCACTGCGATGCTCGTGAGTTTCTCCATGATCCGAATCAACATCCTGCTCGCCGCCATCACGCTTGCTGCACTCAACCTGGCCCACGCCGGTACCACCGAGCGGGTGGAAGGGCCGCTGCTGCCCTCGGGGCCCGATCCATGGGTGACCCAGCGCAACGGCGTTTACTACTACACCAGCACCGAAGGCGATCGCATCTCGCTGCGCAAGACCCCCGACATGGCCCGCCTGGCCGATGCCAAACCGATCGTGGTGTGGCGTGCGCCGGAGAGGGGCGCTGACTCCGCGGCGATCTGGGCGCCCGAGCTGCACTACCTGGATGGCAAGTGGTACCTGTATTACACCGGCGCCGACAAGGCGCATAACGACGACGCGCATCGCCACCTGTTCGTGCTGGAAAACGATTCGCCCGATCCCACGCAGGGCCGGTGGCGCGACAAAGGCATGCTGCACACGCATTTCAACGGCATCGACGGTACCGTGTTCGACCACGCCGGCAAGCGGTATTTCGTCTATTCGGCGTATGTCGGCGACCACAGCGATCTGGTCATTGCGCCGATGTCCACGCCATGGAGCCTGGGCGAACCGCAGGTGGACATCGCGCATCCGGCCTACGATTGGGAAATGCAGGGCGGCCGCAAGATCATGGAAGCGCCCGAATTCCTGCAAGGGCCGCGCGGCACGCTGTTCCTCACCTATTCGGCCAGCGCCTGCTGGTCCGACGGCTATGCGCTGGGCCTGCTGCAGGCCGATCCCGCCACCAACCTGCTCGATCCCGCGTCATGGCACAAATCGCCCACGCCCGTGCTGACCAGCTCCGCCGAACTCGGCGTCTACGCGCCCGGTCACAACGGGTTTTTCAAAACCGCCGACGGACAGGACTGGATCATCTTCCACGCCAACGGCGGTCCGGATTGGAAATGCACGCCACGCCGTGCGCCGTACATCAAGCCGTTTCATTGGGATGCGCAAGGGCGGCCTGTGTTCATGGATGGTGCGTGAGCCGCATGCCTAGGCGTGGGGCGACATCTCAACGCCCGGATGCTGGGATTTCACCCCGGCCTGCAATCTAAGGCGCTTTTCGATCGTAGTAAGTGGAGTCCTCGACGATGTGGCCGTGCTTGACCGCGTAGACCGACATGATTCGCACGCTTATCGGCTTGTTCTGCGCAGCCTTCAAATGGCCCGTAAGGGTAAATTGCGCGTAGACGTGGCCTGGCGAACTCTCGAGCGTTTCCAGGTTGTCTTTGGCGTCGGGAATGGCGTCGAATAGTCTGCGATAAGTATCGGCGATCTGTTTGTTGCCCGCCAAATTGGGGTAGTCCGGACTATGCAGGGTCGCGTCGCTCGCATAGATTTTTTCGATGGTGTCGGCATCGTGTTTGTTGAACGCTGCAAATTTCAGGCGAACCGCATCCACGGGCTTGATGTCGGCGCCCGATGCCGCCGTGCTGGCGATGGCGGAAGTCAGGCAGAGGGAAACGATTAGCGCTGCTTTCATGTTGGGATGCCTCGTGCAAAATGGCGAAAATGACGGCGGCTCGGATTCGATCCGCAGTAGGATGAAATGCGATGTGATGAACGGCCGCAGAGCCAGCGTCGACATTACCCTGAGGGAATGGGCCAATGATTGGAAAAACCCGACAGCTCCAGACAAGGCCGCCGACGCAAGGTACCGCGGCATCCGGCATGGCATTCGGGCAGGGTTGCGGGATCCTGCGGCATTCGCCGCCGCCGGGTACCTATCATCACAGGCGCTATGCACCACCGGCCGAGCTTGCCGGCTGGGTGGCCCATTTCTGGCTGGAAGACTGGCAGTTCGAATCGGACATGCCGCAAACCAGGGAGGTACTTCCGCATCCCAGTGTTCACTTGGTTTTCGCGCCGGGCCGCTCCCGCATCTACGGCGTACAGTTGAGTCGCTTCGTTCGGCAGCTGAAAGGCAAGGGCTGCATCTTGGGCATCAAGTTTCACCCGGGTGCGTTCTATCCTTTTTTACGCAAGCCCGTATCCGCCATCTCAAACACGTCCATGTTGGCTACCGAAGTGTTCTCCAACGCCGTGGATGTCGAGAAGGAGGTGCTGGCGTGCCGGGACGACAGCGGCATGGTCCAGGCGGCGGCGAACTTCCTTGCGGCGTATCTTCCATCGAGAGATCCACGCGTGGACGACGCGCGGCACGCCGTCGAGCAGATCGCGAGGGATCGCAGCGTGACGCGCGTAGAGCACCTCGTCGCTGGGTGTGGCGTCGGGGAGAGGACGCTGCAGCGATTGTTCGACCGATACGTCGGTGCCAGTCCGCGCTGGGTGATCAAGCGTTATCGCATATACGAAGCGCTCGAAAGCATCGCTGCGGGAACACGAGCGGAATGGACGGATCTCGCGCAGGATCTGGGGTACTTCGACCAGTCACATTTCATCAATGACTTCAAGAAGCTGGTCGGCTGTTCCCCGAGCGAATACGCCGAGCCGCTGGCCTGAAATGCTATTTCATGCGCGATGGCAACGATTCCTTCACCCGGTGCGTGCGTGATGGGAGTACATGATGGATGGGCCAGTGCCCGCCATCCATGGAGACCCAGCCATGACCGATCACGTCTACAAGTCGATTGAACTTACCGGCTCTTCCAGGAACAGCAGCGACGAAGCGATTCGCTGCGCCATCGAACGGGCATCCAAGACCGTGCGCGACATCCGCTGGTTCGAGGTGAAGGACATCCGCGGACACGTGGAAGGCGGCAAGGTAGCGCATTGGCAAGTCACGGTGAAGGTGGGGTTTACGCTCGAATGAGCGCGCGTACGCGTGTTGCCGCCGTAACACCATCGCCGTCATTCCCGCGAAAGCGCCTCCGCTTTCGCGGGAATGACGGCCACACATGGGCTGGGATTTCATCCCAGCCTACAAGGCGGAAACCAGCGCATCGACGCAATCCGCACCCGACGGCGGTGCTTCCGGCGCCGCCACTGCGGGTTGGTCCAGGCGTCTGAGCAGCCACGGCAGCGTGACGGCGAGCAGGTAGAACTTGGATGCGAAGAACTTGTTGTCCAGGCAATGGCGATGTTTTTCCAGCCACGCCGGTGCGCCTGGCAGCAGCGTGCGCGCCTGCAGGGCAAACGCGTAGACCTGCTCGAACCGCTGCCTGGCCAGGCCCAGCACGTCGAAGCGGAACGAGCCCTTGGATTGCACGTAGGGCAAGGATTTGAAGCGCTGTGCGATATAGCGGCGCACCAGCACCTTGTTCTGGCCGCCGCGGCCTATCAGCCGGTTATCCGGCACGCTGCTGAAAATCCACTTGCACAGCGGCATGTCGCAATATGGATAGGCCATGCGCAAGCCCACCGCCGGCGCGGTGTACATGCCTTTGGCGAAGCCGGCTGCTTCCATTACCACCAAAACGATGCGCCGCACCGCCTCGGCAGACTCGGCCGCCTGCAAGTCGTCGCGGTAGGCGTCCATGCGTTGCCGCGAGTATTCGGCCACCTTGGCGCCGAACAGCTCATCCACTTCGCTGTCGCTGAAGCGCGAACCGGGGAAGTAGCGCTCGAACCCATGCATCTGCAGCGTGCCGAGCGCAAAGCACAGCTTGAAGCTGCGGCGAACGAGCGGATGCCTGAGCAAGCCGCCTGGAATGTGCGCGCTCCTGGCCAGCCAGTAAAGCAGGTGATCGCGCAGATGCAGCGGCACGCCGAAATAAGGGTCCGCGCCCAGCGCGTCGATGATGCCGTCGCCGCGATGCGGAGCGATCTCGGTGACGATGTCGGCATACGCGAGCGTGGCGAAGTCGGCCGTCAAAAGCGGCATGCGCGGCGCCAGCGCGAGGTAGCGGTCGTAGGCGCGTCCCGGATCGCACACCCATGCTTCATGACGAAGGCCCAGCTGGCGCGCCACGAAACGCGCCGAGTCGACTTCGTCTTCTTCCTTGCCGCCGAGGTAAGTGATGCAGGTGGTTTCCGGACGCGCATCCGCGATGGCGATGGCGAGCGAAGTGGAATCCTTGCCGCCGCTCTGCAGCAGCCAGGGCGAGCGCATGCCGGCGGTGGATCGTTGGACGGCCTGGGTCAGCAGTTGGTGGAAGGTGCGCAGCAAGACTTCATCGCTCACCGCGCCCGGCGCCGGCCGCGCGGCAGCCTGGGCCGATTGATAGGCAAAATGAAAATGGAATTCGTCCGGCGCTCCTTGCTGCAAGCTGAAGCCGGTCTGCACGTTCTTGACGTCGCGGTAGATGGTGTGCGGCGGATAGACGAAGCCATTGCGCAAGAGATCGGCGAGCGATATCGGATCGAGGCCAGGGCCTTGCGCGTGGCGCATGGCCACCGGCGAGAAATCGGCCGCACCGGCATAGGGGCTGGTATGCAGGTACGTCGTCCAGTTGGTGGCGGGCGACCATGCGGACTTTTCGAAAAGCGATGTATCCATGCCGTCACTCACGTGGATGCGGACGTACGCAGATGCGCCCTGCGCGGGCAAGCTATATCTCGTAGGCCAGGTTCGACGGAAACAGTTCGGGCATGGCATGGGCAGGGCTGCCGATCGTCGCGGGCGCGGCGTCCGGCAACGGCGACAGCGGCGCAAGCGCATGCTGCAACGTGGTCACGGCGACTTCTTGTGGTACCTGGCCCGGGCTTTCGAAATCACGCAGCAAGCGTTCCAGCAACTGGTTCTGCACGCGGCCGCGCTCATACGCATAGGCATAGGGCAGCAGCGTGAACGTCACCATGCGATAGCGCGACATGAAGTACCGCGGCGCCCATTGCGTCAAGTGTGCGGCCAGTTCGAGCTTGGCCAGGTAGTGCGGATCGGCAACCGAGTCGCGCATTTCCACGTAATTTTCCAGCGTCATGGCGGCGATGGCATCGGCGTTCGGTTTGCGCACCCGCTGGAATTGCGCGAAGGCGCCGGCGACGTCGCGCCCGGCATCGGCCAGCAGGTCGGCCAGGGCCACGGCATCTTCAAAGCCGCAGTTCATGCCCTGGCCGTGGAATGGCGCGATGGCGTGCGCCGCATCGCCGACCAGGACGGCGCGGCCGTCGATGTGCCAGCGATCGAGATAAAGCGTAGCGAGACGACCGACTGGATGGCCGTCGTAATCCTCGGCAAAGCGCGGCATCAGCGGCAGCAGCTCGGGGAAATCGCGGCCGAAAAACGCGCCCGCGGTGGCGGCGTCGCGCAGCGTATCGAAACTGGGATGGGGGCCGTGCAAGGGCAGGAACAGGGTGACGTTGAAACTGCCGGCGATATTCGGCGTCGCAATCGACATGTAGCCGCCGCGGGGCCAGATGTGCAGTGCGTGCGGTTCGATGGCAAAGCGCTGGTCGCCGGCGGTGGGCGGAATTTCCAGTTCCTTGTAGCCATGGCCCAGCGGCTCGACGCGAATGCCGAGCGGCTGGTAAACGTCCATTGCCGCGCGCAAGACGGAACCGGCGCCATCGGCACCGATCAGCACACCGGTATCGTGTCCGCGGTGCACGCCGTCGTCGTCGACCAGGGTGATGGATTGCGCATCGATGTCGGCTTCCACCAGCGCCTGCTCGAAGTGGAACGTGGCGCCGGCCGCTTCGGCGGCATCGACCAGCAGCGCGTTGAGCCCGCTGCGCGAAATCGACCAGATCACTTCGCTATCGTCGAGCCCGTAGCGTTGCAGTGCGGGCGGCGCATCATGCGGATGCACCATGCGCCCGCGCATCATCACCGATTTTTGCAATGCCTGATCGGCAAGCCCCGCCGTGCGCAAGGCCTGCAAGCCTCGCTCGGCAATGGCCAGGTTGATGGTGCGACCGCGCGTGAAGCCGATGCGCCGCGGGTCGGCGCGTTTTTCGAACACGGTAACGGAAAAACCACGGCTGGCCAGGAGCTGTGCGAGCAGCGCGCCAACCAGGCCGCCACCGATCAAGGTCATTGCTTGCCGGGCCATCTGCTTTCCTTAGTATTCGCTTAGCGCAACACGATGCGCCTGGACAAGCATCTCAGCGCGAAGATCAAGAACGCATGAAGCATTCGGTGACGGCGGCTCGTTTTATCGTGATAGATGGGTGAAGGCTGCAACAAGGGAAAGTCATGGTTGCGCGGAAACGACCGCTAGAGCGTGCAGATTCCGCGGTGACGAAGACATTGTGGAATTTTCATGGAGTAATGAAATTTAGATTTATGCACGATTCAAAAAGAAATAAGCATCGCTGGCGTTGCACAAGCTTCGATGGCGTGCTGCCTTCATCGACTCAAGTATGGCGTGATTCAAAAGACCTCAGGCCCTGAGCCAATGGTCGAAACCGGCGTAGACACCTTGTGAGGCCAGGATCACCAGGGCGATCCCCGCCAGGGCCGTCACCAGGCCTGCCCAGACAGTGATGCCATCTCTCTCCATCATGCCTAGCGAGAACAGCGCAATGGCGGTGCCGGGAACGACGTGGCCCAAAGGAATGGGCAAGGTAATGATGAGGGCCAGGATCAGACAGATGACGCCGACGGGGATGCGCATCCAGTCGCCGGCCAGCCATCGCCTTCGGGGACGAACGATTTTTTCGAGTCGCCGTAACGTTGGAAGCACGCTGCGAACCACTTTGGTAAAGGCGGAAACTTCCATGGAGCGGCGGCCAAGCCTTTCCGGAATCCAGGCGTGATCGCGGCCCAGTGCGAGTTGGACGGAGATCAAGACCATGCATGCACCGAATGGCACCGAAAGGCCGGGCGCAGGAATGGGAATGGCCATGGGTAGCGCAAGCAGAAGAAGCAGAGCCCAGATGGAACGGTCGTCGAGAAGGGTGAGAAGCTCTCCCATGGAGACGCGTTTGCCATCAAGCGCGTTGGCACGGATTTCGAGGATTGCCGAGAGGGATACGAGCTTGGGAGGCGAAGCTGCCGCTTCGCGTGGTGTGTTGCTCATGAAATCACCTGCCGCTTGTCTTTCCAACATGGGGTGTAGCCCTTTAAAGCATTCCTCTGCCCGATCCATTTCTGTGACTGAGCAATGTCAGCAATGCCAATAGTTGGCAGCTGGTGAACAGGCGTCTTGATCTATGTCAAGAACTGCACGGATGGTGCGATTCCACCGTGCGTGATGAAATTGTAGGCCGGGATGCAATCCCGGCATCGGTTGGGCCATGAATGCTGGGATTGCATCCCAGCCTATCTGGGCATGTCAGCATCAATAGCGCAGATAGCGCTCCCGCAGCGGTGCAAAGTCCGCCTCCTGTGCAGCTTCGATCGCTTCCAGTTTATCGAGCGTCGCACCCTCATCCAGCGCCTGCCACAGTGCCGTCGAACCCAGCGAGCCGCGTGTTGCTGCCAAGTCGAAAGCTGTCGGATAAAGCGCATGCAGCGTCGACA
>Ga0209759_1001201_pt1 | contig 16115 bp, 8 predicted proteins | sample AraplaCL_Col_mMS_FD_184261 | JGI IMG/M metagenome (GOLD analysis project Ga0209759, IMG submission 184261) | Arabidopsis root microbial communities from the University of North Carolina, USA - plate scrape CL_Col_mMS (SPAdes) (version 2) | ecosystem: Host-associated > Plants > Roots >...
AGAAGAAATTGCGCGCGGCGTGGAGCGCCTGGATTTCAGGTACGGCGTGCAACAGGCGGACGGCACGCTGCGCTACTACACCGCCGAGCAGGTGGACAACAGCACGCGCGCCGATTGTCCTGCCGTGCCCATGCCGATACCCAGCAGCAATGATCGCGGGTGCCTGTGGCGATCGGTCAGCGTGATCGAAGTGGATCTGTTGATGTCAGGACAAAACCCGTTGTACGCACTGACAGCGGATGAGTTGGCCTACAGCTACGCGGCCGACGGGATATTCACACCGGCATCGCCGACCGCGGATGATCGAAAGGTGACGCCATTGCAACAGGGCTTTCCGTTGCCCGTGTTGCGGCGCGAGTTCACGGCGGTGGTGACCGTGCGCAATGCCAATCCGTAGGAGGTTGCAAGGATGCGAAGAGATGTGGGTTGCAGGGTACGGGGAAATTGGCTCTCGTTGCCTCGTGTTCGGCGTGCAGCGTCGACACGGTTAGTCGTTGGACGGGTGTATCTCATTCACTCTCGCGTCTGGGGAGCGATACAGGTGCATCGCGCCCAGCGCGGCTTCGCGCTGCTGATGGCCTTGATCTTCCTGGTGCTGCTAAGCATGTTCGCCATCGCGGCTTCGCAACACTCCCTGCTGCAGGAACGCATGGCCGGCAGCTTGCGCCACGCCCAGCAGGCACGCATGGCTGCAGAGGCGACGCTGCGAGGGGTGGAATACAAACTGTGGTCCTTGGCGAGCCAGGCCAGCGCGCCTCTGCATTGCGGGGAAAACTTCATCACGCAAGACGATGGATGCGTGATCTATCGTGCCGATGCTGTGCCGTACACCGCGAATGGTGCTGTGACCCGGTTCCAAACCGCAGCAGGCTGGATCGACGGCATCGGTCTCAGCTACGAAGGCCCCACCGGCGGCGGCTATACGCCGGCACTGGCCAGGAATCCCATCTATATCATCGAAGACCTGGGCAGCGAACGCCCGCCAGGTGTAAGCGGCCTACACGAATCGGGCAACACCGGCCCGAACAACGGCGGCCAGCTCGACACGCATCTTTACCGCATCACTGCGCGCGCCACGGGTGGCAATGCCAACGTGGTGAGCGTGGTGCAGAGTACGTTCAATGCGCCGCGTCCTTGAATATGCCATTCGATGGCTGGCATGCCTCGGCGTTGGGTTGATGCCTTCGGCGCAGGTTTTCGCCGAGAGTGTTTCCGGTACGGTGGAATTGAGTCCTGCCCCGCTGGACCGCGCACGCGCTGCGCCTGCATTGGCCACGCTCGCCTTGAACGAGAACGTGCTTACCGGTGGAACGCTTGCTTTTCTTGGTGGCTACGCCGCCGCCGATGGCTCCGGCGTACTCAAGGCCGTTGCGCTGGATGCGGATGGCGTCACGGCGCGCACGGTGTGGGATGCCGGGGCTTTGCTCACTGATCCGCTGCGTACGCCGCCGGCCGGCCGCACCATACTCACCGCAAGCAGACAGGAGCAGGGCACGCTTGCCGGCATCGCCTTCGAGCCTGCGGGGCCGTTCGACGATGACGAAAAGCGCGGCTTAATGACGCCAGCGTCGGAAATCGCTGCCGATACACTGGACGCACGCGTCGACTACCTGCGCGGCGTCCGTTCATTGGAACAGGACAGCACGCTGCGCCAGCGCGGCAGCGTGCTGGGCGCGATCATGCATGCGCAAGCCGTGTACGTGGCTTATCCCACCGGCAACTATGCCGATACCTGGTCCAACGCGCGTGGCGCTGCGCCGGAAGCTGCACCCAATGCACAGCGTTATGCGGATTTTGTAGCCGCCTACGCACAGCGTGCGCCCTTGCTTTATGTCGCCGCCAACGACGGCATGCTGCACGCGTTTCATGCGCCTGTTCCCGCATGCCAGGTGCACGACGAGCAAGGCGCTTGCACGGTGTATGCAAGCGACCTCGATGCAGGCAAGGAACGCTGGGCCTACGTACCGCGCGCCGCGTATGCGCACCTGGGCCGCCTTACGCAGGCACAGGATTTTCAGTTCCAGCCGACCGTGGATGCCACGCCCGTCACGCGCGACGTATTTTTCAGCCAGCAAGGCCGGCACGAATGGCGCACCCTGCTGGTCGGCGGCCTGGGTCTTGGCGGCCGTGGCGTGTATGCGCTGGATGTCACCGATCCCGGTGCCGCCAGCCAAGCCCATCCCGAGCGCACCGTGCTATGGGAGTTTGACGCCGACACACCAGCCGGCGGCAGCTACAACCCGGCAGACCTCGGCTACACCTATGGGCAGCCGGCCATTGCACGGCTGGCGAACGGCCGTTGGGCCGTGCTGGTGCCGAACGGTTACTTCGCCGACTGCAGCAAGCCGGACCAACCTGCCGATTGCGAAGCGGTCGGTACGCCACCGGGCTACAGCGCCTTGTTCGTGCTGGACGCGCAAACCGGTGCGGTCATGGCCGAACTCAAGACGCCACCCATCGATGGCATCCAAAGCCATGGATTAGGCACGCCGGTGCTGGGCGACTACGACAATGATCAGGTCGATGACGTCGCCTTTGCGGGCGACCTGGCCGGCAATCTGTGGCGTTTCGATCTGTCCGCCGCGAATCCGGCCGATTGGAACGTGGGCCTGGCGTATCGCGCAGCAGCGCAAGGCGCGCAGCCGGTTACCGTCATGCCGCGTCTTTTTCCGGATCCTGCGACGAATCGTTTCATGGTCGTATTCGGCACGGGTAAATACCTTGGCGAGGGCGACCAGACCGATCGGGCCGTGCAATCCATCTACGGCATACGCGATCGGCGCGACAGCGCAGGCAAGCCGGCCACCGTGCTGCAGGACAGTCTCCAGCAGCAGGTATTGAGCGAGCATGCGGTAACCGATCCCGCTTCGGGAGAAAGCGCCAGCCTGCGCAGCCTTACATCCAACCCTCTTTCGATGCAGGCGGGCGGTTGGCGTATCGATCTGGACGTCGCCGCCGGCGAGCGCGTGGTGGTGACGCCGACGGCGTTGTTCACGACCAACACCGTGGTGATAAGCACGCTCATTCCCAACGGCGATATGCCGTCAGGCGCGGTCATGGCCATTGATGCGGCCACCGGTGGTCAGCAATCGATCTTCGGTTTTGGCGGCGATACGTACGCGGGTGCCCAGGTGGTAAACCCGCCGACCAACAGCAGCTTGCCCGTGGTGATGGCGGCAGGAGGAGGCAAGTTGATTTTGCCGGGCATCACCTTGAAGGGAAGCGACGGTGCGGTGGATGTGCCGCTGTCACTGGACGCCCCGTTGTGGCGCCGTCGTTCGTGGTCATTGTTGACGCCAGGTGCTTGAGGAGTGGCGATGGATCGTACGCGTGGATTCAGCTTGATCGAAGTGATGATTGTCTTGGGCATAGCCGCGATCCTGGCCGCACTGGCATCGCAATCCTATTCCCGCTATGCGATGCGTTCGCACCGGGCGGAGGCGCAGCACATGCTGATGGCGGTCGCGCAGGCCCAGGAACGCTGGTACGCCACCTACAACCGTTACGCGGATAACCTCGACAAGCTTGCCGATGCAAGGCCAGCATCGTCCCAGGGTTATTACGAACTTGCGATGAGCGTGGTGGATGATGACGGGCAGGGCTTTGTCGCCATGGCAACGCCGATCGGTCGACAGGCTGGCGATGCGTGCGGAAGTTTGTCGATCGACAACGCCGGGCGGAAATTGCCGGGCAAGGACGACGCCGCGGCCAATGCGAATGGAAGTTGCTGGTAGTGCATGGCGCGGTTCTTCGTTGTTTGGTGGTGAGCGCAAGCGAACCCCAACGGTGTCATGCCGATGGCGATGTTGGGGTTCGGCGTTGCCTCACCGCCAAACCTATACGCAATGCTGGGATTTCATCCCAGCCTACAACCGCTCTCCCAACCCCGAATACCGACGCGTGCGCTGCGCCAATGCATGCTCGATCGCCGCTTGCGTACCTATCAGGGTCAACCACCGCCGTGCGCGCGTAATCCCGGTGTACAGCAGCTCCCGCGTCAGCACGGCGGGCGCGTCGTCGGGCAATACCAGCATGGTGTGTTCAAATTCAGAACCCTGCGATTTGTGCACCGTCATCGCATACACGGTTTCCACATCGCCCAGCCGCGATGGCAGGACGCAGCGCACCAGTGCGCCAGTCTCTTGTGGTGCGGATGATGACGCGCCACGGGTCATCGGAAACGCTACGTACAAGCGCAGCTCGCCATCGGCCCCGCGCATGCGCAGCGTGATGCCGACGTCGCCGTTCATAAGCCCCAGGCTGTAATCGTTGCGCGTCATCATCACTGGCCGGCCTTCGTACCAGCCGCGGTCAGCATCAATCAAACCGATGGTGCGCAGTGCGGCGGCGATATCCCGGTTCAAACGGTCGACGCCGGCTGGCCCCTGGCGCACGGCACACAGCATCTGAAAACGGTTGAAGGCGTCCAGCACATCGTGCGCCCATTGCCGATACGTCGCATCGTCGGCATCGAGGGCAGGGCGATAGCGCCGCAATCGTTCCAGATAGAACCGGAAACCTTGTGGCGCGTGTTCCCCCGATCCATCGGTTTGCCCATCGATCACCAGCGGCGCGATCAAAATGCTGCTGACGCTGGCAGCCAGCCACGCCATGTCGGGCGATGGCGATCCAAGCAAGGCATTTACCGCTGCCGCATCGCCCGCGTTTACGGCTGCCGCCAGTTGCCCGATACCGCTGGCGGCGTCGAAGCGATGGCTGGTGCGCAACATGGCAATGTGTTGGTCGAGGGCATGTGCACCGCGGTGCACGAACGCGGTGACATCGTCGCCGCTGGCGGCAAGCAACCATTGCGCAGTGGCGGCGGTGTAGCAGCCTTGTTCGGCGCGCTGGCCCAGTTCGCCCAACACCGCGCCGGCTTCCACCGAGGCAAGCTGGTCCTTGTCGCCGATCAAGATCAATCGCGCATGCGGCGGCAGCGCATCCAATACCGCGGCCATCATTTCCAGATCGATCATCGAGGCTTCGTCCACCACCAGCACGTCCACATGCAGCGGATGGCGGCTGTCGTGTGCATAACGGCGGCTGTCCGGACGTGCGCCCAGCAGCCGGTGCAGGGTTTCCACTTCCAGCGGAATCGCCTGGCGTACCGGTTCGCTGACATCGAGCAAGGCGATCTGGCGCGCAATCGAGGCATTCAAGCGTGCGGCGGCCTTGCCAGTGGGTGCCGCCAGGCGGATTCGCAAGGGCGCATCGTGCTGGCGCAATTGCAGGGTTTGCAGCACGCCGAGCAGGCGCACTACGGTGGTGGTTTTGCCGGTGCCCGGGCCGCCGGTGATGATGCTGAAGGCCCCGCGCGCCGCGAGCGCGCACGCCACGCGCGGCCATGTAATGCCTTCGCCAGCGGCTGCGGGAAACAGGCGCTGCAGCTCACCGTGCAATGTTTCGGCCGGCAGCATGCTGTCGTCCAGCCGCGCCGCAATGCCGGCGGCGACACGGCACTCGTAGTTCCAATAACGGCGCAGATACAGTCGATGTCCGTCCAGCACCAGTGGTGCGTCTACGGGCAGGCCATCGGCGGCGGCCATGACGCGTGAGGCCGGCATGGGTGTGGTGGCCAGCAGCTCCAGCCATGCCGCCGGCCATGTCTGTTCCAACGCCAGGGCATCCAGCGCGTGCAAATCCAGGCAGGGATGGCCATCGGCCAATTGCCTGCTCGCCAATGCCGCCAACAGCAGCAAGGTTGGCTCTGCGTAGGGATCGCATTCGCCGATGAATTGCGCAAAGGCCAGGTCCAGCGGACGCAACACGCGCCGCGCGACGGCATCGGCAAGCGTCGCCACCAAGGTTTCACGCAGCATGGCTGGGCGCCTCCTGCGCAAACAGCCGATCCATCGCATCGATCAAGGCAAACGGCAGGCGCTCCGTGTGCACGCCATGTCCTGCATGGTCGACACCGCGCAAATACAGATACAACACGCCGCCGACATGCTGTTCGTAACGGTAGCCCGGCAGCCGCGCGCGCAACAGGCGATGCAAGGCCAGCGTGTAGATGGCGTACTGCAGGTCATAGCGGGCTTGCAGCGTGGCGTCACGCATCGCGGCCGCCGTATAGGCTGTCGCCGTATCGCCCAGCCAGTTGGATTTGTAGTCGATCACGTAATAGCGGCCCGCGTGCTCGACGATCAGATCGATAAAGCCCTTGAGCATGCCGTTGACGCGGTTCGGCGGCAGCGCCGGGCGCGGCAGGCCGCCCAGCGTGTGGCGCGTCACGAGTTGATCCAGCTGTTGCGTGTCGACGCGATGGGCTTCGAACCAGAATTCCAGCTCGGCCTGGTACCGGCTGCGATCGTCGATGTGCGCGAGCTCCAGCGCATCGCCGTCGGGCAAGGCCAGCGGCGTCTGCAGCAGCGCCGGCAACCATTGGGCGAGTGGTGCGATCCACGCCTGCCATCCGCGCCGCTGGCAGCGCCGCGCGATCTGTTGTTCCAACGCGGCAGGCGCGCTGACTACGGCAGCGAAACCGCTTTCGGCGATCCATTCCAGCAGGTCGTGCAGAAAGGTGCCGGCGTCGGCGCCGCGCGGAAAGGCGTGCATGCCGTAGTCGATGCTTGGCGCGGTCCATTCCACCGATTCGCGTACGGCTTCGGCCAGCACGTCCTGGGTGGCGGTTTCCGGTGCGGCCGGTTGCATCGTTTCGCCTTCGCCGTGGGTCAGTGCGCTGTAGCTGGAAATCCACCAGGCTTCCGGCGGCGCCAGCGGATACACGCGCGCCTGGCGTTCGCTATTGGTGCGATACGGCGGACGATAGACGCGCACACCCGCCGATTCGCCGGCCACCTGTACCTGGATGTCCGGCGAACCGTTGCGCAACGCATCGAGGCGCGCGAGCAGGTCGGCCGGTTCAATCGCCTGCTCGCCGCCGCACAGCACGTAGCCGAGGGCAGAACGATGCAGCAAGGGCTTGTTGCGATCGGCCACGCAGGCAACGCCCAGCCAGCAGGCGTGTTCGGCGCGCGTCAGCGCCACGTAGAACAGGCGCAGGTCTTCCTGCAGGCGCTCGCGCTCCATGCGTTGCTGCGCTTGTGCATCGGGCTGCAGGTCGATCCATGCCGTGCCGGTGTCGTCGTGCCAGGGCTGCACGCTGCCGCGTGGCGCATCCCGGAAGCGGCTGACGAACGGCAGCACCACCATCGGATACTGCAAGCCTTTCGATTTGTGGATGGTCACCACCTTCACCAGGTCGGCTTCGCTTTCCAGGCGCACGACTTGTTCTTCGCCGGTCTCCACATCGCCTTCGCAGGCGCGCGTGATCTGCGCGGCCAAGTGGCGGATCAAGGCGTATTCACCGTCGAGATTGGCTGCGGCATGCTGCAGCAATTCGGCCAGGTGTTGCAGGTTGGTCAGTACGCGTTCGCCGTTGGCCGTGGCCAGCAAGCGCGCCGGCAGGTCGAATACGTGCAGCAGGTGGTGCAGCATCGCCAGCACGCCATGCCGCTGCCATAGCCGTTGCAGTTCGCGGAAGCGCTCGCCGCACCATTCCCAATAGGCTTCGTCGTGATTGAGTCGATCCAGTTCCTCCAGGCTGCGCTGCAAGCTGGCGCTGGCCAGCGCGGCGCGCATGGCGCGGTCGGAAGTGGGCATGGCGCAGGCCTGCAGCCACAGCAGCACATCCGGCGCTTCCTGGGTGGCGAATACCGAGTCGTTTTCCGACAGATACACGCTATGCACGCCGCGCTGGCGCAACGCCACGCGGATGCAGGCGGCCTCGCGCCGGCTGCGTACGAGCACGGCGATGTCGCGCGGGCGCAGGGCCGTAAGTGCGCCTTGTTGGTCCACGAAACCGCAACGCCCGGCCTGCGCGGCGTCGAGCAGATCCACGATGTGCGACGCGGCATGTGCAGCGGCCATTTCCATATAGGCGCCCACGCCCAGCGCCTTGTCGCTGGCGAGCACTTCCAGATGAAGCGCGGCGACGGGCCGGCTGTCGTAGAGCAGGCGGCGTTTGGCGCCCGCGGCATGGACGGGCTGGAAGGGCAAGCCGTGTGTGCCGTGGCCAAATGCAAACGCACCTTCGCGCCACTGGCCGGCGTGCTGGAAAACGCGATTCACCGCCGTGACCAGCGATGAGGTGGAGCGGTAGTTGGTGGTCAGCGTCCAGGTGGGCGTTTGCGCCTGCTCCCGCGCGGCGAGATAGGTATGAATGTCCGCGCCGCGGAATGCGTAGATCGCCTGCTTGGGATCGCCGATCAGCAGCAGCGCAGTATTCGGCCGCTGCGTGTAGATGCGCTGGAAGATGCGCCACTGCAGCGGATCGGTGTCCTGGAATTCGTCGATCAAGGCCAGCGGATATTGCACGGCGATGGTGTCGGCAAGTTGTGCCCCATGCGGGCCGAGCAGGGCGGCATCGAGCTGGCGCAGCATGTCGTCGAAACCCGGCTTGGCCTGGCGCTCGCGGATCTGGTCGATGCGCGCGGTTATCCATGGCAGCGCATGCGCAAGCAGCAAGGGTTTCAACGGCGGCTCGGCGTTGCAGGCGTCGAGCAGCAGCTGCACGGCTGTAAATGCCGCGTGCACAGGCGGCGACTTGCCCTTGCTGACGGCGCTGTCCAGCTTGGCCTGGGTATAGCGTTGCAGGGTTTCCTCGTCGATGTCGGCGCCGTTGGCCCAGGCGCGCAATGCGGGCCATTCCCGCTCCACCGTCTTGGGCTGGAAGATGTTGTTCTTCAGCACCTTGGTTTCCACGGCGGTGCGCAGCAGCGTCTCGATCGCGTCCGCATCGCCTTGCCACAAGGTACGGGCGGCCTGTTCCGCCTCGCGGCGCGGCGCCTGATGCTGGCGCAGTGCGGCCGGAAGATCGTCGACTTCGGGCAAGGCCCGGCCCTGGATGCGCACGTGCTGCAGCGGCAGCTTAAGCAACGGCCGCACCGCCTGCTGCAGCGCCTGCGGGCTGCGCCATTGCGCGGCGATGCAGGCCGCTTCGGCTTCATCGAGCGGGGCATAAAAGCGGCGCCAGTAATCGCGCACTGCTTCGGCCAGCCGTGCATGTTCGTCGGCGACTTCATCGGCGGCTTCGCTGCCTTCGAACGCATGCTGCGCCAGCATGCGCTGGCTCCAGCCATGGATGGTGTAGATGGCTGCCTCGTCCATCCACTGCGCGGCCAGCTCCAGCTGGCGCGCTGCGGCGGCGCGTTCCGTGGCGTCGGGATAGGCATCGATCAGGCGTTGCAGGAAGTCGTCGGCTTGCTGCTGGCCACGAAATGCCGCCGCTGCATTGGCGAGGCGTTCGCGGATGCGTTCGCGCAATTCGGCCGTGGCGGCGCGGGTGAACGTCACCACCAGGATCTGCGCCGGCAGTTGCGCCGGCTGGCCGCCATGGCCCAGCACCAGCCGCAGGTACAGCGCTGCGAGTGTCCAGGTCTTGCCAGTGCCGGCACTGGCCTCGATCAGGCGGATGCCGTGCAGCGGCAATTGCAGCGGATCGAGCGGCGCGATCTCGTTCATGCGCCGCTCTCCACGCTGGCTGCTTCAAGCAGCGGGCGATACAGCGACAGCCACTGCTCGAAACCGTCGGCATGCAGTGCGGAAAAGCTGCGCCAGGTACGCGCCAGGCTGGGTTCGCGGTTGACTTCGCCGGACGGGGCGCCGGGTGCGTCGCTGCCTTCGTAGCAAAGGCGTGCCGCATCGGCCGGGATTTTTTCGTTGCGCTCCGCCAGCAGCCAGGCATAGGCCGTGCTGCGTGCGATCGGCAACGGTTTGTGCATGCCTTCCTTCCAGCCATCCAGCAAGGCATTCAGATGCGCGGTGGCGTCCGTGCGATCGAGCGGTCGCAACACCACCGTGGCGTCGGGTGCGAAAAAGCGGGTGGCCATGGCAATGCCGTTTGCGTTGGCCAGCAGTTGCAGCACCCACGGCTGCAGCAACTTGTCATGGCGAATGGTCTTGCCCTGGCAAAGCTGGCCGGCCATGGGCAGCAGGCGTGCGAGGCTGCCGTCGTCGGCGGTGCGCATGTCATCGAGCCAAGCTTCCACGGCGAGATCGCCGTGCAGGTGGCGCAATTCCTGTGCGGGAGCCGGTTGGCACCAATGCGCACGCGAGGCTTGCCAGCGATGCAGGATGCGATGCACGTCGTCGCCGATGGCCTCCACCGCCAGTGCGCCGAAGCCGCCGGCCGGCACCACGCCTTGTTGGCGCAAGCGCAAGGCGGCATCGAGCAGGGCAGGTTCGGCATCGTCGTCGGTGCTCAGCGCCTGCTGCAGCAGCGCTTGCGTGACGGCGTAGTTTTCCAGCCCGTCCAGGGCAAAGGGTTCGTCGTCGTCCATGCCGGCGTCGACATCCTCGAAGCGCACCTTCAGCCGCTCGCTGTAGAAACAGGCGGCCGGCCGCGCCAGAAAGCGCTGCAGGGTGCGGATGTCCAGCACCTGTTCCGTCTGCCAGGGGGGCAGTGGCCTGTTTTCCAGCGGCGCTCTGGCGCGGCGTGCATGCGCCCATTCCGCGGCGTAGGTGAAAAGCGGCGATCCGCGCTCGAAGTAGCGTTCGCTGAAGGCCTGCAAGGGATGCTCGGTGGTGATGGCATTCAACAGGCGTTCGCGGGCTGCGGCATCGTCCGCATTGTCGTGCGGCAAATGCCAGCCTGCGGCAAGGTAGTCGCGCAACTGGCCTACGAGTACCGATGGCGGCAGTTCGCTGTTGTCGCGCACGCTGTGTCCCACCCAGCTGATGTGCAGCACGTCGCGCGCGGAAAGCAGGGCTTCCAGGAACAGATAGCGATCGTCCTCGCGCCGCGAACGATCGCCTGGCCGATGTTGGCCGGGCGCCGTCATCAGGTCGAAGTCGGGTGGCGACATGCGGCGCGGATAATCGCCATCGTTCATGCCCAGCAGGCACACCACGCGGAAGGGAATGGCGCGCATCGGCAACAACGTGCCGAAGTTGACGGCCCCACCCATGAAACGCTGGGAAAGATGCTGCTGGTCGATCGCCTGCAGCCAATCTTCGGCGACCACGGACAGCGGAATGGCTTGCGTGAAGTCGGCCTCCTGGCAGGCGTCCAGCCAATTGTCCAGGGCGTCTTCCAGGCGGCCGATGCGCATGGCGTCGTCTTCGTCGCCGCGCGCGTCGAAGCAGTCGCGCAGCAGGCGGCGCAAGCGCTCGCTCCATGCTGGCGGTGCCGCTGGCGTGGCGAACGTTTGCCAATAGTGCTCCAGTGTTTGCAGCAGTTGGTGCAAGGGGCCGATCAGCTCGGCATCCAGGCCGCCGATTTCCGCATACGGGGCAATGCCGTTGAGCGACGGGCCATCGCCGGCCGCATAGCCAAGCAGCATGCGGCGCAGGCCGAAGCGCCAGCTGTTCTGCTCGTCCGGCGGCAAGCCGAAGGCTTGCTTCTGCTTGCCGTCCAGGCCCCAGCGGATGCCGGATTCGGTGATCCAGCGGCGCAGCAAGGGCAAGTCGTCCTCGGCGATATGGAAACGGCGGCGCAGCGAAGGTACGTCGAGCAGGTCCAGCACGTCGCTGGCGGTAAAACGCGACTCGGTCAGCGTAAGCAGGCGTTCGAGCGCAGTGAGCAAGGGCGAGGTGTTGCGGCCGGACTGATCGGCCACATGGTAGGGCAGGTAACGTGGATCGTCGGCACCGATGCGGCCGAACACCGCCTGCACGTGCGGCGCGTAGGCGCGGATGTCCGGCACCATCACCATTACGTCGCGCGGCGACAGCGGTTGCCCATCGCGCGCGGCCTGCTCGAACAAGGCGAGCAGTTGGTCGTGCAGAATCTCCACCTCGCGCTGCGGACTGTGCGCGACGTGGAAATGCAGCGAGCGGGCGTCGGGCAACGGTTTACGCAACGCCGCGTTGGCGGGCGCCGGTTCCAAGTCAAGCACGGCTTGTTGGACCTGGTGCAGCAGCGAATCGCTGCCGTAGTCGCGAAACAGGTCGATGCTGCGCTTGATGGCGGTGAAACGATCGCGGTACCGCTCCGGCTGGTCGAACGCATCGAGCTGGCGAATGAAGTCGCGCCCTTGCTTGCCCCATGCGGCCAACAGCGGATTGGCGTGCTGGTGCAGGTCTTCAAAACTTGGCTCCGCCGCTTGGCCAGGCTTGCGGGCATGGCGGCGGTGTTCTGCCAGCAGCAGTTCGCGATCCTCGATGATGTCGGCCCAATAGTGCCGGCAGGGATTGGTGGCCAGCAACAGGATCTGGCTGTAGCGCCCCAACGCCGTCAAGGCTTCCAGCGCTTGTGGCGGCAGCGAGGTGATGCCGAACACCACGATGCGTCGTGGCAGCGCATGCGATCGTGAATCGGAGGACTGCATCTGCTGCATGAAGCGCCGATGCACGCCAGCACGATGGCTGTCGCGCTGCGCCGCTGGTACGTCGTCCAGCAACAGGCGCCACAGCCTGGGCTGCCAGTGCTGTGTTGTCGGCAGCTCCTTCATCCGGTTGCGCACGCTGTCACGCAGCACGTCGTTGCGACGTTCCCAGTCTTCCAGCCAGTCCGCGCGGAACACCTGGTACTGGTCGAACAGGTCGGCCACTTGCATCGCCAATCGATAGAGCCGCCGCCAGTCGCCGGTTTCGCCGAGCAGGGCGCGCAGCGGCGCAAACGCCGCTTCGCCCAGATGGTTGGGCAGCAGGCGCAGCAAGCGCCATACCAGGCGCGATTTGTCGAACGGCGAGGCTGCCGGCACGGCGTTCTCACCCAGCACGGCACGGTACGCCGTCCACAGGAAGCGGCCAGGCAGTTGCATGTCGACGGCTGCGCTGATCCCCAGGCCGCCGGCCGCGACGGGACGCGCCAACGCCAGCTTGAGCCACTGGGCAATGCCGTTGCTCTGCACCAGCATCAGCTCGTTTTCCAGCGGACGCAGCGGTGTGCGTTGCAGCCAGGCCGCCAGCAGGTCGCGCAGGTCTTCCTGGCGATTGCCGTGGATCACCATCAAGCCGGGTTCGACGAAGGGCAGGTGAGGCTGTTGCTCGGATGCACTCACGATGGCTTGCGCTTCCTTATTGTCATGATGCTTTTGAAGGCGGCTTTACTGGTCGCGCCGTTTGCGGCCACCCGGCATGGCAATGGCATGGGCACCCGGCGATTTTAGCGGCAATCCATCCTGTCTGCTGCATGCGCCCGGGGCGAAAGGAATCGTCGCTCTCGAGCGCTTTGCTCAGGCAGCACGTTCGCTTTCGCCTCGATCCTTGTGATACGCATCGCAAAAAAACACCGACGAGCCGCGCATTGTGCAAAGTCGCAAAACGCATCAAGTAGCGCCGCACGCCGCTTCACCACAGCTTCACGCCTGGAATCAAATGATCGCTCCGCGTTTGGACGTCCACGCCGACGCCTGGGGAGTCGGTCAACATATAAGGGGTGATCGATGGCGAAGGAACTTTGGGAGAAGCCGTGGGTTCGCCAGGTTGTCGTGCTTTTTGGCTACGGCATCGTCTACCTGGCGCTTCTCGCATTCACGCCATTTGAGTGGCAGGCGGTGGCCGGGCTGAGGCTGGCCGCGCTGTTGCTGGTTCCCTATCGTTATTGGCTGGGATTGATCGGTAGCGAAGCGGCTTACTACATCGTCATCGGTTACGTGTGCTCGGACAACTGGGGCGCTGCGTGGGGATTAAGCTGCGCCGTTCCTCCCATTGCCTATGTGGCGCCGATTGTCTACTGGGCGCGCAAGTGCTGGCCACCGACATCCGCCCACGCCGCACATATCCATATGGGAAGGCTGCTCGGTTGCGCTTTGCTGAGCTCCATACCTGTGATGCTGCGCGATACGGGCATGTTCCAGGTCATAAAGCATCTTCCTGCCGGTTACGACAGCAGTTTCGCCACCTGGGCGCCGCGTTACTTCATTGGCTGTTTCCTGGGCACGCTTACCGTCACGCCACTTGTCTTGCTTTGCTATCAGGAACTGGGCGCACACCGGCGCTGGTCGGAACTGCAAGGCAGGATCGAAAACAGCCGCCTCTTGTTCGAGAGCGTGTGCCTTGGGCTTCCTGTGCTCGCGCTACTGCTTTGGATAGGGTACAGCGCAGCCCCTTCTGCGCCGATGCGTCAGATGGCCCAGGTTGCCATGTTCCTGCCGGTGGTCTGGCTGGCTTTCCGGCACGGGTGGCCTGGTGCGGCGATGGGTGGGGCGGCAGCAAGCTGTGCGGTGATGCTGTTGATGCCAAAACCATGGGATCCGGCAACTCTTCAGGCAGAAGCCATTCTGTCGCTTGCCATTTCGACCATGCTGATGATGGGCGCGCGGATCGGATCGCTGGACCAACATGTCGAGCAAGATCGTATCGACGTGCGCATGGCCTTGGCGTTGGCGCAGCGAAACGTGTATCTGGGCGAAATGCAATTACGCATCACCTCGCAGGCGCTGGAGCAAATCCGGGAAGGCGTGCAGGCCGGGTTTGCGATGATGCTTGGACGGCTTCGGCACCTGCAGCCGGCGATCGACGACCGCGGCTATCAACGCCATGCCCTGGTGGCGCAGGAGCAGCTTCACCGTCTGGCAGACAGCCTTTATCCCGTCGCACTGCGGGAAAAGGGCCTCCCCAGCGCGTTGCAGGAAGGCGGCCTGCCGCAGATGCTGAGCGAGGCCGGGCTGAGTTATTCGTGCGATTTGCGCGGGCCGGTCAGCAAACTCTCCAACCCCTTGCGCATGGCCATCTATCGCGTCATCTGGGAAGCGGTTGCGGACGCGTGCATGAAGAAGAACGTAAGCGATGTTCGCATTCAGGTACGCGTTGCCGAAAGGCAAGGGCGCATCGGGGTGTTGATCGTTGCCCGCTTCCGGGCGCATCCCGCGCAGCTTGCATTTGTCGAGTGGGACGAATTGATCCCGCGCCTGGTACGCGGCAGCAGCGGCCTTGGCCTGCGTGCGGTAAGGGACAGGGCGGCCGTATTCGAAGGGCGTACACGCTCCCGCTCGATAGCTACAGGACATCAGATCAGCGTGCTTCTGCTTGACCCGGTCATGCCCGGTGTCGCCATCGGTTCCACCGGGCAATGGATGGGGCTTAGGGGTTGAGGCCTCCGCAGCGGGAGGGATCCGTACACGGGCTGAGCGTGGACACGTTCAGTTGTGTTGCGCCATCGCTTTGCGGCGTGGCGGTCACCACCGTCGAGCTGTCGCGATAGATCGTCGTTGCTGCGGCGGCCTCTGAAGAGGAAGTATGCGCGGCCCGCTGTTGCGGCGTGGAGACATACTGCGAGCCTTCCCCGATCGGCAAGGTAATGAACTGCCCTCCGGCCGTGCCCACAGCGCCAATGACGTTGCCGCTGAGGTCGTTGACCTGCACGTATTTGACGCCGTTCAACACGAACACATACACATGCCAGTGTGGACTCAGGCTGACATCCACCGCATTGGGCCAAGCCTGCCCCAAACCCGTGGCAGGCGCTTCCGCTTCCGCCGTCATGGCCAATCCAGAAAAGCTCAGACCCAGGAACATGCCAAGTGCAGCACGAGTAACTTTATGCATGATGTTTCCCCTTGCATGATGAAAGATTGGTAGGAGTGGAGCGCAATCTAGCTCTCTGCTTGCGCTGGAAAAGTGATGAGCGAGGGCGCCGAGAGCGCTGTTCAGCAGGCCATAGAGGGGTGTGATGGGTTTGTGAAAGCTTCGATGTGTGCGGCTGCCGTATGCGTAATCGATTACCCGAAAAGCTCAGGTTTTCCGGCAGGCCGAAGTACTACAGTTGTGTATCACCGGCCTGGTTTGTTCGAATCACCCGTCGGGTGGAACTTGCAGATCCTGATGCTGGGACTGCATCCCAGCCTACGCGGCCGGGCCGGGACATAGAGGGCAAAAGGGGAGGCTCCATGAATGCAAACGCTGCGGTTATTCCGCCGCCGGTTGAAAATCCCATCCAGCATGTATTCGTGCTGATGCTGGAAAATCGCTCGTTCGACCACCTCTTTGCATTGTCGGAGATACCCGGCATCAACGTGGCGACGTCCAAGGATACGAACACCTACGGCGGCATGGTCTACGCGTTTGGCGATGGCGCGCCTGTGCAGATGCCGGCCGACCCCGCGCATGAATTCACCGACGTGCTCGAGCAGTTGTGCGGTGCCGGCGTCCCGTACCAACGTGGGCAAGCCTACCCGGCTATCAACAACTCCGGCTTCGTCTCCAACTACGCCACGACGAAGGACGACGGG
>Ga0209759_1001204_pt1 | contig 16070 bp, 10 predicted proteins | sample AraplaCL_Col_mMS_FD_184261 | JGI IMG/M metagenome (GOLD analysis project Ga0209759, IMG submission 184261) | Arabidopsis root microbial communities from the University of North Carolina, USA - plate scrape CL_Col_mMS (SPAdes) (version 2) | ecosystem: Host-associated > Plants > Roots >...
GCACGAAGGTCACCGCCATGGTTTCGCCGAGTGCGCGCCCGAGACCGAGAAAGATACCGCCGATCACCGCCGAGCGGGTGTAGGGCAGCACGATATCCCACACCACTTCCCAGGTGGTGGAGCCCAGTGCGTAGGAGGATTCTTTCAGGCGCGCCGGCACGGTCTGGAACACCTCGCGCATCACCGAGGAAATGAACGGCAGGATCATCACCGCCAGCACGATGCCCGCGGTCAGCAGGCCCAGGCCTAGCGGCGGCCCCTGGAACAAGGCGCCGATCACCGGAATGTTGCCGAGCGTGTCGCTGAGGGTCGGTTCGATGCCGGCCATGAACGGCACGAACACGAACAGGCCCCACATGCCGTAGATGATCGAAGGAATCGCCGCCAGCAATTCAATGGCGGCACTGACCGGACCGCGCATCCAGCGGGGCGCGATCTCGGTAAGGAACAGGGCAATGCCGAAGCTCACCGGCACCGCCAGCAGCAAGGCGATCAGCGAGGTGACCAGCGTGCCGACGATGGGCGCGAGCGCGCCGAACTGGTTTTCGACCGGGTTCCAGTCCGAGCTGAACAGGAAGCGGAAGCCGTCCTTGAGCAGCACCTCGCGTCCGCCCCACAGCGTGGACAGCGCCGCGCCGAGCAGCGTCGCCAGCACCAGCAGGGCGCACATGCGCACGAGGAAGCGGAAGATGCGATCGTGGCGGGCGTCGGTGCGCGAACGATGTTCGGTATCGCGTGGAATCGGTTCGGCACTTATGGCTGACATGGCTGGCGTGATTTTTTGCGATGGTTTCAGTCAGCACGACGCGCGCAACGAGACGTTGCGCGCGCCGCAAGAATGGCTTCAGCTAGGCGTCCTTGCGACAGAGCCAAAGCTTAGTGCTTGTATTCGCTGGACCAATAGGCTTCGATCTGCTGCACCAGCGAAGCGGGCAGGGGCACGTAATCCAGCGCGCGCGCGGCGCCCTGGCCCTGCTCGTAAGCGTACTTGAAGAAGTCGAAGGCAACCTTGGTGTTGGCGGCGTTCTTCGGCGTCTTGTACATGATCACCCAGGAAGTAGCGGTGATCGGCCACGCATCGGCGCCCGGCGCGTTGGTCATCAGCAGGTTGAAGTCCTTGGCGCTCTTCCAATCGGCCGTGTCGGCAGCTGCCTGGAAGCTGGCGATGGTGGGTTCCACCACCTTGCCGGCGGCGTTCTGCATCTTCGCGTAGCCCAGCTTGTTCTGCACCGCGTAGGCGTATTCCACGTAGCCGAGCGAGTTCGGGATCTGCTTGATATAAGCGGACACGCCCTCGTTGCCCTTGCCGCCGATACCGGTCGGCCACTGCACCGCGGTACCTTCACCGACCTTCGCCTTCCAATCCGCGCTCACCTTCGAGAGGTAGTCGGTGAAGTTGAAGGTGGTGCCCGAACCGTCCGAGCGGTGCACCACGAAAATCTTGGAGGCCGGCAGGTGCAGGCTGGGGTTGAGCTTGGTGATGGCCGGATCGTTCCACATGGTGATCTTGCCCAGGTAGATATCGGCCAGGGTGGTGCCGTCCAGCACCAGCGTGCCCGGCGCGACGCCGGCCACGTTGAACGACGGCACGATGCCGCCGATCACGTCGGGGAACTGGCCCAGGCCGAACTTGGCAAGGTCTTCAGGCTTGAGCGGCATGTCAGAGGCGCCGAAATCCACCGTGCCGGCCTTGATCTGGGCAATGCCGCCGCCGGAACCGATCGACTGATAGTTGACGTGATTGCCCGTCTTCTCGGCATACGCCGCCGACCACTTGGAGATGACAGGGTAAACGAAGCTGGAGCCTGCGCCGGTGATGTCGGTGGCTTGGACCGTCGTACCGAACAGGGACGCGGCAACCGCGAAAGCGAGCACGCCGAGGCGGGACGGAAGTTTGAATGAGGTCAACACAGTGGCTCCTTTGGAGGGATGTAGCTGGAAATACCTACGACCCGCCTATTGCAGAGGTAAGGTGTTGCAATGAGATGAGACAAATGTGTCAGTGTGATGACAGTCGCAAGAACTTGTGGCGTTTGGAGCCGTAAATCGCCCATCGTGAATCGTTTAAGAGCGGAGTGCCGCAAGTTTGCGGATGCCGGCTTTTCAGGATTGACGATGCCTGTCGCCGATTCCGGTCTACGGCAACACCGCCCCTACCCGTTCCAGCTCCAATACCTCCAGCGAACGCAGCCGGTTGACGATGCGGCAGAACAGCAGGGCGGTGCGCTCGGCGTCGTAGACCGCCGAATGCGCCTCGCTCGAATCGAAGCTGTAGCCGGCGGCCAGCACCGACTTGCTCAGTACGGTTTGCCCGTACAGGAGGCCGCTCAGGGTGGCGGTGTCGAAGCAGCTGAAAGGGTGGAACGGGTTGCGCTTGTGGCCGACGCGGCGCACCGCGGCGTTGAGAAAGCCCAGGTCGAACGCGGCGTTGTGGCCGACCAGGATGGCGCGCTGGCATTCGTTGCCGCGTACCGCCGCGCGTACGGCTTGAAAGATGTGGTCCAGCGCGGCGCGTTCGTTCAAGGCGGCGCGCAGCGGATTGTCCGGATCGATGCCGGTGATTTCCAGGGCGCGCGGATCGATGTTTGCGCCGGGGAAGGGCTCCACGTGGGTGGAGACCACCGGATGGGGATAAAGCTTGCCCTCCTGGTCCATGCCCACGGCCACGGCCGCGATTTCCAGCAAAGCATCCCGATCGGCATCGAAACCGCCGGTCTCTACGTCCACGATTACCGGCAGGAAGCCGCGGAAACGGTCGGCCATGCGGGCCGCCAAACTGTTGTTGAGTTGCTCCATCCAACAAGCATATCAGCCGGGTGGCGAAGCTGCCGTTGGCGGCAGGACTGAGGCCCCGGCTGGTGCGCGAGTGCTCAATTAATAAACATGATAGGCCGTCAGCCAGGAGCGGGCCGAAGCCGCTCTGCCGGTAACGTTTGTGGCCGATCATCGGTGCAGGGTGAGTGAAGGAACCGTACGGTTCGTCATCGATCTGTCACATAACATCCATCTAACGGTAAAGCTGCCGCTCGATCATGCCCGCAGCCCGCAGGCCGCTCCAGGGGAAGGACTGTGATGCCGCGCGGTTTCTTTAAGATCTAGCGGAGATAACAACATGCGTTCCAAGATGCTCACGGTGGCCATCGCTGCCGGTTTGGGCTTGACCAGCGTTACGGCGACTGTGTCAGCGCAAACGTCGAACAAGAAAGTGACCGTCAGCGCCTCCGAACTGGCGCAGATGAAGGCAGAGATCCAAGCACTGGAGCAGAAGGTTCAGGACCTGCAGTCGCAGCAGCAGTCGCAGCAGCAGGCCCAGGCGGAAACGGCGCAGGCCGTGCAGGCCACGCAGAGCCAAGTCCAAGCTACGCAAAAGCAGGTGGTGGCCGCGGCGACGGAGCACAAGGGCGATATTTTCGGCGGCACCGGTGGTGTGAAGTGGACCCTGGGCGGCTTCCTGGCGGCAGAATCGATTTACCGCTCCAAGAACGAAGCGGCTGACGTCGCATCCAATTGGAATGGCATTCCCTATAACCAGTCGCATACGGCCCACACGGACGAATTTGCCTACAGCGCGCGCCAGAGCCGTCTGTCGATCCTCGCCCAGGGCGATGTGAGCGATACGATCCACGTGGCTGGCTATTACGAGATGGATTTCCTTGGCGGCGCGCAGACGGCGAACATGAACGAGAGCAACTCGTTCAATATTCGCCAGCGTCACCTGTATTCGACCCTTGATTGGGACACCTATGGCTTGCACCTGCTGGCTGGTCAGACCTGGTCGTTGATCACGCTTGACGGCACGGGCATTACGCCGCGTAGCGAAGTCACGCCGCTGACGATCGACGCACAGTACGTTCCGGGCTTCACCTGGGCGCGTCAGACCCAGTTGCGTATTGTGAAGGACTGGAACAAGCAGTACTGGTTGGGCCTCTCGATCGAAAACCCGCAAACCACCTTTGCTAACGGCCCGAATGCTTCCAAGGCCGCCGTGGTGCCGGTTTACAACCTCCCCGCTGGCTCGGGTTACGACGCTGCCAACACCATTTCGCTCAACCATTTGCCCGACATGGTCGTGAAGTTCGCGGCCGATCCGGGTTGGGGCCATTACGAAGTGTTCGCCCTGGGCCGTGACTTCTACAGCCGCTACCAGCAACTTGGCGCTACCAGCTACAGCAATCAAGATCGCTATGCCGGCGGTTTCGGCCTCAGCATGATCCTGCCGCTGGTGCCGAAGACGTTGGACTTCATCTTCTCCGGCATGGACGGCAAGGGTATCGGCCGCTACGGCAGCGCCGGTCTGCCTGACGTGACCTTCTCCAATGATGGCCGCACGATTCCGCTCAAGGAAAACATGCTGTTGGCCGGCCTGACCTGGCACGCCACGCCGGATCTGGATGTGTACGCCGAAGGCGGCCGCGAACAGCAGCAGAAGTACGCCACCGCGTACGGCAAGACGGCCGCAACGCTGGTGCCGGGCGGTTGGGGTAACCCGCTGTACGTCAACAGTGGTTGCTTGATCGAAGGCTCGCCGCTCACTTGCGTGGGTGAAACCCGCCAGATCGCCCAGGGCACCCTCGGCATGTGGTGGAAGTTCTACCAGGGCAAGTTCGGCAAGGTGGCATTCGGTGCGCAGTACTCGCACACCACGCGCACGGCGTTCGATGGCGTGGGCGGTGCTCCGAAGACCTCTGACAACATGTTCTTCACCTCGTTGCGCTACTACCCGTTCTAATCGGTTATCGGAAGGGAGTTCGACCCAGGGATGGAAAAACGGCGGGCCTGGCCCGCCGTTTTGCTTTTTTGTGCTTGTGTGACGCCAGCGTGTAAAAAAACAGCAGCGTCGTTCACGCGGATGAACTTCTATTTAGATATCGGCTTGCGATACCTGGTGGCGATCCTATATTTTCCGCGGCATGCCTTGCCTTCGTCGCTATCATTCGCTGCTGCTGGCTTTCAGTGTGCTCGCTCTGCTGTTGCTGACGAGCGCTAGCGTGGCGTTTGATTCGCATCTTCACCGCATGCTTGCCGTATCCCACATCACATCGGTGAGCGTGGGCGACCACCTCGCCGCAGCGCACGGCTCGCATTCGAACTTCTCCAGCGATGACGCCTTGGCCAGCAATGGCTTCTGTGATGACGACTGCGACCTCGACGATCAACTGATCGTGCCCGAGCTGGTGCACGTGGCGCTGCATGCGCGTGCCTCGGATGGTTTGCAGGGCAAGACGCCTTCGCTGCGGCCAACGCCTTCCATCGAGCTGCTGCGGCCGCCACGCGCCGCCTGATCGCATCGTGCGGCGCGCCTGCGGCGCGCATCCCTGACTTTTCCGAATCTGGTAGCGCTTGTTCGCACGCTGCTTCCGTGCGCGTGCCTGCACCCTGCGCGGCTGTTCACATACTTTTTGGAGCATCCCCATGCAACGTCTGATCGAAGGTTTCCAGTATTTCCGTCAATCGGTGTTCCCCGAGCAGCGCGAGCTGTTCAAGCGGCTGGCCTCGGGCCAAAGCCCCAGCACCATGTTCATCACTTGCGCGGATTCGCGCGTGATGCCTGAGCTGATCTTCAACACGCAGCCGGGCGAATTGTTCGTCTACCGCAACATCGGCAACATCGTGCCGCCGTATGCGCAGCATGTGAGCGGCGTGGTGGCGGCGATCGAGTACGCGGTGCGCGTGCTGAAGGTAAAGCACATCGTGATCTGCGGCCATTCTGACTGCGGTGCGATGAAGGCGCTGCAGAAGCCGGAGCTGGTGAAGGAGATGCCATCCGTTGCCGCCTGGATGAAACACGGCGACGTGGCCAAGTACGTGGTGGCGCAAAACAACCATGGCTTGTCCGAGCACGCGACGCTGGCCTGCCTGACGCGCGAGAACGTGGTGGGCCAGCTTGAGCATCTGCGCACCTTGCCGGTGGTGGCCGCGGGCATGGCGCGCGGCGACCTGAGCATTCATGGCTGGGTGTACGACATCGAGCATGCCGAGATCGAAGCCTTTGACGCCGAGTGCGGCCGTTTCGTAAAACTCGACCCCGCCGCCCCGGTGCCCGATGCGACGCCGCACGTGCGCTTTGCCGCTCCGGTAGCAGCCTGAGGAACGAATCATGCGATCCTATTTTTTGCAAGGACTGTTCGGCCGGGACCTGCTCGGCTCGATCGTGGTGTTTCTGGTGGCGCTGCCGTTGTGCATGGGCATCGCCATCGCATCGGGCATGCCGCCTGCCGCGGGCCTGATCACCGGCATCATCGGCGGCATCGTGGTGGGCGCCATCGCGGGCTCGCCCTTGCAGGTGAGCGGCCCTGCCGCGGGCCTGGCGGTGCTGGTGTTCGAGCTGGTGCGTGAATACGGCGTGGCGTCGCTGGGGCCGGTGGTGTTGCTGGCGGGCCTGATCCAGGTCATCGCCGGCATCGGCAAGGTGGGCGTGTGGTTCCGCATGATCTCGCCGGCCGTGGTAGCCGGCATGCTGTCGGGCATCGGCATCCTGATCGTGGCCTCGCAGCTGCACGTGTTGATCGATGCCTTGCCCAAGGCGCGCGGCCTGGAAAATTTTGCGGCCTTGCCGGGCGCGCTGATCAGCGCTTTCAAGGGTGAAACCGGCAGCGTGGCGGCGTTGATGGTTGGCCTGTCCACCATCGCCATCATGCTCGGCTGGGAGAAATTGCGCCCGCAAGCCTTGCGCTTTGTGCCGGGCGCCTTGCTGGCCGTGGTCATCGTGACGGCGACGGTGAGTGTGCTGGGTACGCCAGTGAACAAGGTGGACGTACCGGCGAATCTGTTCGCGGCGGTGTCGTTGCCGACGTTCAGCAGCGTGACCGCACTGGCGCAACCGCCGCTGCTGGTTGCCGCGCTCACCTTTGCGCTGATCGCCAGTGCGGAAACGTTGTTGTCGGCGGCGGCGGTGGATCGCATGCATAACGGCGCACGCACCCACTACAACCGTGAGCTGACCGCGCAGGGCGTGGGCAACATGCTGTGCGGCGTGCTGGGTGCGTTGCCGATGACCGGTGTGATCGTGCGCAGCGCCGCCAATGTCCAGGCCGGTTCGGCCACGCGCATGGCGACGATCCTGCATGGCGGTTGGCTGCTGGTGTTCGCCATGCTGCTGCCGTGGCTGATCCGCATGACGCCGGTGGCGTGCCTGGCCGGCATCCTGGTGTTTACCGGCTTGAAGATGGTCAACATCAAGCAGATGAAATCGCTGGCCGAATATGGGCGCGGCAATTTCGTGGTGTATGCGGGCACGACGCTCGCCATCGTCGTCACCGATCTGCTGACGGGCGTGCTGGTGGGCGTCGCCTTGTCGGTACTCAAGCTGGCGTTGCAGTCGTCGCGCCTGCAAGTGGGTCTTGCCGACCACGAAGAGCCGGGCATGCTCACGCTGGAGCTGGATGGTTCGGCCACCTTCTTCAAGGTGCCCGCGTTGACGCGCACGCTGGAACAGGTGCCGCCGAATACGCGCGTACTGCTGGACATGGATCGCCTGCACCACGTGGATCAGGCGTGCCTGGAAGTGCTCACCGAATGGGGGCGCAACGCCAAGGCGCGCGGCTGCGAGCTGGTGGTGGATTGGAAACTGCTGCACAGCCGGGTGGAGGGTTTGCGCCAGGCAGCGTGAGGGTGGCCGGTGCCCACTCCGTTATGCGGGGAGGGGCATCCGCGCGTGTTGCCATGCGGATTTATCGTTCGAGCCCGTCCAGCGCCATCGCTGGACGGGTCCGCGTGGGCCTTCTACTATCCGGACTTTTCTGCAAGGGGTAATGGCCTGTGAAACGATTGGTCCTTTCCACGGTTGCGCTTGCGTTGTCCGCCGCCGCCATGGCGGTGGATGCGCCCAGGTTTGATCCGGCGCAGCTCTCCCATGACGTCAAGGTGCTTTCCTCCGATGCGTTCCAGGGCCGCGGCCCTAATACACCTGGCGAAACCAAAACGCTGGCGTTCGTCATCGGGCAGTTCCAGGCGGCCGGCCTTGAGCCCGGCGGCGACCTGAAGAACGGCAAGCGCGCCTGGACGCAGGCCGTTCCCTTGCTGCGCTCCGAAATCCAGGGCACGCCGGAATTTCATTTCAGCATCAACGGCGAGAAGCAGGTGCTTACCCAGGGCGACCAGATCGCGGTGCTTTCCGCGCTGGACGGCTCCAAGCAGGTCAACCTCGACAATGCGCCGCTGGTGTTCGTGGGCTACGGCGTCAAGGCGCCCGAGCGCCACTGGGATGATTTCAAGGGCATGGACCTGCACGGCAAGATTGCCGTGGTGCTGATCAACGACCCCGATTATGAAACCGGCGTTGGCGATTTCGGCGGCAAGGCCATGACCTACTACGGCCGCTGGACGTACAAATTCGAAGAAGCCGCTCGCCAGGGCGCGGAAGGCGTGTTGATCGTGCACGAAACCGGCCCTGCCTCGTACGGTTGGGCCACGGTCAAGAACTCCAACACCAATGCCCAGTTCGACGTGGTGCGCGAGCATCCCGCCAGTGCGCATCCGCAGATCGAAGGCTGGATTCAGCGCGATGTGGCCGTGAATCTGTTCAAGCACGCCGGCCTGGATTTCGAGGCGCTGAAAAAACAGGCGCAGACGCGCGAATTCAAGCCGGTGGAACTGAAGGGCGAAACCTTCAGCGCCCACTTCAAGGTGAACAGCAGTGTCGTCACCACCTACAACGTGGTCGCGCGCCTGCCGGGCACCAAGTATCCCGACGAAACGGTGATCTACAGCGCGCACTGGGATCATCTGGGCGTGGGCATGCCCGACGCCACTGGTGACCGCATCTATCACGGCGCGGTGGACAACGGCACCGGCACGGCGGCATTGCTGGCCCTGGCCCGTGCCTTTGCCAAGGGACAGCGCCCCGAACGCTCGGTGGTATTTCTCAATGTCACCGCCGAAGAAAAGGGCTTGCTGGGCTCGGAGTACTACGCCACGCATCCGCTCTATCCGCTGGGCAAGACCGTCGCCGACATCAACATGGACGTGCTCGATCCACACGGACCTACTCGCAACTTCAGCATTTCCGGCAATGCCAAGCTGGATCTGCTCGATGACCTGATCAACACCGCCAAGCAGTGGAACGTGAGCTACGCGCCGGATCCCAAGCCGGAAGCGGGTCATTTCTTCCGTTCCGACCATTTCTCGTTCGCCAAGCGCGGCGTGCCTGCCATCTCGTTCGAATCGGGCGACGACTGGGTCGATGGCGGTCTGGCGGCGGGCAAGGCCTGGCGCGACGAATACACGGCCAAGCATTACCACCAGCCTTCCGACAAGTGGCAGGCTGACTGGCCGTTCACCGGCACGGCGCGTGACTTGCAGATCCTCTATACCTTGGGCGATGAGCTCGCCAACTCCCGGCAGTGGCCGAACTGGAGCAAGGATTCGGAATTCCGCGCCGCCCGCGACGCCAGCGCGGCGGAGCGCCAGCAATAGCGTTGAGCACATGCGAACCCCAACGTTGCCATGCAGGTGGCGATGTTGGGGTTCGGCGTTGCCTCACCGCCAACTTATGGCGATTTCACGCGCAGCGTAAGCGCGGCAGCCACCAGCAACATGCTGCCTGCAAGCCGGATCACGTTTTCCGGATTGCCGGCCAGAACATGCGCATACATCAGCGGCACGGTGAGAATCTGCAGCAGCATGGGCAGCACGATGAACACGTTGAACAGCCCCATGTACACACCGGCGCGTTCCGGCGGAATGCTGCTGGCGAGCATCGCATAAGGGTTGCCCATCATGCTCGCCCAGGCGAGGCCGACGCCGAGCATCGGCACCAGCAGCATGGCGCGTGCATGCATGCCCGGCAGCAACAGCATGCCGGCGCCACCGCACAACAGGCATACGGCGTGGATCGGCTTGGCGCCCAGGCGGCGCGCCAGCGGCATCATGCCGAAGGCCGCCAGCATCGCCACGAAATTGTAGAAACCGCCCATCTGCCCGCTGATCAAGGCCGATTGCGCAAAGGCCGGGTCGGCCGAATCGGTGGTGTGAAACAGCGTGCGGGCGATCGACAGCGTGATGTATTCCCAATAGCAGAACATTGCGTACCACTGGAACAGCATCATCACCGCGAGCTGTTGCATGGTGGCGGGCATGTCGCGGATCGCGTCGGCGATTTCACGCAGCGTAGCGCCCAGGTTGCGCGGCGCGTGGCGGATGCGCGCTTTTTCCTGTTCCGATAGCGGCAGTTCCGGCGTGGTCCACGCCGACCATGCCACGCTGGTGATCGAGCACACCGCGCCGATGACGAAAGCAATCAGCACGACATCCGGAATACCATGCCGGTTGACGGCGCCGGCCTGCATGCCCAGCCCGACCAGGATGGATGGCGTGAGATAAGCCAGTGTCTGCGACAAGCCGGTAAACGCACTTTGCGCCAGATAGCCCACCGCGTGTTGCGAAGCATCCAGGCGATCGCCCACGAACGCACGATACGGCTCCATCGTGATGTTGTTGGCCGCATCCAATATCCACAACAGGCTGGCGGCGATCCACAGCGCGGGACTCAACGGCATCGCGAACAGGCATGCGCTGCAGATCAAGGCGCCGATCAGGAAGTACGGCGTGCGGCGGCCAAGCCGCGTCACTGTGCGGTCGCTCAATGCGCCGATCAACGGTTGCACGATCAGTCCGGTGATCGGCCCCGCCAGCCACAGATACGGCAGGCTGGCGTCGTGCGCACCCAGGTATTTGTAGATCGGGCTCATATTGCTTTGCTGCAGCCCGAAGCTGAACTGGATGCCGAAGAAACCGACGTTCATGTTGAGGATCTGCCAGAACGTCAGGCGCGGCTTGCGCGCGGCCTGGATCGCCGTACGCGCGCCCGTCACGATTTCTTCCGCCATGCCATCGCCCACGCCGGCAACATGTTTGCCTCGTCGCTGGCATCGTCGACGGTTTGCAGCAGGCTTGTCCAGCCGTCGCCGGCATGCAGGCGAGCCCAGTCGACCGGTTGCGGCGTGTCGCTGAAGTTGAACACCGCCACGAAGCGTTCGCCGCGCTTGATGGCCAGCAACGCTTCGTTACCGCAAGCAAGCGTTTCGACTTTTGCGCCGGCATCGAACGCTGTATCGGCGCGCGCAGCAATCAAGGCTTTGATCGCCGCGTAAGCTTTGCCGGCGATCGTGTTGGCGTCCAGCCGTTGTTGCAGGCGTGCCAGGTCCAGCCGTGGACGCTGCACCCAGCGACTGTCGAGCGCGATCAATGCGGCGTCTTCCTCCGCACGGTTGTCGGCCTGGGCCAGCTCGTCGCCCATGTAGAGCAACGGCACGGTGCCCACCGCAAACGCCAGCCCGTACATCAGCGCAAAGCGGCGCAAGCCAGCGGCGTTGTCGGCCGCATCCAGGCCGACCAAGGCGGAGGTCATGCCATTGGTGCCATGCACGGCATGGCCGTCGGCCGACTGAAAGGCAACGCCGCGCCCGAAACTGCCGGGCCGGCGTCCTTCCAGAAACGCGGCGGCATTGCCGATGCGCTGCGTGAAAGCATCGCCGGCGGCTTCGACGTCGGAACGCAACACGCCCCACACGATGTCGTCGTGGCAACGCACGTACGTCATCCAGCCCGTGTGCGCGGGCAGGGTGGGCGTGCTGTCCAGCAGTTGCCGCAACAGCGTGGTGCGCCCTTCGCTCAGCGCGGTCCAGCTCGCCGCCATCAGGCCGCTGTGATATGCCAGGTGGCATTCGCTGCCCAGCGTTTCGCCCACGCCGAGGTAAGGCAGCAGATCGGTCGATGCCACGATGGCTTCCGCCTTCAGCAGAACTCCCGGTGCAACCAGGTCGATGATGGCGCGCAGCGCCGACAGGATCTGGTGCACCTCCGGCAGGTTGGTGCAGGCGGTGCCCAGGCGTTTCCACAGGAATGGCGCCGAATCCAGGCGGAAGATTTCCACGCCATGGTTGGCCAGTTGCAACAAGGCCGAGGCGATCGAGGCGAACACCGGCGGATAGGCGTAATTCAGATCCCATTGATAGGGATAGAACGTGGTCCACACCCAGCTGCGCAAGGCATCGTTGTAGGTGAAATTGCCGGGTGCGGTCTGCGGGAAAATCTGCGCGACCGTCTGTTCGTAGCGATTGGGTACGCGGCGATCGGAAAACAGGTGGAAGTACGAGCGATAGTGCTGGTCGCCCTGCGTCGCTGCCATGGCCCAGGGATGCTGGTCGGCCACGTGGTTGAGCACCAGGTCGGCGCACAGGCTGATGCGCGCCTTGCGCAGGCGTGCGGCCAGCCGTTCCAGGTCGCGCATGCTGCCGAGTGCGGGTTCCACTTCCTCAAAGCTGGCCACGGCGAACCCGCCGTCGCTGTCGCCGCTGCGTGCACGCAGGAACGGCAGCAGGTGCAGATAGCCGACACCCAGGCTTTCCAGATAATCCACGCGATCGGCCACGCCATTGAGATCGCCGCCAAAGCGATCGACGTAGGCGCAATAACCGACGCGCTTTTCATGGATGAACCAGTCCGGATCACGTTCGCGCTCGCGATCCAGCTCGCGCAGCGCCGTCGGCCTGGCACGCGCAAGCGTGCCAAGCGTGGTGCATAGCGAAAGCAGCCATCGTTCGAACATCGGCTGCCTGCCGTACAACGCGGTCAGCCAGTGCAGCAGCCGCGGCGCATGGCGGTCGAAGCGTGCCGCGGCTTCGGCCTGCGCAACAGCGCCGGCTTCGGCGAGAAAATGCTGGCGTGCGCGCGACAGCAGGGAGGCATCCATGGGAATTGCTGCTACGTCCGGTTTGCTCACAGGTGATACTGCCAGTTGAGATAGATGGTGCGGCCGAGGATCGAACGCGCGGTGTTGAGGCCGTTGCTGGTCACCGTTGCAGGGCTCGCGTCGATCTCGGTAAGGCCGATCGCATTGAACAGGTTGTTCACGCTGAGCGAGGCCGTCATCCGATCGTTGATGTCGTAGCTGACGTACGTGTTCACCTGCGTGTAGCCCGGCATCACCAGCCCGTTCGGATCGGAAGCGTAAGACTTGGTGGTGCCGATCACCGTGGCGCCGAAGTTGAACGCGCGCCAGCTGTAGCTCGGGCTGAACTGATACACCCAGTTCGCCTGTCGCTGCGGCACGTTGCCCACGTCGGCAGGCGTGATGGCGTCGGACACGATGCGCGAATGCGTGTAGGTCAGGCCGCCAGACAGTGAGAAATGGCCATAGTTGTAGGAGCCTTCGAATTCAACGCCGCGTGCGTGATAGTGGCGGCTGATGAAAGGCGTGATCGTGGAGGTGACGTCCTCGTTCTGCTCCTGCGTATTGGCCATGAAGCCGGTGACGAACAGGCTGGTATGCGTGGTATTCCACTTCACGCCGCCTTCGTACTGCTTCACCACGTTGACGCCGACGCCTTGCGGCACGCTGCCGTCGGCGAGAATGCCGCCGCCGAACAGCAGGCGATCGGAATTGAAGCGGGCGCCGCTGCTGGCGCGCAGGAATACCGCCAGGGCAGGGTTGATGGTGTAGTTGGTGCCGAATGAATATTCCAAGTGCGACTTGCTGTAATCGATCGGCGAGGTGGCGCCGGTGTACACCGGTACGCTCTGCTCGGGCACGGAGATCACGCCGTTGCCGTCCACGTCGACCGTGGCCAGTTGGTTGGCGCTGGCGGAATAGCCGCTGCCGTTGATGCGGTCGAAGCGCAGGCCGCCGTCGAAACGCCAGGGACCGGTTTCCCAGGTCATGGAAACGAACGGGGCGTCCATCATGTACTTGGCGTTGTAGTAGCGCGTGCAGCAATTGCCGAACGGCGGCTCGCCGTAGGCGACCAGGCCGTTGCTGGTCACAAGCTGGCCGCTGGCGTTGTAGACATTCAGCAGCGCGGAATCCTTGCCCTGCACGGTTTGCAGGTAGGTATTCCAGTGCCAGTCCTGCACCACGTTCTGCTGCGAGTGGTAGTAACCCAATTGCAGCGTGCCCTTGCCGAACCCGGTGTCGAAGCTGCGCGACAGGCTGATGTTGTTGGTGAAGTTGTCCATGTTGGGCAAGGTCACGTTGAACAGGATGGTTTCCGAAGCCAGCCCGTTACCCGCCAACGCAGCCGGATTGGTGATTTTCTGCCCGGCCTGCGGACCAGTGGCATAGGCGAGGCTGGCGCCCGCGCCACCAATGCTTTGCGCCAGGCTGGATGCCGTGCCGACCGTTGCCGGATAGGGGCCGGTGAATGCGCCGTAATTTTCGGCCGCACGAAACTGCTCATGCAGGCTCCAGTCGTCGCCGAGCGAGAACTTGCCTTCGCCGCCGATGGCATTCACGCGCGTGTGGTAGCCATCGCGGATATTGGTGTGGATGGGCTGGCCCTGCGCATTGAGCGCGGTATCGCTGGTGAAATAAGGCGACTGCAGCACGCCGCTCTGAACGTTGAAGCCGGGAATGGAGCTGACGTGCGGATCGCTGTTGCTGCCGCCGATCATCACCGGCACCGGCAGATAGACCGGATCGTAGGTATCCGTGAACTGCAGGTTCAGGCGCAGGAAGCCGCCGTCGATATCGTGCGTGATGTTGCCCATCAGCTGGCCGCCGGACGATGACGTGTAATCGGTGTTCTTCTGGCCGTTGCCGTGCTGGACGAAGCCGCCGAAGTGATAGCGCGTGGACGCCGAAAGCGGGCCGCCGTAATCGAAATCCAGGCGCTGGTTGTCGTACTGGCCCAGGCCCACGGTAAGACCGATATTGCCGCCTTGCGAACTGCCGTCCTTGGTAATGAAGTTGACGATGGCGCCCGGCGCATTGCTGGCGAACACCGAGGACGAACCGCCACGCACCACCTCCACGTGATCGATGTTGTAGTCGGTGCGCAGGAAGGTATCGGGCGTGGCAAAGGCCGTATCGCCGAATTCCAGCACCGGCATGCCGTCCACCTGGAACTGCACGAACTTGCTGCCGCCGGAAGCCACCGGCAAGCCGCGCACGGATACGTTCGCGTTGCCCGCGCCGCCGGAGGATTCGGAACGGATGCCGGGGATGGTGCGCAACAGGTCGGCCGCGTTCTGCACGCCGCTGGTCTGGATCTGTCCGCCGTCGACTGTGCTGACCGAGATGCTGGAACTCATTTCCGTGGACGGCAGCGGTGAGGCGGTGACCACGGTCTGCTGCAGGTTCACCACGTTCTTCTTTTTGCCATTGTCCTGGCTGGACGTGTCGTTGCCGCTGGCGGGTGCATTCGACCCGGCGGTAGTGGCTTGCGGCGAAGCGGTGTCGGCGGTGCCAGCCATGGCCTGGAACGAAGCGGCGTACATCAGTGCAACGGCGACCGTCAGCGTGTTCCTGCGGAAGGTGGACAACGGATGCATGGTTTTCTCCCCAAAAGTTTTTTGCGCAGGGAGGCTCGCGCGGCCTTGGAGTGATCTGCGTGGCCACGTTCGGCATCCCCGACCCGTCGGCACGGAATGGTTCCGTGCGCGCTGCCGCTGGGGCAGTGGGGCTCATTCTTGGGTTTTTGCAATCGATTGCAATTTGCAGTGCAGCATTAAATTCAGCAAAAAAACCTAATAGGACATGTGTATGTCGTCGATTATGGTATCGATTGCATAGGTTGGTGCCGTGTTGCCGCGGCCCGCGGCCATGTTGGGCTTACATCCAGATGGCGCTTACTTAGGGCCTGTTTACACGATTGGCGAGCCACGCCAATCGTGTAAACAGGCCCTAAGCGGAAAAGCTTGTCATCGATCGCGATCGGCTCCCTCCCCTGCGACAAGCAGGGGAGGGATGGGGTGGGGTTGCTTGAGCTTTAGCTGGTAGCCGAATGTCGCCATGGCTTTTGATCGCAAGAAATACGCTGCAGCGATATCGACTTCCGCTGCTCGCTGCGCTCGCATCCCACCCTGACCCTCCCATGCTGTCGCAGGGGAGGAAATGCATCCTGCGAGTGAGAGATTCACGCCTTAAGTAGGCGCCAGTCGGTTTGCACCAAACCTGCGTACTAAGCGCGCTGACTACTCTCGCGAACGATCAACTGCGTCGGCAATTCATGCATATGTGCCTTCGACGCACGCCCCAGTTGCTCAAGCAACGCATCGACCATCGCTTCCGCACCCAACTGGAACGGCTGGCGCACGGTGGTAAGCGAGGGATGGAAGTGCGCGGCGAAATCGAC
>Ga0209759_1001206_pt1 | contig 16040 bp, 15 predicted proteins | sample AraplaCL_Col_mMS_FD_184261 | JGI IMG/M metagenome (GOLD analysis project Ga0209759, IMG submission 184261) | Arabidopsis root microbial communities from the University of North Carolina, USA - plate scrape CL_Col_mMS (SPAdes) (version 2) | ecosystem: Host-associated > Plants > Roots >...
CCGAAGCCGACCGCAAGGCCACCCCGCGTCCGGCGCTGCCGATCGGCGTCACCGCCACCACCGGCAAGGGCCAGAAGCGCAGCCTCGAGCGCGGCGCCCACACCCGCAGCAAGAAGAATCCGGGCAAGCGCGCTCGTCAGGGTTGAAGTCCGACGCCGGCGTCTCGATGCCGGCGTTCTTCAATCGCCCGTGACCGCGCGTCCGGGCGAACCTGTCGACATCGCACCAGAGGCGTGACCAGGGGCCTGCGGGCTCCTTTGTTCGTTTCTGCCGACACTCGTCGCGTCCCGGTGGTCGGCCCCAAGCGCCTGTGGACGAATCCGACCCATGCTTCGAATCACCGAACTGCGCCTGCCGCTCGATCATGCCGAGGACGCCCTGCGTCCCGCGATCGTGGCGCGCCTGGGCCTGCGGGATGCGGAGCTGACGTCGTTCACCGTCTTCAAGCGCAGCTACGACGCGCGCAAGAAGACGGCCATCGTGCTGATCTACACCATCGACTGCGTGCTCGCGGTCGATGAGGCGCCCGTGCTCGCGCGCTTCGCGGGCGATCCGCACGTGCGCGTCGCGCCCGATACGAGCTACCGCTTCGTGGGCCACGCCGCCGACGGCTTCTTCGACGGTGCCGGCGCGCACCGGCGCCCCATCGTCGTCGGTTTCGGCCCTTGCGGCATCTTCGCGGCACTGATCCTCGCGCAGATGGGCCTGCGGCCCGTCGTGCTCGAACGCGGCAAGCCCGTGCGCGAGCGCACCAAGGACACCTGGGGCCTGTGGCGCCAGGGCAAGCTCGATCCGGAGTCGAACGTCCAGTTCGGCGAAGGCGGCGCGGGCACGTTCTCGGACGGCAAGCTCTGGAGCCAGATCAGCGATCCGCGCCATCTCACGCGCAAGGTGCTGGCCGAGTTCGTCAAGGCCGGCGCGCCCGACGAGATCCTCTACGTCGCCAAGCCGCACATCGGCACCTTCCGCCTCGTCAGCATGGTCGAGAAGATGCGCGCCGACATCGTCGCGCTGGGCGGCGAGATCCGCTTCGAGCAGCGCGTCGTCGACCTGCTGATCGAGGGCCGCGGCGAGCAGCGCCATATCCGCGGCCTGACCCTGGCCTCGGGCGAGGAGCTGCGCAGCGACCACGTCGTGCTGGCTCTCGGCCACAGCGCGCGCGACACCTTCGCCATGCTGCACGAACGCGGCGTGCGCATGGACGCCAAGCCGTTCTCCATCGGCTACCGCATCGAGCACCCGCAAGGCCTGATCGACCGCGCGCGCTTCGGGCCCAACGCCGGCAACGAGATCCTGGGCGCGGCAGACTACAAGCTGGTGCACCACGCGAGCAACGGCCGCTCGGTCTACAGCTTCTGCATGTGCCCGGGCGGCACGGTGGTGGCGGCGACGTCGGAAGAACATCGCGTCGTCACCAACGGCATGAGCCAGTACTCGCGCAACGAGCGCAACGCCAACGCCGGGATCGTCGTGGGCATCTCGCCGGAAGACTATCGCCAGGACGGCAAGACCGGCGGCGTCGTCGACCCCCTCGACGGCATCGCGTTCCAGCGCCTGTGGGAATCGCGCGCCTACGAGCTGGGCGGCGGCGGCTACATGGCGCCGGGCGCGCTGGTGGGCGACTTCGTCAAGCGCCAGCGCTCGAGCGCCCTGGGCAGCGTGGAGCCCTCGTACAAGCCCGGCGTGCACCTGACCGACCTGCAGGAAAAGGGCCGCGGGAGCCTGCCCGAGTACGCGCTCGACGCGATCCGCGAGGCCTTGCCCGCGTTCGAGCGCCAGATCAAGGGCTTCTCGCTGCCCGACGCGGTGCTCACCGGCGTCGAGACGCGCACCTCGTCGCCGCTGCGCATTCCGCGCGGCAAGGACTACCAGAGCCTGAACGTGCGCGGCCTGTACCCGGCCGGCGAAGGCGCGGGCTATGCCGGCGGCATCATGTCGGCCGGGGTCGACGGCATCGAAGTCGCCGAGGCGCTGGGCGCCGCGTTGCTGGGAAGCTGACGCGGGCGGCGCCATCGGCGCCACCCCCTGTCACCCTGCGCGCAGTCGCAGGGCCCACGCGGGCTGAAACGTTTCCCCTGGGTTGGTTCTGCGACTGCGCTCCGCTCCCCGCAGAGTGACCGGCTCTTGAGGAGCGCCGCTGCGCCCCCCTACGAGCCCGGCACCCCGACGGATGCATGCCTGCGCGGCGCACGCGGTCAACGCCGGCGTCTGCATCCGAAGGCCATCGCGGCGACGTAACGAGTCTCAGCCAGCGCAAGTTTCGGCGACGTCTCCCCGGCGTCCCGGCAACCGGTGCCTGGCGTCCACGCCATCACAAGCATCAGGAGAGACGACATGCGACTTGACCGCCCCCACCTGCCACGCGCCACGCCCATCGTGGCCGCCGCCCTGCTCGCCATCGCGGGCAGCGCCTTCGCCTCCAGCCATCGCGAGGCACCCTTCATCTCGACGACGCCCAAGGTCGACGCTGCCGACTTCTACATGTTCAACAGCTACGAGACGGGCCGCGCCGGCTTCGTCACCCTGGTGGCCAACTACCAGCCGATGCAGGACGGCGTCGACGGCCCGAACTACCACGCGATGGACGCCAACGCGCTCTACGAGATCCACGTCGACAACGTCGGCGACGCCAAGGAACACCTGACGTTCCAGTTCCGCTTCAAGAACACCTTCAACGCGTTGAACCAGACGGTCGGCGGCACCAGCGTGAACATCGCGCCGCTGCAGGACGGCGCCGTCAGCGCGCCGCACGATCCGCATCTGCAGGTCAACGAGACCTACACGCTGACGCTGGTCACCGGCGACCGCCGCAAGGGCACGTCCGCCCCGATCGTCAACGCGAACACCGGCTCGGCCACCTTCGACAAGCCGGTCGACAACATCGGCGAGAAGACGATCGCCGACTACGCGGCTTACGCGGCCGCCCATGTCTATCCGATCACGATCCCCGGCTGCGCCACGGCGGGCAAGGTCTTCGTCGGCGCGCGCCAGGATCCGTTCGCGGTCAACCTGGGCGTGGTGTTCGACATGGTCGACGCGCCGGTCTCGGTGTTGACCAACGCGGCGGACTACAACGCCACGCCGCGCGGATCGCTCTACTACAAGAACGTCACGGCGCTCGAGCTGGAGGTGCCGGCGAGCTGCCTGGGCGCGACCAGCGCCAACCCGGTGATCGGCGCCTGGACGACGGCCTCGCTGCGCCAGACGCGCGTGCTGGACCCCGATCCCAAGGCCGGCTACCAGACGACCGAGCGCGTCGGCGGCGCGTGGACGCAGGTGTCGCGCCTGGGCATGCCCCTGGTCAACGAGCTGATCATCGGCCTGAAGGACAAGGACGGCTGGAACGCCTCCAAGCCCGGCGGCGACGGCGAGTACCTGAGCTATGTCACCAACCCGTCGTACCCGAAGCTGCTCGAGAGCTACCTCGGCGCGCCGGGCATCTCGCCGACCAACATCCCGCGCAACGACCTGGTCACGACCTTCCTGACCGGCATCAAGGGCGTGAACCAGCAGGCCACGGTGACGCCGTCGGAGATGCTGCGCCTGAACACCGCGATTCCTGCCGTGCCCTTCGCGCAGCAGAACCGGCTGGGCATCGTCGGCAACATCCTGGCCGGCGGCACCGACAACGCGGGCTACCCCAACGGCCGGCGCCCGAAGGACGATGTCGTCGACATCACGCTGATCGCCGCGATGGGCGGCCTGTGCGTGGCCAACGGCAGCGGCGACTCGCTGGGCTTCGGCGCCGCGTGCAATCCGTCCGCGGTGCCGCTCGGCAGCGCGGTGTTCAACCTCAACGACACCGTCGACCAGGCCGCACAGCCGTTCCTGCCCGGCTTCCCGTACCTGAACACGCCGATCCCGGGCACGGGCGCACGCGCCGAGGCGATCCCCGCGCCGACCGGCGCGGCAGCCGCGGCGGCCCGATCGGGCAACGGCTCCAAGTGAGCGAGGCAATGCCATGACCATCTCCACTTGCCCGCCGCCGCAAGGCGGATCGCCCGCCCGCACGGCCTCGCTGATCGCGGCCAGCGCGCTCGCCAGCCTGTTCCTCGCCGCGTGCGGCGGCGACGGCGGCTCGCCGGCGCCCGTGCCGGCGCCGCCCCCTGCGGCGATCACGCAGGTTCCGGCTTCGGCCGCAGCCAACGACGCGGCGCTCGAGGCGTTCGCGTTCAACCTGGCGCCGACCGAAGACACCGACCCGCTGACCCTCGATCTCGTGCCGACGCTGCCCACGAGCGAGACCGAAGATCCCATCGTGACACCGTGATGGCCCGCGCCGCCGCTTCGCTGCTCGCACTGGCGCTGACGCTGGTGGTGGCGCCCTCTTTCGGGGCCGGGGAATCGGCCCTCCAATTCCCCGCGCGGGACGACGCGATCGTCGAGCACCTGCCGACCCACGTCGGCGATGCGGCCGAGCGTCGCGCGGCCCGCGCGGCAGAACGCGCGCAGCGCGCGGCCTTGCAAGAACATCCCGACGAGCTGGGCCTGGCCCTGCAGGCCGCACGCGACGCGCTCGCGCGTGGCCGGCTGCGCGGCGATCCGCGCGAGCTGGGCGTGGCGCAGGCCGCGCTCGCGCCATGGTGGTCGCGCGCGGATGCGCCCCCCGAGGTGCGCCTCGTGCGCGCGACCGTGATGCAGAGCCAGCACCTGTTCCAGGCCGCGCTGGTCGAGCTCGATGCCGTGCTCGCGACGCCGGGCGCCGCGCTGCCGGTACGCGCGCAGGCCGAGCTGACCCGCGCCGGCGTGCAGCAGGTGCTGGGCCGCTTTCCCGAGGCCGAGGCCGGCTGTCGCCGCCTGGCCGGCGCCGACTATGTCGCGCTCGGCTCGGGCGTGCGCCTCAACGCACTGGCGTGCATCGCGGAGCTTTCCAGCCTGCAAGGTCATGCGGACAGCGCCGCCGCGACGCTCGCGCGCCTCGCGGGTGCGCCTGACGTGGACAGCGCCACGACCGCGGCCGGCGTCGCGGCCCCCGGCTGGTTGAACCTGATGCGCGCCGAGCTCGCGCAGCGCCGCGGCGATGCGGCCGCCGGCGCGCTGTTCGCCGCCGCGCTGAAGTCGAGTCCCGACGTCTACACGCAATGCGCCTATGCGGACTGGTTGCTCGACCAGCATCGCGCGGCGCAAGTCGTCGCGCTGTTCAAGGGCAACGAGGCTGCCGACCCGGTGCTGCTGCGTGTCGCCCTCGCGTACCGCCAGTTGCACGGCCGCGGCCACCCGCTCACGCGCGAGGCCACGGCGACGCTGGGCGAGCGCTACGATGCGGCGCTGCTGCGCGGCGACAAGAGCCATGGCCGCGAGCAGTCACGCTACGAACTCGAGTTGCGCGGCGACGCGCGTGCCGCGCTGCGCCATGCGCGCGCGAACTGGGCCGTCCAGCACGAGCCGGCCGATGCGCTCGTGCTGGCGCGCGCGGCGCATGCCGCCCATCGCGACGACGCCGCGGCGCCGCTGTGGCAGTTCCTGCGCGAGACCGGCGGACGCGATGCGCGCCTGTCGGTGGGCGGGCCCGCGGCCGCGCCCTTTCTGCAGGCGGCCGCCCAGACCGTGGCCAGGAGTGCGCCATGATCCGCGCCTGCGCTCTCGCCCTGCTCCTGGCCGCCGCGCCGCTGGCGCAGGCCCACAAGGCCAGCGACGCCTATCTCACGCTGCGCGTGGACGGACCGGCCGTCGACGCCCGCATCGACATCGCGCTGCGCGACCTCGACCGCGATCTCGACCTGGACGCCGACGCCGACGACCAGCTCACCTGGAAGGAAGTGCGCACGCGCTGGGCCGACATCGCCGCACTGGCGCGCCGGGACATCCACCTGCACGCCGACGGTGCGCGTTGCACGCCCGACGCCGCCCCGTCCCCCGACACCGAAGCCGACAGGCCCGCGTTGACGCAGCACAGCGATGGCGCCTATGCCGTGCTGCGCACGCGCTGGCGCTGCGCCGCGCCCGTGCAGGCGCTGAGCGTCGAGTACACGCTGTTCGCGAACACGGACCCGACGCATCGAGGCATCGCGCGCATCGCCCGCGCGGACGCCTCGGCCAATGCGCCCGAGCCGCGGCTCGTGGTGCTGAGTCCGGGCAAGGGCTGGCACCGCTTCACGCTGCCGGCACTGCCGGTCGTCGCGCCGCAGGACGCCGCGTCGACCACGCCGGCGAGTGCGCCGCCGGCCGCGGCGGCGATGCCCGCGACGCCTCCGAGCGGGCCCGTCGACGCCGTCGCGACACCGCCCGCGGAGTCCGCGGCGTCGACCCTCCTCGGCTTCGTGCGCGAAGGCGTCCACCACATCCTGATCGGCTACGACCACATCCTGTTCCTGCTGTCGCTGCTGCTGCCGGCAGTCTGGATCCGCAGCGTGAAGCTCGAGCCGCGCACCGGCCTGGAGCGCGCGCGCTGGGTGCCGGCCAGCGATCTGCGGCATGCGCTGACCAGCGTGCTCAAGGTGGTGACCGCGTTCACGGTGGCGCACTCGATCACGCTGGCGCTGTCGGTGCTGGACGTGGTCGATCCACCCTCGCGCTGGGTCGAGTCCATCATCGCCGCGAGTGTCGTGCTGGCGGCGCTGAACAACATCTGGCCGCTGATCAGCGAGGCGCGCTGGAAGCTGACCTTCGTGTTCGGGCTGGTGCACGGCTTCGGCTTCGCGTCGGCGCTCAAGGACGCCGGCCTGGCCAAGGGCGCGCTGGCCGCGCCTTTGGTGGGCTTCAACGTGGGCGTGGAGATCGGCCAGCTGTGCATCGTGGCCGCGGTGTTGCCGCTCGCGTGGTCGCTGCGCGGCACCCGCACCTATCGCGGGGCGTTCGCCGCCGGCTCGCTGGCGATCGCGGCGGTGGCCGCGTTGTGGCTGGTGCAGCGCGCGTTCGACCTGAGCCTCATCGCGGGGTAGCGCCACGACTGTCATCCTGCGCACAGTCGCAGGATCCACGCCCACTGGAGCTTCGAGCATACGGGCGTCGCCTCGGGGGTGGATCCTGCGACTACGCTTCGCTCCGCGCAGGATGACGGCCTGGGGATGTCATCCTGCGCGCAGTCGCAGGATCCACCCTCGCCGGCACCTTCCCCACGGCGGAACCGCGCACTCGCTAAGATCGCAGCTCCTTTTGCGCAATGGCGCGCGACGAGCGCGACAGGAGTTCCGCATGTACACCTTGTTCGGATTCAAGGGCTCGGGCTCGGCCGCGGTCGAGTGTGCGCTCGAGATGACGGGGGCCGATTACCGCATCGTCGAGACCGCTTCGTGGGAGCACAACGACTCGCTCGCCGAACTGGAGCGCGTCAACCCGCTCACGCAGATCCCGACGCTGCAGTTGCCGGACGGCACCGTGCTCACCGAGAGCGCCGCGATCCTCATGCACCTGGCTTTCGCATTCCCGCACGCGGGCTTGCTCAGCGACGTGCCCGGCGAGCGAGACCTCGCGTTGCGCGGGCTGGTCTACATCGCGGCGAATTGCTATTCCTGCATCTCGGTGATCGACTACCCCGAGCGCTTCACCACCGCGACCGACGAGGCCGCACGGCTGGCGGTGCGCGCCGCCACGACCGAACGCCTGTATCGGCACTGGGACATCTTCGCGGACCTCCACCCCGTGCCACGCGAGCACTTCATCGGCGGCGAGCAGCCCGGCGCGCTGGACCTGCTCGCAGCCGTCGTCTCCAAGTGGTCGGGCACGCGCAAGCACCTGAAGGAATCGCGTCCGGCGTTCTTGGCGCTGCTGGAGCGCATCGACTCGCATCCGGCCGTGGCACTGGTGTTCGGCCGGCACTGGCCAACGCCGGCGGAAATGCCCACGGGCGCTTGAAAGCGCCGGGCGGCGGCGGCTCTCAGGCCAGCAGGCCCATTTCGACGCCGGGCGCCAGGTTCATGCGGCTGGCCAGGCCCGCACGCAGCTCGAGCACGGTGCGGGCTTCGGGGCAGCTGGACATCCGCCACGGCTTCATGCCGGCGACGATCTTGGTGACCACGCCATCGGCGCTCAGGAAGACGACGTCCACGGGTTGGTCGAAGCCGAAGGTGTTGACGGAGCTGCAGCGCTTGACCCACACGCCGCACGACTTCTTCAGTTCGCGCGCGCCCGCCAGGCCGAGGAAACGGCTGCCCCATTGACCGGTCGTGCGCACGGGCACGCGGCTGCGCGTTCCGGGTACCTTGAGATCGATCGTTTTTGCCATGGCTTCGGTTCCTGATGCTGCGACTTCGCGCAGGCCGGGGACCGCTTCGTGAGCCGACACCTGACCTGCGCAGCCGCAGCTTACCTGTCGAGCGTGCAAAAAATCACTCGAACACGGGTAAACCACAGCCCCTGAGACACATCGTTACGTGTTGAAGGTGACCAGCTGCATCGGTCCTCGACAAGCGGTAATCTTTGGCACAACGTGCCCGCTCATGAGCGCGAACAGGCCTAGTCGCGCTCGCGCTCCCAGAACACGCCGTCCTCGGTGATCATCGCGTCCAGCGGCATGTCGTGCGGCTCGGGCTCGAGCCACGGCACATACCCATGGGCGTACCCGATGCCCACCGTGTAGGGCCGCGGCGTGAGCGCCGCCAGCGTGCGGTCGTAGAAGCCGCCGCCGTAGCCCAGGCGCACGCCGTTGTCGCCATAGCCCACGCATGGCACGAGCAGCAGTTCGGGCTCGAACTTGGGCGTGCCCTTGGGCTTGGGGATGCCGTAGGCGTCGTCCTCCATCGGGCAGCCCGGGTACCAGACGTGGAAATCGAGCTGGCGGGTGTCGCGGTCGATCACGGGCAGCCCGATCAGCCGATAGGGCTCGCCCTCGGTCCAGCGGAACAGCGCGGGCATCGCGTCGAACTCGCCCTTGATCGGCCAATAGGCGCCAATGGAAGTTTCCGGTCGGGTCACCAGCCAGACGCGCAGCACCTCCTGCATGTGCACCGAGCGCTGGTGGCGGTCGGCCATCGCGAGGCGCTCGGCCTTGAGCTGGCGTCGCAACGTCGGCTTGTCACGAGCGGGCTCGAGCGAGAACTTCCAGGGCGGCGTGGTCATGGAGCGATTGTGGAGGGCAGCGCAGCATCGTGCAAATCCGCGGCTAGACTTCACTGATGAGCGATACCGGATTCGTCAGCCACTGCCTGGAACTGCTGTCCCCGCTGGGCAGCACCTCGTCGCGCCGCATGTTCGGCGGCCACGCGCTCTACATCGACGGCCTGTGCATGGCGCTGATCATCAGCGACACGCTCTACCTGAAGGTCGACGACACGCACAGGCCCCTGTTCGAGCGCGCCGGCTGCAAGCCGTTCACCTACGCGGGCAAGCACGACGAGGTGCACGTGATGAGCTACTACACGGCGCCCGAGGAGGCGATGGAGTCGCCCGCCGAGATGATTCCGTGGGCGCGCCGCGGGCTCGCGGCGGCGGTGGCGGCGCGCGCGAAGGCGCCTGCCAGGAAGAAGGCAGCGGCGAAGGCCCCCGCGAAAAAGGCCGCTGCGAAAAAGGCGGTTGCCAGGAAGGCGGATGCCAGTCCCGCGAGCAGCAAGAAGGTCGCCGCCAAGAAGGCTCCGGCCGGCAAGGCCGCTGCGCGCAAGGCGGCGCCCGCCAAGACAACCGCCAGAAAGGCCGCCAAGCCATGAACCTGGCCCGCCAGCGCCCGCTGGTGCTCGACCACCTGCGCAGCTTCGAGGCCGTTGCCCGCCGCGCCGGCTTCGGCGCCGCGGCCGAGGAGCTGCACGTCACGCAGTCGGCCGTCAGCCGGCAGATCAAGAGCCTGGAGGACGAGCTCGGGGCCCCGCTGTTCACGCGCGGCACGCGCCGCGTCGAGCTGACCCAGGCCGGCCAGCTGCTGTTGCGGGCGATCACGCCGGCGCTGGGCCGCATCGACAGCGCCGTGCGCCAGATCCGCCAGTTGCGCGGCCGCGCCCAGGTCAGCCTGTCCACCTTCCCCTCGTTCGCGTCGCTGTGGCTGCTGCCGCGCCTGCCGACCTTCGAGAAGGGGCAGCCCGCGATCGACATCCGCATCTCGGCCACCGATCGCCTGCTGGAGCTCGACGACCCCGACCACGACCTGGTGCTGCGCCAGACCCGCCCCGAGGACGCGCCGCCCGGCGCCGTCCGTTTGTTCGGGGAGGTCTGCACGCCGGTGATCGGCGCCAGCCTGGCCGACGCCATCGCGCGCGGCGCCGCGCCGCCGCTGAAGGCGCCCAAGGATCTGGCCCTGTGCACGCTCATCGAGATGGACGACGACCGCCCCAGCTCCGACGTGCTGGGCTGGCCGTTCTGGCTGCAGCAGCGCGGCCTCGCGCAACTGGAGCCGCGGCGCTGGATCAGCGTCAACTTCACGCACCAGCAGGTGCAGACGGCGCTCGCCGGCCAGGGCGTCGCGCTCGCGCGCTTGCCCCTGATCCACGACGCGCTCCAACGCGGCGACCTGATCGAGCCCTTCGGCCGCGAGGGCCGCATGACCTCGCCCTGGGCCTATTGGCAGATCAGCCTGAGCGGCGCGCGGCCGCGGCCGGAGCTGGAGAGCTTCATCGCGTGGCTGCAGGAAGCTGCCCGGCAGACGCGGCGAGCGATCGGGGAAGAGACTTGAACATCGCGCCGTAGGGCGGGTTAGCCGCAGGCGTAACCCGCCATCGCGCCAATCGGAGCGCGGGCGAACGGCGGGTGACGTCTGCGGCCAATCGGAGCGCCGGCGAACGGCGGGTTACGCCTGTAGCCAATCGGAGCGCCGGCGAACGGCGGGTTACGCCTGTAGCCAATCGGAGCGCCGGCGAACGGCGGGTTACGCCTGCGGCTAACCCGCCCTACGACCTGGGTCAGGTAAGCAGGCCCAGGGCCAGCTCGATCTGCTCGGTGGGGCTGCGCTTGAACCCCGAGCGCGTGAAGCGCTGCAGGCGGCCCAAGGCCAGCGCGGTCAGGGCGGAGGCGCGGCCGTTGGCGTCGACGGTGGGCGTCTGCGAGCCCGCGCGTTCGGCGGCGGCGCGCAGCGACTGGCGCAATTGCGATTCGATCTTGTCGAAGAACTGGTTCATGCGCGTGGACAGGCGCTCGTTCTCGAACACCAGCGCATCGCCGACCATCACGCGGGCCATGCCCGGGTTCTTCTCGCCGAACTGCAGCAGCATGAAGACGATGCGGCGCGCCTGCAGCGACGGATCGGCGTCGCGTTCGGTGATCTGGTTGATCAGCGTGAAGATGCTCTGCTCGATGAACTCGATGAGGCCTTCGAACATCTGCGCCTTGCTGGCGAAATGGCGATAGAGCGCGGCCTCGCTGACCGACAGCTTGGCGGCCAGCGCAGCGGTGGTGATGCGGTCGGCCCCAGGCTCTTCCAGCATGGCGGCCAGCGTCTGCAGGATCTGCACGCGGCGCTCGCCCGGCTTGGGGCGCTTGCGCGCGGGCGCACTGCCGTCGGCGGAGTTGGAGGACTCGCCGGCCGCGTCGGAGCGGGCATCTGCGGCGTCGTCGTCTTCGGTGAGGTCCCGACCTGCTTGCGGTGATGGCATCGTGATCTCGGGCGCCGAGGCGCCGGAATCGGCAACGGCAGAAAAGGCGGTGGGAAGGTCTGGCATTGCTGTCAGCTGCCTATGTGAGCAGGTCTGAACCTATTTTTGCACAGCACTGCCGGGCAGAAGCCTGCAGGTAAACACCAACCAACGTTTCCGTGAAACCCCGCACGGACCGCGCCGCCGCAGGCCGCCGAACCGCGACGCGGCGTAACCGGCGGAAACAACACTTCAGCCCAGCCGCCTCAGCGACTGGACGATCCGGACGCCCGCCGGATGGACACTCCAGCGCCGCACCCGCGGCCCCGCGTGGGCGCCGCGGCGGGCGAAGCGCTGCATCCACACCGGCTGCATGCCGACACGGCGCGCGGCCAGCACGTTGTCCAGCGAATCCTCCACCAGCACGCAGCGCGAAGGGTGCACGCCCAGGCGCACCGCGACCTGGCGCAGCATGCGGCAGTCCGGCTTGGGTCGCCAGTGGCCGAACATGCGCATGTCCTCGATCGACAGCACCTCGTCGAACAGATGCACGATGCCCAGCGCGCCCAGCACGCGCATCGCATAGGCGCGCGGGGCGTTGGTGAGCACGACGCGGCGCCCGCGCAGGCGCGCGATCGCGGCCAGGTCGTGGCGATGGCCGGTGACGCGCTGCTCCAGGCCCGGAAAGCGGTGCGTCTCGTGCAGGAAATGCGCGGGGCTGACATCGTGGTGGCGCACCAGGCCCAGCATCGTGGAGCCGTAGCGGCGCCAGTACCGGTCGCGCAGCGCGTCGGCCTCGGCCGGCGTGACGCCCAGCGTGTCGACGACGTAACAGCGCATCGTGTCGTTCATCTGCGCGAACACCCAGGCGCCGGCGTCGTGCAAGGTGTTGTCCAGGTCGAACAGCCAGACACGCCCGGTCATGCCGCTCCTCCATGCGCCGAATTCTTCATGCCCCAGATGCCGCCCATCAACAGCAGGGCGCCGAGCCACTGCGCGGGCTGCAGCCGCTCGCCGAGGAAGGCCGCGGCGAGCAGCACGGCCGTCAATGGCTCGACCAGCGTCGCCACCGTCAAGGCCGTGGGGCTCAGCCTGGCCGCGCCCCAGCTGAACGCGAGCAGTGCCAATGCCGCGGTGACCATGCCCAGATAGAGCAGCCAGGCTTCGGGGGTCGCCTCGTGGGGCAATTGCAGCGGCCAGACGAGGCCCGACAGTCCCATCACCAGGGTGGCCGCCAGCGTCAGCGCGGTGGTGGCGGTGCCGGCGCCCCATTGGCGCGAGATCGCCGGGCTCACCAGCGTGAAGCCGGCGTACAGCAACGCCGAGCCCACCGAGGCGGCGACGCCGCGCACCCAGTCGGCCAACGTCGCTCCCGGCCGCGCGCCACCCTCGGCGCCGCCGCCCACGATCAGCAGCACGGTACCCGCCAGCGAGGCCGCCAGGATGGTCAGCAGCGCGACGCTCGCCTGCTGGCGGCCGCGCGCCAGCGCCCAGACCGTGACGAAGACCGGCGGCAGGCACAGCGCAATCAGCGTCGGGATGGCCGCGCCGATGTGCGCGATGCCGATGAACCACAGCAGCACGTACGACGCCATCACCGTGCCGGCGCCGAGCAGCGGCGCCCCCTCGCGCAGCAGCCGGCGCCAGGGCATCGTGCGACCGAACACGAGCAGCAGCGACGCCGCTCCCAGCACGAAGCGCCAGAACGAGATGCTTTGCGGTCGATAGCCGTGGCGCGCCACCAGCAGGTTGACGACCAGGGAGCCGGTGCCCCACAGGAATGCGGCTGCGCAGGCGGCGCCCAGGCGTGCGCCGGCTGCTTCGGTGAGGGATCGCGCCACGCGGGCCGTGCGGCGGGCTAGGAGGCCCGCGCTCCCGTCGAGGCCGCGGCAGGCGTCGCCGCCGAACGAAGAGGTGTCATTTAGCGGGCGCGGATCATCGTGCCGTAGGCCTGATCGGTCAGGATCTCGAGCAGCATGGCGTGCGGCACGCGGCCGTCGATGATGTGCACGGCGTTGACGCCCGAGCGCGCGGCGTCGAGCGCCGAGGCGATCTTGGGCAGCATGCCGCCGGAGATCGTGCCGTCGGCGAACAGGTCGTCGATCTGGCGTGCGCTCAGGTCGGTGAGCAGCTTGCCCTGCTTGTCCAGCACGCCCGGCGTGTTGGTCAGCAGCACCAGCTTCTCGGCCCCCAGCACCTCGGCCAGCTTGCCGGCGACCACGTCGGCGTTGATGTTGTAGCTGACGTTGCCCTCGCCGAAGCCGATCGGGCTGACGACCGGGATGAACTGGTCGTCCTGCAGCGCCTTGACCACCGCCGGATCGATCGAGACGATGTCGCCCACCTGGCCGACGTCGTGCTCGATGTCGGGGTTGTCCTTGTCCTTCATCTTGAGCTTGCGCGCGCGGATCATGCCGCCGTCGAAGCCCGTCAGGCCCACGGCCTTGCCGCCGGCGTTGTTGATCAGGCCGACGATGTCCTGCTGCACCTCGCCGCCGAGCACCCATTCGACGACGTCCATCGTCTCCTTGTCGGTGACGCGCATGCCCTGGATGAAGGTGCCCTTCTTGCCCAGCTTGGAAAGCGCGGTGTCGATCTGCGGCCCGCCGCCATGCACCACCACCGGATTCAGGCCCACCAGCTTCAGCAGCACCACGTCTTCCGCGAAGTCCTGCTGCAGCGCCGGCTCGGTCATCGCGTTGCCGCCGTACTTGATGATGATGGTCTTGCCGTGGAACTTGCGGATGTAGGGCAGCGCCTGCGACAGGATCTCCGCCTTGTCGCGCGGGGCGATGTGCGAGAGATCGGCCGGCGTGTCGAGGGCGGCGCCGGACGCGGGCGTCGGTTCGGCGGGGCTGGAGGCGGTGGGCGTGGTCATGGCCCGATTCTAGGGACCTTGTGCGACGGCTGCATGTAGTCGCAGCGCCCATTTTTCGGGCCGCCGCCTGCCCGACAGGAGCACCCTGTCGTCCGCACGGCCCGCCGGCGCGTTATGCAGATACCTTGCACAATGTCATCATGAAACGCCTCCTCGCCACCGCCGTCCTGCTCGCCGCCTCCACGCTGGCTCTCGCCCAGGCCCTGGTGGCCGGCGAAGTCAAGAAGATCGACAAGCCTGCCGGGCGGATCACGCTCAAGCACGCCGAGATCAAGCTCTATGACATGCCCGGCATGACCGGCGCCTACAAGGTGCAGGATCCGGCCATGCTGGACAAGGTGCAGGTGGGCGACCACGTGCAGTTCCAGCTCGATCGCGTCAACTCGGTCTACACGATCACCAAGATCGAAATCCAGAAGTAACGACGGATCGCCTGGCTCCGGCCGCCCGAGGTGTCTGGCTCCGGCGTTCGAGGTGCCGGGGTCGTCGAATCGCGAAGCCGGTGCCTGGCGCCGCTCGTCAGGGGATCGGCGTCAGCCACCGCCTCGGATCGCGATGAGCGCTTCGCCTGCGATCCACGCCCGAGCGCGATCCGACGCGATGCCAGACACCTCCGGCGCCGCCTCGGCGCGACTGGCGCTCAGAAGTGGATGCCCTTCATCATCTGCTGCATCGCGACGGCTTCGGCCGACAGCTTGGGCTTGCCGCTCTTGTCGCCGGCCGCCGCCGCGGAATCGGGGAACATGCGGAAGGTGGTGTTGCTGACGATCTGCGCCACGCGCGGCACGAAGGCGTGCAGCACCTCGCCGAACACGCCCAGGCGCGTGGCGATGCGCACCGGCTTCTCGACGCAGGCCTGCGCGATCATGTCGGCGGCCTCTTCCGGCGACAGCGTGGGCACGTTGTTGTAGATCTTGGTGGGCGCGATCATGGGCGTGCGCACCAGCGGCATGTTGATGGTGGTGAACGTGATGCCGACGTCCGCGAACTCGCTGGAGGCGCAGCGCGTCCACGCGTCGAGCGCCGCCTTGCTGGCCACGTAGGCCGAGAAGCGCGGCGCGTTGGTGAGCACGCCGATCGAGCTGATGTTGACGACATGGCCCTTCTTCTTGGCCACCATGCCGGGCAGCAGCCCCATGGTCACGCGGATGCAGCCGAAGTAGTTCAGCTGCATCGTGCGCTCGAAGTCGTGGAAGCGGTCGTAGCTGGCTTCGATGGCACGGCGGATCGAGCGGCCCGCGTTGTTGATCAGGAAGTCGACGCCGCCCAGCGTCTCGTTCAGCCAGGCCACGAACGCCGCCGTGCCGGCCTCGTCGGCCAGGTCGACGGCGTAGGTGTGCACCTGGGCATCGGCGCGGCCGCCGGCCTTGGCGAAGGCGAGGATCTCCGTCTTCGCTTCGGCCAGCTTGTCCTCGTCGCGGGCGCAGATCACGGTGACGGCGCCAGCCTCGGCGAACTTGCAGGCCGCGGCCAGGCCGATGCCCGACGAGCCGCCGGTGACCAGCACCACCTTGCCCGCGACCGTGCCCTTGAGGCTGTGGTCGATCTTGAGCGCCGGGTCGAGGTGGCGCTCCCAGTAGTCCCACAGGCGCCACGCGTAGTCCTTGAGCGGCGGACACGCGATGCCCGAGCCCTTGAGCGCCCTTTGCGTGTCGCGGTCGTCGAAGCGCGTGGGGTAGTTGATGAAGGTCAGCATGTCCTCGGGCAGGCCGAGGTCCTTCATCACCGCG
>Ga0209759_1001208_pt1 | contig 16003 bp, 10 predicted proteins | sample AraplaCL_Col_mMS_FD_184261 | JGI IMG/M metagenome (GOLD analysis project Ga0209759, IMG submission 184261) | Arabidopsis root microbial communities from the University of North Carolina, USA - plate scrape CL_Col_mMS (SPAdes) (version 2) | ecosystem: Host-associated > Plants > Roots >...
GGGGCCACGCGGCGGGGACACCGCCGTAACGTCGAGCGCATCAAGTCGACGAAGCCACCGATGCCTACGGACCCTAATGGAACCGCGGCAGGGCGGCGTCACGCCTCGAGGAACAACTTCCGCGCGTCAACCCAGAGCCACGATCCATGAAATCCACCGCGCTACTCATTGCCCGTTGTCCCCACCGCCCGCGGCCGTCCGTGCTGGGCGTGGCGCTGGCGCTGCTGTCGGCAGGCGCCGTGGCGGCCGCGCCCCTGCGCGCGCCGGATCCACAGCGCGTGGCCAAGGCGTTGTCCGCCGCGCGCGCCAGCGCCGGCACCGACCTGGTGGCTCGCAGCTCGATGGTCAACGCCCGCAATGCGACCATCGTGCATGCCGCGCAGACGTGGCAGGGCCATCGCGTCTGGGGCGCCGAGGCCGTGGTGCATGCCGATGCGACGGGCCGCACGCGCGTCGCCGCGAGCAGCATCGGCGCGAAGCCCGAGCCCGCCGGCACGGCCACGCTCACGCAGGCACAGGCCGTCGCGATCGCGCGCAAGGCGATGGGCCTGAAGGGCCAGGCCTTTCCGCCCAAGGCCGAGCTGGTGGTCTTCCCGACGAAGTACCGAGGCGACGTCAGGTTCGCGTGGAACCCGCAGACGCGTCAGTACCGGCTCGATCGCGCCAACAGCGTCATCGGCCTTGCGCCGGCCGACCCGTTCGTGTGGGCGTGGGAGGTGGAGATCTTCGCCAGGAACCCCGTCGACGGCATCCGCGACATGAAGTACCTGGTCGACGCCCGCACCGGCGCGCTGCTGCGCGTGGACACCGCCACGCAGACGCTGGCGCCCGCCAACCCGCCGGCCCTCGACGCCTCGGACGTGCCGGCGGTCGGCACCGGCTACAGCCAGTACAGCGGCGTCGTGCCCCTGTCGACCACGCAGCGTTCCGACGGCACGTACATGCTGATCGACCAGTCGCGCGGCTCGAAGTGGAACCCGTGGCTGCACGACTACTTCTGGGACTCGTCCGGCGTCCCGATCCTGGACCCGAACGGCAACCCGATCTCGGTCATCGGCCTGCAGACGATGACCGAGACCCACGAGGGCACTGCCAACGACTTCACCCTGGCGTTCGGGTACCACTGGTTCGACGAGAACCCGACCAACACGTGGGGCGACGGCAACCAGTTCGTCATGTACCCGTACGGCGGCGAGGCGAGCGCCAACGGCCAGACCGCCGCGGTCGACGCCCACTGGGGCATGGCCGTCACCTGGGACTTCTACCGCAACGTGTTCGGCCGCGACGGCGTCGACAACCTCGGCACCTCGCTGGTGTCCGAAGTGCACGTCCTCAGCTACTTCGGCTATTACTACGACAACGCGTTCTGGGACACGTTCACGATGGGCATGTTCTATTCGGACGGCACGCGCAACGTCGGCGTCGATCCGAACACCGGCGGTCCGACCGTGCCCGATCCGGCCGGCTTCAACTCGCTCACCGCCATCGACATCATCGGCCATGAGATGACGCACGGGGTCACGGCCTTCTCGTCCGGCCTGATCTACGACGGCGAGTCCGGTGGCATCAACGAGTCCACATCGGACTTCATGGGCTCGATGGTCGAGGCGTACTCGACCCGCCCGGCCGGCGCCGATTCGACCATCCCCGAGACGGGCAACGACTGGCTGATCGGCGCCAAGGCCGGCGACACCGCGCTGCGCTCGATGATCGACCCGAGCAGCGACGGCATGAGCCCGAACTGGTGGTACTCGGGCATCGAGTTCCTCGACGTGCACTACAGCAGCGGGCCGATGAACCGGTTCTTCTATTTCCTGTCGCAGGGCGCGCCGTCGGACCCCTCCGCAGCCGCGTACAGCCCGTACCTGCCGGGCGGCATGGCGGGCATCGGCAACGACAAGGCCGCCCGCATCTGGTACACGGCGATGACGGAATGGCTCATGCCGGTCGACAAATACGCCGACGCGCGGTTGGCCGGCATCAACGCGGCGACCGAGCTGTACGGCGACGGCTCGCCCGAGGTGCAGGCGGTCAGGAACGCGTTCGCCGCGATCAACGTCGGCAGCGTTTCGGACGCCCCGCGCGTGTCGATCCGTTTCTCGGTCGCGCAACCCGACGGCAGCCTGTTCAACCCGAGCGGCTCGAGCGTCCTGGCGCGCATGCCCATCGTCGCGATGGGCACGACCGTCCACCTGAGCGCGGACGTCGAGAACACCGACGACACGAACGTCACGTGGAAGCTCGGCGGCATGCCCGGCGACCTGCTGAACCCCGGCTTCCGCGCGGAGGGCGGCAGGATCGACGCCGACGGCAGCTGGACGCCCGACAACCTGTGGGGCTTCCATTCGATGCGGGTCGTCAGCGACGCGGACCCGATGGAGTTCGCCGAGGGCGCGGTCTGGGTCGTCAACGGCGATGCCGACGCCGACAACGAATTCGACGCGCTGGACCTCGGCGCCGTCGCGCTGTCCTGGGGACTCGACCAATGGGTCAACGCCAGCCACAGCATCGTCCTCGACAGCGGCGTCGACAGCTTCGACGTCGAAGCCCTTTCTCAAGCCTTCAAGAACGCCTACGGCGGCGTCTGACACGGAAACCTGCACCATGAAGACCAAGCTCCTCACGACCCTGGCGCTCTTCGCCGCTCTCTCCGGCTGCGGCGGCGGCGACTCGACCCCCGTCTCGGCACCGCCGGCCCCCGTGCCTGCCGCCACGCCGACCAAGCTCGGCTACACCGACCCGACGAGCTCCGGCTGGCGTCTCGTCAAGGACGCGGCATCGACGCCGACGCGCCTGGTGCTGGACCTCGTCGGCCCCGCAGGCACCCAGACGCGCGGCGTCGGCTTCAACCTCAGGCGCGGCATGGGGCTGGCGTTCGGCAAGTTCGACAACGGCGGCTACGCGCACGACACGGGCGTGTTCAAGCTCAAGGGCAGCAACGCGAACTTCGAGTCGTACGCCGGCACCGACGCCGACCCCGTGCTGTTCGTGTCGGCGCCGTTGAAGTCGGGCGACGTGCTGTCGACCGGCATCTTCCAGAAGGACCGCAGCAACGGCCCCAAGGATTCGGCCGCGCCGCTGGTGCAGGTGGTGGTGACGCTGGCCGACTTCGCGAAGGTCGATCCCGCCGCCGTCAACGCGTCGACCGATCCCTACGGCCTGCACGTGATCAAGGCCCGCATCATCCCGGCCGACATCGGCGGCATGAACTTCGTCCTCACCACCGAGGTGCTCAAGAAGGCCAGGATGCTCGACGTCGCGGTGGACACCGGAACGATCACCGCGACGCCCTGACCGCTGCGGACCGGACATGAACCTGCATGCGTCGCAATCCGAGATCGATGTCCTCGAACGCGTCCTGCGGCGTTCGCGACCAGGCGATGGCGCGGTCGCGACCAAGGTGGCGCTCGCCTGGCACCTGCGCCAGCGCGACAGCGGCCGCACGCTGCAGCTGGTGCAGGACGTGATGCCCTTCGTGCGCGCCTCGCGCGCCAGCACCGGCAGCGACGCCATCGCCAGCTGCCACGCGCGCGCCGCGCTTGCCGCGGCCGAGGCCTCGGCGCTGTACGGCGAGACGGTAGAGGCGGAGCGCCGCCTCGGCGACGCGCGCGCCAACCTCGATCCGGCGTGGGATCCGCAGGCAGAGGGCGACGCCTGGCTCGTCGAGTCGCTGATCGCTCGCCTGCGCGGCCAGGCCGGGCGGCTGCAGGCCGCGCTGCGCCAGGCGAGCTGCTGCTTCGCGCGCCTGGAGGATCGCGAGCGGCTGGAGGTCGCGCGGGCGTGGATCGCTTTCGAGCACACGGCGGCTTGCCCCGACGCGCAGTCCTTCTCGGGCGAGGCCTGGTCGACCAGCGGAGAAGGCCGCGCTGTCGACGCCGCCCGCGACGCGATCATGGCCGCGGCGCAGGCGCTCGAGCTGTCGTGCACGAATCCGGCGACGGCGTCGCGCCTGTTCACCTGGGCCGCCGACGTCGCCCGCGCGCGCGGGCTGGTGCTGCTGGAGCTGCTGTGCATGCTCGAGAGCGGCGCCGCGATCCACGGTCTCGGCGACTACGACCGCGCGGCGCGCTGCTTCGACGCCGTCGCGCTGCGCGTGCGCGCCACCGGGTGGCCACTGCCGGCCGTCCTGTGCGACGTGCATTTCGGAGCGCTGCTGTGCGACCTCGGCGCCTTCGACGAGAGCCGGCGCATGCTCGAGGCCTGCATCGAGGCGCTGTCCCCGCACCCGCGCGGGCCGTCGCTGGCCAACGCGCATGCCGCGCTGGCGCACACGCTGCTGGCCACGCAACGGATCGTCGAGGCCACGGCGCAGATGGACGCGGCGATGGCGCTGCTGCGCGCGTCCGCCGGCCAGCGCGACCTGGCGGCCAACCTGATCCTGCACGCCCGCGTGCTGGCCGCGGCGTCGCAGCCGGGCCGTGCGACCGCCGCGCTGGCCGAGGCGCGCTCGCTGGTCGAGCTGCGCGGCTTCGACGCGCTGCGCGTCGTGCTGCACCAGGCCGAGGCCGACCTGCATCACCGCTTCGTGCTCGTGCAACCCGAGGGCATGACCCTGCCGTCGCCGGCGCTGCACCACGGCGAAGCCGCGCTCGCGCACGGCCAGCGCCTGGCCGGCTGGAGCCCGCGCGCGACGCTGCTGGACTTCCTGGCCGAGCGCTGGGCCGAGGCGGGCGACCACGAGCGTGCCTATGGCTACGCCCGGCGCGCCCTGGCGGCCAAGGAGCGCGAGACGGCCCAGAAGATGAGTTATCCGCTGGCGCTGCTGCGCGTGCGCCGACACGCCGAAGTGCATGCCGGCCCCGAGCAGGCGCCGGACGCGTCCGCCGCGACGCGGCCGCTGCTTCCCGCGAACCGGCGCACGCCGCGCATCCTGTGACACCCAACGAGAGTCCGCATCCATGAAATTCGCTTCCTCTTCCACGCTGCGCTGCCCCCGGTCCCTGCATCCGCTCGCCGTCGGCGTCGGACTCGCGCTCCTGGCGATGTGCGCCAGGGGCGCGCCCCGCCCGCAGGCGCCGGACGCCCGCCGCGTGGCGCAGGCCGTGAGCGCCGCGCACGAGCGCGCCGGCGTGGAGCTGGTCGCGCGCACGTCGCTGGTCAACCAGTTCGGCCACACCATCGTGCGCGCCAGCCAGACCTGGCAGGGCCATCGCGTCTGGGGCTCGGAGGTCGTGCTGCGCTCGGACAGGTCCGGCAAGTCGGTCATCGCTGCCAGCACCGCGTCGACGGGCGTCGCGCCGGCCGGCGCGCCCGCGCTGACGCAGGACCAGGCCGTTTCCGTCGCGCGACGCGCCATCGGGCTGAGGGGCCGCGGCGCGCCGCCGAAGGTCGAGCTGGTCGTGTTCCCGACGCAGTACACCGGTGACGTGCGCATCGCCTGGAACGAAGCTACGCACCGCTACGGCTTCGACCGCGCCAACAGCGTGATGGCGGTGCGCCCGAGCGATCCCTATGTCTGGGCCTACGAGGTGCACCTGTTCGCCCACAACCGCGTCGACGGCGTGCGCGACATGACCTACGTGGTCGACGCGCGCACCGGCGCCATCCTGCACGTGCGCGACGGCCGCCAGGGCATCGCGCCGATGAACCCGCCGGTGCAGCTGCCCGACGACGTCGCCGCCGTGGGCATCGGCTACAGCCAGTGGAGCGGCGTCGTCCCGCTCGACACCACGATGCACGCCGACGGCAGCTTCCAGATGATCGACCGCACGCGCGGCTCGCGCTGGAACCCCTACCTGCACGACAACTTCTACGACGACCAGGGCAACCAGGTGCTCGCCCCCGACGGCAACCCGATCTCCGTGATCGGCCTGCAGTCGCTCACCGAGACGCACGAGGGCTTCGGCGACACCTGGGTCGCGAACAACTGGTGGTTCGACGGCAACCCGGTCGACAGCTGGGGCGACGGCCGCCAGTTCGTGATGTATCCGTACGGCGGCGAAACCGGCGTCAACGGCCAGACGGCGGCGGTCGACGCGCACTACGGCATGGCGCTGACCTGGGATTTCTACGCCAACGTCTTCGGCCGCAACGGCATCGACAACCTCGGCACTTCGCCGATCTCGGTGGTGCACATCGTCGACGACTCCGCCCGCTACTACGACAACGCATACTGGAGCGACTTCGTCTTCGGCATGTTCTATTCGGACGGCACGAAGAACCCAGGCGTCGACCCGGAGACCGGCCTGCCCACCCCGGGCAGACCCGGCGGCTTCAACACGCTGACGTCGATCGACATCATCGGCCACGAGATGACGCACGGCGTCACCGCGAATTCGGACGCGCTCGACTACGACGGCGAGTCCGGCGGCCTGAACGAGGCGACGTCCGACTTCATGGGCTCGATGGTCGAGGCCTGGGCCACGCGCAGGCCGGGCACCGACTGGCGGATCCCCGACACCGGCACCGACTGGCTGATGGGCGTGCAGATCTCGGATGCGCCGCTGCGCTCGATGATCCACCCCAGCGTCGACGGCGTGAGCGCCGACAACTGGTACGCCGGCATCCAGTACCTGGACGTGCACTTCAGCAGCGGTCCGCTGAACCGCTTCTTCTATTTCCTGTCGCAGGGCGCATCGCCGGATCCGGATTCGGAGGCGTACAGCCCGTACCTGCCGCAGGGCATGAAGGGCATCGGCAACGACCACGCCGCGCACATCTGGTACACGGCGATGACGGAGTGGCTCACTCCGCTGTCGAAGTACGCCGACGCGCGCAACGCGGCCATCAATGCGGCGGAGGAGGACTACGGCCCCGGCACGCCGGAGGTCGATGCGGTCAGGAAGGCGTTCGCGGCCATCAACGTGGGCAGCGCCACGGACACGCCGCGCGTGCGCATCGACTTCCCGGTCGTCCATCCGGGAGGCGGCCCGCTCAACACCTTCGGGAACAGCGTCTTCACGCGCATGCCCATCGTCTCCATGGGGATGCCGGTGCACCTGGCCGCGGAGGTCCACAACGCCACCGACACCAGCGTGACATGGAAGACCGGCGGCAGCGACGGCGCGTACAACAGCCGCGGCTTCCGCGACGTCGGCGGCACCGTCACGCCCGACGGCAGCTGGACGCCGGACACCGTCTGGGGCTTCCACTCGATGACGGTCGTCAGCAACGCGGATCCACTGCAGTACGCCGAGGGCGTCGCCTGGGTGATCGACGCGGATGCCGACGCCGACACCGAGTTCGACGCGATGGATCTGGGCGCCGTCGCGCTGTCCTGGGGCCTGGACGGCTGGGTCAACGCCAGCCACAGCATGGTGGGCGACGGCTTCGTCGACAGCAGCGACGTGATGGCCATCGACGAGGCGTTCCACAACGCCTTCGGCGGCGCATGACGCGCCTTCCCGGGCGGCGCGCCACGCCGCTCAGGCGCTGAAGCTGATGAACCCCAGGGTGCGGGCGCGCGTGACGGCGTGCTTGCGCGAGCCGGCGCCCAGCTTGTTGAACAGGTTCTTGAGATGCCACTTGACCGTTTCGTCGCTCATCGCGATGGCCTTGGCGATCTCCTTGTTGGAGTAGTTGCGGGCGAGCAGCAGCAGGATGCTGCGCTCCTTGGGTGTCAGCGACTTGCCCGCCTGCCGGCGCTCGCGGTCGTCGCCCGCAGCCGTCGCGGCCGTCGGCTCGGCCTCGACATCGCTCGCGCGCGCCGTGCGCCGGCGCAGGCGCGCGAGGGCGAGCGGGTAGTTCATCTTCTGTGTCGACTCCTGCTCCTTTGCCTGCAGGGCGTGGCGCGCGTGGCCGTATGCGCGCGCATGGTCGCCCGCCTCGGCCCAGCGCTCGGCCAGGAACGCGTACAGGCGCGCCGGGGCCTTCCAGCCCTCGATGAGCAGGCCCCGCGCGAGCGTGGCCTCGGCGAAGTGCAGGGCCGCCGTCGGCAAGGTCATCCCGGCGGGCGGCGCTAGCTTGAACCGGTGGTGCAGGTCGGCGAGCACGTCGGTCACGCCGACATGCAGCGAATCGAGTTCGAAGCGGACGATCATCTGCTGGGTCTCGGCCAGCACGGCGAGCGCCTCGTCCACGCGGCCCGCGGCGGCGAGCACGCGGCCCTGGAAGATCAGGTTCAGCGCGAGGTTGTGGCTGAAGCCCGACTCGCGGCACATGGCGATGGCCTCGGCCATGGGCTCCAGTGCCTCGACGGGGCGTTCCATCGCGAGCAGCGTCTGCGCCAGCGCGGCGCACGCGATCGCCAGGTGCACGCTGCGCGGCACCACCGACAGCTGCAGGATGGCCTCGCTGAGCAGCGCACGGCTCTCGTCGAGCGCGCCTAGCGTCTGCAACAGCTCGCCGACGCGGGTGTCGGCGGTGCCGATCACCGTGGGCCAGCCGGTGGCTCGGGCACGCGTGGCGGCGCGGTCGAAGCAGTCGCTTGCCATGTCCATGTCGCCGGTGCCCTGGCGCGCGGCGCCGGCGTTGATCGTGGCCACGATCTCGAGCCGCACCATGCCCACCCGGCGCGCCTGGCCGGCGGCGTGCTGGAACACGGTCGCCGAGGCGGACGGATTGCGGAACGACAGGCCCAGTGCCCGCGCGGCGCTCCAGAGCGCGTCCCAGGCGATGCAGGCCGCGGGCCAGGCCGGGCCGGGCGGCTCCAGCCCCAGCGTCGATTCGAGCTCGGGCTGGGTGAACGAGCGCTCGTAGCTGGCCCACATGCGCGCGATCGCCAGCCGCTCCGGCGCGCCGTTGGCGGCATAGAAGGCGATCGCCCGCTCGAAGGCGGCGAGTTCGCGCTCGCGCTGGCCGCGCGTCTTGGCGAGCAGGCTCTCGACGAGGAAGGCGTCGCCCTCGGCCTGCGCGTCGGAGCCGGGATCCAGGTGCGCGCGCGCCTCGGCCAGCCAGCGTTCCGCCGCGCCGAACTCGCACAGCAGCGACTTCGCCTCGCACACGGCGAGCGCGGCGCGCGCGCGATGCGGCACGGGCGCCGCCGCGGCCTCGGCGAGTGCGTCACCCAGCGGCGCCAGCACGCCGCTGACCAGGCGCACGGCGCGCGTGCTGTCGCGCTGGCGCAGGTGCCAGGCAAGGACGACGGTCGCCGCCACCCGCTCGTCGCCGCGCAGCTCGGGCAACGAGCTCTCGAGCGCGGAAACCTCGTCTTCTGCGGCGAACAACTGCATGGCGGGATTGTAGGGATCGCGTCACGCGGGGGCCACAGTTGGAACCCGGGTGCGCCGCGCGAACGGCACTCCGGTTCGGGCGTGCCTCGGAGCTGGCGCGGGGTTCGCGGCACGCATCGGCACGCCCGCTCACGACGCCTTCCGCGCCGGCGGCAGATGCGTCGCCTCCTCCACGTTGTCGCCGTATTTCTCGCGCACCCGGTGCTCGTACTGCTGCGGGCTCTGCGGCTTGATGAACAGCGAGGTGACCTGCGGATGCGCGTCGTGGATGCGGCGTTCGATGTCGGCGACCAGCTGCTCGATCTGCGGCGCGGTGAGCGCGTCGTCGAACTCGAAGCTCATCGCGGCCATGACCTGGTCGGGCGCCAGGTGAAGCGTGAGCACGCCGTTGGCGCGCGACGGCCCGCAGGCCGCGTTGGCGATGTCCAGCATCGACTGGATCAGCCGGCCGTCGGCGCGTTCGCCGATCAGCAGGCTCTTGCTCTCGCGCGCCAGCAGCGTCGATGTGCATGCGAGCACGAGGCCGATCAGGATCGAGGCGGCGCCGTCGGCCAGGAGCAGGCCGAAGTGCGCCGACAGCACCGTGCCGACGGCGGCGATGGCGATGCCGGCCAGCGCGGCGCTGTCCTCGAACACCACCATGAACAACGGCGGATCCTTGCTCTCGTTGAACGCCTCGACCCACCCGAGCTCGCCCTTGGCCTTGCTGAACTGGCGCACCGAGACGAGCCACGACCAGCCCTCGAACACGAACGCGGCGGCCAGCACGATCTCGCTGACCAGCGGGCTCTCGATGGGCCGTGGATCGCGCACCCGGTGAACGCCCTGCAGGATGGACACGCCCGCGCCGAGCGCGAACACCAGCAGCGCGACGACGAAGCTCCAGAAATACAGTTCGCGGCCGTAGCCGGCGGGGTGGTCGCGATCGGGCTGCCGGCGCGCGCTCCGCATGCCGTACAACAGCAGCACCTCGTTGCCGCTGTCGACGAACGAATGGATCGCCTCGCTGAGCATCGCCGAGCTGCCGGTGAACGCCGCCGCGCCGGCCTTGGTCGCGGCCACCAGCAGGTTGCCGGCCAGCGCGGCCCAGACGGCCGTGCGCGAGCCCGCGTCGGCGTCCGGCACCTCGGCCATCAGCGTCCGAGCAGCTGGCGCGCCCGCGCGACGACGTTGTCGGCGCTGAAGCCGAATTCCTTGAGCAGCACCTTGGCCGGCGCCGACGCGCCGAAGTGGTCGATGCCGATCACGTCGCCGGCCTGGCCGACGTAGCGCTCCCAGCCCAGCGTCGCCCCGGCCTCGACGGCGAGGCGCCGCGTCACCGCCGGCGGCAGCACCGACTCGCGGTAGGCGGGCGGCTGCGCCTCGAACAGGTCCCAGCTGGGCATGGACACGCAACGCACCTTGACGCCTTCCGCCCCCAGCGTGCGGGCGGCGTCGACGATCAGCCCGACCTCGGAGCCGCTGGCGATCAGGATCAGGTCCGGCTGGTCGTGCTCGGTGCCGGCGACGACGTAGGCGCCCCTGGCCAGGCCGTCCGCGCCCGGGTGCCTGCCGCGATCGAGCGTGGGCACGTCCTGGCGCGTGAGCACGAGCAGCACCGGCCGATTCTTCATCGTGACGGCGACCTTCCAGGCCACCACCGTCTCGTTGGCGTCCGCCGGGCGGATCACGGTGAGGCCGGGCATCGCGCGCAGGCTGGCGAGGTGCTCGACGGGCTGGTGCGTCGGGCCGTCCTCGCCGAGGCCGATCGAGTCGTGCGTGAACACGTGCAGCAGGTGCAGCTTCTGCAGCGCGGCCAGGCGGATCGCGGGCCGCATGTAGTCGGAGAAGATCAGGAATGTCGAGCCGTACGGGATGAAGCCGCCGTGCGCGGCCATGCCGTTGACGATGGCGCCCATCGCATGCTCGCGCACGCCGAAGTGCATGTTGCGGCCGGCCGGGCGGGTGCCGCCTGCGTCGGCGCCCTCGATCTTCTTCGCATCGGCCGCCGGCGCCGGGCCGAAGTCGCCCAGCCCGACCAGGTTGGTGTGGGTCGACGGATCGAGGTCGGCCGAGCCGCCCACCAGCGCCGGCAGCCTGGGCCCGATCGCCGCCAGGATCTGCTTGCCGGCCACGCGCGTGGCCAGGCCCTTCGCGTCGGCCGGAAAGCTCGGCATGTCGGCGTCCCAGCCGGCGGGCAGCTCGCCGTGCAGGCGCGCCTGCAGTTCGTCGTGCTCCTTGGGAAAGGCCTTCGCGTAGGCCGCCATGCGCCGGTTCCAGTCGACCTCGGCCTTCTCGCCGACGGCTTGCGCCTCGCCGAACTTGCGCGCGGCGGCCTCGGGCACGTGGAAGTCGGGCGCCTCGGGCCAGCCGAGCTTGTCCTTCGTCGCCTTGACGTTCTTGTCGCCCAGCGGCGAGCCGTGCGCCTTGAAGCTGTCCTGCACGGGTGAGCCGAAGCCCAGGTGCGTGCGCACGAGGATCAGCGTGGGCCGCGTCGTCTCGGCCACCGCGGCGCGCAGCGCGTGGTCGATCGCGTCGATGTCGTTGCCGTCGGCCACCTTGAGCGCCTGCCAGCCGTAGGCCTCGAAGCGGCGCGCCTTGTCCTCGGTGAAGGTGATCTGCGCGCCGGCCGACAGCGTGACCTCGTTGTCGTCGTACAGGCACACCAGCTTGCCGAGACCCAGGTGGCCGGCGAGCGACGCGGCCTCGGACGCGACGCCCTCCATCAGGTCGCCGTCGCTGACGATGGCCCAGGTGCGATGGTCGATCACGGCATGGCCGTCGCGGTTGTAGGTGCCGGCCAGCTGTGCCTCGGCGATGGCCATGCCCACCGCGTTGGCGATGCCCTGGCCCAGCGGGCCGGTGGTCACCTCGACGCCCGGCGCGTGCCCGCGCTCGGGATGGCCCGGAGTGCGGCTGCCCCACTGCCGGAACTGCTTGAGGTCGGCGATGCTCAGTCCGTAGCCGGTCACGTGCAGCAGGCTGTACAGCAGCGCCGAGCCGTGGCCGGCCGACAGCACGAAGCGGTCGCGGTCGGCCCACAAGGGATTGGCGGGGTGGTGCTTGAGGAAGCGCGTCCACAGCACGTAGGCCATCGGGGCGGCGTCGAGCGGCAGGCCGGGGTGGCCGCTGTCCGCCTTCTGGACCATGTCCACGGAAAGGAAGCGGAGCGTGTCTATGCATTGCTGGGCGAGCGAGTCAGGCATGGCGGGCTTTCGGCGATGCGGGCGAAATGCGGGAGCGGAAATCATGGAGCGGACCGGCGGCAAGGCGTTGCCTGACGTCGGCCGCCCTTCCTCGCGACGTGGTGTTGCGGTCGACAGTGCAGCGCTCGACAACGGTGGCAGGCCCCGGCTCGCACGCACGAATATTGCCGGTAGCGATCCCTCCAGGAGCAAAGCATGAACGCCACCCAGCAACTGCACGGCCTCGGCCAGAGCCTGTGGGTCGACAACATCAACCGCGAGACCTTGCGCGACGGCACGCTTGCGCGGCTGATCGCCGATTTCTCGGTCACCGGCCTCACTTCCAACCCGACGATCTTCGAGAAGGCGATGAGCGAAGGCAGCGCCTACGACGACGCGATCGCGCGGGAGGCGCGCGGCGGCCGCCCCGTCGAGGAGCTGTTCTTCGCGCTGGCGATGGAGGACCTGCAGCAGGCCGCCGACCTGTTCCTGCCGGCCCACGAGGCCAGCGGCGGCGTCGACGGCTGGGCCTCGCTGGAGGTGTCGCCGCTGCTGGTCAACGACACGGCGGGCACGATCCGCTCCGTGGCGCGCCTGCATGCGCAGGCGGCCCGCAAGAACATCTACATCAAGATCCCGGGTACACCGGAGGGTATACCGGCGATCGAGGAGTCGATCTTCCGCGGCATCCCGATCAACGTGACGCTGCTGTTCTCGCGCGAGCAGTACGTGGCCGCGGCCGACGCCTACATGAAGGGCATCGAGCGGCGCCTCGACGCGGGCAAGCCGCCGCTGGTGGAGTCGGTGGCCTCGCTGTTCATCAGCCGCTGGGACGTCGCCGCGAACGAGACGCTGAAGCCCGAGTTCCAGAACAGGCTGGGCATCGCGATCGCCATGCGCACCTACCGGGCCTACCGCGAGCAGCTGGCCTCGCCGCGCTGGAAGAAGCTCGCCGCCGCCGGCGCGCATCCGCAGCGGCTGCTGTGGGCCAGCACGGGCACCAAGGACCCGAAGGCGCCCGACACGCTGTACGTCGAGGCGCTGGCCGCGCCCGACACCATCGACACGATGCCCGAGAAGACGCTCAAGGCCTTCGCCGATCACGGCAAGGTCGGGGCGCCGATGCCCACCGACGGCGGCCTGTGCGAGCAGACGATCGCGGCGATCCGGCGCCAGGGCGTGGACATCGAGGCCCTGGCCGCCAGGCTGCAGCGAGACGGCGGCGACGCGTTCGCGAAGTCCTGGCACGCGCTGCTGGGCGGTCTCGAGGAGAAGGTGACCCGGCTGACCGCCACCGCGCCGAGCTGAGGGCATGAAACCGCTGGTCATCGCGCCGTCCATCCTGTCCGCCGACTTCGGCCGCCTGGCCGAGGAGGTGCGCGCGGTCGATGCCGCCGGCGCCGACTGGATCCACGTCGACGTGATGGACGGCCGCTTCGTGCCCAACCTGACGGTCGGCCCGGTCGTGGTCGAGGCGATTCGCCGCGCGACGGCCAAGCCGCTGAACGTGCACCTGATGATGGTCGAGCCCGAGCGCATGCTGGAGGCCTTCGTCAAGGCCGGTGCCGACCACCTGCTCGTGCAGTGCGAGCCCGCGTCGACGATCCACCTGCACCGCGTGCTGTCGCGCATCCGCGAACTGGGCGCCAAGGCCGGCGTGGTCATCGACCCCGGCAGCCCGATCGCGTTCGCCGAGCAGGTGCTGCACCTGTGCGACGTGGTCCTCGTGATGACGGTCAACCCGGGCTTCGGCGGCCAGCCGTTCCTGCCCGAGGTGCTTCCCAAGATCACCGCGCTGCGCCGCCTGTGCGACACGCGCGGCCTGAGCCCGTACATCGAGGTCGACGGCGGCGCCAGCGGCGACACCGCATGGCAGGCGGTGGACGCGGGAGCCGACGCCCTGGTGGCGGGGTCGGCGGTGTTCGGCGCGGACGACTACGCGCGGGCGATCGCGCGGCTGCGGGCGCATGCGCGTCCGGCGTGAGCGCGTGCCGCTTGACGCGGATCAACGAGGCGCGTCGTCCGACACGCAACTGTCACGAACCGCGCCCATAATGAGGCCATTGCAGGTACGCAACCGGCCGCACATTGGGCGGAGCAACGGGAACCCGTCACCCGGTAGCTGCACACCGTCTTCGTGATCCGTCACGTTGTCCGGAAGCCAAAAGCCCTCTTCGCGAGGGCTTTTCCTTTGGTGCTCGGTCGGATCAGGCCCGCGGCCACGACCGCATCGCCCGCCTCACGGTGGCCACCAGGCTTTCGTGCGTCGCGCCGTCCTTGGCCTGCATCGACATGCCCTGGTAGATGGTGGCGTAGAAGTTGGCCAGGTCCTGCGCGTCGGTGTCGGGCGGCAGCTCGCCGTTGTCGATGCCGCCCTGGATGCGGCGCCCGACGTTGGCGATCGCCTCGGTGCGGCGCAGCAGCAGCGCGTCCTGCACGCGTTCCGCGGCGGCCGAGCAGTTGGTGGCGGCCATCACCACCATGCATCCCTTGGGGTGGCAGGGCTGGGTGAGTTCGCTGGCGGCTTCCAGCAGCCAGCGCTCGATCGCGCCGCGCGCCGTCGGCTCTTCCTGCAGCGCGCGTGCGCCGGCGCTGCCGTAGCCCAGCGCGTAGCGCTCGATGGCCTCGAGGAACAGCTGCTCCTTGTCGCCGAACGCCGTGTAGAGGCTGGGCGGCGTGATGCCCATGGCGGACGTCAGGTCGGCGATCGACGCGGCCTCGTAGCCGCGCTCCCAGAACACGTGCATCGCGGTCTCGAGGGCGGCATCGCGATCGAAGGACAGCGGACGGCCGCGCGGCTTGCGCGGCGCCTTGGCGGCGGTCGCGGTCGCGCTGCAATCCGGCGCTTCGAAGACGGCCGCGGTGCCGCCGCCGTCGACTTCCAGCATCTCATTCGACTTTTTCATAGCGACCAGTACGAAAATGTGTTGACGGGCCCTTGCGGTTTGGCTACATTGTGCCACATGTCGTAGCGATCACTACGATAAAACTTTCCCGACGAAGTTCCGCAAAGCCCGGCAGGTCCGGGTGAAGCCGCTGCATCGTCCAAAAGTTTCTGAGCACTCACTTAGCAGATTTCGCTTCTTATCAGGAGTTCCCATGAACCAGGTTCCGCTCCAAGCCCGCCGCCGCCTCTGGGTCGCCGGCACCACGTTGACGGCCGTCGCCGCAGCCCTCGCCAGCGTGTTCATGCTGCAGTCCGGGCCGGCGGTGGCCACGCCGTCGCCAGCCGTCCAGGCCACGCCGGTGTCGGTCGCCACCGTCGAGCAGAGCAACGTCGCCACCTGGAACGAGTTCTCCGGCCGGCTCGAAGCCGTCGAGCGCGTCGACATCCGGTCGCGCGTCGCGGGCACGGTCCAGGCCGTGCACTTTCGCGAAGGCGCGCTGGTCAAGGCCGGCGAGCTGCTGCTGACCATCGACCCGGCGCCCTACCAGGCCGACGTCGACCGGGCCGAGGCGCAGGTGCTGGCCGCGCAGGCGCGCCTGGCCAACGCCAGGACGAACTACACGCGCTCCAAGCAGCTGCTGGCCGACCATGCGATCTCGCAGCGCGAGTACGACGACAGCCTCAACGCGCAGAGCGAGGCCGACGCCAACCTGCGCGCCGCGCAGGCGCAGGCGCAGACCGCCCGGCTGAGCCTGGGCTACACCCAGGTGCGCGCGCCGGTGTCGGGCCGCGTCGGCAAGCTGGAGATCACCACCGGCAACCTGGTGGCCGCCGGTCCGGGC
>Ga0209759_1001209_pt1 | contig 15947 bp, 12 predicted proteins | sample AraplaCL_Col_mMS_FD_184261 | JGI IMG/M metagenome (GOLD analysis project Ga0209759, IMG submission 184261) | Arabidopsis root microbial communities from the University of North Carolina, USA - plate scrape CL_Col_mMS (SPAdes) (version 2) | ecosystem: Host-associated > Plants > Roots >...
TCGCCGCTTATTTGACGAGCGCTCGAGCAGCGGCCCGCGTGAGCGGCGCGGTGGCGGTGCGTCGGCCATGCTGGGCGGCAGGCCTTCGAGCACTGCGGCCGCATCGAGCGAGCGGATCGACACCCGTGTATCGGCAGGAATGCGCCCATCCTGCTGCAGCATCAGGTAGCGCAGGCAGCAGACGCGCAGGAAGGAGGCGAAGTTGGCCACCTCGCCGCGCCGCTCGAGCAGCTCGTCATAGAGCTTGCTGATGAGCTGGTTGACCGTCAGGCCGTCGCGCTGGCCAATTTCCTCCAGCACCTCCCAGAACAGGCATTCGAGCCGCACGCTGGTCGCCACGCCGTGCAGGCGTAGCGAGCGCGCGAGGCTGTCGTACGAGTGAGGGTTGGCGCGGATGAAGATTTCGCACATGGCCGGGGCTCCTGAGGGCGCCCGCGGATGGGTAACCGGCGGGCAACCGGATCAGTGTAGAACCCGCGTGCCCAGGACTTCAAGAAACTGTGCAAGCCAGGCGGGGTGCGCTGGCCAGGCGGGTGCCGTGACGAGCTTGCCGTCGGTGTGGGCCTGGTCGACGGGGAGGTCCTTGAAGATGCCGCCCGCCGCCGTGACTTCCGGGCCACATGCCGGATATGCCGAGCACGCCTTGCCCTCCAGCACCCCAGCAGCCGACAGCAACTGTGCGCCATGGCAGATGGCCGCGATGGGTTTGTCCGCACTGGCAAAGTGCCGAACGATCTCGAGCACGCGGGCATTCAGGCGCAGGTATTCGGGCGCGCGGCCGCCGGGTACGACAAGTGCGTCGTACGTGGCTGGGTCGATGTCGGCAAAGCTGGCGTTGAGGGTGAACCGGTGGCCGGGCTTTTCGGAGTACGTCTGCGCACCCTCGAAATCATGGACAGCCGTGGCAACCGAGTCGCCGGCTTTTTTGTCCGGGCAGACGGCGTGCACCGTGTGGCCGACCATTTGCAGCGCCTGGAAAGGCACCATGACTTCGTAGTCTTCGACGTAGTCACCCACCAGCATCAGAATTTTCTTAGCCATCGCCGTGTCTCCTGTATGGTTGCGGTTTGCCCATTGTGGTTCGGCACCATTCGGCCCGGGTGGTAGCCCATTACCGCAAGCTGCCTTTCCTCGCGTTTCCCCTTTCTTGCCATGAGCCAAGTCCCGCACAACCAGGCGGCGTTGCTGACGCCGTCGTCCGTTCCCGCTTCGACTGAGCTGGGCGATGTGTCGCGCTACCTGCGTGATCGCATTCGCACTGTGCCGGACTGGCCCCAGCCGGGCGTGATGTTCCGCGACATCACGCCGCTGCTGCAGGACCCAAAGAGCCTGCGCGTGCTGGTGGACGTGTTCATCCATCGCTACATGGGGCAGGGGCTGAACCTGGTGGCGGGCATCGACGCGCGCGGGTTCATCCTCGGCTCGATCGTGGCGTATGAGCTGAACCTGGGCTTCGTGCCGATCCGCAAGAAGGGCAAGCTGCCATTCACCACGGTGGCCGAGGAGTACATGCTCGAGTACGGCAGCGCCACGGTGGAAATCCACGCCGACGCGTGCAAGCCCGGCGACCGCGTGCTGCTGATCGACGACCTGATCGCTACCGGCGGCACCATGATGGCCGGCAAGCGACTGCTCGAACGCCTGGGCGCGACGGTGGTGGAGGGCGCGGCGATTGTCGACTTGCCCGAGCTGGGTGGCTCGCAACTGCTGATCGAAGGCGGGCTGCCGCTCTTCACGGTGTGCCGTTTCGACGGTCACTGAGGCCCTAAAGCGATGCCGCCGCCGCATACGCTCATGTGACAAAAGTATGACGACGTGTTGCAGGGCGCGGTAGCATCGTTCCCTCCCCCTTTTTTTCTTGTCTTCCTTGCCAGGAGACCGTCGATGCCCCATGTGTTGCTGTTCCTGTTCACCTCGATCGCCATTACGGTGATGCCTGGGCCGGACAATCTGCAGGTGATTGCGCGTGGTGCAAGCCAGGGCCGCAAGGCTGGCCTGGCAGCGGCAGCGGGGTTTGCATCGGGCTGCCTGTTCCATACGACGTTTGCGGCGTTGGGGCTGGCGGCGGTGTTGCAGTCGTCGCCCCTGGCGTTCCAGGCGATCCGCTGGCTGGGCGCGGCGTATCTGATCTGGCTCGGTATCCAGGCGCTGCGCAGCAAAGGCGGCGTGGGCCTGAGGCATGCGGATTCTCAGGCGGCGCCAGACCTGTGGCAGGTGTTCCGCCAGAGCGTTTTCGCCAATCTGCTCAACCCAAAGGTGACGCTGTTCTTCGTCGTGTTCCTGCCGCAGTTCGTGGATGCGCAGGCTGGCCATGCGGCGTTGCAGATGTTGTTGCTGGGCGGCATCTTCATGGCGCAGACCATTGTGGTGTTCAGCCTGTACGGCTGGTGTGCGGCTGCCCTGGGTGGCTGGATGCGCCGCACGCCGCGCGCATCGCTGTGGCTCGATCGCGTGAGCGGCTGCCTCTTTATCGGCCTGGGCCTGCGCGTGGCGCTGACCAAGTAAGCGCCACGGAAATCGATGATTACGCTGCTCAAGCTGCTCTCGGGTGTTGCTCTGCTGGTGTGGGGCACGCAGACCGTCAAGGTCGGCATGCTGCGCTTGTATGGCGCGGATTTGCGCCGCCTGCTGTCGCGCAGCGTGTCGAACCGGTTTTCCGCGCTGCTGGCCGGCATTGGCGTGACGTGCCTGGTGCAGAGCAGTAACGCGACGGCCACCATCGTGGGAGCGTTTGTCGCGCAGGGGCTGATGAGCGTTTCGGCCGCGCTGGCGATTCTGCTTGGCGCCAACGTGGGCACGGCGCTGATGGCGCAGGTGTTTGCGCTGGACTTGTCGTGGCTGTCGCCGCTGTTGATTTTCTTTGGCGTGATCCTGCACCTGTCGCGCAAGGGCAGCCCCGTCGGGCATTTCGGGCGCGTGCTGATCGGCCTGGGGCTGATCATGATGGCGCTGGAGCTGATCTCGGTGGCCTCCAGCCCGATGGTGGAGGCCAACGCGCTGCGTGTGTTGCTGGGCTCCATCTCGTCGGACACTGGGCTGAACATGCTGATCGGTGCGGTGCTCACGCTGCTGTGTTATTCGAGTCTGGCGGTGGTGCTGTTCTGCGCGACGCTGGCCACATCTGCAGCGGTGTCCGTCAAGGTGGCGTTTGCCATCGTGCTGGGCGCGAACATCGGGAGTGCCGTTGCCGCATTGGCGACCACGCCATCGTCGAGTCAGGCTGCGCGCCGAGCCACCTTGGGCAACCTGCTCTCGCGCATGTTGGGTGCGGCGCTGGTACTGCCGTTCCTGGGCAAGCTGGCCGAGTTGGCGCCGCATGCGGGCGTGGCGCTGCAGCACATGGTGGTGGCGTTTCACGTGCTGTTCAACGTGGGGCTGGCGGCGCTGCTGATCGGCCTGACCGAGTCGATGGCGCGCCTGTGTGCGCGCATCCTGCCGGGTGGCGCACATATCGATGATCTGGTCGCGCCGCGCTATCTCGACCCGTCCGCGCTGGCCACACCCACGCTCGCGTTGGGCAATGCCTCGCGCGAGGTACTGCGCATCGGCGATCGCGTTGAACACATGCTCGACAACACCCTGCGCGTGCTCAAGACCAACGACGTGCGCCTGCTGCAGACCACCCGTGCCATCGACGACGAGGTCGATGCGCTATACACCGCCATCAAGCTCTACCTGACGCAACTGAGCCATGAGGCGCTGGATGCGCGCGAAGGCAAACGTTGGGCCGACATCATCTCGCTCACCATCAACCTGGAGCACGCCGGCGACATTCTCGACCGCCTGCTGCAGGACGTGCGTGAGAAGAAGATCGCGCACAAGCTGGCGTTTTCCGAGGCCGGCATGCAGGAGCTGGAAGACATGCATGCGCGGCTGGTCATCAACCTCAAGCTGGCGCTGTCGGTGTTCCTGACCGGCGACTTGCGCAGCGCGCAGAAGCTGATGCTGGAGAAGGCGCACTTCCGCGATCTGGAGAAGCGCTATGCGCGCAGCCACCTCACGCGTGTGTCCGCGCAGACGGCGGAGAGCATCGAAACCAGCTCGTTGCATCTGGACATCATCAGCGATTTCAAGCGGTTGAATTCGTTGTTCTGCGCGGCGGCGTATCCGGTGCTGGATGAGGCAGGCGTGCTCAACCGCAGCCGCATGAAAGATGCAGGCGAGGTCGAGGGCGACACGGAAGCGACGCCGGCCGGCCAATAAAAAAAAGCGCAGCCGAAGCTGCGCTGGATACCGTTACTTCCGCTTGAGCAGTGGCGCCAGGTACTTCCCCGTAAAGCTCGCCTTGTTCTTCGCCACGTCTTCCGGTGTGCCCTTAGCGATGATCTGCCCGCCGCCGGCACCGCCTTCGGGGCCGAGGTCGATCAGCCAGTCCGCCGTTTTGATCACGTCGAGGTTGTGCTCAATGATGACGATCGTGTTGCCGTGGTCGCGCAGCTTGTAGATGACCTTGAGCAGCAGCTCGATATCGTGGAAGTGCAGACCGGTGGTCGGCTCATCCAGGATGTAGAGCGTGCGGCCGGTGTCGCGCTTCGATAGCTCCAGCGACAGCTTTACGCGCTGCGCCTCGCCGCCCGAGAGCGTCGTCGCCGATTGCCCCAGGCGAATGTAGCCCAGGCCCACGTCGAGCAGCGTCTGCAGCTTGCGGCGCACCACCGGCACCGGCGCGAAGAACTCGTGCGCCTGCTCGACCGTCATCTCCAGCACTTCGGTGATGTTCTTGCCCTTGTAGAGCACCTCGAGCGTTTCGCGGTTGTAGCGCTTGCCGTGGCACACGTCGCACGGCACGTACACGTCGGGCAGGAAGTGCATCTCCACCTTGAGCACGCCATCGCCCTGGCAGGCCTCGCAGCGGCCGCCCTTGACGTTGAACGAGAAGCGCCCAGGGTCATACCCGCGCTCCTTGGCCGACGGCACACCGGCAAACAGTTCGCGGATCGGCGTGAACAGCCCCGTGTACGTGGCCGGGTTGGAGCGCGGCGTGCGACCAATCGGCGATTGATCGACGTTGATGACCTTGTCGAAATGCTCCAGCCCGTCGATGCGGTCGTGCGGCGTGGGCTCCGGCGTCGAACCATACAGATGGCGCGCCACCGCGTGGTACAGCGTGTCGTTGATCAGCGTCGACTTGCCCGAGCCCGACACGCCCGTGATGCACGTCAGCAGCCCAATCGGGATGTCCGCTGACACGTTCTTCAGGTTGTTGCCCGAGGCGTTGATGATGCGCAGCCAGCGGTCTTCATCGGGCGCCGTTCGTTGCTTGGGCACCTCGATGCGGCGCTTGCCCGAGAGGTAATCCCCCGTGAGCGACGAGGGCGATTGCTCGATCTGCTTGGGCGTGCCCTCGGCGATGATCTGGCCGCCGTGCACGCCGGCGCCCGGGCCGATGTCGACCACGTAGTCCGATGCGCGGATCATGTCTTCATCGTGCTCGACCACCAGCACCGAGTTGCCCAGGTCACGCAGGTGCTTGAGCGTGCCGATCAGGCGGTCGTTGTCGCGCTGGTGCAGGCCGATGGACGGCTCGTCGAGCACGTACATCACGCCAGTCAGGCCCGAACCGATCTGCGAGGCTAGGCGGATGCGCTGCGCTTCGCCGCCCGAGAGCGTATCGGCGCTGCGCTCCAGCGACAGGTAATCCAGCCCGACGTTGTTCAAAAAATTCAGCCGCGCGCTGATCTCCTTGACGATCTTGTCGGCAATCTCGCGCTTGGCGCCGTGCATGTTCAGCGTCAGGAAATACGTGAGCGCATCGCGCAGCGGCCAGCCGTTGATCTCGTAGATGCCGCGCGCCTGGTCGGCCTCGCCAATCTTGACGAAGCGTGCCTCGCGGCGCAGACGGGTGCCGTGGCACTCCGGGCACTGCTGGTTGTTTTGATACTTGGCCAGCTCCTCGCGCACGGCGATGGAGTCGGTCTCCTTGTAGCGCCGCTCCAGGTTGGGGATGATCCCCTCGAACGCGTGCTCGCGCACCGTGGTTTTGCCGCGCTCGTTGATGTACGTGAACGGAATCTGCTGCTTGCCGGAGCCGTGCAGCACGATCTGCTGGGTCTCCGGTGGCAGCTCTTCAAACGGCAGATCGATGTCGACGTCATAGAACGCCGCCAGGCTTTGCAGCATCTGGAAGTAGAACTGGTTGCGGCGGTCCCAGCCCTTGATAGCGCCCGAAGCGAGTGAGAGATTCGGGAAGGCCACCACGCGTTTCGGATCGAAGAAGGTGATCTGGCCCAGCCCGTCGCAATGCGGGCAAGCGCCCATCGGGTTGTTGAACGAGAACAGCCGCGGCTCCAGCTCCTGCAACGAATATGAGCAGATCGGGCAGGCGAACTTGGAGCTGAAGCCATGTTCCTTGCCCGTGTCCATTTCCAGCGCGATAGCGCGGCCGTCGGCCAGGCGCAGCGCGGTTTCGAACGATTCGGCCAGGCGCTGCTTGAGCTCTGGATTGACCTTCACCCGGTCGACCACGACTTCGATGCTGTGCTTGTCGTTCTTCTTCAGCGTGGGCAGGCTGTCGACCTCGTAGACCTTGGCTTCAGCCTCGTGCGCGGTGCCGCCGCCCGAGCGGATGCGAAAGCGCACGAAACCCTGCGCCTGCATCGCTTCAAACAGATCGACGTGCTCGCCTTTGCGGTTGGCCACCACGGGCGCCAGGATCATCAGCTTGGTATCGGCCGGCAGCGCCAGCACGGCATCCACCATCTGCGACACGCTTTGCGCTTCCAGCGGCTGGCCGTGATCGGGGCAATACGGCGTACCTGCGCGCGCATACAGCAGGCGCAGGTAGTCGTGGATCTCGGTGACGGTGCCCACCGTGGAGCGTGGGTTGTGGCTGGTGGCCTTCTGCTCAATGGAAATGGCCGGCGACAGACCTTCGATCAGGTCCACGTCGGGCTTCTCCATCAGTTGCAGAAACTGCCGGGCGTACGCCGACAGCGATTCCACATAGCGCCGCTGCCCCTCCGCATACAGCGTGTCGAATGCGAGCGATGACTTGCCTGACCCCGAGAGCCCGGTGATCACGACCAGCTGATTGCGCGGCAGATCGAGGTTGATGTTCTTCAGGTTGTGGGTACGGGCCCCACGAATCTTGATTTCGTCCATGTGCGGCTTTCGCCTCGCGAGCCGCCTGCCAGTTTGGGTGCGGCAATGGGCGGAGGGGGTGAAAAAGGGTAAGCCTGCTAATATACCGAACTTCGGTTTTGCGGGTAGCTGCCCTCACATAGGGCAACCCGTCAGGCTGTTCAAGTGTTCTTTCCGCCGCATGGTTGCGGCGGTTTTCGCACCCTGTTTTCGACTCCCCATCCATGACTTCCGCTTCCGGCCGCATGACCGGCCTTGAGCTGCGCGCGGCCGCTTCACTGGCCGGCATCTTCGCGCTGCGCATGCTGGGTTTGTTCATGATCATGCCGGTCTTCGCGGTGTTCGCGAAAACGCTGCCCGACGGCAACAACACCCAGCTCGTCGCTTTCGCCATCGGCGTGTACGGCCTCACGCAGGCGGTGCTCTACATCCCGTATGGCTGGCTGTCCGACCGCTTCGGGCGCAAGCCCGTCATCGTGACGGGGCTGGTGATCTTTGCGGCGGGCAGCCTTGTCGCAGCCTTTTCACATAGCGTGGCGGGCATTGCCGTCGGACGCGCCATCCAGGGCGCCGGGGCGATCTCTTCCGCCGTCATCGCCTTCGTGGCCGACCTCACGCGTGAAGAACATCGCACCAAGGCGATGGCCATGATTGGCGGCAGCATTGGCGTGTCGTTTGCCGTGGCCATCGTGAGCGCGCCGGTCATCTTTCGCTGGGTCGGCATGCCGGGCATGTTCCTGGCGATTGGCGTATTGGCCGTCGTGGCCATCGGCGTGGTGCTGTGGGTCGTGCCGAATGCGCCGCGCCCGCCCGAGCACGTGAAGGCCCCTTTCCGCGAAGTCCTGCACAACCCCGAACTGCTGCGTTTGAACTTTGGCGTGTTCGCCCTGCATGCCACGCAGACGGCGCTGTTCGTCGTGCTGCCGCACATGCTGGAAGCCGCCGGCTTGCCCGTCGATTCGCATTGGAAGATCTACCTGCCAGTGATGGGCGTGTCGTTCGTGCTGATGGTGCCGGCCATCATCGCCGCGGAGAAGCGCGGCAAGATGAAGGCTGTGTTGCTGTCGGCTGTGGCGCTGGTGATGGTGGCGCAACTGGCGCTGGGCGAGGTGCAGCCGACGCTGGCTGCGCTGGCGATTGCGCTGCTGGTGTACTTCCTGGGCTTCAACGTGCTGGAGGCCTCGCAACCATCGCTGGTGTCGAAATACGCGCCGGGCGTGCGCAAGGGCGCGGCCATGGGCGTGTACAACACCACGCAGGCGCTGGGGCTGTTTGCAGGCGGTGCGGGCGGCGGCTGGATTCTGCTGCACGCGGGCCAGAGCGCGGTGTTCTTCACATGCGCCGGGCTGGTCTTGGCTTGGCTTATAATCGCGAGCCCCATGCAGATGCCGACGTTGCGTCGACACTAAACCGGGCCTACGGCGGCATCACTCAACCTACCTTCGGAAACTCATCATGGCGTCCGTCAACAAAGTCATCATCGTCGGCAATCTCGGCGCCGATCCAGAAACGCGTTACATGCCCAGCGGCGACGCAGTCACGAACATCCGCGTGGCAACCACCGACCGCTACAAGGACAAGGCCAGCGGCGAAATGAAGGAAGCCACCGAGTGGCACCGCATTGCGTTCTTCGGCCGCCTGGCCGAAATTGCCGGTGAATACCTGAAGAAGGGTTCGTCGGTCTACATCGAGGGCCGCCTCAAGACCCGTCAGTGGGAGAAGGACGGCCAGAAGCAATACAGCACCGAAATCGTCGCAGACCAAATGCAGATGCTCGGCGGCCGCGGTGGTGAGGGCGGTGGTGGCCAAGGCGGCGGCGGTGGCTACTCGCGCGGCGGCGAAGGTGGCGGCGCTGGTGGCGGCGCTGGTGGTTACGGTGGCGGCCGCGGCCAAGGCGGCGGCGGTGGCTACTCGCGCGGCGGCGAAGGTGGTGGCAGCCAGGGTGGCAATCAAGGCGGCGCACGCCGTCAAGCTGCACCGTCGAATGGATTTGAGGATATGGACGACGATATTCCGTTCTAACCGGAATATCCCCTAGAAACGTAAAGTAGGGCCCCGAAATTCCCGTCTAATCAATAGGTTAGGCGGGAATTTACGGGGCCCTCTTTTTTTGTTCTGCGCGGTCGCTAGCCGGAACTTTGCGGACAGTAAAGAATGCACTCGAACGCATGACGGAGTGCAGGGATGAATTTCTCAATTCGCGAGGTCTACCTAGAAGGTGGCGAGCGTTTACCGATTCTGGTTGAAGGCGGGTCGCAAGGACTGCCTGTGCAGGGGGCCGTTGAGTTCACGCTCACAATGTTGCGAGCAAGTGGCCTTAGACGAAACAGCATAAGAAAGCGCCTAGATGCCCTAGGGCTCACTCTGCAGTTTCTTTCTTCCCGCGGGATCGATATCGTGGCGCGAACGGCGTCACAGACTTTCTTATCTATCGAAGAGCTTGTGGCCTTGGCCGACGCGTGTCGCGCACCAAAGCGCCACTCAGCGGATAGGAGAGTTGTCAGCCCAAATTGGGCCGCAGTTCGATACGCCACGGCACTGAAGTTCATCATTTGGAGTGCCGAGCCTGTCATTGCCCGGATATCGGCCCCGCGATCCCGTGAGTCTGCAAACGCAGCTCTAGAACGGTTTCGCCGTCGAGCACGTTCGGTTGCCCCGCGTGTTGCAGGTAGTGCGTCCCATAGCGATGGCGAACGGGGGGGATTGCCCGAGGCGCAACGTGAGTTGTTTCTTCAGGTGATTCGTCCGGGCGATCCAGGCAATCCCTACTCCGCCAAGATGCAGATCAGAAACTACGCACTTTTGTTGTTGGCGTTCCAGTTGGGTGCGCGGTCAGGTGAGATTCGCGGCCTGAAGAAGGTCGATCTCAATCTTGACTGTGTACCCGCGGAGTTATTCATTGTTCCCCGGCACAACGATGCCGATGATGGGCGATTGGACCCCGCCGCCGCAAAAACAAATGGCCGCATGCTCCACATTGGGACGGAACTCGCCAATGCTCTCCAAGCGTGGCTGAAGGAGCGTAGCGTGCGAGCCAGATGGCCTCGAGCAAATAGGAATCCTTATGTCTTCGTGAATCGCTTTGGAAACCCAATAGAGGGGCGTGGGTATCGCAAGATCGCAGAGACGCTTCGCGCGAAGCACCCAGAATTGGGGGATATGTGTCATCACATGTTGAGGCATGACTGGAACGAGAGGTGGCTATCGAAGGTGGAGGATGACAAGATCGACTTCGCGAAAGCGGATCAGGAGCAGAGGTATGCAATGGGTTGGTCAAGTAAGTCGAAAATGCCTCAGCGATATGGGCGACAAGCCATCGCGCGCTCGGCCAACAAACGGATCTTGAACCTTCAAGGTGGCGCATCAAATGGAAATGAGTAAAGCAATGAAGCATGTACTCAATGCCAACACCGTCGATAGCCATTTGAATCTAGATGAAGTTGTCGCTTTTGATGGCAAGATTATTGACGTAAGCGGCAGCATTTGGAGGATAGGCCCTGATCAGGTGATCAACTGGCATCAAATGCCTACATCCCTAGGAGGGCAAGTTATTGCAGCCCTAAATGCATACTTCAAACACATGATTCGAACATATGCACCTCGATCGATTGTTGGACGCTTCGACTCGATCAGGCTCTTCTTCAACACAGCATTGGAGTTGAATGTCGATTTGTCGCGCGGGAGTGGCCTGCCCCCGAGCTTGTTGAATCAAGTTCGGATAGCGCTCAATACAAAGTATGCGTTGGCTACTGTGACTGGTGCTTTGCATGCCTATCGTATCTGGTACATCTGGGCAACTGATGCAGATATCCCAGGTTTCGATTTCGACATGGCCGCAGATCTCGAGAGCTTTACCATCGGCGGCGGCGTCAAAGGTGAGGCGGTGTTGCGCAATGATCCGAAGAACGGGCCATTGCATAGCACAGAATTCGATCGTCTTTATCAAGCTATGCAAATAGCGACGGAATCTGGGCCCTTTTCTGTAGATGATTTGGCGGTGATGTGGCTGTTCATGGCATTGGGATGCAGGCCGAGAAGTTTGCAGCTACTGAATGAGGAGGACTTGATTCGAACCGAGATGGCGGATGGAACCATCAAGTACGAGCTACGTATCCCAAGGGTCAAGAAACCTGGTGAAAAGGAACGGAGCCGGTTCCGCACACGGCCATTGCGAAGGGAGATTGGACGTCTTCTGGAAAAAATTGTGGCGGCTAATAGAAGTGCAAGAGCACTCCAACAAGACGTCCCATATCGCTGTAGCCGCTCCACGCCAATGTTCAGAACTGCAGTAATGCGCGAATCGTTGATTGGTACAGCATTCGAGGAGGAAGCCTTCCGCCGGAGGACCACGTACTTTTCCGATGCCGTGGCTCGCGTGACTGAATGGCTTGGATTGGCCGGATGTGATGGAGAGCCGCTTCATCTGACACCGCGCCGGTTGCGCTATACCTTCGCCACTCGACTGGTTCAAGACGGCGCGTCACCGGTGATGTTGGCCGACGCCTTGGACCACACCGATTTACAGCATGTGATGGTGTATTACAACGCACGGTCCGACATTGTCATCGATTTAGATGAAACGATGGCGGCACAACTGACCCCATGGGGGCAGGCGTTCATGGGCACCATCGTTCGGACAGAAGCCCGAGCCACTAGAGGTAACGATCCAGCGAGCCGCATTAGGCATCTGGATCGCCGTCGCGGCAAGCTTGAGAACATTGGTACATGTGGGCGTTTTGATCCCTGTGGTCTGATGGCTCCCATCGCTTGCTATACATGCCGAAAGTTTCAGGCTTGGCTCGAAGCGCCCCACGAATTGGTGCTCAATGCCTTGCGAGAGGATCGCGATCAGCATTTGCAGCGTGGAGCCGATCCCAAGATGACGCAGGCCAGAGACCTCACCATCTCCGCGGTCACATGGGTGGTTAAGCGATGTCAAAAAATGTTGGTGGACGGGAGCAGTGCAGATGAGTAGCCCTAGGATTCAATCTGCTGCTGAGCGAAGCGCTACCGACAATTTTGAGACCTTCGTAGCTTCAATGCGCATTGAGAACCCGCTTGGCATATCTGACTGGTTCGCAATGTGTTGGGACTTGGGTCAGCGCAAGCGTGTCTCGAGTGGTCGAAAAGATCGTATTTGGTTCAACAAGAACTTCGTCAAGAAGGTTACCGAACAAAATGCCGAACCTTTCCCGATCGCATTCGGCGACTTGTTGCGAGCCATTGTGTGTGCCAGAGAACAGGGCCGGGCGAAGGGGCTGGACTCTAACGATCACATGGTTTTGGTTCGTGCTTTCCGCTACCTGTATAAGTGCGCAGAGACAAGGGCAGACCATCCAACCCGTCTAACACGCTTCGATTTCGATGAGGCTGCTTCGGCTTGTCGAGTGGAAGCAGCAAGTTCGGCGTACCGCGTCGGGTGCAAGCTGCAGGAAATTGCGAGCATGCTGGATAGGAAGTACTTGACCCCTGTTCGCCTGAATTGGGTCAATCCCATTCCGCGTGATTCCCAAGCTGGCGGAGCATTGCAGAACCGTACAAGCCGAGAATTTTTTGAGCGGCGGGAAAGCAAGCTTCCCTCGGAGGAGCTGCTTAATACCTTGGCCGCCATCGCGAATCGCGAAGATTTGTCTGCCCCTGACTTGCTACGTCAGCGAGCAGTAGAGCTTCTGGTGTGTGGCGGATTCCGCTGCAATGAACTGCTCATGGTTCCGCGAGACATTTGGGTGGAGGAGCCGCAAAAGGATTCAAATGGTGTCCAAGTGCTTGATCGTTACGGTGTCCCCGTAATCCGGTATGGACTGCGTTACGTTCCAGAGAAGGGGGGGCATCACGAGACGCAAATTAAGTGGCTTCCTACTCCCCTCGTGGACGTCGCGCGGCGAGCTGTTCGCGACATTCAGCGCATCACGGAGCCGTTTGTGCAGGTCGCGCGCTTTATGCACGAGCATCCCGGTAGAACGCTGCTACCCGAGCCTTGGCACTCAATGCCGGGCGACACGCTGCTGAACATGCATGACGTGGCATTAATGGTGGGCCTCGGAGGTGGTTCTGCGCGGTTGGACACAAAAGGCCGGCAATTTGTGGCGTTGGCGAAGCTCACATCGAGGTCAATGCAATGTAAACGGAGGACAGTCGCCGCCGTCACTAAAGCGGATCTGGAAGCGGAACTCTGCACACGCTCTGCCGCTAGTACTGTGTTTCCGATGCAACAAAGCGCACTGAAACTTCACGAGTGTCTCTTCCTCGTCGGTGTGAATTTCATCGGTTCCGGACGGCCGACGCTCAACGGTACCGTCACGTTGTTGACACAGGGTCAATTTGACGACTATCTAACGGATCGCGGTGGCGGTCCTCGGTCAGTTGAGGGAACGCTGTCGATCTTTTCGCGCCTCGGATATGTTGACTCGAACGGGTCTCCTCTAAGTGCCACGACCCATCAGTTTAGGCACTGGTTGAACACCCTCGCCCAGGAGGGCGGACTATCTCAAGTCGAAATTAGCAGATGGATGGGGCGGCGCTCGATTGATGACAACGCTGCCTACGATCACCAGACGGGATTTCAACTGGCGAAGCGGATAAGGGAACGAATTGATAGCGGCGAGGCGACCGGCAGCGCAGTCACGACTCTGCGGCAGATGAAAGATCCAGTTCGTCGAGCCGAGTTTAGGCAATCACTAGTGGCATCTGCCCACGTTACAGACATTGGCGTCTGCGTTCAGGACCTTTCCGCACTGCCGTGCGAGCGGCATCGCGAGTGTACAACTTGCAATGATCACTTCATTGAAAAGGGAAATACGGAGCAGCGGGACAGAGCGCAGGAAATCTTTGACACGGCGCAGCTGATGGTGCGACTAGCGGAGGCAGAACAACAAGACGAGAGCTATGGAGCCGACAACTGGATGGCATACCAGAAGTTGGTCGCTGATCGCGCGTCAGAGATTCTCAAAATACACGCCGACAGTTCCATATCAGATGGGACGCTGGTTCAAGTGCCGGGGTACAAGGAGCCTGTACAGCCATGACTGAGGGTAAGCGAGGTGCAAAACCGCTGCGCTATTCGCGAAGACATACGCATCTGACGGATCAGCAGGCGGCCTTCATCGCTCACCTGATTTATGGGCTGCCACCAAGTGAAGCTGTAACTTGGAGCACGATAGTGGATCTCGGTTGGCAGCATTTTCAGGTTGAGTGGAGTCGGCAGACCTTGGAGAAGCGCGCTGGTATCAAGGAGGCTTACTTGCACCGCCGTGCTTTGCGCACTGCAGAAAACGGTGCCGCCGGGCCTAGACTGAAAAACAGCGCGGACAGCTCCGATGACGATCGACGGGTTGTGAATCTTCGCGCGGAAAATGAGAAGCTGCGCGCAGTCCTGCGGGAATATGACTGTCGGTTGGTTCGGTATGTCGCGAATGCCCTCGCGCACGGTTTGACGGAGGCACAGTTAGATGCGCCTCTTCGGCCGTTGGTAGACCCCAAAATCAAATCTAGAAAACGGCGATGACGAGGCGCAGCCCTTTCGCCTCTTTGATCGGGTGACGCTGTGTGCCGAGCGGTATCGCTGACACGTCATGCCCGACGTGGATACGAATGGGTCTAGTTCTAGCGAAGCAAGTCAGTCGGAGTCATCGACAACGCATCGGCGAATTTGCGAAGCGTTTGTAGCGACACGTTTTGTCTACCGGACTCGATCGCGCTGACCCAGTTTCTGTCAACGCCGATTCGTTCGGCTAACTCACGCTGGTTCCACCCTTTCGCAGTCCTGCACTCTTTCACCCTGCTACCGAACGCCTGCACCTGCTCCGGCCCCGGCTTCGCCTTCTCGTCGATCATTGCCGACAGGCTCGTTCCAAGTGCACTCGCGATTTCTGCTGCGTTCAATAGAGAGAGATTTGGGGCGCCGCGCTCGATTCGGCTGATTGTGTTCCTGTCTAGCCCAAGCATGTCGCCTAGAGCTTGCTGAGACAGTCCCATCGCTTGGCGTCGCCGGCGCATCTCGGTAACAAACAGCTGTGCCAAGTCCTGCATGCTGGAGGGGACCATTGAAAAGTCCCGACTATTGCGCAGGGGGTAGAGGGCTGTCTACAACACTGGAATTGTAATGTCAATCGTTGTAATCATTGAGCTATACAAGAGAAATATATACAATAAAAATATTGTTCAATGAGCGCGGGCATATGTCGATTGGCCATTGCTGGGCGCTCCGCCAAATCTGTTTATGTTGCTCACTGAGTTTGGATGCGAAGAACAGCAGTCCGTTCGACAGCAATTGGTGCGTCCTTATCAGCCCTGGCGCTATGTGGCTATCACGGCGGAGTCGCCATGCTTCTTGATCGAACGAGATCGTCATCATCATGACGCTGCTTCGCTGCTGAGTGCCTACCTGGTTCCATCTGCTGAAGAGCTGCTCCAAGTCGTGGACCACCTCGGACATGATGATTGCCGCGTCTACAAGGTTGGTCTTTCCGGTGGAGCAGGCGCGCACAGTCGGCTGGACCCGATCAATGCGTTGCATAGCTACACGGCAGACGGTGTTCAGTGGTTCAGCTACGAAGTGCAAGACGGAGTTATCCATCCATGCCTTCCCTGGCAGCCCAAGGCTGATACGCGCGCGGATTGGGCGATCGAATGGAAGGCGAGCGTGAGGTTGGCTGGCGGGCCCACCTGCAATGACTGCTGAGTGATGACATGAGAGCCTTCTCAGCCCTTCTTCTTGTTTTGTCCCTGGCGCAGTCGGCGTACGCCGAGCCGCAGGCAATGCGACCTGCCTTGATTGCCACCCCCGAGTTCGAGTTGGTCGTGCCAATTGGCAGAACGGTGACGCTGGTGAGTCCGGGGGAGAGCGGGCTGTTTAGTCGGCCTGCAGC
>Ga0209759_1001211_pt1 | contig 15902 bp, 10 predicted proteins | sample AraplaCL_Col_mMS_FD_184261 | JGI IMG/M metagenome (GOLD analysis project Ga0209759, IMG submission 184261) | Arabidopsis root microbial communities from the University of North Carolina, USA - plate scrape CL_Col_mMS (SPAdes) (version 2) | ecosystem: Host-associated > Plants > Roots >...
GACTTGAACACGTTCCGCGAGATCGCCGACGGCCTGCTGCAAGGCAACGCCGACCTGCGCCTGCCCGGCACGAAGGAGCCCGCCACGCGCGAGCGCCTCGAGCAGCTGATCCAGCAGTACGAACAGACGCGCAGCCAATCGAGCGCGATTCTGGCCAACCTGCAGGGCCTGGTGGCCGCGCGCGAGGCGCAGGCGCAGATCGTGGGCGACAGCGAGCCGCTGCGCAAGGGCCTCGAAGGCGTGCAGAACCGCCTGAGCCAGGTCGGTACGCTGTCGATCGGCTACATCGTGGCCCTGCTGGTCTCGCTGGCCTTGCTGGTGGTCGGCGTGTTCGGCATCTTGCGACTGTTCGTGGCCAGCCAGCGCCAGCGCGCCACGGCGGCGGAGGCCCAGCGCATGGAGTCGGAAGCCCGCCAGCGCGAAGCGCAGCGCGTCAACGACGCCAACCAGGCCGCCATTCTTCGGCTGATGAACGAACTGCAGTCGGTCGCCGAAGGCGACTTGACGCAGCAGGCCACCGTGACCGAGGACATCACCGGCGCCATCGCCGACTCGGTCAACTACACGGTGGAAGAGCTGCGGACGCTGGTGGCGCAGGTGCAGGGCACCGCCAACCGGGTGACGGACACCACCGGCCAGGTGGAGCAGACGTCCACCGAGCTGCTCGCCGCCTCCACCGAACAGCTGCACGAGATCCGCGAAACCGGCGAGTCCGTGCTGCAGATGGCCGGCCGAATCAACGACGTGTCGCAACGCGCGCAGGAAACCGTGCACGCCGCCCAGCAGTCGCTGAACGTGACGCAGACCGGTCGCCGCGCGGTGCAGGACGCCATCGAGGGCATGAACTCGATCCGCGACCAGATCCAGGAAACCTCCAAGCGGATCAAGCGGCTGGGCGAGTCGTCGCAGGAGATCGGCGAAATCACCGAACTGATTTCCGACATTACCGAGCAGACCAACGTGCTGGCGCTGAACGCCGCCATCCAGGCCGCCTCTGCCGGTGACGCAGGTCGCGGCTTCTCGGTGGTTGCGGAAGAAGTCCAGCGGCTGGCCGAACGCTCCGGCGACGCGACGCGCCAGATCGCGGCGCTCGTCAAGGCCATTCAGACCGACACCGGCGATGCGGTGGCCGCCATGGAACGTTCCACCCAGGGTGTGGTGCAGGGAGCGCAACTGTCCGACGCGGCCGGTGCGGCGCTGGTCGACATCGACCGTGTGACGCGCGAACTGTCGGCACTCGTCGAGAGCATTTCGGCGCAGGCGCAGAGCGAAGCGCAGTCCGCCAACGTGGTGGCCTCCAACATCCAGCACATTTTCGCGGTGACGGAGCAGACCGGCGACGGTACGCGCTCGACGGCGCAGATCGTGCGCGAGCTGTCGCGTACGGCTGAAGAATTGCGCCAATCGGTGTCCCGGTTCAAGATCGGCTAAATGAGGCTCACACGCGCCCTGACGGACGCTGCCTCCCGGAGCGGAGTGCGGATCGACCCCGATGCGATCCTCGCTTGCCTCCTCTTGGAAGGGCCTGCGGCCGGCTGGGAATCGTCCCGCGGCCGTTTTTCGTTTGGTGGCTGACCACCCTTGCGCGCGCTCGCTGAGTGCGCGCGCTGGAGATGACGTTGAGTGAACAAGTAGCGCACGCAGTGCCTGCAGACCTGAGCACGCTGGCCTGGGTGGCCGACGAGCTTCGCCGCACCCTCGACAACGCTCACAAGGCGCTGCGGCGCCAGGTGCGCGAGACCGAGGCCGCGCCGCAGGGCAGCGAGATCGACGGCACCGCCTCGGCGGCGCTGCAGCAGGCCCGCGCGCTGTTCCATCAGAGCGCAGGCGCGCTGGACATGGTCGGCCAGGTCGAAGGCGCCCGCATGCTGCGCGCCAGCGAGCAAGCCGTGCTGCGGATGATGCAGAAGGTGCGCCTGCTCGACGCCAGCGCCGCGACCACGATCGAGCGCTCCTCGTTCGCGCTGCTCGACTTCCTGCGGCGCCGCCTTTCGGGCAAGGACGTGTCGCCGCTGGCGCTGTTCCCGCAATACCGCGAGGTGCAGACGCTTGCGGGTGCCGATCGCATCCACCCCGCCGATCTGTGGCAAGCCGACGTGCAGTCCACGCAGCTGGGCGACGTCGCGCCGGCGCTGGTCAAGGCCTCCGCGGGCACGCACGTGATGGCGTTGCAGCCCGACGCTGATACCCGTGGCCGTATGGAGCAGTGCATGCTCGCGCTGCTGCGCGGGCCGGTCGGCCCCGCCGCCACGCAGATGAGCCAGCTGTTCGCCGGCCTGGCCGCCGGCGCCAGCGGCAAGCTGTCGGGCCTGTGGTCCGTGGCCGCCGCCTTCTTCGAAGCGCAGGCCCAGGGCCGTCTGTCGGCCGACGTCTACAGCAAGCGCCTCACGTCGCGCCTGCTGGCCCAGGTGCGCCTGGCCGAGCGTGGCCAGGCCGAGGTGTCCGACCGCCTGACCCAGGACCTGCTGTTCTTCTGTGCCCGCGCGCTGCCCGGCGAGGACGCCAAGGCCCCGCGCCTGGTCGCGGTGCGCAAGGCGTTCGCGCTTGGCGCCCACACGCCGGTCGACTACGAACAGGAAGCCCTGGGCCAATACGACCCGGCGCTGATCCCGCTCGCGCGCCGCCGCGTGGAAGCGCTCAAGGAATCGTGGTCGCAGGCCACCGCCGGCCAGTCCGGCCTGGCGGCGAGCCTGCGTGAACAGGCCACGCTCGTGGCCGACTCGGTGCGCAAGCTGCACCCCGAAGGCGAGCACATGGCGCGCGCGCTCGACGCCGCCGTCGCCCAGGTCGCCGACGGCGCGACCGTGCCGTCGCCCAACCTCGCGATGGAAGTCGCCACGAGCCTGCTGTGCCTGGACGCCGCGCTCGACGATGCCGACATCGCCGACGCCTCGTTCGGCACCCGCATCCATCAGCTCGCCGAACGCATCGACCTCGCGCGCCAGGGCCGGCAGCCCGGCCCGATCGAGCCGTGGATGGAGGATCTCTACCGCCGCGCTTCGGATCGCCAGACGATGGGCAGCGTCGTGCAGGAACTGCGTTCGTCGCTGGCCGACGTCGAAGGCCAGCTCGACAAGTTCAACCGCGATCCCAACGCGCGCGAGCTGCTCGTGCCGGTGCCCGCCAAGCTGTCGGCCATGCGCGGCGTGCTGTCCGTGCTGGGCCTGGATCAGGCCGGCCAGGCCGTCGTGCGCATGCGCGACGAAGTCGACGCGGTACTGGCGCAATCGGGCGAGGACGAAGGCGCGACCGAAGCGCGCGCGCTGTCCGAACAGGCCGTGGGCCGCCTGGCCGCCAACGTCGGCGCGCTTGGCTTCCTGATCGACCTGCTGGGCGTGCAGCCGCAGCTGGCCAAGTCGCTGTTCAAGTTCGACGCCGACACCGGCCGACTCGAGACCGTCATGGGCCGCACCGACGAGATCGTGCCGTCCGAGCCCGACGCGCCGGTCGCCGGCGAGAGCGAGCTGATGGAGCAGGTGCAGCAGCTGGCGGCCGCCGCCGGCGACGATGCCGCCTCCAAGGCCGACATCATCCACAAGCTCGACGAACTCGCGCAGCAGGCCGTCGCCTCCGACGAGAAGAGCATCGCCGACGCCGCGCGCGCCGCGAGCAAGGCGCTCGCGCGCAGCGACGAGTCCGGCGCCACCGAGGTGCGCCAGGAACTGGCGCAGGCGATGACCGACTTCGTCGCGCCGCCGCCGCCCGCGCCCGTGGCGCCCGCCACGGTGGTCTCCGAGACCGCGACCGCCGAAGACGACGAGATGCTGGAGGTCTTCTTCGAGGAGGCTGAGGAGGTCATCGCCGGCGCCCGCGAGAGCCTGGCCAAGCTGGCCGAGGAGCCGCAGCACTTCGAATCGATCTCCACCGTGCGCCGCGCGTTCCACACGCTCAAGGGCAGCTCGCGCATGGTCGGCCTGAAGGACTTCGGCGAAGCCGCCTGGGCCTGCGAACAGCTGTACAACGCGCGCCTGGCCGACCACGTCATCGAGGCCGACCCGGCGCTGCGCGCGTTCTCGCTGAACGTGCTCGACGAACTCGAAGGCTGGGTCAAGGCGCTGGCCGCCCGCAATGCCACCGGCTTCCACAGCGCGCCCATCGTCGCGGCGGCCAATGCGCTGCGCGACGGTGTCGATCCCGATGCCGAGCCGCTGCCGCTCAAGGCGCCGGCCGTCGATGCGACGGCGGTGCTGCCGCCGATGTCGTCGCTGCAACCGGCGCAGCCCACGCCGTCCCCCGAGCTCGCTTTCGAACCGGAGCCCGAGGAGGCCGGCGACACCGAGATCCTCGAGGACTTCGCGTCCACCGGCCCGGGCGAACTGACGGTTGCAGCGGACAAGCCTGCCCAGCCGCCCGAAGAGCCGGCCTTCACGCTGTACCTGCCGATGGACGCCCCGGCGGCCGCCCAGGCCCCTGAAGAGCGCACCATCGCCGAGCCGCTGGCGCAGGCGCCGGAATTCGCCGCGCCGGACTTCGAGTTCGATCTCGGCGCGCTCGACCAGCCCGCCGAGCAGACCATCGTCGACAAACGTTCGGAGCCGCAGCCGCCCGAGCATCGCGACGCGCATGTCGCAGCGGCGCCCGCCGCGCTCGACGAGACCTCGTTCGACCTGCTGCCTGGCGAGCGCACCGACGCCCCGGCCGCCAACGACGCCGCCGTCGCGCCGTCGCCGGCCACCGGCACGCACGCGTTCGACACCCTCACCGTGGGCGACCAGCTGCCGGCCGACGACGCCGAGAACTACAAGGTCATCGGCCCGCTGCGCATCGGCCTGGGCCTGTTCAACATCTTCCTGAACGAAGCGGACGAGCAGTCGCGCCGCCTTTGCACCTCGCTGGCCGAGTGGGTGCTGGAGCTGCCGCGCCCGGTCGGCGAGGAAGCCGTCGCGCTCGCGCACTCGCTGGCCGGCAATTCGGCCACCGTCGGCCATTCGGATCTGTCGTCGCTCGCGCGCCGCCTGGAGCACGCGCTCGAGGTGTCGCAGTCGCGCGAGGTGACGCCGGACGAGGCGCGCCTGTACAACGACGTGGCAGAGGAAATCCGCCGCCTGCTGCACCAGTTCGCCGCCGGCTTCCTGCAGTCGCCCGCCGCCCCCCTGCTGGCCCGCTTCGATGCTTTCCAGGCCTCGCTGCAGGCCCAGGTCGCACAGGCCACGCACGACGAGAACGTCCAGCGCGCTCGCGAAGCCGAGGCCGCGGCCCAGGCCGAACAGGCCGCGCAAGCTGCCGCTGCTGCCGAGGCCGCTGCCGCGCAGCAAGCCGCCGCCGAAGCGGCCGCTGCGGCCGAAGCAGCGGCGCAGGCCCAGGCGGCTGCTGAAGCTCGCGCTGCCGCCGAGGTCCGGGCTGCCGCCGAGGCCCAGGCCGCCGCGCAGGCCAAGGCCGACGCCGAGGCTCGCGCCGCCCAAGCGCACGCCGCCGCCGAAGCGCAAGCCGCGGCCCAGGCCGCCGCTGCCCCGGAATCCCATTTCGCCGAGCCGCAGATCGCCGCGCCCGACGTCATCGACTCGCCCGACACCGAAATCGGCGCCGACGAGTTCGAGGCGCTCAACGCCGCAGCGGACGCGGCCGTCGCGCCGGCCGAGCCGGTGGCCGGCGTCGCAACCCCGGTCAGCGTCGCCGCGATCCCCGAATCGGGCCTGGGCGCCGTCAAGTTCAGCGTGCTGGACGACAGCATCCGCACCGAGTCCGGTGAACGCCACGAGGTCGCAGCCCCGCAGGACGAGGGCACCGGCTTCACGCAGGACCTGGACGCGCAGGACGCGATCGACCCCGAGCTGTTCGAGATCTTCTCGGAAGAGGCGCAGGAACTACTGCCTTCGCTGGCCTCGCACCTGCGGGCGTGGGAAGAGTCGCCCGAAATGCAGTCCGAGGCCTTCGGCGCGCTGCGCGCGCTGCATACGCTCAAGGGCAGCGCCCGCCTGGCCGGCGCGATGCGCCTGGGCGAGCTGGCGCACCGCCTGGAGTCGGCGTTCGAGGAACGCGTGGGCGGCCGCTCGGCCAACCCCCCGACGATGGCGATGCTGCACACCGGCGTCGACGCGCTCGACGAGGAATTCCAGCGCCTGCAAAAGGCGCCGCGCGCGCCCGAGCCGGCCGCTGCACCTGCACCTGCGCCGGCCCCCGTGGCCGCCGCGCCGGTCGTCCAGGAACCCGTGATCGAGCAACCGGCGCCGGTGGCCGAAGCCGCTGCGCCGGAAGTCCCCGCGGCGCCGCCCGTCGAAGCCGCCCCCGAGCCGACGATTCGTCAATTCGCGCCCAAGGCCTTGTCCGATGCCTTGCCCGCCACGATCGACTGGGCGCGATTCAGCGCCACCAACCCGTCGCGGGCGCAGCGCGTCATCGAGGCGGTCACCGGCAATCCGGCCACCGCCACGGTGCGCGTCAAGGCGCCCTTGCTGGACCGCCTGGTCAACCAAGCCGGCGAAGTCTCGATCACGCGTTCGCGGTTGGAGACCGATGTCACGCAGATGCGCTCGTCGCTGCGCGAACTGACGGAAAACCTGGATCGCCTGCGCCGCCAGCTGCGCGACATCGAACTGCAGGCCGACACGCAGATCGCCTCGCGCCTGGAGGCGAGCAAGAGCTCGTCGGTCGAGTTCGATCCTCTCGAGATGGACCGCTTCACGCGCTTCCAGGAACTCACGCGCATGATGGCCGAGTCGGTCAACGACGTGGCCACGGTGCAGCGCAGCATCACGCAGACGGTGCAGTCGGCCGAAGACGAGATGGCCGCGCAGGCGCGCCTGACGCGCGCGCTGTCCGAGGACCTGCTGCGCGCGCGCATGGTGCCGTTCGACGCCCTGTCCGAACGCCTGTACCGCGTGGTGCGCCAGGCCGCCAAGGAAACCTCGGTTCAGGTGCGCCTGAACGTCGAGGGGTCGTCGATCGAACTGGATCGCAGCGTGCTGGATCGCATGGCCGGCGCGTTCGAGCACTTGCTGCGCAATGCCGTCGTGCACGGCATCGAGGCGCCGGACATCCGCCGCGCGCAGGACAAGGATCCGGTCGGCACCATCGACGTCACGCTGGCGCAGCAAGGCAACGAGGTGCGGATCCAGATCCGCGACGACGGCGCCGGCCTGGACCTGCCGCGCATCGAGGCGCGCGGGCGCCGCAACGGACTGATCGCGCCCGACGCGACGCCGACGGCCGCCGAGCTGGCCAACCTGATCTTCACGCCGGGCTTCACCACCACCGACGCGGTCACCGAACTGGCCGGCCGCGGCGTCGGCATGGACGCGGTGCGCACCGACATCACCGCGCTGGGCGGCCGCATCGAGACCGCCTCGGCCCCGGGCCGCGGCACGGCCTTCACGCTGCTGCTGCCGCTGACGACCGCCGTCACGCGCGTCGTGCAGCTGCGCTGCGGCGACCTCACCGTCGCGATGCCGGCGTCACTGGTCGAGGTGGTGCGCCGCACGCCGGTCGCCGAAGTCGAATCGGCCTACCTGAGCGGCATGTTCCGCGACGGCGAGCACGACGTGCCGTTCTTCTGGCTGGGCGCGCTGCTGCAGTCCACGCCGCACGGCGTGCTGGCCGGCAAGACCGCCTCCATCGTGCTGGTGCGAAGCGCCGAACAGCGTGTCGCGCTGCACGTCGACCAGGTCGTGGGCAACCAGGAAGTGGTCGTCAAGAACCTGGGGCCGCAGCTGGCGCGCCTGCCGGGCCTGGCGGGCATGTCGCTGCTGGCCACCGGCGAGGTGGTGCCGATCTACAACCCGGTGGCGCTCGCGGCCGTGTACGGCCAGCGTCCGACCGCCGAGGCCGGCGGTGCGCCGCAGGTGCCGGTGGTCATCGAGGAAGTCCAGGAGGCCAAGCCGCCGCTGGTGCTGGTGGTCGACGATTCGCTCACGGTGCGCCGCGTCACGCAGCGCCTGCTGGCGCGCGAAGGTTTCCGCGTCACCGTCGCCAAGGACGGCCTCGATGCGCTGGAGCAGCTCGAAGTCGAGCGTCCGGCCGTGATGCTGACCGACATCGAAATGCCGCGCATGGACGGCTTCGACCTGCTGCGCAACGTGCGCCACGACCCGCGCTGGCAAGGCCTGCCGGTGATCATGATCACCTCGCGCATCGCCCAGAAGCACCGCGACCTGGCCTTGCAGCTGGGCGCCGACCACTACCTGGGCAAGCCGTATGATGAAGAGCAGCTGATCGCCCTGATCCAGGAGAACGTGGCCAAGACGATGCCAGCTTGAGAACTTGTCGACGATTCCGGCATGACTGCATGGATGAGCTGTGGCCATTGGCGACTTCTTGGATTTCAGTCGGAGTGATACTCCACCGATAACAGGGACCACCGCCCCAAAAGTTCATGTCGGAAATCATTGACCACCTTGCCTCGCTGACCGGGCTGCGCGACCGCGACACGCTCGACGTCACGCTGGCGCACGCGATGCGCGACTTCCTCGCGCCCAAGCGCGTGGCGGTCTATCGGCTGGTGGGCGATCAGGGCGGCGAGCGCTGGCTGACGCGGGCTGCGCTGCTGGCCGATTCGCCGGCGGCCATCGCCGACCCCGCCTGGGTGGACCTGGAATCGCTGCCGCGCGCCGCCGAGCGCCCCGAGTGGCTCGAGTGCCTGACCACGGCCAAGATCATCGACTCGCGCACCGGCGACATCGTCACGACGCTGTTTCCGGTGATGTCCGACACCGGCGCCATCGGTGTCATCGAGCTGCAGACCGAGCGTCCCATCGGGGCCAAGATCCGGCGCCTGGTGTTCGGTGTCCTGCGCATCTATCGCAACGTGCAGACGCTGCTCGACTACAGCGAGCGCGACACCCTCACCGGACTGCTCAACCGCAAGATCTTCGACGACAGCTTCTACAAGGTGTCGTCGCTGCCGCTGCTCGACGCCAAGCTCGACGAGAACGAACGCCGCCACGCGGCCGGCTCGCGCTACTGGCTGGGCGTGGTCGACATCGATCACTTCAAGAACGTCAACGACCGCTTCGGCCACCTGATCGGCGACGAGGTGCTGCTGCTGCTGTCGCGCATCATGCGCGGCGCATTCCGCTTCTCGGATCAGCTCTACCGCTTCGGTGGCGAGGAATTCGTCGTGCTGCTGCTGTGCAGCGACGAGGGCGACGCGGCCGCCGCGTTCGAGCGTTTCCGTCAGGTCGTCGGCGAGTACCCGTTCCCGCAGGCCGGCAAGATCACGGTCAGCGTGGGCTTCACGGCCATCGAGGTGGGCGACACCCCCGCGGCCGCGTTCGAACGCGCCGACCGGGCGGTCTACCACGCCAAGCACAATGGCCGCGACCAGGTCAGCAACCACGCCGCGCTGATGCGCCAGGGCCTGATCGAAGACGACAAGCGCGTCAGCGACGTGGAACTGTTCTAGGCGGCCCGCTCGCGGCTCAGCAGCAGCCCGGGCTGGCCCTGGGACATCGCCTGCTCGAAGGCCAGGTAGTTCTCGACATCCCTGGCTCGATTGCCGACCTTGGCCACGACGCGCCTGACTTCGCCGGCGGGGACGCCGAAGCGCTTGGCCCAGTTGCGCAGGTCGAAATAGTCGGCCATGTCGATGCGTGGCCCCTCATCGCGCAGGTCGCTTTGATTGCTGATCATCATCTTCGACTCCCTGTCGTTCCTGTCTGGCGACAGCAATCGGGACGCCCATGCTGCCGCGCTCCGATCTGGCGCGCCGCTGCGCAGCTGCGTCAATCCCCGCATCGTGGAGCAGCAGGCGCCCGACGCGTCGATCCGGTCGAACGCGACGAACTCAGCCGGCCTCGCTGACCACCGGCGAGCCGCTGCCGCGCGATCCGAAGCGGGCGAGCGTCTTTTCCCGCGCCACGGCGTGGTCGACGATCGGTTGCGGATAGTCCTGCCCGAGGGCCACCTGGGCCGCCGCGAGCTCCACCGGCCCGGCCTTCCATGGTGCGTGGATGGCCTCGTCGGTGAGCCGGCCCAGTTCCGGCACCCAGCGCCGGATGAAGGCGCCTTGCGGGTCGAAGCGCTCGCTCTGGGTCACCGGGTTGAAGATGCGGAACCAGGGTTGGGCGTCGCAGCCGGTGGATGCTGCCCATTGCCAGCCGCCGTTGTTGGACGCCAGCTCGAAGTCGTTCAGCTGGCGCGCGAACCACGCCTCCCCGCGTCGCCACGACACGCCCAGGTGCTTGGTCAGGAAGCTGGCGGTGACCATGCGCAGCCGGTTGTGCATGTAGCCGGTGGCGCCGAGCTGGCGCATGCCGGCGTCGACCAGCGGGTAGCCGGTGCGGCCTTCGCACCAGGCCGTGAAGTGGGCATCGGCCTGCACGCCGTGCTCCCAGCGGATGTCCTCGCAGTCGGCGCGGTAGGCATGCCCGGCGACGTGCGGGTGATGGAACAGCACCTGGTGGTAGAAGTCGCGCCAGACCAGCTCGGACAGCCAGGTCTGGGCGCCGCGGCTGCCCCCTTCGATGCGCTGGCTCGCGAGCGCGACCAGCCGGCGCAGCGACAGCGTGCCGAAGCGCAGGTGGATGCCCAGGTGGCTGGGGCCGGGCCGCGCGGGGAAGTCGCGCGTGGCGCCGTAGTCGTCCATGCGGTCCAGGAATTCGTCCAGCAGTGCCTGGCCGCCGCTGGAGCCCGGGCGCAGCCCCGGGTCGTCGTGCGGGGCGGCGGGCCTGGTCTCGAAGCCGAACTCCTCGAGCTCGGGGACGGCGGCCGCGCCCTGCCAGGCGCTGGCCGGGGCAGGCGCCAGCGCCGCGCCGTCGACATCGCTGCCGCAGTCGTCCAAGAGGGCGGGCCGCGCGTGCAAGGCCTTGAGCCAGGCGTTCTTGTAAGGCGTGAAGACGCCGTAGGGCTTGCGCGCGCCGGTCAGGATCTCGTCGCGCTCGAAGATCACGTGATCCTTGAAGGTGCGCAGCGCGCGGCCCTGCGCGGCCAGGCGCTCGCGCACGCGGGCGTCCCGCGCGAGGGCGGCGGGATCGTCGTCGTGGTGGCAGCAGACGGCGTCGGCGCCGAGTTCGGCGGCCAGGCGCGGGATCTCGTCGGCGGCGCCGGCGTGGCGCACGATCAGGCGGGCGCGTCCGGCGGAAAGGGCGGCGAGCTGCCGATCCAGGTCGACCAGGCTGGCGCGGATGAAGGCGACGCGGCGATCATCGGGCGGCAGGCCGTCGAGGAGGGCCTTGTCCAGCACGAAGACGCACCAGACCTGCCGGGCTTCGCGCAACGCGTGCGCCAGGGCCGGGTGATCGGCGCTGCGCAGGTCGCGCCGGAACCAGACGAGGGCGCGACCGATGCCGTCGCGAGCAGAGATCTCCATGCGGGCGATTGTGGCCCGGGCCTGACCTAAAATCGCGCCAATGGCTTCCGAACCGATCAACCTCACCAACCAGTTCCTCATCGCCATGCCCGGCATGGTGGACGAGGCGTTCGCCGGCGCCGTCGTCTACCTGTGCGAGCACAGCGAGAAGGGCGCGCTCGGTCTGATGATCAACAAGCCGGTCGACATCCGCCTGCGCAACCTGTTCGAGAAGGTCGACCTCACCCTCAGCAGCGACGACCTGGCCGAGCAGCCCGTGTTCTATGGCGGCCCCGTGCAGACCGAGCGCGGTTTCGTGCTGCACGAGCGCATGGAAGGCTCGACGCAGTACAACTCGACGCTGTCGGTGCCGGGCGGGCTGGAGATGACCACCAGCAAGGACGTGCTCGAGGCGATGGCGGTGGGCAACGGCCCGCGCCGCGTGCTGGTCACCCTCGGCTACAGCGGATGGGCCACCGGGCAGCTGGAAGACGAGCTGGGGCGCAACGGCTGGCTCAATGTCGACGCCGCGCCCGAGATCATCTTCGACACCCCGGTCGAGCAGCGCTACGAGCGCGCGCTGGCCCTGCTGGGCATCGACCCGCGCATGCTCAGCCAGGAGGCCGGGCACGCATGAGCGGTGCGGGCACCGCCGCTGTCCGTTCGTTCCTGGCTTTCGACTACGGCACGAAGCGTGTCGGCGTCGCCACCGGCAACACGCTGATGAAGACCTCGCAGCCGCTGCGCACGCTCGCGCTGGAGGGCGATGCGCGCTTCAAGGCCATCGAGGCGCTGATCAAGGAATGGGCGCCCGATGCGCTGGTGATCGGCGTGCCCTTCCATCCGGACGGCGCGGAGCACGACAATACGCTGCGTGCTCGCAGGTTCGGCCGCCAGCTGCACGGCCGCTTCGGCCTGAAGGTGCACGAGGTCGACGAGCGCTACACCACCGTCGACGCCGAGGCCGCGGGCGCGCGCGATGCCGATTCGGCGGCGGCGGCGCTGATCCTCGAACAATTTTTCCGGGAACAAGAATGACTTTCTGCGTCAGCCTGACTGAAGCGGGGCGTGCGCCGGGCCGCCCCAAGAAGCCCCGCGCCTCCTTGGGAGGCAGCGTGCCGTACCCGGCGCGTGGAGGTTGCCGATGACCAACCTTTTGCTGGACGCGGAGCAGCTCTATGGCGAGCTTCGCTCGGGCGTCGCGCGGCTGCTGAGCCCCGACACGGTGCTCGTGGGCATCTGGTCGGGCGGCGCCTGGCTGGCGCAGCGCCTGAACGCCGACCTCAAGACGGGCCGCCCGGTCGGCACGATCTCCAGCACGCTGCATCGCGACGACTTCGGCGAGCGCGGGCTGGGCGCGGTCGAGGCCACGACCAGCCTGCCGTTCGAGATCGACGGCGCGCGCATCCTGCTGATCGACGACGTGGTGGCCAGCGGCCGCACGATCCGCGCCGTGGTCAACGAGCTGTTCGACTACGGCCGCCCGGCCTCGGTGGAGTTGGCGGTGCTGGTCGATCGCGGCGGCCGCGAGCTGCCGATCGCGCCGGCGTTCGCCGCCGCCAAGTTGACGCTGCCGGCCACGCAACGCCTGTCGCTCGCGCGCGGGACGGACGGCCGCTTCACCTTCGCCGTCAAGGAGACGACCTGATGCTCGCGCGACGAAATCCCCAGCTCAACGCCCACGGCGAACTGATCCACCTGCTGTCCATCGAGGGCCTGCCGCGTGCGATCCTGACGCAGATCCTGGACACCGCGGGCACTTTCCTGTCGGTCAACGACCGCGACGTCAAGAAGGTGCCGCTGCTGCGCGGCAAGAGCGTGTTCAACCTGTTCTTCGAGAACTCGACGCGCACGCGCACCACCTTCGAGATCGCGGCCAAGCGGCTCTCGGCCGACGTCATCAACCTGGACATCGCCAAGTCCTCGGCCTCCAAGGGCGAGAGCCTGCTCGACACCATCGCCAACCTGTCGGCCATGCACGCCGACATGTTCGTCGTGCGCCACAGCGAGTCGGGCGCGCCCTACCTGATCGCGCGCCACTGCGCCCCGCACGTGCACGTGGTCAACGCCGGCGACGGCCGCCACGCGCACCCGACGCAGGGGCTGCTGGACATGTACACGATCCGGCACTACAAGAAGTCGTTCAACGAGCTCACCGTCGCGATCGTCGGCGACATCGTGCACTCGCGCGTCGCGCGCTCGGACATCCATGCGCTGACCACGCTGGGCGTGCCCGAGATCCGCGCCGTCGGCCCCAAGACGCTGGTGCCGGGCGACCTGCGCGACATGGGCGTGCGCGTCTGCCACGACATGCGCGAAGGCGTGAAGGACGCCGACGTCATCATCATGCTGCGGCTGCAGAACGAGCGCATGAGCGGCGCGATGCTGCCCAGTGCCGGCGAGTACTTCAAGAGCTTCGGCCTGACCGAGGACCTGCTCGCGCTGGCCAGGCCGGACGCCATCGTGATGCACCCGGGTCCGATCAACCGCGGCGTGGAGATCGACTCGCGCGTGGCCGACGGCTCGCACAGCGTCATCCTGCCGCAGGTGACCTTCGGCATCGCCGTGCGCATGGCGGTGATGTCCATTCTTGCCGGGAACGACGCATGAAGATATTGATCCGCAACGGCCGCGTGGTCGACCCCGCGAGCGGCCGGGACGAGCTCGCCGACGTCGCCATCGGCGCCGGCCGCATCGTGGCCATCGGCCGCGTGCCCGCCGACTTCACGCCCGACCGCAGCATCGAGGCCGGCGGCTGCGTCGTCGCGCCGGGCCTGGTCGACCTCGCCGCACGCCTGAAGGAAGCGGGCGCCGGCGCGCTCGAGAGCGAGCTGGCGGCCGCGGCGGCCGGCGGCGTCACGAGCCTCGTGTGTCCGCCCGACATGGATCCGCCGCTGGACCAGCCGGGCCTGGTCGACATGCTCAAGTTCCGCGCGCGCAAGCTCAGCCGCTGCCGCCTGTTCCCGCTGGGCGCGCTGACGCAGGGCCTGGGCGGCGCCGAGATCACCGAGATGATGGCGCTGACCGACGCCGGCTGCGTCGGCTTCTCGCAGGCCGAGGCGCCGATGCGCGACAACCTGACGCTGCTGCGGGCGCTGCAGTACGCCAGCACGCGCGGCTACGCCGTGTGGCTGCGCCCGAAGGATCCGTCGCTGTCCGGCGGCGTCGCGGCCAGCGGCGCGGTGGCCACGCGGCTGGGGCTGTCGGGCGTGCCCGTGGCCTCCGAGACCATCGCCATCCACACCGTCGTCGAACTGGTGCGCCAGACGGGCGCGCGGGTGCACTTCTGCCGCCTTTCCAGCGCCGCCGGCGTCGACCTGGTGCGCCGCGCCAAGGCCGAGGGCCTGCCCGTCACGGCCGACGTCAGCATCAATTCGCTGCACCTGACCGACGTCGACATCGGCTACTTCAACGCCGACATGCGCCTGACCCCGCCGCTGCGCCAGGGCAAGGACCGCGACGCGCTGCGCGCCGGCCTGGCCGACGGCGCCATCGACGCGCTGGTGTCGGACCACGCGCCCGTGGGCCACGACGACAAGATGCTGCCGTTCGGCGAGGCGGTGCCCGGCGCCACCGGGCTCGAGCTGCTGCTGAGCCTGGCGCTCAAGTGGGGCGAGGAAGCCAAGCTCGGGCTCGCGCCGACGCTGGCGCGCGTCACCAGCGATCCGGTGCGGGTGCTGGGCGAGGCGCTGGGCTCGCTGGGCCAGAGCGCCGGCCGCCTGGTGGAGGGCGGCGTGGCGGACGTCTGCGTGTTCGATCCGCAGGCCGAGTGGCAGGTCACGCCGGAGGCGCTGCACAGCCGCGGCAAGCACACGCCGTTCGACGCCGCCTCCACCGGCATGCGCATGCCCGGCCGCGTGCGCCACACCCTCGTCGCGGGCACGCTGGCCTACAGCGCCGCCGCCGAGGCGAACGCGGCTTGAGAACCGTCGTCGCGGTCTGGCGCATCCTGCGCGTCATCGGCATGGTGACGCAGGGGCTGTGGCTGACGCTGCTGGTGATGCCGCGCTGCGACGCCGCTGCCTGGCACGCGGTCATGCAGCGCTGGGCGGTGCGGCTGCTGCGCTGCCTGGGCATCACCGTGCGCGTGTCGGGGCAGCCGCAAGCCGGCGCGGTGCTGATGGTGGCCAACCACGTCTCGTGGCTGGACATCCCCGCGCTGCACGCGAGCTCGCCGCGCACGCGCTTCGTGTCGAAGGCGGCGATCGCGCACTGGCCGCTGCTGGGGCGGCTGGCGCGCGCCGGCGGCACGCTGTTCATCGAGCGCGAGCGCAAGCGCGACGCGCTGCGCGTGGTGCACGAGGTGGCCGATGCCCTGAACAGGCACGACGCCGTCGCCGTGTTCCCCGAAGGCACCACGGGCACCGGCGACGCGGTGCTGCCGTTCCACGCCAACCTGCTGCAGGCCGCCATCACCACGGCCACCGCCATCCAGCCCGTCGTGCTGCGCTACAGCGAGCCGGGCCTGCCGGTGAGCCTGGCGGCGCAGTACATCGGCGACACGACGCTGGTCGAGAGCGTGATGAAGGTGTGCCGGGCGCGCGGCATCGTGGTCGACGTGCGTTTCATGGCGCCGGAGCCCGCGGCCGAACTCGACCGGCGCGTGCTGGCGGAGCGGCTGCACGAGCGCGTCGCGGCCGAGCTGCGCGCCGTGATCCAGGCGGGCTGACGACGCAGCCAT
>Ga0209759_1001212_pt1 | contig 15888 bp, 18 predicted proteins | sample AraplaCL_Col_mMS_FD_184261 | JGI IMG/M metagenome (GOLD analysis project Ga0209759, IMG submission 184261) | Arabidopsis root microbial communities from the University of North Carolina, USA - plate scrape CL_Col_mMS (SPAdes) (version 2) | ecosystem: Host-associated > Plants > Roots >...
CGACGCAGGCCTCGACCGAATGCATCGGCGCGGGCGCGACATCGAGGATCGGCGCACTCTTCTCGTACGCGGCGCGCGCCTGCTGTGGCGTCTGATGGTGATAGGACGGGCGCTTGGCGCGCTCGACCATGTCGAGTATCTGGGCGATCTTCGGATTCAGCGGCATCGGTGAGGACGGCGCGTGCGGCGCCGTGAACGGACAAGCGTTACATGATGCCACGCGCGGATCAGACGAGTTGCATGAGCTGCTTACCGAAATTGCGGCCCCTCAGGAGCCCGGGGAACGCGTCCGGCGCCCGCTCGAGTCCGTATGCGATCGTCGCGACGAGTTCGCCGAGCTCGGCCAGCGCGGGCGGCCATGCGTCGGGGTGTTCGAATTCGATGAAACTCTGCATCGTCAGCCGCGAGCGCAGGATCAGGCCCGGATTCGCGAGCGGCACGGGCGGCGTTTCGACGAGCCGGAAGTTGTCGGCGCTCGCGGCGCCTTGCGGGCGCGACACGAGCAGGATCTGGCGGTTGATCGTGTTCATGGCTCCCTCCGCGGCTTCGTTCGCGCCGTCATGCCGTCCCGTTGCGAATCCGTGCCGCAAAACAAAACGGCCCCGCCTGTGACCAGGCAGGGCCGCGCGTCCCGGCGCTTACGCGTCGCTCGGGCCGGGCTGAGCGTCCGGCGCCGTACGCGTGCGTTGCCGCTTGATGTCGCGACCCACCGCGAGCCGCCGCATATACTTGAACGTGCCGAGCGCCTTCGCGACGAAGTTGCCGTCGCTGTCGCGCACTTCACCTTCGCAGTACGCCATCGTCGTCGAACGATGCATCACGCGGCCATATGCGCGCAACTCGCCGCGCCCGGGCTGCATGAAATTCACCTTCATCTCGACCGTGACGACGCCGACGCCGTCGTCGGTCAGGCTCCGGGCGGCCATCGCGAGCGCGATGTCCGATAGCGTCATCGTCACGCCGCCGTGCGCGATGCTCCACGTGTTCATGTGCCGCTCGTCGAGCGGCAGCACGATCTCGCTCGCACCATCCTTCGCAGACACGAGCCGCACGCCGAGCAGATCGACGAACGGGCTTTCGATCGACGGACCATCCGTCGGGGATGCCGCGTCGCTCATCGTGCTGCGCTTTCGGACAGGTAGTCGACACACTGGCGCGATTCCGCCACCGCAACGACGAATTTCTTCACTTCCTGGTGGACCGGATGCACCTGGTACGCATCGAGCGCGGCCTTGTCCGTGAAATCGGACACGAGCACGACGTCCGACGTGGCTTCGAGGCCCGGCGTCGCGATGCCGACGTCGAGTTGCAGGATGCCCGGCACGAGGTCGCGGCAGCCTTCGAGCTTTTCCTTCAGCTTCAGCGCGTTCTGCGCACGCGTGCCGCCTTCCGCCGATTCTTTCAGCTTCCACATCACGATATGTCTGATCACTTCCGTTGCTCCTGTTCGTGTTGGTTCGGCGATTCGCCTATAACCCTTACCAGTTGGGCCTCCTATGCCCTTCCGCTGTTCGCTCGCGTTCGCCAGAAATCGCGCCCAGCCGAGAAAAAAGCGGGTAAGAAAGCGGGCATCACTTCAGGCTTCCATAGACGATACCCGCTATTTCACCGTGCCACTTACTGACGTCAAGATCCGACAAGCGAAGGCAGGCGACAAGCCTACCAAACTTACCGACGCCAATGGACTGCATCTGTTGGTGAAGCCGTCCGGCTCCAAGCTATGGCGTTACAAGTACAGGATTGCCGGGAAGGAAAACCTCTTCGCGATTGGCGAATATCCCACGATCAGCCTTCAAGACGCACGCACGGCGCGTGACGATGCCCGTGAACTCGTCAAGAAGGGACTGCACCCGTCACATGCGCGGCAGGAAGTGCTGTCGGCGCGTATCAACGAAGGCAAAGCAACTTTTCGCGCAGTCAGCGACGAGTGGCTGGAGAAGAAGCAGAAGACCTGGACCGAGCGGCACTTTGGCGAGATTCTGCGCATGCTCGAAGCCGATGCGTATCCATTCATCGGGAACCGCCCCATGCGCTCTATTACCGCCCATGACGTGCTTGCTTTGATGCGTCGAGTCGAAGAGCGGGGCTCCCCTTCCGTAGCGATCAATCTGCACAGCAATCGAAAACGCCCTCACATGAGTCGCGCAACGATCAACCGGGCAATCGACTACATGGTTCCGGATAACCCTGAACCGATAACTGGCCATGACTTTCGGGCAACCGCGTCGACCAACCTCCATGAAATGGGATGGAAGGACGAAGTCGTTGAAATGCAGTTGTCGCATAAGGACAAGGACAGGACTCGCTCGACGTACAACCATGCGAAGTATTTACCGGAGCGTCGGGAGATGATGCAAGCGTGGGCGAACTGGCTCGACGACGTCGAGGAAGAGGCACTCCAAGACGGAGGGTGCCGCGAGCATCCGCATCAGTGACCGATGATGCAGCAGTACCTGCGCTTTATCTGACAAGGCATAGATCAAAAAGCTACGCTACGCGTTACGCCGACTCCAGTTGCAATTCGCTGCTCGCTGCGCACTGCACGCCTCAACACCAAAAGCAGTGCCATCGACAGACTCATGCAGGGCCGGGTGTTTGCGCGCTATTACCAGCAAAACAGGACGAAGATGCGAAATCGCCTTCATGGGGATCGTCGGGGATATCTTATGAACAATAGTTATCGGGCTTCCCGTGGCTCACAGATCTGCCTGCTCGTACTCACGACCCCTGGCATTGCATTATTCTTTTTTACAGGCTTTGAAATCATAAAACGAGAAAACCTTCTCGTTGCGCTGGTATTTTTCTTGATGGCAGTTCTGCTAGCGGCATGGCTGACGTTCATGCTGACCATGCGCGTTGATCTAACTGAGCAGACTATTGTTCGGTCTTGGCTGCTTGGCTACAAGGCCGTACCGATATCACAAATTACTAGCCTCCGCTGGAGCGGAGCGCGTGGACAAACCATATTGAGTGTCACATACGGCAAACCAAGACGATCTATTTTTCTCTCTAGCTTCATCGCCCCAAGGGCAAAGTTGCTCGAAATTCAAAATGACATCCTCGCCTTGCGCGGCCTAGCTGGTGAGACGTTGTGGCCGCCAATGTCAACGGACGTCGACATCGATAAAATGTTAGAGCGAAAACGCGGATGATATTAACTCCACGAAATATGCTCGACACCATCCGATTTTTCTTCGTCGCGATTGTTTTCTTTGGTTCTTGGCTTGAGGCAATGCGGCGGCTGTCCGGTTGGAACGATCTTGAGCGGTACGAGACGAGCCGGGATACCCCGAACGAAAGGCAATTCTCCAATGGCTCCTATCGGTGGGTTTCGTGTCGAGCAAAATGGACAAGATTTACCGTGGCCGTTGAACTCTATCCTCAACACTTATGGCTACGCCGCGACCTACGCCGTCACATGAGGCTTGGCTCGGTTTTCGGGTCAGCTGCGAGTTCTCCGTCTTTGCGCGCGGCCGCGAGCACCTGCCGCCCCATCTCGATCTTTTCGGACCAACCGAGTTTGGCAATGCCGGGAAACGCCACTTCGCCGCCTTCGAGTTTTGATTGCGCCACGGGATCATCTTCGGCGACCTTCTCCGGGAAGACGGCGATAAACCACAGCTGAAAGACCTGCGCCTCCACAGGACCACCCTGTCGAAACCGCATGTAATCCTCCGCGGCCAAAAACAGGATGGCAGCAACGTTTGCCTCGCGCAGTTCGACGCAGCTATCAGGGTTCGGGTCTTGCTCGGCGTGCTTGAAGAAGTTTCGACACGGCTCGTTGACGTAATACTTCAGCGTGTGTCCGTCTAGTAGGTTTTCGCGGGCCTGCTTGGAGAAGCTTTCCACGCCCGCGCTCGTACAGAGCACGTCGATGACCTCCCATGCATTCGATGCCAACGAGTACACGGAAACAGGATCGCCGCCATCAAAGAAAAGGCGAATTGCAGTAACGAGTTGACGTCGGGCGGCATCGATCTTTGTCACGACCATGTTCGATTACTCCTGCACGTGAACTCGAGGGGCGCCGGGCTTCTCTGCCTCGAAGCGCGAGCCAGAATCGCTCTGGTGTAAACGGCTTTGCAGGCCGTCATAATTATTTTGAAATCAGCACGTTGATGTATTTGACCATCCAATTCAGCCGCCGCAAGAGCACGGACGGGTGACTTTGCCTCAGGCAAGGTTGAGTAGTCGAACCCGGCCTGCCCCTAGTTGACCCCACCACCGCCGAACGGGGAAAGATCATCCGGCTTCTCTACACGTTCCCCGACCGGATCGTCGTGGTTGATCGGATCACCGGCACTCGGAATCCTTGGTTCGACAGAGTCCAAAGCCAATTCACTACGCTGTTCGTTCCACTTGAGCTGACCACCCCGCAGACTTTCTTGAGGCATTGCCTCCAAGGCGCCCGACCGATCGCTTTTACTGGCAGTATCCGAATTCGCGGCAGTGTATTCGGGGGGATCTTCAATTGTCGCCACGCCAACAGGACGCGCCACGTCGGGGTTGCTTTCTTGCGTCTGCTGCATTACGGCGCCTGTCGAGTGCGCCGTCGATTGATACGCCGTGCCTCCGGGCACGGAGGCCATTGCGTCGGCGGGCGACGGGGGCTGCTCCGAAGTGCCTACACCAGCCCAGTTACTTGCGGCGGTCCCCTCGGCTGGCGGCTCCACGCACGCTGAAGTCGGCACTTGGATGCTTTGATGCTGCTGCATTTCCACATTCCCTGCTGAAGCTTCCGCGTTGACCTGCGTCACCGCGTCGTCCTTCGACGTATCCGAGCTATGGGTCGACATCTTGTATTCCTCGCTTCACCTAGGATTGGCACCGAGAACAATGGTAGGACAAAAAGAAGAACGCCCCCCGAGTTTCGCTCCAGTGACCTCCTGGTGAGCTGCTGCCAAAAGCAGGCATCCGTCCCGTAGTTCAGGGGATGGAATGATATGCGTGAGGCTTGTCCAGCAAGGATCCCGCCCCTTGCTGTAGCAAATCTGTAGCACGCAAAAAAGCCCGCTCGCAGCGGGCTTTCATGCTTCTGTATGTCAATTCCACGGATGGGCGCAAAACCCATTTCAGCGCGGCCGCTGCAGCAGGGAACTACCGAAAACAACAATTCACTTTCCATCGTAGCTTTCAACGGCCGGCCCAAACCGCACGTAGCCCTTATCTAACTGGCCGGGAGGGTTCGTGTAGGGTGTGTCATACGTCACGCACCACTTGGAGGGGTTTGCAGGGGATCCGATCTGCCATTCGCCGGTATCCCCGTTGTACATCCACACATAGAAGAACATATTGGGACCAAAATGGCTCGGCGGCGGACAGTAGGGGCCGATGCCGTCTAATCCATCGTCGGAAATTTCAGCTACATCATCGTCGTAGACAGCCAATAGCTTCCATACACTTCCGGTCCATCGGGCGGGCACCCAGTCATACCCCTTCCTCTGAATCCAGTAGTAGCCTAATTCGCGGTCTGCCATGATTGCCCTCGTTCAATGTTCTAAAAATTCACGAAAGGTGCGATCCACTGAGACACCGGATACGGTCTGGCCGTACCGGTGTTCCAGGACAATATAGGCGTGTTGTGGCACTCGCGAGACGTGGCACACATCAATTTGTCTGAAAATTTGGCTGGCTAGAGGGCACGCGGCCGCCCTATCTTTCAGTCCGCAAGTTACTTTGGTTGCGCGACCATCTCCTTCGCCGGATAGAGCTGCAACATTGCTCGCGCTGCCTCGACGTTCGGCGTCGTCAACCATTCCTCCCAATCGTCCGGTCGAAGGATGACGACCGACCGCTTCTCGTCATCCGGTTTATGCATCCGTGACATAACGGGATGGCCGTCCGCATTGACCGTAATCATCGTCATCACATGGCGCGGTCTACCGTCCGGGTATTTCAAGGTGCGCCAGATGCCGGCAACACACATCGTCGGGCGATCGATGACACCGATCCGCTGCCACACGCACGGGCCGAGAATCCATTTACCGGTAGCGTCCCGCCGAGCATCCGGATAGGACGGCTCGATCACGCACCGCGCCGGAATCAGGCAGCGTCCACCCGACCGCCACGTCGGTCCATATAGCGGGGACTTACCGAGGTTGAGCGAGTGCAAGAATGGTTCGACTTTGTCGACAAGAACGTCGACAACAAGGGAGACCTTGCCGGCGGCCAAGGCCAATTTCAGCGCTTGCGGCACCTGCTGAGGAACGAGAAGCAGCGTGCGACGATGCTCTAGCCCGGTTGACACAATTTGACGGGCTGCACAGCCGGTTGCGGTCGATCGCTCTGACGGAAGTGGTAAATTAATACTTCATACAAAAACCACACCTGCGAGAGAGCCTATGGCCCGAGCCATGATCTGCGTCGGCGATACGACGACGCACGGCGGGCGCGTGCTGGAGGGCACCGCGAACGCGACCATTGACGGGAAACCCATTGCCGGCGTCGGGCACAAGGTGCTTTGCCCGCAGTGCAAAGGCATCTTCCCGATCCTGCCCGCCACCGGGCGACGCTACCCGCACCAGATTGCAGGCCGGGAAACGGCCATCGAGGGCATGAAGACAGCCTGCGGCGCGACGCTGATCGCATCTCAGTCGTCGGCGACACTCGACGACGTCGGTTCAGGCGAAGCAACGACCGGCGGCACAGTGACCGCCGCCGCCGCTGCGTTGGCCCCTTCGCCGACGCTCTGCCTCGAATGTCTGAAGTCAGCCGCCGAGAATGCGGCGACGATGATCGCGCGCGGGTAAACCAATGACCGACGTCTCGATCGAAGGGTTCTTCTTCAAACGCCAACAGCAGCTGACGATGCAGGTGCATTTGTACGCCCTGGTCGACGGTCTGCTGTTCGCGGATTCGGCAGGCGGATCGCCCCCTCAGCAATCGCAAGCGGCCGTCGCCCTGTTCGACGGCACACCGGACGCATCGCTCGCTGACGCTGGACCGTGGCTGCTCGAATGGGAACGCGCATCCGGCAACGTTCGACACGCGCTTTCTGCGATGGCAGCTGAATCGACCGGTGTGTCGTGGCTCATTAGCGCCTATCCGATCGAATCGCTCGCCGACGAGCTGCGTAAACGCCTCGACGTGCGCCTGCCGGACGGACGCACGGCCCTCCTGCGGTTCTATGACGCCCGCATCATGGCCGACATGGCATCGCTGATGGAACACACACAGCGCATGCAGTTCTTCGTCCCGACATTCAACTGGCTCGTCGAAGTGAATGGAAAACTGAAAGGAGTCCATCCGCATGCTTGAACTGACAAGCGAACAGGTCGCCGGTCTCGCCGAGATCGATGCACGCGGATATGTCGAGCGCGTTCGGCAGGATCTCGTCAAAGCTGACCCGAAGCTTGCCGACGACAGCACGCTACCCACGCGCCTCTGGAATGCGTACGTCGCTGCTCGACAGCTCGGCATTCAGTCCGATGAGAATGTCGCCGCGTTTCTGCGTATCGAGGCATACGCGCCAAAGTTTTATGAGAAACCGGCGACGCGCGCGTGGCTGACTCGACCAGGACGCTCGGCCGACGAACGTTTTCACGATTACTTTCGCGTCATCAAATGGCGCATCGAACATCCGGAATACGACGGGGGATCTCGAAATGGCGGGCTTGGTAGTACCGGTAATCGAAGCAGCAGCAGTGGAACTTGGGCCGGTCTTGGCGCGCGCTGGCGTCGCCTTGTTGGGCGGGGTGGGACTGGCGGGCACGGCGAGCCTGTCTAGCGATACGCCGAAGGATGAGAGCAAAGCCAAGACTGACACCAAGGCAGTGCCTCGCACTGGCGAGAAATGCAAGAAATGCCCGCCCGAAGAATCCGGACTGCCTCAACGCAGAAACCATCATATGTCTGCGCGCGCCCGTCAGTATCAGGGTCGCATAACAGGGCGACCGTTCAGCACGGAGGAGGGATGGAGCGAAGAATGGGTATGGCTGGGAACAGACTTCGACGGTATCGTGCCCGGTGAGTGCTTGCTACAGGAAGCCAAGGCAAACTATGCACAATTCCTGAAGCGCAATGACGATGGCGAACTCAAAGAACGGAAATGGTTCGAGGGATACACAGCCTTGTTCAGCCAATTGGAAAGACAAGCAGGGAAGGTAAACTCCAACCCGCCCGCACGCTTAAGGTGGTACTTCGAAGAAGCTGAATTGCGAGAGTACATGCTTACAGCATTGATCGAGAATCAAGTAACCTCCGTCTGGCAACCGTAACCCGCGACGATCATGGACATTAGACTCAAATTCAAGGACGGCTCACTCGAACCGACAGACTTCCGGGAAGTCCTGTCGCGCATCCAGATTGTGACGGCCGAGATGGCGGCGATCGATCCGACGCTGGATCATTGGTACGCACGCGGCAAAAGCCGTGATGAGGCGCTGCTGTATCCAGCATTCGAAAACGGCGAGCCGTCGACGGCTATTCTTGCGGTCCTCACGCATAAGTTTGCGGAAGATCCGGACACGACATATGTGGCGCTTTGGGACGGAAACGAAGACGATGATCGCGGGGCTACTCTCGCCTGCCATCTCCACGCCCCGGGCCGCGTTAACACCTTTGAAGTGTCATTGTCCGACAAGTCGATGCTCGGCAATCTTGACTCAGTTTTGCGAATCGTTCGCGCTGCAGCAGTTGCGTTCAAACCCGCATACATCGCCGTCGCCCCCAGAAGCTATGCCGCCCGACAAGTATTTGACGACAAACCGGGTGTAGGCTGGATGATCTATTTGCCAACCACGATTACACAGCAGCAGGTTCCGGAAGCACGCGAGATTGTTCCAGTCCCGGAGGCCGGCAAGACCCAGACCGGTACAATCGTCGTCAGCACAACGGATGCGCCGTTCTCGATGAAGAATCCCGAACACGTCGAGACAGCAAACCGTATCGAGATCCGGCTCGTTGACCAGGATCTCCTGCCCGCATTTGCCGACCTGTGAGCACGATGCCAGCGCGATTGTCCGCGCCGGCATCCCCGATAGAACAACCCCGCAGGCTGCGCCGCGTCGTCCCAGCTATAGATGATCAGCTCGTTGCGCTCGACGCCCTTGCCGCCACCGACCGTATATTGAATCGGTACGGTCTCGATGTAGAACCCGTCAAACACCCGCCGAATGTCGGGATGATCGTTCAGGCTCACGATCGTTCGTCCCTTTAGCGATCGCAGACGCTGCGCCAGCTTCTCGTACTCGCCGAACGGGAATGCCACGCCGTACCCCTCCGTCTCGTAGTACGGAGGGTCCCAGGTAGAAGAGCATATGCGGCCGATCGTATCGATCGATACATGCAGCCCAATCCAGCCGCTCCACGAACGTGTTGCAGTTGTACAGAGTTTCCGGAATCATCGCTGCCCCTTAGATCTGGTTATCGAGCCACTTCGGTCAGCCACTGGTTCGTGACCTCGAAGCGGAAAATCGGGTTCTCGGCCGGCGGGACATCCGTAAAGCGAATGTTCCAGTAGACGTGCCGCGTGTCGCACGCACGTGGCCGATCAGCACGCTCAACGAAAGCGGTCTATTCAGCGAGTCGGATCGAATCGAATTGCCGAGCGCCAAGAAGAATGCGCGAGATCCGCTCGCCGTAATCAAGCTGGCTCAAGTAGAAGCAAATGCCTGGATTGGACCGCATCGACCCTTCTTGTCGCCGCTGAAAAAGCGAAAGCCCGGTGCAAAGCCGGGGTTACGTAAACGGGCCGATGCAATCGCTATCAGGCCGACGATGCCGCCGACGCGTTACTGCCCGCGCGGCGACGGTACAGCCTGAGTGTCGCGCACAAGCTGCAGAGCGCGGCGAAGCTCAGCCAGTAGCCTGGTGCGGCCTTGTCATGCAGGACCTGAATCAGATACGTCGATACCGCCGGCGTAAAGCCGCCGAACAGCGCCGTCGCGAGACTGAACGCCAGCGAGAAGCCCGCGACGCGCACTTCGACCGGCATCACTTCGGTGAGCGCGGCGACCATCGCGCCGTTATACATGCCGAAGAAGAACGAGAACCACAGCAGAACGATCAGCATGCGCGCGAAGCTCGGTGCATCGGCGAGCCAGGACAGCGCCGGATAAGACGTGAAGATCGCCAGCATGGAAATGGCGAGCAGCAGCGGCTTGCGGCCGATGCGGTCGGAAATCGTGCCGCCGATCGGTAGCCAGACGAAATTCGATGCAGCCACAAGCAGCGTGACCATCAGGCTGTCGCAGGTGGACAGCTTCAGCACCGACTTCCCGAAGGTCGGCGTATAGACGGTGATGAGATAGAAGGTGGTGGTGGTCATCGCCGTCAGCAGCATGCCGCCGATGACGGTGCGCCAGTTGCCGAGCAGCATCGCAAAAATCTCGCGCGCCTGCGGATGATGCCGCCGCGCTTCGAACGCTGCGGTCTCCTGCAGCGAACGGCGCAGCATGAACAGGAACGGCACGATCGCGCAGCCGATGAAAAACGGCACGCGCCAGCCCCATGCACCGATCTGCTGCGCGGACAGCCACTGGTTCAGCCCGTAACCGATGGCCGCCGCCACGACGATGGCGACCTGCTGGCTCGCCGACTGCCAACTCGTGTAAAAGCCCTTGTTATCGGGCGTCGCCATTTCCGCGAGATAGACAGACACGCCGCCCAGTTCCGCGCCCGCCGAGAAGCCCTGCAACAGACGCCCGAGCAGCACGAGCGCCGGCGCGAGCAGGCCGATCGTCGCGTACCCAGGCACGCAGGCAATCAGAATGGTGCCGCTCGCCATGATCGACAGCGTAACGATCAGCCCGGTGCGCCGTCCGACCTTGTCGATATACGCGCCGAGAAAGATCGCACCGAGCGGACGCATCAGAAAGCCCGCGCCGAACACCGCGAAGGCAAGCATCAGCGAGGCGAACTCGCTGGCGCGCACGAAAAAGATCTTCGAGATCGATGTCGCGTAGAAGCCGAACAGAAAGAAATCGAACTGTTCGATGAAATTGCCGCTGGTCACGCGCAACACGGCGGCGGCCCTCGTCATGGGCGAAACGCCGGACGTAGCGGCGATCGATTCTGTGCGGTTCATTGCGTCTCCTGCTTCTTATCTATGGTGATGGGCGCCCAAGGCGCCCTAGTGACTGCTAATCCGAACTGAGGCTCAGTGTGTTGCGTTGCCGCTTCTCTATCGACGATTTGAGCAACGCCGCCGAGCGGAAGATGCCGTGCGCGAACTTGCCGTAAGGCAGCGTGGCGAACAGCGCCATCACGATGCCGAGATGAATCGCGAGCAGCGACGGCATCGCCGAGGTCGTGCGGAGCGCGAGCAGCGCGAGACCGGATGCGCTCGTCAGAAGCAGGAGCGCGATGAAGCCGCGGTCCATCGGACGCTGACGGGCATCGCCCCGCTCCGGAACGCGTTTCAGGTTCAGCCACAGCAGTCCCGCCGCCCCCGCAATCAGTCCAATGCCGCCCGCGGTTCCCAGCAGCACCGGCACGCTCAGAAACGGATACGGCGCTTCCAGACCGAATGCATAGTGATAGAGCGTCGCAACTGCGGTTGCTGCAAAGCACAGCATGAAGCCGTAGAACGTCAGGTGATGGAAACGGCGCCGCGCCAGTGTGAAGGCATCGCTCTCTTCGTTGCAGCCGTCGCCGTGGCCGCCGTCCAGGTACTTGAGCGTCAGCGCGTTCTTGGCCGCTTCCGCGACAGCTGGCGCGCTCGCCGTTCCTGCCGACACGTCGCGCCAGAAGCGCGTGACGCCCACGCCGAGCGCGAGAATGGCGAACAGGAAAACAATGCCAAACATCGCCGCGAGAAGGTTGTGCGGGAAGATCGCGTAGAAGTTCGCTGGCGCGACATCGCCCGACAAGCCGCCGTGTAATGCCATACCGAGCAGCAGAAACAGCGCGAGTCCGGCCGCCAGTGCAACCGACAAAGTCAGGCCGTTGCGTTTGTACAGCGCGCCGAACGACGCGGGAAACGCGTATTCGGTGTAGGTTTCGAGCCGGACTTCGGCCATCGCTTTCGGCACGTTCACGCCGAATTCGTGCGGCGGCGCGTATTGGCACGCGTGATAGCACGCGCCGCAGTTGTGGCAGAGATTCGCCAGATAGTTGACGTCCGACTTGCCGAATTCCAGGCGGCGCGTCATGGCCGGGAACACGGCGCAGAAGCCTTCGCAGTAGCGGCAGGCGTTGCAGATCTGCATCTGCCGTGCCACTTCGGTTTCGCCGGCGCTCATCGGCACGATTGGGATCACGCGCGCCGTGCTGCCGTGCGAAGTTTTTTTCGTATCGACCGATAACGCCGTGCGCATGCGTTCGGGCGCGAGCGGGTCAGACTGCTGCACTGGTTGCCTCCGTCGTTTTGAGTGCGGCGCGCGCGGCCTGCGTCCCGGCGATGCGCCCGAAGGCCGTGCCGATCGACATGCCGACGCCCGCTGTATAGCCCTTACCGAGCACGTTGCCGGCCATCATTTCGCCGGCCACGAACAGGTTCTCACTGGCTTTGCCGCCGAAGTGAACCTGCGCGCGGTCATTGGTCTTTAGTCCGAGATACGTGAACGTGATGCCTGGCCGCAACGCATACCCGTAAAACGGCGGCGTCTCGATGCGGCGCGCCCAGTGCGTCTTGGGCGGCGCGAGACCTTCGGTGTGGCAGTCGTCAAGCGCGGTGTGGTCGAAGGTGCCGTCGCGGCATGAGTCGTTATAGCGCGTGAGCGTTTCCATGAAGCGCGCTTCCGGCAGCCCGAGCTTGCGCGCGAGTTCCGGCAGCGTATCGGCCTTTTCGCCCGGAAACACCGGCGGCATGAAGCGGCCGATTGCTTTCGAGTCGATGATCGAATAGCCGATCTGCCCCGGTTGATGCGCAACGAGCCGTCCCCAGATTGCATAGCGCTTCGGCCAGAAATCCTCGCCTTCGTCGTAAAAGCGCTCGGCGTCACGATTCACCACGACGCCCAGCGACACGCAGTCGATGCGCGTACAGATGCCGCCGTCATACAGCGGCGCGCGTGCATCGATGGCGACGCAGTGTGACTGCGACGGGTCGCCGATCATGTCCGCACCGGCGTCGGTCATATGCTTGATGAGCACGCCCTTGTTGAAGCGCGTGCCGCGAATCAGGAAGTTGTCGGCGGGCCATTCGCCGCGCTCGTTTTGCCCCCACGCTTCGCGCAGCCATTCGCGATTTGATTCAAAGCCGCCTGCCGCCAGTACGCAGGCGCGCGCCTCGAAGCGCTGGCTGCCGCTGCGCGCCGCGATGAAGAGGCTGCCGTCAAGTTCAAGCGAATCGACGGGTGTTTCATAGCGGATATCGACGCCGAGCGCTTCGGCGCTGCGGTAATACGCGTTGACGAGCGCCTTGCCGCCACCCATGAAGAACGCGTTGGTGCGTGCCACGTGCAGCGCGCCCGACAGCGGCGGCTGGAAGCGTACGCCGTGCTTCTGCATCCACGGCCGACACGACGACGACGCGCGGATCGTCAGCCGCGCGAGATGCTCATTCGTGATGCCGCCGGTGACTTTCAACAGGTCCTGCCAAAATTCCTCTTCCGGATAGGCATCGACGAGAACGTCCTGCGGCGCATCGTGCATGCAGCGCAGATTGCGCGTGTGTTGCGAGTTGCCGCCGCGCCATTCGCGCGGCGCGGATTCGAGAAGCAGGACCGAGGCGCCCGCTTCGCGCGCCATCAATGCGGCGCACAGCGCGGCATTGCCTCCTCCGATTACGAGCACATCGACCATCAGACTTGTCTCCTTTTGGACAAATCGTAAAGGTCTCGTGCCCGCGTCGCTACCAGCCAGCCGTCAAGGGGTCTTCACTTTTTGTGAAGGCCGAGGCTCCCGCAGCCGCGCACCGGGCCAGCGCCCCTCCTGTACCAGTTGACGGGCGACATCGGCGAGCACCACGCGCGCAGCGAGACCGGCGGGAGACAGTTCGTCGTCGGAGATGCTGGCGAGCATGTTGGGCCGTGTGGCGTATTTATCCGCGACGGGCACGCTCGTCAGTATCACGTTCTCGGGCCTTGCGAGCGCCGCGCCAGGCTGTATGGTCGCGCCGATGCCGGTGCGGACGAAGTCCATCAGGAGTGCAAGGCCGTCGACTTCGGCGACGATGTTCGGCTCGTATTCGGCGCGCCTGAATGCTGATAACAGCAGCGAACGCAGCCCATGCGTGCCGCTGGGAAGAACGAGCGGAAGCCTGCCGAGATTTTTCAGCCGGACGGATGCGCTCGTCGGCATGCCATCGAGATCGCCCGCGCCGATCAGGAACAGCCGCTCGTCCAGCAGCGGCAGCACGCTCCAGCGTTGCGCGGACTCCTCGCGGAACAGCACGGCGAGATCGATCTGACGCGCGCTCAGCATGGATGCAAGATAGCCGGAGAGACTTTCGACCATGTGCAGCCGCACATCGGGATAGCGCGAGCGCATGGCCTGCATGAATGCGACGCCTAGCACGCTCGCCGTGCTCGGCGCCATGCCGACGCTGACATGGCCCGACAGACGGGCTGAGCGTGCAGCGAGCGCTGCATCGTCGATATGACGCAGCGCGAGTTGCGCCTGACGCCAGAACGCCAAACCTGCGTCGGTTGGAACGACGCCGCCCGAGGTGCGTTGCAGCAGACGCGTGGACAGTTCACCTTCGAGACGGCTGATCTGCTGACTCAATGCCGAGGTCACCACGCCGAGTTCCAGCGCTGCCTTGCCCATGCTTCCGTGTTCCACGGCGCTGAGAAAATAGCGTAGTTGTCTGAGTTCCATTCCGCGATCGGTCAGGAGGAGTAAGCGGGTATTTTGACAGAACGTCTGTCGGACCATTCTCGGCATAGGCGCCGCAACGCGTCCCCTATAACGTCTGCGACCGGTGTGAAAACGGACTCTCCGCTGCTGCGAGATGATTTGTCGGCTCGGAAAGCTTATGCGCGAGTTACGCCTTGGCTGCGCAATGGATGCCACGGTCGCCCGCGTAGTCCGCGTCGTGTATGGCCTCATTCAGGTAGATGGCCCTCGGGATCTGATTCTTGAACACATCACACGTGCCGGTGTCATGTGGACCATGACCCACCGCAACATGGCCCCGCTACTCGCTCGCGTAAAGGCTCGCGCCCTCATCCTGGTGCCCGCAGATGGAAAACAAACCGGCACGATCGTCGTCAGCGTTACGGACGCACCGTTCTCTGTCGATAATCGCGAGCACGTCGAAGCAGCAAACAGGATCGAGATCCGCCTCGTCGATCAAGACCTGCTGCCGCAATACGCGGATATCTGACAAAACTGGCGCGGTCGACCGCGCCAGCGACAACCGCTAGAACAGCCCAACTGACTGAGCAGCGTCGGGAACGCATATTGCTCAGCCGCTCCCGATCGCTCAATTCCAATCCGGCATCAATCACCGGATCGCCGGATTCCAGCGCCATTGCCAACCATTTGATCGATAGTTATCAGGATTATTCATTCATATTTTCATAACCGCACTTTTTACTGATTCACCGAGTAACAATTACGATTTAACCGGCAATTAAATATCCGAAAAACCACCAAACTTCATTGACTTTGACTTTCGTCGAATTTTAGAATCCCATACAACATCTTTCGTCTGATTTTTTCAGTACCGCACGAACGTTGCCCTTCGCCTGCGCGAAGGCGTGCTCCAGTGACTACACCCGCATCAGAACGGGCGGCGCGTCCTTTTGCCTTCACTTTTCGGCATTGATCGTTCATTCGATTAAAGCCGTTCAATTCGACCCCCGAGCATCACACCACGATTAATCCCGGGCATTTTCAGAATACCCGAGACGCAGCACAAAGCGGATCAAGCCGCCCGCTCATTCAAGTATTCCGATAAAAATCACATGTATCAGGAGGGTCGTCATGAACATGCACCGCTTCACGAAATCGCTGTGTCTCGGATTCGTCTGCGCCGGCCTGCTCGCAGCCTGCAACGAC
>Ga0209759_1001214_pt1 | contig 15844 bp, 14 predicted proteins | sample AraplaCL_Col_mMS_FD_184261 | JGI IMG/M metagenome (GOLD analysis project Ga0209759, IMG submission 184261) | Arabidopsis root microbial communities from the University of North Carolina, USA - plate scrape CL_Col_mMS (SPAdes) (version 2) | ecosystem: Host-associated > Plants > Roots >...
CAGTTCTTCCTGGATCGCAACGTAGGTAAGCAGCGAATAGCCGACGCCCGCGCGCACGAGCTGCTTGGTCAGCGCCACGCTGTCTATTTCGAACGCGACGCGCAGCCGCACGCCGTGCTGAACGGCGGCCTGGTCGATCAGTCGGCGATTGCTGTGCGGCAGGCCGGGCAGGATCAGCGGCATGCTCGCGAGATCGCGAATGCTCAGCGCCTTTCGCGCGGGTGCCGCGTCCGGCGGCGCGACGACGATCAACGGTTCGCTGAAAAGGGGAACGACGTCGAACGCATCGAGGGGCGGCTGGTTGTAGACGACGGCGAGATCGACGCGCCGATCGAGCACCCATTCCTGAAGCGAATTGCTGAGCCCCTCGCGAACGTGCAGCGACACGCCGGGCCAGCGTGCATGAAAGTCGCGCACGAGATCGGTGCCGATCAGCCGGCCGATCGTCGGCGGCAGGCCGACCGCGAGATAGCCGCGTTCGGTGTCGGCGCTGGCACGCACCTGATCGGCCGTTTCGCTGACCATTCGTGTGATCATCTCCGCATGCTCGAGGAGCCGCGAACCCGCGGCCGTCAAGCGAACGCCGCGTCCGTAGCGGGTGAACAGCGCAACGCCGATTTCTTCCTCGAGCTTCGCGATCTGGCGGCTCAACGCGGGTTGCGCGATATACAGCTCCGCCGCCGCGCGGCTGAAGCTGCCGGCGCGTGCGACGTGAATGAAACTGCGCAGTTCTCGAATGTCCATTTCGGTTTTGAGCTATGCCGGCGTGGCATAGAAATACATGTTCATAAGGTCTTTGTCAAAGAAGACGCCAGATTCTATGCTGCGGTTAGATAGCAATTCAACCCAATAACGATTCCGGAGACGCCATGCATCCTCTTCCTCCCGCCCATCCCGTTCCTCATTCGCGGTCGCGTCGCAGCGGGCCGCCGCATCGTCGCTGAGCGTTTCGTCGTTCGATCGAAGCGCCATCCGAACCGAAATATGAAGGAATACTGATGAAGAGCCTGAAAAAACTGCACGTCCAGGTGCTGATCGGCCTGGCCTGCGCGATCGTGCTGGGCCTGCTCGCGCCGAAGACCGCGATCGCGATGAAACCGTTCGGACAAGGGTTCATCGCGCTCCTGAAGATGATGCTGGCGCCCATCATTTTCTGCACGCTCGTCCAGGGCATGGCGCACGTCAAGGATCTCAGGATGCTGGGCCGGATGGGCGTGAAATCGCTCGTCTACTTCGAGGTGGTCAGCACGATCGCGATGGTGCTGGGCTTCGCGATGGTCAACCTGTTTCCGCCGGGCACGGGCCTGCACGCCGCCAACATCGCAGAGAGTGCCGAAGCGCTGAAGACGACGTCGAATGCCGGCGAGATCTCCGCGGTTGCGTATCTGCTCAGCCTCATTCCGCATACGCTCGTCGATGCGTTCGCGAAAGGCGACATCGTGCAGGTCCTGATCATCTCGATCCTGGCCGGGCTCGCGCTGAACGTATCGGTCGGCGCCGATTCGGTGGTGCTGCGCGGCATCGACGAAGCGCAGAAGGTGCTGTTCCGGATGCTCGCGTTCATCATGCGCCTCGCGCCGCTCGGCGCGTTCGGCGCGATGGCGGCCGCCGTTGGCAGCTATGGCGGCGTGACGCTGCTGTACCTGTTCAAGGTCATCGTTCTGTACTACGCGACCTCCACGATCTTCGTGTTCGGCGTGCTCGGCGCGATCAGCTGGTCGATCGGCCTGCCGTTCGCCGCGATCATGCGCCTGATTCGCGACGAGCTTCTGCTGACGCTCGGTACCGCGTCCAGCGAAGTGGTGTTTCCGCGCCTCGTCGAGAAGATGAAGCGCGCCGGCTGCGACGAAGTTGTGGTCGGGTTCGTGCTGCCGGCCGGCTACAGCTTCAATCTGGACGGCACCGCCATCTACATGGCGATCGCGATCGGCTTCATCGCCCAGGCGACCGACACGCCGTTCTCGCTCTGGCAGCAGCTTGGCCTGCTCGCGATCCTGAGCCTGACGTCCAAGGGCGGCACGACCGTCGCCGGCGGCGCGTTCGTCAAGCTGGCGGCCACGCTGCAGTCGGTGCGTTCGTTGCCGCTCGCCGGGCTCGGCCTGCTGTTCGGCATCGACCGGATCATGGCGACCGCGACCGCACTCGTGAACGTGGTCGGCAACACGATGGCGGTGTTCGCGATTGCCCGTTGGGAAGGGCTGTTCGATTCCGCCGCGTTCAACCGCGAAACCGGCCGTACGGCGCGACGCTCGATGCTGCGCGCGCGCGTCGTGCCTGCCGATGCACGAGCCGAACGGTCCGGCGCGCCCGCCGAAGCCAACTGAATTCTGTCGAGGTGATTTCATTCATGGAACGTATTGCCACGCTCGCCCCCGAGCACATGTCCGACGCGCAGCGCCAGGTGTACGACGCGATCGCCAGCGGGCCCCGCAAAGGTGTGCGCGGTCCGCTGGCCGTCTGGCTGCATCGCCCGAAGCTTGCAGGCTGCGCGCAGGCGCTCGGCCAGTACTGTCGCTATGACAGCAGCGTGCCGCCCCGGCTCTCCGAGCTGGTCATCCTGTCGATGGGGCGCCATTGGCTCGCCGAGTACGAATGGGCTGCGCACAAGCCGTTCGCGCTCGAGGCAGGCCTGACGATCGACGTGATCGACGCGATCCGCGACGGCGTCGAACCGCCGTTTGTCCGGCACGACGAGAAGCTCGTCCACGCCTTCGTCACGCAATTGCACGAACGCCACGAGATCGACGATGCGTTGTATGCGGCGCTCGTCGACACGCTCGGCGAAGGCGCGGTCGTCGATCTCGTCGGCATCGCCGGCTACTACACGTTGATCTCGATGACGATCAAGGTCTTCAACGTGCCGCCGCCAGCCGGCGTCGCCCCCGAACTCCCTGCAACACACGGTTGAACACACCCATCATGAACGACACATCCATCAACGAGGCAGGCACCGGCCGCCTGCAAGGCAAGGTAGCGATCGTCACCGGCGCGGGCTGCGTCGGTCCCGGCTGGGGCAACGGCCGCGCCGTGGCCGCGCTGTTTGCCGCCGCGGGCGCGAAGATTTTCGCGGTCGACATCAACATGGACGCGATGGCCGAAACGGTCCGCCGCGTCGCCGAGCTCGGCGGGGAGATTACCGCGCACACGTGCGACGTCACGAACAGCGCCGCCGTCGCGGCCATGGTCGACGCGTGCCGCGAAACCTACGGGCGCGTGGACATTCTCGTGAACAACGTCGGCGGCTCGGCCGCGGGCGGCCCGGTCGCGTTGTCCGAGGAAGCGTGGGACAAGCAGGTCGCGTTCAATCTGAAGAGCGTCTACCTGACCTGCAAGCACGTGCTGCCGGTCATGGAGCAACAGGGCGCCGGCGCGATCGTCAACACGGCGTCGACCTCGGGCATCCGCTGGACCGGCTCCGCGCAGGTTGCCTACGCCGCCTGCAAGGCCGGCGTGATCCAGCTGTCGAAGGTGGTGGCCGTCGAATACGCGAAGAAGGGCATTCGCGTCAACACGGTCGTGCCCGGCCAACTGCATACGCCGATGGTCGAGGCGCGTCTCGCCGGTCAACGCTCCGGCGGCGATGTCGACAAGCTGCTCGAAAGCCGGCTCGCGCGCATTCCGCTCGGCTTCATGGGCGACGGTCGCGACACGGCGAACGCCGCGCTGTTCCTGGCCTCCGACGAAGCCCGCTTCATCACCGGGACGGAGATCGTCGTGGACGGCGGCATGACCGCACGGTGCGACTGATGGTGCACGCTCGGCAGGATGGCCCGGTCGCGCCTGTGTGGGATTGCCACACGCACATCTACGGGCCGTGGGAACGGTTTCCGGTGCCGGCCGACGCCGCATACGTGCCCGAGGCGGCGCCGATGTCGCGCTTGCTCGCGCTGCACGAACGGCTCGGCGTCACGCATGGCGTGATCGTCCAGGCCGCGTGCTATCGGCACGATCACGCCGCATTGCTTGCCGCGATCGCCGCGACCGGCGGCGCCTATCGCGGCGTCGCGCTCGTCGACGACACGATGGACGACGGCACGTTGCGCGAGCTTCACGAAGGCGGCGTGCGCGGCATCCGGTTCAACTTCATGGGGCACCTGCCCGGCGAGCGTGACACGGACAAGCTGCTGCGCACCGCGGAGCGCGTTGCAGCGCTCGGCTGGCACGTGCTTCTGCACGGCCGGCTCGCCGAACTGCTGCCCGTGCTCGACACGTGGGCCGGGGTCGACATTCCGATGGTGATCGACCACATGGCGCGCCCGTCGTTGCAAGCGCCGTGGACCGACGACGAACGCGGCGCATTGATCGCGCATCTCGGCAATCCGTATCGCTGGGTCAAGCTGTCCGGCGTTGATCGATTCGCGGGCGGCAACGCGCATGCGTGGCCGGATGCACGGCCGCTTGCGCGCCGGCTGCTCGATGCCGCGCCCGACCGGTCGATCTGGGGATCGGACTGGCCGCATCCGAACATCGAAGGCTCGGCCCCGGACGACACCGCACTGCTCGCGTTCGTTCGCGCCTTGTGCGGCGACGCCGCGCTTGCGGATGCCGTGCTGGCCGGCAATCCGCGGCGGCTCTACGGCTGAGCCGAAGCAGTCCGCGAATCGCCGCTCGGCGGAAAAACAGAAAACACGTTCGACTCGCAGTGAACCCTGAGGAGGAGACATGAAGGAAAAATCGAACTGGCGCGCCTGGGCGGCCGCCACGGCGTGCATGACGTTCGGCGCGACATCGCCAGCCGCGCATGCGGAGAACATTCACGTATTGGCGACCGGCGCGCTGCATGGTGCGTTCGAACACCTGGTACCCATGTTCGAGCGTTCGTCGGGGCATCGTCTCGACATTGGATGGGGGCCATCGTATGGCACCTCGAGCGAAGCATTGCCGATGCGCCTGCGCAACGGCGAGAAGGTCGACATCTGCTTCATGATCAAGCCGGCGCTTCAGCAGGAAGTCGACGCCGGTCGATTCGACCCGGCCACGCTGTCGGACATCGCCGCGAGCGGAATCGGCGTCGCGGTGCGCAAGGGTATCGCCGTGCCCGACGTCAGTACGGACGACGCGCTGCGTCGCACGTTGCTCTCGGCCAAATCGGTTGCTTTCTCCGAAGGGGCGAGCGGCACCTACATCGTCGGCACGCTGTTCAAGCGGCTCGGCATCGCCGAGCAGATGAAATCGAAGAGCGTGCTGATTCGCGGCAAGGAACTGGTCGGCACCGCACTCGCGCGCGGCGACGCCGAGCTGGGGCTGCAGCAGATCAGCGAACTGAAGGTGACGCCGGGCATCGACTTCGCGGGGGCGCTGCCTGCCGACGTGCAGAAGACCAGCGTGATCTCGTCGGCGATCGCCGTGAACGCGCAGGCCGCCGACGCATCGCGCGCGTTCGCGGCGTTCCTGAAGACGGCACCCGCCCGGGCCGTTCTGCAAGAAACCGGCCTCGATCCGCTTTGACGCGACGGTTCGTATCGATTCACGAGGAGACAATGAAAGCAAACCAGATACTGACGCGGCTCGCGCTCGCCGCCGCACTGGCGACGTCGGTTGCCGCCTGCACCACGCCCAGCGCCGACGCGAACGCGGTTCAACGCACGCTCGTGTCGAAGGGCGACGTCCGGATCGAAACGCTCGCGCAAGGGCATGGCCCGGTGGTCGTGATCCTGCCGTCGCTCGCGCGCGGCGCGGAAGATTACGACGAGGTCGCGCGCATGCTCGCGCACGACGGATTCCGCGTATTGCGTCCTCAACCGCGAGGTATCGGCCGCAGCACGGGGCCGATGCGCGACCTCGACTTGCATGCATTCGCATCCGACGTCGCGCTCGTGCTCGATCACGAGCACACCGGGCCAGTCGTCGTCGTCGGGCATGCGTGGGGCAGCCAGCCCGCGCGCATGCTCGCGGTCGACCGCCCCGACCTCGTGCGCGGGCTCGTGATGGCCGCGGCCTCCGCGGGCAAGTTGCCGCCGGGATCGACAGAGAAGCCCTATGGACGCCTGCGCGAAGCGATCGACGGCGCCGGCGATCCCCGGGTGCCGGAACCGCAGCGGCTGACCTACCTGCGGCAGGCATTCTTCGCACCGGGACACGATCCGAGTGCGTGGCTGACCGGCTGGTATCCCGCGGTACACGCGGCACAGGCCCATGCACGCAACGTCACCCCGATCGATGCGTATTTCGGCGGCGGAACGGTGCCGATGCTCGATCTGCAGGCACAGTACGACGCCGTCGTCGTGCCTAACGTGTTCAAGCCGTGGCTGGGTGAGCGCGTGACCGTGCAGGTCGTCGCGGACGCCGGGCACGCGATGGCGCCCGAGCAGCCGCGCGCGATGAGCGATGCGATCGCGGGCTTTGCGCGCAAGGTCTACGGCACGCGCTGAGCTGTATTCGCACGGACAGCAAGGGGCGAATGCGTTCGTCAATCAACGAGGAGATTCAAATCATGAAGGTATCGAAGCGCGGCATCGTCGCCGCATGCGTGTTGTGGTGGGCGGCGTCCGCCTTTGCATCGTCCGGCGTGGCTGCCGTCGATCGGGAGATCGTCCGGCATGGCGACGTGCAGATCGAGGTGATGCGGCAGGGGCAAGGCCCGCTGATCGTGATCCTGCCGTCGCTCGGGCGCTCGGGTCGGGATTACGACGTGGTTGCCGCGCGGCTCGTGGCGGACGGCTTTCGCGTGCTGCGTCCGGAGCCGCGCGGCATCGGACAGAGCAAGGGGCCGATGGAAAACCTGTCGGTTCATGATTTCGCGGCGGACGTAGCGACCGTGATCGAGAACGAGCATCGCGGGCCGGCGATCGTCGTCGGCCATGCATGGGGGAACTTCCCGGCGCGCATGCTGGCCGTCGATCGGCCCGATCTCGTTCGCGGGGTCGTGCTCGCGGCCGCGTCCGCGGGCAAGGTGCCGCCCGGTTCGACGGAAAAGCCGATCAGCGCGGAGATTCGGCAGGCGATCGACGGCGCCGGGGACCTTTCGCTGCCGGAAGCCAAGCGGATCGAATACCTGAAGAAGGCATTCTTCGCACCAGGCAACGATCCGCGGGTCTGGCTCGACGGCTGGCATGTCGCCACGCACGACGCCGAATCGCATGCGCGCGAGACGACGCCGGTCGATGCGTATTTCGCGGCCGGCACCGCGCCGATTCTCGACCTGCAGGCCGAGCACGACGCCGTTGCGCCGCGCCGGTTCTCCAACGTGTTGAAGTCGATGCTCGGCGATCGCGTGACGATCGTGAGGATTCCGGATGCCGGCCACGCGCTTGCACCCGAACAGCCGGCCGCAATGGCTGACGCCATCGCAGCCTTTGCGCGGAAGATCAACGCCGCGCAGTGATGATCATGCATGGCGGCTCCATCGGGCCGCCGTGCATGATCGAGGGGAGTGCGCCGTGCTCCCCCGCAAGCTTTCCACCTGACGTATGCGGACCTGTCCGTATGCGCATCCCGATACGACTTCGCGTGTCATGTCACGCTGTCCACCCTCCTCAATTTGGATTGTTTGCCGCGACAGGGGCGAGAAAATTGGTGCGTCGTGTCGTCACGTTGCGCGATGCCGGACCTTGGGCGGAACTGCGGAGAACAGTCAGGTATCCATATCGAATGTCGTGTGTCGCCATTGATCTCATGTGTCGAACGCGCAAGCGACTGCGATGTGCGAATGACGCCGATTAATTTACGCAACTACATAATAATCAACACCCTTGTTTCAAGGAATGAAACTGCGCCATTGAGAGAAATAAGGGATCGTTTATCGTTCTGACTCGAACTGCGGTAGTCAGCAAATACAGTTCGAGTTCGACGTGAGTATCGTCCGCAGACTATAGATATGCTGCGCGCCGGCATCTCGGTGGATTGCGGTGCGGAGCGCACGTTCCGGAAACCGATGTCGCACCATGAACGTGCACGCGGTCGGCGAGCAGGGGCGAGCGACGTTTCGGCGGAGTTCGATGCCTGCGCCGGCAACTGCGCGACACCGGCCTGATCGCATGGTGATCGGATTCGATGGGGCGCAGATGGCATGTCCCTTGCGCTCGCAGATGCAGTGACATGGCCGATCAGGATCGGCGCACGGACCTCAAAGGTCTGCTGGCGACATCAGATCAATAAGTACAACGATACGAATTTCTGGGGATGGTCGATGAGAAGTCGAAGGATCGAGTTAATCGGAATGCTGATGATTTCAGGAGCTGCCGCCGCACAATCCAGTGCGACACTCTTCGGCGTAGCAGACGCGTCGGTCAGGCGCATTGGCAACGGGGCGGATGCCGCCTATTCGATCGGAAGCGGGGGGCTTGCCGCGAGCCGGCTCGGCTTTCGGGCGGACGAGGATATCGGAGGAGGAACGAAGGTGCGCGCCTGGCTGGAGGGCACGGTGAACTTCAATGACGGCACGGGCAATCCGTCCCGCTACTGGAACCGGCGTTCGACGTTGAGCGTGATCGACCGCTACGGCGAACTGCGTATGGGCCACGATCTGACGCCGAGCTATACGTCGTTTGGGGAGTTCGACACGTTTGGCGTCAGCGGTCTGGCCGACCAGGGGAAATTCTATTCGACGGCGTTCGGCAGTGGCATCGAGGCGACCGGGCTTTGGGCTCGTGCCGACAACATGATCGCGTATTACACGCCGCCCCGTCTCGGCGGATTTTACGCGCAGGCTGCCTATGCGCTGGGTGGAGGCGAGCGGGCGAAGCGGTATGCGGGCGGCCGCGTCGGCTATGCGAACGACACCGTCAACGTCACGGCGGCATTCGGCGTATTCGACGGTCTGCAGGGGCCGCTCAAGCGCATCGGCTTTGCGGTCAGCTATGACCTCAAGTACCTGACATTACTGGGGTCGGCGGTGCGCAACCAATATCTGGAAGCGTCCCGGCTGATAGCGCAAGCCGGGGTGATCGTACCCGTCAATCCGTTTCTTTCCTTTCGCGCCAACTTCACGCGTGTGAGTGAATCCGGTGCATTGGGCAAGACCTCGATCGATGCAAATCACGCCACCCAGGTCGCTGTGGGCTACACGTACGCGCTTTCCAAGAGGACGAGCACGTATGGAACGGTCGTGCGACTGAGCAACAAGGGCGGCGATGCATTCGGCTTCGGCACGCAGCCGGTCGGGCGCCTGCTCGTCGGTGCGGAGCTCGGCGTCAGCCATCGCTTCTGAAGTTCGGCGATCGATTGTCAAGGCGGCGCATATCGTGCCGGAGCGACTGGCAGGTTGCAGTCCACTTCGGCGAATTTCTCCTTCAGTACCTTTCGGAAAAGGATGAAATCCAGGTGATTCGATCAAGATCCATCTCTGGTGTAGTCGGCGTACTGTTGCTCTCCATTCTGGCAGTGTCCGGATGCGGAACCTCGCACCCGGAATCCTCGAAGCAGGTCAAACTCGCCGGCGGTGCAATTCCGCTGATCCACGCCGACGGATTGCTGTTCCGCGATCTGGACCGCAGCGGCGTGCTGGAGCCGTACAAGGATTGGCGCCGGCCCGCGGCGGTGCGGGCTGCCGATCTCGTTTCAAGAATGACGCTCGAGGAAAAGGCCGGCGCGATGATGCACGCGAATCCACCGGCAAAAGAGGCGGCGGGCGTGCCGGGAGCCGGCTCGGTATGGGACATGGCTGCCGTCGGCCGCCTCGTGCTCGACCGGCACGTGACATTCTTTCTGAACCGGCTCAAAGCCGACCCGGCGAGCCTGGCGAATCAGCAAAACGCGCTGCAGGCGATTGCAGAGCAGGGGCGCCTCGGGATTCCCGTCACGATCAGCAGCGATCCGCGCAGCCAGTTCTCGTATGCACAGGGTGTAAGCGTCGACGCCGGCGCCTTCACGAAATGGCCGGATCCCGTTGGCATGGCGGCGACGGGCGATCCGGAACTGGTCCGTCGGTTCGCCGACAGCGTGCGCCGGGAATACCTGGCAGTCGGCATCCGGATGGCGTTGTCGCCGCAAGCCGATCTGGCCGTCAATCCGCGCTGGCATCGCAGCAGCGGAACATTCGGCAGCGATCCGGCGGCGTCCGCTCGATTCGTTCGAGCCTATGTCGCCGGCATGCAGGACGGCGAATCCGGGATTCACCGGAGCAGCGTCGTGTCGGTCATCAAGCACTGGGTCGGCTATGGCGCGACGATGAACGACGGGGCGGACGCACATAACTACTACGGACGCCTGCTCGATATCGACGGGGCGAACGTCGAGCGGCACATTATGCCGTTTACCGGCGCATTCACCGCGCGGGTCGGTGCGGTGATGCCGTCGTACGGCATGCCTGCGGCGCCATTTCGCGTGCGCGGCAGCGCCGAACCGGTCGAACCGGTTGGCATGGGATTCAACCGAGCCATGCTGACCGATGTATTGCGTGGCCGCATGGGGTTCGACGGCGTCGTACTGTCCGACTGGCAGATCACTGACGACTGCACGCGGGTATGCCGGAGCGGCGCGAATCCCGGCGAGAAGCCACAGTTCTCCGACATCGCGATGCCGTGGGGTGTCGAAGCACTCGACAAGGCCTGGCGCTACCTGAAGGCGATCGACGCAGGGGTCGACCAGTTCGGCGGCACGAGCGACCCGGAGATCGTCGTAGGTCTCGTCAGGAGCGGAAGACTCGACGTGTCGCGGGTCGATGCAGCGGTGCGGCGAATCATGACGCAGAAGTTCGAGCAGGGGCTCTTCGAGGATCCGTACGTCGATGCCGGCCGTGCCTCGTCGATCGTGGGAAATGCCGAATTCAGGCGGATCGCACTCGATGCGCAGCATCGCTCGCAGGTACTGCTGAAGAACGGCCGACATCTGCTGCCGGTGAGCCGGAGGATGACGAAGGTATTCGTGTACGGATTCGACGCGGAGGCAATGCGACGGCGCGGGTTCACGGTCGTGCAGCGTCCCGAGGAAGCGGATTTTGCCGTCGTCGGTATGGCGACGCCATTCGAGATGCTGCATCCGAACTTTTTCTTCGGTGCACGGTACCGCGAAGGCAGCACGCGTTTCAGGGCGGACGATCCGGCGTTCGCCATGCTTGAGAAAACTGCCGCCGTCGTGCCGACCATCGCGTCGATATACATGGAGCGCCCGATCGACCTGTCCGGTATCGCGAACCGCGCGACAGCGATCGTCGCCAATTTCGGTGCGGCGCCCGACGCGATCGTCGATGTCCTGACCGGCGAGTCCGGTCCTGTCGCTCGCCTGCCGTACGACCTGGTATGGACCGATCGCCTTCACGAGCAAACGAACGAGCCGGTGTCGTATCGAATGGGTGAAGGTCTTAAGTACTAACCAATTTTGTATTGTTAGCGAGGAACGTATCGATGATATTCAGACATCTCAGAAGATGCCGGACGCTGGCCTGCCTGGCGACTGCCGTGGCGATCACGTCCGCCGCAGGCGGTATGGCGTCGGCGGCGGAGTTCGGCCCGCAGCAGTTCATCCCGACGAAAGTCACGCGGCATGCGTCGTTCTATGTCGGCGGGCGGTATGTCGAGAAGGACGGCAAGACGACGATGGACGGACAGATGTATGTCGAGGGCTGGGCGCCCGCACGCATCACGCATCGGTATCCGATCGTGTTTCTTCACGGCCTCGGCCAGACGGCGACGAACTGGATGAGCACGGCGGACGGGCGAAAAGGGTGGGCCGACTACTTTGTCGATCAGGGTTACGTGGTCTACATGGTCGATCAGCCCGATCGCGGCCGCTCGTCCTGGTCGACGGACGCCGATCGCCGGTTTCGGGTGACCGATGTCGCGATGGCGCAGCGCCTCTTTACGTCGCCGGAGCGCGACAAGGGGTGGCCGCAGGCGGAAAAGCACATGCAATGGCCCGATGCCGGGCGGCGTGGCGACCCGGTGTTCGATGCGTTCTATGCCGCACTCGTGCCGTCGCTTGCCGACAACGTGCAGAGTGAACTGCTCGTCAAAAATGCGGCGGCCGCGCTGCTCGACAAGATCGGACCCGCCATCCTGCTCGTCCATTCACAGGCGGGCCTGTTCGGCTGGTCGATTGCCGACGCCAGGCCGCAGCTTGTCAAGGGGATCGTATCGGTCGAGCCGTCGGGGCCGCCGTTCCAGAACGCCACGCAAGCGAAACCCGAACTCGCGTGGGGGCTGACGAACATTCCCGTTCAGTACGACCCGCCCGTCACCGATCCGGCGCAGCTGACGATCGAACAGCAGGACACACCAGACGGAAGGGATCTGACGAAATGCTGGCTCCAGAAGGAGCCAGCCCGCAAGCTCGTGAATCTTCAGCATGTGCCGGTGCTGGTGTTGACCAGCGAGGCGTCCTATCACGCGCCCTATGACCACTGTACGGCGTCATTTCTCGAACAGGCCGGTGTGAAGACGACATTCGTGCGCCTCGACGCAATAGGCATTCACGGCAACGGGCACTTGATGATGCAGGAAAAAAACAACCTGGACGTCGCAGCCGTGATCCACTCGTGGATCGCGAAGACGGTGCAATGATGCGTGCGCGCGTGCATTCGGGTAATGAAAGACCATTTGAGGAATCGATCATGCATCGTAAATTGGACAAGTTGCGTTGGCACCCTCTCGTCGGCGCGATACTGGCACTGGGCTGGAGCATCTCGCATGCGCAGGCGCTGCCCTCGCAGCGGGTCGGCGTCGACGGGAAGACGCTCGGGTCGATCCCGTTGAGCGCCGAGTTCCTGGCGGCGGCCGGCAGTCGCGAACTGCGAATGCGCGAAGTCACCATACAGCCCGGTGGCGTATTACCGATGCACAGCCATCGCGATCGGCCGTCCGTCTCGTATGTTTTGAGCGGGACCGTGACCGAGTATCTCGACGGCACCCCGGCACCGCGGGAAGCGCAGGCAGGTCAGGCCTACACCACTTCCGGCCCGCGCGCGCACGCGCTGCGCAATACCGGCTCGGTTCCGGCGGTGTTTCTCGAGGTCGACCTGCCGCCTGCCAAATAGCTCGACGTTTGCCGAGACGGTCCGCATACGGCAGATCCGTGCGGTCCTATTCATTCCGGTTATAGGTTTCTATCGATAAAAGGTTTTGGTCAATCCCGGGAAAAGTGTTCACAGTGACTGGCATAAACAGGAGACGAGCTTGCACGATGCCACGACGCTGCCGAGCGCCATGTTGATGGTCATGATGGAACCACCGTCCGATCTCGAGGACGAGTTCAACGACTGGTACGACACCGAGCATTTCCCCCAGCGCCGATCGCTGCCCGGATGCATCGCGGCTTCGCGATGGGTATGTGTGCACGGGTGGCCCCGCTGGATGGCGCTTTACGATCTGGCGAGCGTCGACGTGCTGCGAAGCGACGCGTATCGCTCGATGTCGGGCAGGCAATCGACGCCCTGGACACGCCGGATCCTGTCGCGCACGGTGGGCCGACGCCGCGTCGTGGCCACGGCGCTTGCCGGGACCACGGCGACCCAGCATGCCGGATGGGAAACTTCGCGGCTCGTCGTGATGGGCATTCCGGTCGAGACGCATGGCGACGCGCTGGATGTCGCCGGGGGGCTGCAACGCCAACTGGCCTCGTCGAACGAGGTGCTTCAGCTTCGCGGATTTTTCGAATCACGCGCTCAGCCGACGCGCGACGGCCCGCATCAAAGCGCAGTACCGGCAGGCATCGCATGGTTCATTGTCGCGCTCGTCGCGCCCGTGGAGCACGCACTTCTCGACGCGACGCGCCGGGGCGCAGCCGGCCACTCCCTGACGGTATTCAATGTCTATGCGCCGTACCTGCGTGATGCCGGCCTGTCAGCCGACCCGTAAATGCAGATGGGGTTTGTGTCGGATCGGCGTGCCCGATCTGCAACCAGTTCGGCCTTGAAAACAGGATTCCGAACTGCCAGTCAAGACTTGATCGCACAGCTCGATCGCCTCGATCGCCTCGATCGGACACGCGCAATCTCGCGCCCGACTACGTGCGTATGAATGCCGGATTCGCACCACACGCGCGCGCCCAACGATGCGTTCTTCGGTGCGGTACCCATACCTTTCGCCTACCTTCAAGGAATCTGTCGACATGACCATGCCTTCTCCGAATTCCTCGGGGCATTCACTCAAGTTTTCTCCGCCGCCGCTGGCGGAACCGCGCCGCCCGGTCTTGCGCCTGCCGGCAAACAGCTGCGACGCGCATTGTCATGTGTTCGGGCCGTTCGACCGCTATCCGCTGCCCGACGACCGCAGTTTCGATCCGTCTGCGGCACCCGAAACTGCGTTGCGACGACTGCACGAGCGCATCGGCTTCTCGCGCGCCGTGATCGTACAGAGCCAGGGCCATGGGTTCGATCATCGGCCGATGCTCGACGCGTTGCGTGACGGAGCCGGGCGTTACAAGGGTGTCGCACTCGTTCGGCCGGGCGATTCCGATGAGCTCCTCGCGGAGTACGACGCGAATGGGGTGTGCGGTGCACGGTTCAACTTCCTTGCGCATCTCGGCGGCCGTCCGGATTTGAATGCAGTCGGGACGGTTGCCGCGCGCATCAGGCCGCTCGGCTGGCATCTGGCGATTCACGTGGCCGGGCAGGACATCATCGAGTTTTCGCCGTTCATCCGTTCGCTCGACATGCCGGTGGTCATCGATCACATGGCGCGTCTCGACATCGACGAAGGGGCGGACAGTCCGTCAGTGCGGGCGTTGTGTGCGTTGCTCGATACGGGAAACGTATGGGTCAAACTGTCGGGCGCAGACCGGATGTCGAAGGCCGGGGCGCCATTCGAGGACACGCTGCCTGTCGCGCGCCGCTTTGCCGAACACGCGCCCGAGCGCGTTCTGTGGGGCAGCGACTGGCCGCACGTCAACCTGAGCCATCCAATGCCGGACGACGGCGACCTGGTCGATCTGATCGCACGGATCGTGCCGGACGAGACGCGCCGCATGCAGATGCTGGTCGACAATCCCGCTCACTTCTTCGGATTCAGGTGAACCCATGGCATCGACGCTCTCTATTGCGCACGACCGGCCGGATGTGACGAAAGACGCCGCGCTTCAGCGCGCGTTGCGCAAGAACCTGATCCGTCTCGTCCCGCTGCTGGCGATCGGCTATTTCTTCAATTACATCGATCGCACCAACATCGGCTTTGCTGCGCTGACGATGAACCGCGATCTCGGCCTGACCGGTAGCCAGTTCGGCATGGCCGCCGGTCTGTTTTTCGTCGGCTACTGCGTGCTCGAGGTGCCGAGCAATCTCGCACTCTATCGGTTCGGCGCGCGGCGCTGGCTGGCCCGCATCATGATCAGCTGGGGGCTGCTGTCGGCCGCCTGTGCGTTCATCCAGGGGCCGACCAGTTTCTACGTACTTCGCGTGCTGACCGGTGCGGCCGAAGCGGGCTTCTTTCCCGGCGTGCTGTTCTATCTGTCGTGCTGGTTTCCGAAAGCGTGGCGTGTGCGCGTGCTGGCGTGGTTTCTGGTCGCGATTCCATTGTCGTCGGTGGTGGGCGGCGTGCTGGCGGCGTTCGTCATGCAACTGGACGGGGCAGGGGGGCTCAAGGGCTGGCAATGGCTTTTCATCGTCGAAGGGTTGCCTGCGTGCCTGCTCGGCCTGCTGACCCTGTGGCTCCTGCGCGACCGACCGGAACAGGCCAACTGGCTGACGCGGGAGGAATCCGCGGCGCTCTCCGAAGTCCTGGCCCGGGAATCGGCCGAACTGCCGAAAAGGAACTTCGGCGCCGTGCTCCGCGACGCGAGGGTCTGGTTCATGGTCGGCATTCTCTTCTGCTATTGGATCGGCATCAACGGCATTGCGATCTGGTTGCCACTGATGCTCAAGGGGCACGGATTGTCGACGTTCTCGGTGGGCCTGCTGTCGGGAGTGCCGTATCTCGTCGCGGCGGTCGTCATGATCGTGTGGGCCAGGCTGATGGAGCGTCACGGCAGGCACCTG
>Ga0209759_1001215_pt1 | contig 15837 bp, 12 predicted proteins | sample AraplaCL_Col_mMS_FD_184261 | JGI IMG/M metagenome (GOLD analysis project Ga0209759, IMG submission 184261) | Arabidopsis root microbial communities from the University of North Carolina, USA - plate scrape CL_Col_mMS (SPAdes) (version 2) | ecosystem: Host-associated > Plants > Roots >...
GGGCAGTCGAGCCAATTTCAACCACACGACAGCTTGCCGCGCTCGTGGCACAAGCCGTCAAAACCCGCGAGAAAGGCAAAGACCCGGCCACTCGTACATTTCAGGCTATACGGATTTTCATCAATCAAGAGCTTGAAGAACTCGAAATAGGACTGGAAAAAGCATTTCGGCAGATGGCGCAGTATGGGAGATTGGTTGTGATCAGCTTTCACTCGTTGGAAGATCGCATCGTCAAGCAGTTCATGGCATCCAAAGCCCATGTGCCGCAGCCGGACCGCCGCCTGCCGATTCGTGCGGTCGACCTGCCGCAACCCCTCGCCAGATTGCATCCTCGCGTCAAACCGAGCGACGCCGAAGTCGCCGCCAACCCGCGCGCCCGTTCCGCCGTGATGCGTTCGCTCGAGCGCACCGTCGCTGAGGAGGCGTCATGACCGGCCGCCTGAGCTTCCTCGTGACCGCCGTGCTGGTGCTGTGCGCGCTGTCGCTGGTCAATGCCCAATACCAGGCGCGCCGCCTGTTCATCGAATTGGAGCGCGCCCAGTCCGCCGCGCGCCAGCTCGACATCGACTGGGCGCAACTGCAGCTGGATCAATCCACGCTGGGCAAGAATTCCCGCATTGAAGCATTGGCGCGGCGCGACCTCAACATGGTTTCGCTGACGCCGGAACGCACCCAGTACCTGACGGTGGGGAACAAGGTGGACAGCAAATGACGCGCATGCCGCCACGCACCAACGTCGCGGGAGGCCGCGTCGCCGCCTCGCGCGGCGTCGCGTTCTCGGCCAGCCCGGTGTTGCAGGTCGCGATGCCGGCCTGGCGTTCGCGCGTGGTGTTGTTCGTGCTGTTCATGGCCTTCTTCGCACTGGCGGCGCGCGCGCTGTGGCTGCAGGGGATGTCCACCGATTTCCTGCAAAAACAGGGCGCGTCGCGCTACGCGCGTACGCTGGAGCTGCCGGCCACGCGCGGCAAGATCACCGACCGCAACGGCCAGGTGCTGGCGTCGTCGGTGCCGGTCAAGGCGATCTGGGCGATTCCCGACGACGTCCAGGAAGCGCCCAGGGACAAGCTGCGCGACCTGGCCAAGCTGCTCGACATGAGCGACGTCGAACTGCGCAAGAAGCTCGATTCCGACCGTAACTTCGTTTATCTGAAACGCCAGGTCGAGCAGGACACCGCCGACAAGATCGTCAAGCTCGGCATCGCCGGCATCGAGACGCGCAAGGAATACAAGCGCTTCTATCCCGAAGGTGAAGTCATGGCCCACGTCGTGGGCTTTACCAATGTGGAAGACGCCGGCCAGGACGGCATGGAACTCGGCTCGCAGAAGACGCTGGCCGGCGTCACCGGCAGCCGCCGCGTCATCAAGGACCGTCTCGGCCGCATCGTCGAAGACATCGAAGCCGTGCGCGAGCCGCACGACGGCAAGGACCTGGCGCTGTCGATCGACAGCAAGATCCAGTACATCGCCTTCACGCAACTGAAGGCCGCGGTTGAAAAGAACAAGGCCAAGGCCGGCGGCATCATCGTGGTCGACGCGCGTACCGGCGAAGTGCTTGCGCTGGCCAACCTGCCGACCTACAACCCCAACGACCGCTCGGTGCTGACCGGCGCGCAGTTGCGCAACCGCGTGCTGACCGACACCTTCGAACCGGGCTCGACGTTGAAGCCATTTACCGTCGCGCTGGCGCTCGATACCCATCGCGTCACGCCGAGCACGGTGTTCCAGACTTCGCCCGGCAAGATGACCATCGGCACCGCCACCATCGGCGACTCGCACGCGCACGGACCGTTGACGGTCGCCCAGATCATCGAGAAGTCCTCCAACATCGGCACCGCCAAGATTGCGCTGGAAATGCCGCCGCAGGAAATGTGGGAGATGTTCACCAGCGTCGGCCTCGGCCAGCAGCCCAAGTTCGGTTTCCCGGGCGCGGTGGCCGGTCGCGTACGTCCTTACAAATCGTGGCGTCCGATCGAGCAGGCGACGATGAGCTACGGCCATGGCATTTCGGTATCGCTGATTCAACTGGCGCATGCCTATACGATTTTTGCCCGCAACGGCGACCTGATCCCGCTGTCGTTCCAGAAGGTCAACGACATGCCGATCGGCCATCGCGTGATTTCCGAAAACACCGCCTTGCAGATGCGCCGCATGCTGGAAACAGTGGTGGCGCCGGGAGGCACCGCGCCGCAGGCCCAGGTTCCCGGTTATCGGGTCGGCGGCAAGACCGGCACGGCGTACAAGATCGAGGGCGGCAAGTACGTGAAGAAATATGTGTCGTCTTTCGTCGGCATTGCGCCAATGTCCGACCCGCGCCTGATCATCGCCGTGATGCTGGATGAACCCAGCGCCGGCAGCCATTTCGGCGGCACCGTCGCCGGACCGGTTTTCGCCAATGTAACGGCCAACGCCTTACGCGCGCTCAATGTCGCGCCGGACTCCAGCGTGACTAATATCATCATTCCAAAAGACGCCTTAGAGGAGAGCATGTAATGCCTGCGACGATGCTTTCCGCGCAAAAGATTGTGGACTGGCTGCACGGCATTGCCGCTGCCGACGTCAGTCAGACTGCGAATTTAACGGCGAATTTAACAGCCGACTCGCGCCGCGTGCAGGCCGGCGACGTGTTTTTTGCCTATCCCGGCGACAGCGCCGACGGCCGCCGCTATATCACCGACGCCATCGAGCGCGGCGCGGCCGCGGTCGTGTACGAAGAAGCCGGATTCACCTGGGACGACCAGGAAGATTTGCCGCATTTCGGCGTCACCGGCCTGAAGCATCTGGCCGGTTTCGCCGCCAGCATGTATTACAAGCAGCCCGACAAGGACATGTTCAGCGTCGCGGTGACCGGCACCAACGGCAAGACCTCGTGCTCGTACTGGCTGGGCATGGCGTTGTCGCGCCTGCAAGGTTCGTCGGCGCCGGCAGCGGTGATCGGCACGCTGGGCGTGGGCACGTTCCAGGACGGCAAGCCGCACGCGTTCGACGTCACCGGTTACACCACGCCGGACGCGGTGCTGCTGCAACGCAAGCTGGCCGACCTGCGCGCGGCGCGGGCGGCGGTGCTGGCGATTGAAGCCTCGTCCATCGGGCTCGACCAGGGACGTCTGAACGGTTTGCACGTCGACGTCGCCTTGTTCACCAATTTCACGCGCGATCATCTCGACTATCACGGCGACATGATTGCCTACGAAGCCGCCAAGATCCAGTTGTTCGATTCGCCGGGCCTGCAGCATGCCGTCATCAATCTGGACGACCAGATGGGGCAGCGTCTGATTCCTTACGTGCAGGCCAAGAATATTCCGGTCATCGGCTATTCGCTGGGCGATATCGTTGCGGACGGCGTGCCCGTGCTGCGCGCATCGGCGATCCGCAGCACCAACACCGGCACCAGCTTCCATATTGAATCGCCATTTGGTTCGGGTCAGATCAAGACGCAACTGGTGGGGCAGTTCAATGTCAGCAACGTGCTGGGCATCCTCGGCGTCATGCTGGCCAAGGGCACCGGCTGGGATGCCGCACTGGCGGTGATCGCCACGCTGACCGCCGTGCCGGGTCGGATGCAACAGTTCGGCGGCCAGGAAGTGCCGCTGATCGTGATCGACTACGCGCACACGCCCGATGCGCTGGAAAAAACCTTGACCGCCCTGCGCCAGGTTGCGGGCCAACGCGGCGGCGAGCTGTGGTGTGTCTTTGGCTGCGGCGGCGATCGCGATCCGGGCAAGCGTCCGGAGATGGGCGCGGTGTCCGAACTGGCCGATCACGTGATCCTCACCAGCGACAATCCGCGCAGCGAAGATCCCAACGTCATCATTTCGCACATCAAGAGCGGCATGGGACGCATCGTGCCGCACGTCATGACCGACCGCGCCGGCGCCATCCTGTGGGCGGTGCGTCACGCGGTCAAGCAGGATGTCGTCCTGCTGGCCGGCAAGGGCCATGAAACCTATCAGGAAATCGCCGGCAAGAAATATCCCTTCCTTGACGCCGACCACGTCGCGCTGGCCCTGGCCGCGCGCGCCACGATGATGGGAGGCGCATAGTGCAGGCGACGCTTGAACAACTGACGCAGTGGCTGGATGGCGCAACCGTGCATAGCGTGGATAAAGCCGGCGGCGACTTCACGGTGCGCGGCGTCACCACCGACAGCCGCGCCGTCGCGCCCGGCAATCTGTTCGTCGCCTTGCGCGGCGAGCGTTTTGACGCGCACGACTTCCTCGACGCCGTCGCTGGCCTGGGCGCTGCCGCCGTGGTGGTGGAGCGCGTGCCGGCAGGTCTGAGCATCCCGGCCATCGTCGTGCCGGATACGCGCGTGGCGCTGGGCCGGATCGCGCGCCACTGGCGTCAGCAATTCGCGATTCCCGTGATTGCCGTCACCGGCAGCAATGGCAAGACCACCGTCAAGGAAATGATTGCATCGATTCTGTCGGCTGCATTCGGCGAAGACCACAGCCTGGCCACGCGCGGCAACTTCAACAACGAAATCGGCGTGCCGCTGACCTTGTTCCGCCTGCAAGCGCAGCATCATGCCGCCGTCGTCGAACTGGGCATGAACCATCCGGGCGAGATCGCCGTGCTGGCCGAGATCGCACGGCCGACGCTGGCGCTGGTCAATAACGCGCAGCGCGAACATCAGGAATTCATGGCCACGGTGGAAGCCGTCGCCCGCGAGAACGGCGCCGTGTTTGCCGCTTTGCCGGCGGACGGCATCGCCGTGTTTCCGGCGGAAGACGACTATGCCCGGGTCTGGCGCGAACTGGCCGGCAAGCGTCCGGTGTTGAGCTTCGGCCTGAAGGCGGATGCCGACGTCAGCGCTACCTATCAGGCGCAGCAGTTCGGCAGCCTGATCAAGGTGACCGCCAGCATCAACGGCCAGACGCAACGATTCGAGATCAATCTGGCCGCAGTCGGCGAACACAATGTGCGCAATGCCCTGGCGGCGACGGCCTGCGCACTGGGCGCCGGCATTGACGCCGCTGCCGTGGTGCGCGGACTGGAGGCATTCGCGCCGGTTAGCGGCCGCCTCCAGCGCAAGGCGGCCGTCAGCGGCGCGCTGGTGATCGACGACACTTACAACGCCAATCCCGATTCGGTGCGCGCCGCCATCGACGTGCTGGCGCAGACCGCCGCGCCGCGCGTGCTGGTGCTGGGCGACATGGGCGAGGTCGGCAACGAAGGGCCCAAATTCCACCAAGAGATCGGCGCCTACGCACGTGCACGCGGCATCGAGCATTTCCTCGGTTTCGGCGACGCCATGCGCGACGCCATCAACGCATACAACGCCGTGCCGGGAGCATCTTTCCCGGCGCGGCATTTCGACACCATCGACACCGTGAGCGCCGCCGCCCAAGAGGTCGCATCCGCCACGGCGACGGTGTTGGTAAAAGGTTCGCGCTTCATGAAGATGGAGCGCGTTGTGCAGCATTTGGTCGGGGCGCAGTCCACCGCGCCACTTCACCAGGAGACTCATTAACATGCTGCTTTGGCTGGCTCAGAATTTTCAGCAGGACTTCAGTTTCCTGCGCGTTTTCAACTTCATCACCTTCCGCGCCGTGTTCGCGACGCTGACGGCGCTGTTGATCGGCCTCGTCGCCGGTCCGGCGGTGATTCGCATGCTGACCCGGCTCAAGGTCGGCCAGGCCGTGCGTACCGACGGTCCGCAAACGCATCTGGTCAAATCCGGCACCCCCACCATGGGCGGCGTGCTGATCCTGATCGGCATCGGCATTTCGACCTTGCTGTGGGCTGACCTCAGCAACCGTTTCGTCTGGATCGTGCTGATCGTCACGCTGGGCTTCGGCGCCATCGGCTGGGTCGACGACTATCGCAAGGTGGTCTACAAGGATCCCAACGGCATGCGCTCGCGCGAAAAGTATTTCTGGCAATCGCTGATCGGCCTGGTGGCGGCGTTTTATCTGGCGTTCTCGGTGTCCGAAGTCAGCAACATGAAGGTGCTGGACCTGTTTTTCGCCTGGGTGCAGTCGGGTTTCAACCTCGATCTGCCGCCCAAGGCCGACCTGATCGTGCCGTTCTTCAAGACCGTCAGCTATCCGCTGGGCGTGTGGGGCTTCATTGCCTTGACGTATTTTGTCATCGTCGGCACCAGCAACGCGGTCAATCTGACCGACGGTCTGGACGGTCTGGCGATCATGCCGACGGTGCTGGTCGGCGGTGCGCTGGGCATCTTTGCTTACCTGACCGGCAGCGCCAGCTATGCCAGATACCTGTTCATCCCGCATATTCCGGGCGCGGGCGAACTGCTGATTTTCTGCGGTGCGATGGCCGGCGCGGGCCTGGCTTTCCTCTGGTACAACGCTTACCCGGCGCAGGTGTTCATGGGCGACGTCGGCGCACTGGCGCTGGGCGGCGCGCTCGGCACCATCGCGGTGATCGTGCGCCAGGAAATCGTCTTGTTCATCATGGGCGGCATCTTCGTGGTGGAAACCCTGTCGGTAATGATCCAGGTGGCTTACTTCAAGTTCACCAAGAAACGCTACGGCGTGGGCAAGCGCGTGCTGCTGATGGCGCCGCTGCATCATCACTATGAACAAAAAGGCTGGAAAGAAACACAAGTCGTGGTGCGCTTCTGGATCATCACGATGATGCTGGTGCTGTTCGGTCTGTCGACGCTGAAGTTGCGTTGAGAGCGGCTAATAAAGCGCCGCTGGCGGCGTTGCTTCTCCTGGCCGTACTTCTCGTACTGTCTTCGTCGGCGCGCCTTGCCATCGACGCTTTTTAACCGCTCTAAGCGAATTGCATTGGAAAGACTCAGGTATTAAAGAATGAATTACGTCGATAAACACGCTCTGGTACTTGGACTGGGTGAATCCGGTCTGGCGATGGCGCAGTGGCTGGTCTACTGCGGCGCGCGCGTGCGTGTGGCCGACACGCGCGAAGAGCAGGCCGTGGCCGAGCGCCTGGCGGTGTTGAAGGCAGCGTCGGCAGAGAGCGAATTCGTCGGCGGCAAGGCGTTTGCGGCGGAACTGCTGGACGGCATCGATTTCGTCGCCGTCAGTCCGGGCCTGGCGCCGGAACGCGACCTGGCCGTGTTGTCCGCTGCGGCGGCAGAGAAAAATATCCCGCTGTGGGGCGAGATGGAATTGTTCGCCCAGGCGCTGGCCGCCTTGCGTGAAGAGCGCGCCTACGCACCCAAGGTACTGGCCATTACCGGCACCAACGGCAAGACCACCGTCACCAGCCTGACCGGCATGCTGTGCCGTCGTGCCGGATTGACTACCAAGGTCGCCGGCAACATCAGCCCGGCGGCGCTGGATGTCTTGCGCGAAGCACTGATCGAAGACGCGGCCCACGCGATCGTGGTCGCCGCGCAAAAGGCTGAGGAAGAGGCGGCTGCGCAGGCCGAGGCGGAAGCCGCTGCGGCGATTGCAGCTCAACAAGCGGAAGCGCAGGCTGAAATCGACGCCGCAGCGGCGAAGGAAGCAGCCGCTGCACAAGCCGCCGCAGAAGAAGCTTCGCGCCAGCTGGAGCTGACTGAGCAAGCCGAGCCTGTTGCCGCTGCCGAAACCTTGCCTGAACCATCGGCCGACGCATCGGACAACGCAGAGCATGAGCAGCCGGCGCAAGCTGCACACATCGGCCTGAACGACAGTCTGACGGTCGCCGTCGCCGCGCCGGAAGAGAGCGGCGAAGGTGCAGAAGAGCATGTCGCCGCATCGGCTTCGCAAGAACACGTCGCCGAGCCGCTTGCTGAAGAAGCAAACGCCGCCGATGTTGTCGAACATGGCGCGGAAACCGCGGAGACGGAAGATGTCGTTGCTCCAGCGCAGAGCGCGCTTCTCGATGAAGACGACAGCACGCCGCTCCAGCTCGAACTGCCGCCGCCGGAACCGGAGCGGGTGTACGAAGGCATCCTGCCGCAAGCCTGGGTGCTCGAATTGTCGAGCTTCCAGCTGCACACGACCTACAGCCTGCAGGCCGATGCCGCCACCGTATTGAACATCACGCAAGATCACCTGGATTGGCATGGCAGCATGGACGCCTACGCCGCCGACAAGGCGCGGATTTTCGGCGAGAAGACCGTGCGCGTGCTCAATCGCGACGATGCCGCCGTGATGGCGATGGCAGTGCCCGGCGCCACCGTGTCGAGTTTCGGCCTGGATGAGCCGAAGAAGGCCGGCAGTTTCGGCCTGGTCGATGAAAATGGCATGCTGTGGCTGGCCGCCGCCGTTGCCATCGAAGACGAAGAAAAGCCCGAAGGCCGCCGCCGCAAGAAGGATCCGAAGGAAGTCGTCGAACAGCCTTTCCTGCTCAAGCGCCTGATGCCGGTCGACGCGCTGAAGATCCGCGGTTTGCACAACGCCGCGAACGGTCTGGCGGCGCTGGCCTTGTGCCGTGCGGCCGATCTGCCGCTGGCGAACCTGTTGCACGGCTTGCGCGACTACACCGGCGAGCCGCATCGCGTCGAGTTGGTGACGACGATACGCGAAGTCGAATATTACGACGACAGCAAGGGCACCAACGTTGGCGCGACCGTTGCTGCGTTGAACGGCCTCGGCCATGGCGGCAAGCCGAATCGCCTGTTGCTGATCGCCGGCGGCGACGGCAAGGGGCAGGATTTCTCGCCGCTGGCGGAACCCTTGTCGAAGTATGGCCGCGCCGTGTTCCTGATCGGTCGCGATGCCGGCGTCATTCGCTCTGCGGTTGCCGACAGCGGCGTCGAACTGATCGATTGCGCGACGCTGGAAGAAGCTGTCGAAAAGGCCGCCGACATGGCGCAAGGCGGCGACGCCGTGCTGCTGTCGCCGGCCTGCGCCAGCCTGGACATGTTTCGCAACTATGCGCATCGCGCCGAAGTATTTGTCGACGCGGTGCGTGAAGTGGCCTTGTCGCGCGGTGAGGTGATGTGATGAAACTGACCCTGCCCTCGATCACCGGCTGGTTCGGCGCCAAGGATGAGCCCGGCGTGCGCGGCAGTGCGCGCGCCAGCAGCAATAGCGGCAGCCTGAAGGGCATCAGCGGCATCGAGCAGCGTTCGCGCATGATGGAGTACGACCAGCCGCTGGTGTGGGTGGTCTTGCTGTTGATGCTGTTCGGCATGGTCATGGTGTATTCGGCGTCGATCGCGCTGCCTGACTCGCCCAAATATGCGAATTACAAGACGTCGCATTTCCTGATCCGTCAGGCGATGTTCATCTGCGTGTCGCTGGTGGTCGGCCTGATGGTGTTCCGCATCAAGATCGAGACCTGGCAGAAAGTTGCGCCCTACCTGTTCGTGGTCACGCTGATTCTGCTGGCGATGGTGCTGGTGCCGGGCATCGGCAAGGGCGTCAACGGCGCCAAGCGCTGGCTGTCGTTCAAGGTGTTCAACTTGCAGCCGTCCGAATTGATGAAGCTGTTCATCGTTTTGTACGCCGCCGATTACACGGTGCGCAAGCAGGCGGTGATGCACAAGCTGACCAAGGGATTCTTGCCGATGACGCTGGCGGTGGGCGTGGTCGGTTTGCTGTTGCTGCTGGAACCCGACCTCGGCGCGTTCGGCGTGATCGTTTGCATCGCCATGGGCATTCTGTTTTTGGGCGGCATCAACGGCGTCTGGTTCGGCGGCATCGGCGCCACGCTGGTCGGGATTTTTTCGCTGGTGATCATCTTGTCGCCATGGCGGCGCGAGCGGATTTTTGCTTACATGAATCCGTGGGTGGAAGAAAACGCACTCGGCAAGGCTTATCAGTTGTCGCACTCGCTGATCGCCTTCGGTCGCGGCGAACTGTTCGGTGTCGGCCTGGGCGGCAGCGTGGAAAAGCTGCACTACCTGCCGGAAGCGCATACCGACTTCCTGCTGGCGGTGATCGGCGAAGAACTGGGTTTTGCCGGCGTGCTGGTGGTGGTCTTGCTGTTCTACTGGCTGGTCAAGCATGCATTCGAAATCGGCCGCCAGGCGATCGCGCTGGATCTGACTTTTGCCGGGCTGGTCGCCAAGGGCATCGGCATCTGGATCGGCGTGCAGGCCTTCATCAACATGGGCGTGAACCTCGGCCTGTTGCCGACCAAGGGCTTGACCTTGCCGCTGATGAGCTATGGCGGATCGGGTGTGCTGATCAACTGCGTCGGCCTGGCGATTTTGCTGCGCATCGATTACGAGAATCGCGTGCTGATGCGGGGAGGGCGCTTATGACTCCGACCGGCAAGCGTCTCCTGATCATGGCGGCAGGCACCGGCGGGCATATTTTCCCGGGCCTGGCGATTGCCGACACCATGCGCGCGCGCGGCTGGCAGGTTTCCTGGCTCGGTACGACGCACGGCATGGAGCGCGATCTGGTGCCCAGGCATGGCGTCGAGATGGACTCCATCGTCTTCGCCGGTCTGCGCGGCAAAGGATTGGCGCATACCGTCAAAGGCGTGTGGCGCATGATCGCCAGCTTCGGTGCGTGCTTCCGCATCATCGGCAGGCGGCAGCCGGATGTGGTGCTGGGCATGGGCGGTTATGTGACGGTGCCGGGCGGTGCAATGGCGCGCCTGCGCGGCGTGCCATTGGCGCTGGTGAATGCGGACGCGGCGCTGTTGTTGTCGAACAAGACGCTGACGCCATTGGCCGACAAGGTGCTGTTCGGTTTCCCGGCGGATTTCGGCAAGGCGGCCGGCAAGGCGGAAGTGACCGGCAATCCGGTGCGCCAGGAAATCATCGCCTTGGGTGAACCGGCGTCGCGTTATGCGGGGCACAGCGGTCCGTTGCGGATTCTGGTGGTCGGCGGCAGTCTGGGCGCCAAAGTTTTGAACGAGTGCGTGCCGGCAGCGCTGGCGAAATTGCCGGCGGATCGGCGCCCGCTGGTGACGCATCAGTCGGGCAAGCAGCATATCGATGCCTTGCGCGCGGCGTATGCGCAGTCGGGCGTCGAGGCGGAAGTGGTGGATTTCATCGACGACATGCCGCGCCGTTATGCGGACGCGGACCTGGTGATCTGCCGCGCCGGCGCGATCACCGTATCGGAATTGACCGCGGCCGGTGTTGCCAGCGTGCTGGTGCCGCTGGTGGCGTCGACCACATCGCATCAGCGCGACAACGCCAAATGGATGGCGCAAAGCAATGCCGCGGTGCATCTGCCGCAGACCGGGCTGACGCCGGACAGCCTGGCGGCATTGCTGCAAACGATGGATCGGCCTGCTTGCCTGAAGATGGCGCAGGCGGCGTATGAACAAGGCAGGCGCAACGCCAATGAGGCGATTGCGCAGGTGCTGGAAAGATTGGTAAAGCAATGAAACATCGGGTTAAAAATATTCACTTCGTCGGCATCGGCGGCTCCGGGATGAGTGGTATCGCGGAGGTCATGCTCAATCTCGGCTATGGCGTGTCCGGCTCGGATCTGGGCAGCAACGCGGCGACGCAGCGCCTGGCGCAGCTGGGCGCGCGCATTCTGTACGGCCACGCTGCCGAGAATATCGACAACGCCGACGCCATCGTCACCTCGACCGCGGTCAAGGGCGACAATCCGGAAGTGCTGGCGGCGCGCAAGAAACACATTCCCATCGTTCCGCGCGCGGTGATGCTGGGCGAGCTGATGCGACTGAAGCAGGGCATCGCGATTGCCGGCACGCATGGCAAGACCACCACCACCAGCCTGGTGGCGAGCGTGCTGGCGCAGGGCGGGCTGGATCCGACCTTCGTGATCGGCGGTCGCCTGACCAGTGCGGGCGCCAATGCCAAGCTCGGTTCTGGCGACTTCATCGTGGCCGAAGCCGACGAGTCGGATGCGTCCTTCCTGAACCTGACGCCGGTGATCGAAGTCATCACGAACATCGATGCCGATCACATGGAAACCTACAACCACGATTTCGCCAAGCTCAAGCAGGCCTTCGTCGAGTTCACCCAGCGCCTGCCGTTCTACGGTGTCGCCGTGCTGTGCCTGGATGATCCGCACGTGCGCGAAATCATGCCGATGATTTCCAAGCCCATCCTGACCTACGGTTTCCATGAAGATGCGGACATCCGCGCGGTGGACGCCAAGGCAGTCGACGGCAAGATGGAATTCACCGTGATGCAGGACGGCTACGCGCCCATGCAGGTCAGCCTGAACCAGCCCGGCATGCACAACGTGCAGAACGCCTGCGCCGCCGTGGCGATTGCGCGCGAACTGGACGTGGCCGATGCGGACACGCAAAAGGCGCTGACCGAATTCAACGGCGTCGGTCGTCGCTTTACGCGCTACGGCGAGGTGCCGCTGTTCGATGCGGCGGGCAAGCCGGCGGGTTCGTTCACGCTGGTGGACGATTACGGTCACCATCCGGTCGAGACCGCGGCGACGATTTCCGCCGCGCGCGGCGCCTATCCGGGACGCCGCCTGGTGCTGGCGTTCCAGCCGCATCGTTACACCCGTACGCGTGATCTGTTCGAAGATTTCGTCAAGGTGTTGTCGACGCCTGACGTGCTGGTGCTGGCCGAGGTGTATTCCGCCGGCGAGCAACCGATCGTGGCCGCCGACGGCCGTGCGCTGGCGCATGCGCTGCGCGTGGCGGGCAAGGTCGAACCGGTGTTCGTCGAAGACATCGCCGACATGCCGGCAACGATCCTGAACGTGGTGCGCGACGGCGACGTCGTCATGACCATGGGCGCCGGGTCGATCAGCGGTGTGCCGGCCAAACTCACTGCGCAGGGACAGGGGGCGTAATGAGCGAAATCAATCAGGCTACTCAATTCGGCAAGGTCGGCGTGCTGTTCGGCGGTCGTTCCGCCGAGCGCGAAGTGTCGCTGATGTCCGGTACGGGCGTCCTTAAAGCGCTGCGCAGCAAGGGCGTCGACGCGCATCCCTTCGATCCGGCCGAGCGCAGCCTGGCCGAACTGGCGGCGGAGAAATTCGATCGCGTCTTCATCGCGCTGCACGGTCGCTACGGCGAAGACGGCACGCTGCAAGGCGCGCTGGAACAGCTCGGCATTCCCTACACCGGCCCCGGCGTGATGGCGTCCTCGATTGCGATGGACAAGGTCATGACCAAGCGCATCTGGATCGGTCACGACTTGCCGACGCCGCGTTTCATCGTGCTCGACAGCGCCGCGACGCCGCGCGAAGAACTGCGCCAGGTGCCGGACGTGCTCGGCCTGCCGCTGATGCTGAAGGCGCCGCATGAAGGTTCGACCATCGGCATCGCCAAGGTGGCGGGTTATTCCGACATGCAGGACGCATTCAACCTGTGCGCCAGATACGACGCCGTTGTGCTGGCGGAGGAATTCGTCACCGGCCGCGAACTGACGGTGCCGGTGCTGGGCAAAGGGCGCGACGCCAAAGCCTATCCGGTGATCGAGATCCGCGCGCCGGAAGGCAATTACGACTACCAGCACAAGTACTTCACCGACGACACCCAGTACCTGTGCCCGGCGCCGATCGACGAAGCCCTGACGCAGCGCGTGCAGGAGCTCGCCGTGAAGGCGTACAACGCGCTCGGTTGCCGCGGCTGGTCGCGCGTGGATTTCATGCTGCGCGCTTCGGACAACGAGCCGTTCCTGCTGGAGATCAATACCTCGCCGGGCATGACCGGTCATTCGCTGGTGCCGATGTCGGCCAGGCAGGCCGGCATGAGCTATGAAGATTTGTGCTGCGAGATTCTGCAATCCGCAGCGCTGGACTTGAAACCGTCCGACGCGTGGAAGCCGCATGCGTCCACGGATGCGAACGTGTCGGACAAGGGATAAGGCGCGACCATGTGGCAAGACGTCAAGATGCTCAACGCAACCACCAACGCCCTGCTGGCGCTGGTGCTGCTGGCATTGCTGGCGTCCGGTCTGTGGTGGCTGGCGCAGCGGCCGATGTTTACGCTCAGGACGATCCGTGTCGAAGGCGTGGCCCAGGAGCAGTTGCGTCGCGTGAATCCGCTGACGATACGCGCCAGCGCCGTGCCGCGCATCAAGGGCAATTTTTTTACCGCCGACCTGGATGCGGTGCGCGCCGCGTTCGAATCGGTGCCATGGGTGCGTAAAGCCATGGTGCGCCGCGAATGGCCGAACAAGCTGATCGTGACGATAGAAGAACATCGCGCGCTCGGCACCTGGGGTGACGACGGGCGCTTGCTGTCGGTCAAGGGCGATGTGTTTACCGCCAACCTGGCGGAGGCGGAAGACGACGGCGACTTGCTGGAATTCGAAGGACCGGACGGCAGCGAGAAGGAAGTGGTGGCGCGTTTCGACCAGTTCCGCGACTGGCTGGCGCCGATCAAGGCGGCGCCGGAAGCAGTGGTCTTGTCCAACCGTTATGCCTGGACCGTCAAGCTCGACAACGGCATCACGGTCGAGCTGGGACGCGCCGAAAGCGACGCCACGCTGAAGGAAAGAATCGCCAGGCTGGTTGCCGTCTATCCGCAACTGATGGACCGCCTGCAGGGGAAGAAAATTGAAAGTGTCGACATGCGCTATCCGAACGGCCTGGCGTTGAAGGCGGATGGATTGGTACTGGCTGCATTGAACGGAAAGAAAAAATAAGCGGAACGATATGACAAAAGACGCAAAAAACCTGATCGTCGGTCTCGACATCGGCACCTCCAAGGTGGTGGCCGTGGTGGCGGAAGTATTGCAGGACGGACGCCACGAAGTGATCGGCCTGGGCCAGTCCGAATCCAAGGGATTGAAGAAGGGCGTGGTGGTCAACATCGAAGCCACGGTCGAGTCGATCCAGCGGGCGCTGGAAGAGGCCGAGCTGATGGCCGATTGCAAGATTCGCAACGTCTACACGGGCATCGCGGGCAGCCATATCCGCAGCTTCAATTCGAGCGGCATGGTGGCGATCAAGGACAAGGAAGTCAGCGCCGCCGACGTGTCGCGCGTGATCGAAACCGCCAAGGCCGTCAACATCCCGACCGACCAGCAATTGCTGCATACCGTGCCGCAGGAATTCATCGTCGACAACCAGGAAGATGTGCGTGAACCAATCGGCATGAGCGGCATCCGACTCGAAGTGAAAGTGCATATCGTGACGGGCGCGGTGTCGGCGGTGCAGAACATCGTGAAGTGCGTGCGCCGCTGCGGTCTGGAGGTGTCGGATCTGATTTTGCAGCCGATGGCTTCGGCCGATTCCGTGCTGACGCCGGACGAACGCGAACTGGGCGTGGTGCTGGTCGATATCGGCGGCGGCACCACCGACGTGGCGGTGTTCACCGAAGGTGCGATTCGCCATACCGCGGTGATCCCGATCGCCGGCGACCAGATCACCAACGACATCGCGATGGCCTTGCGCACGCCGACGCTGGAAGCGGAAGAAATCAAGTTGCGCTACGGCGTGGCCAAGCAGATCCTGGCGGATCCGACCGAGACGCTGGAAGTGCCGGGACTGGGCGATCGCAATCCGCGCACCCTGTCGCGCCAGGCGCTGGCGGCGGTGATCGAGCCGCGCGTCGAAGAATTGTTTGCATTGGTGCATCAGGTGGTGCGCGAGTCGGGTTACGAAGAAGTGCTGTCCTCGGGCATCGTTCTCACCGGCGGCTCCGCGATGATGCCGGGAATGATTGAGCTGGCGGAGGACATCTTCCTCAAGCCGGCCCGACTGGGGACGCCGGAATATAGCGGCCAACTGGCTGACGTGGTGCGCAGCCCGCGCTATTCGACGGTTTTGGGGTTGTTGTTGGAAGCGAAAAAGCAATATCTGCGCGGGTACATCGTGACCCGACAGGAAGGTTCGGTAAAGGCAATCTGGCAGCGCATGAAGGAATGGTTCTTGGGCAATTTTTAAGCAGTCGCGTTATTCAATTTGGTTTTAGTTATTCAGTTCTTCGGATCGGCAACACGCAGTTCTCAGTTGCTAGTCGTCACACCGCGTGATGCCTATCAACTGCAAGCTGCACATACATATATTTAAGGAGTCATCATGGAAATAGATATGCTCGACAATGCCACTCTCGGCACGA
>Ga0209759_1001216_pt1 | contig 15807 bp, 15 predicted proteins | sample AraplaCL_Col_mMS_FD_184261 | JGI IMG/M metagenome (GOLD analysis project Ga0209759, IMG submission 184261) | Arabidopsis root microbial communities from the University of North Carolina, USA - plate scrape CL_Col_mMS (SPAdes) (version 2) | ecosystem: Host-associated > Plants > Roots >...
GGGCAGCCACTCGATCAGGCGATCCATCGCCTCGATCGGCTCGGTGATGGAGGCCTGGTACTGCTTGGTCCAGCGGCCGATCTGGCGCGCGAAGAAGTTGCCGGGCTTGCCGTAGTCGGCCAGGCCGACGGCGTTGACGTCCACCTCGTGCATGGCCGCGATCACGCGGTTCATCTCGTCGTAGATCGCGGCGCGTTCGGCCGGCGTCGCGCCTTCGAGGCCCTGGTCCCAGAACACGCGGCCCTCGACGAACTCCATCACGTAGAACGCGCGGCCGATCACCGATTCGTCCTCGCACAGCAGGTGCATCTTGGCGACCGGCACGTCGCTGCCGGCGAGCGCCGCCATCACGCGGTACTCGCGTTCGACGGCATGCGCCGAGGGCAGCAGCCTGGCGACCGGGCCCGGCTTGGAGCGCATCACGTACGAGCGCGACGGCGTCACGAGCTTGTAGGTCGGATTGGATTGGCCGCCCTTGAACTGCTCGACGCTCAGCGGGCCGGCGAAGCCGGGCAGGCGGCTCGCAAGAAAGGCCTCGAGGGCCGCGACGTCGAAGCGGTGGCTGTCGGCGACCGGGCGGGTGCCGGTGTTGTGGTCGTTCTGGTTCATCGGACGGGTCTCAGTGCAGGTTTCATTCGGTGCACCGGGACAGTCCGGTGCGGTTCAACGCTCGGCGGCGTGCACGAGCTTCTCGCGCGAGAGCACGACGATGCGCGTCGGCTCGATGCGCAGCGCGCCTTCGCGCTCAAGCTCCTTGAGTTCCTGGTTGACGCGCTGGCGCGACGCGCCCACCAGCTGCGCCAGGTCTTCCTGCGCGAGCTGCAGGCCGATGCGCACCTCGTCGCCCTGGTGGATGCCGTAGCTCTTGGCCAGCATCAGGATGTTCTTGGCCAGGCGCGCCGACAGCGGCCGCGTGTTCAGGTCTTCCACCAGGTTGAACATGATGCGCAGGCGGCGGCAGTTCAGGCGCAGCAGCGCGTCGTACAGCTCGACGTGCAGGCGCAGCAGGTCCTTGAAGTCGGCCTTGCGCACCGACAGCAGCGTGGTGGCGCCATGCGCGTCGGCGTCGTGCGTGCGCGGCAGGCCGTCGAACAGCGCGATGTCGCCGAACCAGGTACCCGGCTCGACGTAGGTCAGCGAGACCTGCTTGCCCGACATCGACACCGAGCTCACGCGGACCGCGCCCTTGGCCACGCCGCACCAGTCTTCTGCCGGCGCGCCGCGCGACGCGAGCGGGGCACCGTCGGCCAACCGGCGCACGACCGCGCGCGACAGGATCGCAGCGCGCAGTTCCTCGGAGAGTCTGGAGAACCATGGGCCCGCGTCGATGTTGTTCTGTTCTTCGATTGTAAGAATCGGGTTGTTCATTCCTTGTCCCTGAAGCGACAGCTGCGGGCCCGCCGGGCGCGGGCGACTTGCGTTGCAGCAATTGTCGTCTCAAACCGGGACGTCCCCCGAGCGCAGGTATTGCGCCAGCAGCTTCTCCATCGTCGTGTAGCGCTCGCGTTCGTGCAGCCATTGCGTGGGCGCGAGGTTGGTGGCGCGCACGACGATGTCGTCCTCGCCGATGTCGAGCACGTTGATGCAGGCCGGCGACTGCTCCAGCCGGCCGAGGAAGGTGCGCGTGCCCGTCAGCGCATGGCCCAGCAGGGCGCGGTTGATGCCGCCGTGCAGCACCAGCAGCGCACACCTCCAGCGCGGGTCGGCCAGCAGCTGGTCGAAGGCAGGCAGGCAGCGGTCCATCATCGCGCCCACCGTCTCGCCGCCGAGGAACTGCAGCGACTCGACGTCTGCCGCCCCGCTGAAGACGCCGGTGAACGCGGCGCGCAGCTGGTCGGGCGCGATCGCGTCGAGGCGGCCGGAGCGGATCTCCTCGAGCCGCGGATCGCGCACGACGTCCGCGTCCTGGCCGGCGGCGGCCAGCACGCGCTGCGCCGTCTCCAGGGTGCGCACAAGGCCGCTCGCCACGACGCGGTCGAAGCGCACGCCCGCGGCGCCGAACAGCGCGCCGGCGGCGTCGGCCTGGCTGCGGCCGGCCTCGTTCAGGGGAACCGTGTGCGGCGGCAGCGGCGTGCCGTCGGGGGTGAAATAGTCGACCGAGCCGTGGCGCATCAGGTACAGGCGGCGGCGGACGGGCGCGGTGGGGGCAGGGCGGTCGGCGGGCAAGGAGATTCCGTTGATTGCGGTTGAGGGCTGCCGGCGCCGGAACGGCTCAGCGAAACACCGGCGGGCGCTTCTCGAAGAAGGCGGTCAGGCCTTCGCCGCCGTTGTCGTGGAACAGGTTGACGATGAACTGGCGGCGTTCGGCCTCCAGGTGCTCGCCCAGCGGCGACAGCGCGGCGCGGGCCACCAGTTCCTTGGCGCCGGCCACGGCGTTGGGAGCCATCGCGGCGAGCCTGTCGGCCAGGGCCACAGCTTCGGCGAGCGCCTGGCCCTTGTCTGTCACCCGGTTGACAAGGCCCAGCGCCAGCAGGCGTTCGGGCTTCATCGGCGCCGCCAGCCACAGCATCTCGAGCGCCACCGGCCGCGGCAGCATGCGCGCCACGTGCCAGGAACCGCCGCCGTCGGGGGTCAGGCCGACCTTGCCATACGACATCACGAATTTGGCGTCCGAGGCGGCCACCAGCAGGTCGCAGGCGAGCGCCAGCGACATACCCCCGCCGGCCGCGAAACCCTCCACGGCGGCAATGGTGGGTTTGGGAAAGGCGCGCAGCGATTCGATCAATTGATGGAACAGGGCGATGGATTCGGACTGCGCCTGCGGACCCGTCTTGCGCAATCCGATGATTCGATTCAAGTCGCCGCCGGCGCAGAAATGTTCGCCGTCCCCGCGCACGATGACTGCCCTGATGGAATCGTCCGATTCCGCCACGTTCAGCGCCTCGACGCCCGCCGAGTAGACCTGCGGGGACAGGGTGTTGCGGGTGGCGGGATCGCTGAGAGTCAGAATCAGGGTCGACCCTTCGCGGGAAGTCAGGAGTTCACTGGGCATTGGCGGCCTTCAGGATGAATACAGGGATTGGCGAGGCGAGATATTCGATGGATAGCTTGTCTGACCATATGCCACGAATAAAGTCTCATTTTCGCCAGATGTTCGCCCAACAGTTTGCGCAAGCAACCGTGTTAGAGTCGATCGGGGTTATCTGTGGCGTCCACAGGATGAAAAAACACTTTACCGCGCATGTCATTTTTGCCGCGACCGCTTTGGCATCCCAGCAAGCCGGGGCGCTGGGTTTCGGACGCGCGGTTTCGGACGCGGTACTCGGCCAGACGCTCACTTTCACGGTACCTTTGCACGTCGAACCGGGCGAGCATATCGGACTGGAATGCCTGACGGCCCAGGTTTATTACGGCGAAGCGCAGCTGCCCGCCTCGCAGGTTCGCACGGAGCTGCAACCTGGAACCGGCGATTACGCCTGGATCGTCAAGATCACGACGACCGGCCCCGTGACCGAGCCCATCGTCGAGATTGCGCTCGGTGCCAACTGCGGACGCCCGTTCACGCGCCGCTTCTCGGTGTTCGCCGACCCGCCCGCGCTTGCCGCCGCGGCGCCGCAAAGCGCGCCGGTCGACGCCGGGCGCACGCCGGCAAGGTCGCTGGCGCAGGGACCGGCGGACGGCGCGCCGCCGGCCGCGATTTCGATCTCCCGTTCCGCACAATCCGGCGCCAGCAGCGCCGCCCGCGGGCGCGCGCACGCGGCGCGCAAGGGCCCGACGATGGCGCTGGCAAGCGAGCTCGACGCGTCGCCGTCGAAGCGGCATGGCGTGGTCGATGCAGGGAGCGCCCGCCAGCCGGGGCCGCGGGTGGCGCCGCCGCCCACGGCCGATGAAACGGCGCGCCTGGTGCTCGATCCCGGCGTCCCGCACCTGAAGCTCGACATGGAGGAGCCGGCCTTGCCGCCGGCCGGGTCCGCCTCCGGCGCCACGATCGTCCTGTCGGACATCGACGACCCCGACCTGCGCCGCCTGAAGGCGCTGGAACAAAGCATCCAGGCGCTGCGCAGCGACAGCCAGCTGCAGCACGAACGGGCCGACCGCCTGCAGGCGCAGCTGGCGCGCGAGCAATCGCGCGGCGACTGGGCGCCCTGGCTGGTGGGGCTGCTGGCGATCGCCGCGGCTGCCATCGGCGCGCTGCTCCTGAAGCTGCGCCAGCAGAACCGGATCGCGCACAGCGACTGGTTCAATCAATCGCAGCTGGGAACGCTGGCACCGCCCATCCCCGAGCCGGAGGCGCCGGCCGTGGCGCCGCCGGTCGTGGCCGTGGCAGAGCCGCGGCGCGACGCCCGGGCGCCGGTGCCGTTCGCAGAGGCGCCGCGCGAGCAGCCGGTGAGCGACGACGGGGACGACAGCGATGCGCCGGTCATGGGCGACCTCGCCGCCACGCGTCCCCTCGATCGCCAGGCGCTGTCCGCCGCGCTGGTGCAGGAGGCGGCGCCGCGCGAGCTCTCCGTCGAGGAACTGCTGGATCTGGAACAGCAGGCGGACTTCTTCATCGCGCTGGGCCAGGAGGACGCCGCCGTCGACCTGCTGATGTCGCACCTGCGCAGTGCCGGCGGCCAGAGCCCGATCCCGTACACGAAGCTGCTGGAGATCTACAAGCGCCAGGGCGACCGCAGCGCCTACGAGCGCACCCGCGCGCGCTTCAACCGCCGCTTCAACGCCTATGCGCCCGACTGGGACACCGGTCCGACGGCAGGCCGCTCGCTGGAAGACTATCCCGACACCATCGCCGTGCTCGAACGCGCCTGGTCTTCGCCCATCGATGCCATGGCGATCCTCGAAGGGCTGCTGTTCAAGCGTGACGACACCAGCGAGCTGTTCGACCTGCCGGCCTATCGCGACGTGCTGATGCTGTACTCGCTGGCGCGCGACCTGTGGCAGACCGGCGGCGGCCAGGGTGCCACCCAGATCGACGTGCTGCTGCCGCTGGACGAGTTCGCCGCCGCCGCCTACCCGAGTGCGCGCGAGGTCAACGAGCGCGCCTTGCCCAGGCGCGATGCCGGTCTGGCGCTCGACTCGCAGGACGCCGAGGGCGATACGGCCCACGGCATGCTCACCAGCTTCGAGCTGACGGGCTTCCAGCACGGCCCCGGCGAACATCATCTGGACATCGAACTGCCCGCCGGAGACCTACTGGTCGAGGACGCTGGCGTGCACGCCACGCTCGACGAGCTGCGCCTTGCGCCCGGCGTGCCGGGCAAGCCCAAGTCCGCGCCGGACTGGGGCGAGGGCGAGCCGCCCGACTCCGACCCGCTGACCCGACGCTAGGCCTTCAGCGCCTGCAGGCGCCGCAGCGCCTCGTCCAGCGTGGCTTCCTTCTTGGCGAAGCAGAAGCGGATCACGCGCATCTGGGGCGGCTGCTCGTGGAAGGCCGACATCGGGATGGCGGCCACGCCCACTTCGGCGGCGAGCCACTCGCAGAACGCCAGGTCCGGCTTGTCCGACAGCGCCGAGTAGTCCACGCACTGGAAATACGTGCCTTCGCAGGGCAGCAGCGCCAGCGGTGTCGCGGCGAGTCCGGCGCGGAAGCGGTCGCGCTTGGCCTGGTAGAACGGCGCCAGCGACCGCCAGTGCGACGGGTCGGCCAGGAACGCGGCGATCCCGTGCTGCATCGGGGCGTTGACCGTGAACACGTTGAACTGGTGCACCTTGCGGAACTCGCGCATCAGGGGCGCCGGCGCGGCCACGTAGCCGACCTTCCAGCCGGTCACGTGGAAGGTCTTGCCAAAGCTCGAGACCACGACGCTGCGGTCGGCCAGCTCGGGCAGGCCCGACACGCTGGCGTGCGCGACGCCGTCGAACACCATGTGCTCGTAGACCTCGTCGGACAGCACCAGCGCGCGCGTGGGCGCCAGCAGCGCCGCGAAGCGGGCGAGCTCGGCCGCCGTCCACACGGTGCCGCTGGGGTTGTGCGGCGTGTTGATGATGACCAGGCGTGTACGCGGCGTCAGGGCCTTGGCCAGCGCCTCGAAGTCGGGACGCCAGGTTCCCGGCGTCAGCGGCACGCGGATGGCGTGGCCGCCGGCCAGCGTGATCGACGGGCCGTAGCTGTCGTAGCACGGCTCGAGCACGATCACCTCGTCGCCCGGATGCACCAGCGCCAGCACCGTCGACAGGATGCCCTGGGTGGCGCCGGCGGTGATGGTGACCTCCGAGTCGGCGTCGTAGCGGCGGCCCGTGGTCAGCGCGATCTTGTCGGACACGGCCTGGCGCAGCGCCGGCACGCCCGTCATCGGCGGATATTGGTTGTGCCCGGCGCGCATCGCGGCCGCCACGGCGTCGACGAGCGCCGGATCGCAGTCGAAGTCCGGAAAGCCCTGGCCCAGGTTGATGGCGCCGGTCCTGGCGGCCAGCGCCGACATCACGGTGAAGATGGTGGTGCCCACGCTGGGCAGCCGGCTCGGGCCGAGCAGCTGCGAAAGATCAGAGGTCATAGGTTTCTCCGTCGCCGCCGAGGGCGCGCAGCAGCAGCGGCCGCGTCAGGCGATCGGACAGCAGCTCGGCGAAGGTCAGGACATAGCCGCGCAGGTAGGCGCCGCGGCGGAACGCGACGCGCGTGACATTGCGGCCGAACAGATGGCCCGCGGGCCGGTGCACCAGCTCGCCGCCGGGCGGGTCGTCGCGCACGGCCATCTCGGCGACGATGCCCACGCCCAGGCCCGACTTGACGTAGGTCTTGATGACGTCCGAGTCGATGGCCTCGAGGGCGATGTTGGGCTTCAGGCGCCGCTGCGCGAAGGCGGCATCGATGCGCTTGCGGCCGGTGAACGACGGGTGGTAGGAGATCAGCGTCTCGTTGGCGAGCTGTTCCAGCGTGATCTTGTCGACCTCGGCCAGCGGGTCGCCGGCGCGCATGACGATCACGTGCTCCCATTCGTAGCACGGCAGCGAGACCAGGTCGTCCGGCTCGGACAGCGACTCGGTGGCCAGGCCGATGTCGGCGGTGCCGTCCAGCAGCATCTGCACGACCTGGTCGGGCGCGCCCTGGTGCAGGCTCACCTGCACCTTCGGAAAGCGGCGGCGCAGCTGCGCCACCGGCTCGGGCAGGACGTAGCGCGCCTGCGTGTGCGTGGCGGCGATCGACAGGGTGCCGGCGTCCTGCTTCGAATACTCCTCGCCGATGCGCTTCATGTTGGCGACCTCGCGCAGGATCACGTCGATGGCCTTGAGCACTTCCTTGCCCGGCTCGGTGACGCGGCGCAGGCGCTTGCCGTGACGCACGAACAGGTCGATGCCCAGCTCCTCCTCGAGCTCGAGGATGGCCTTGGAGATGCCCGGCTGGGAGGTGAACAGCGCCTTGGCGGTCTCGGTCAGGTTCAGGTTGCGGCGCACGGCCTCCTGCACGAAACGGAATTGGTGCAGGTTCATGTGGCCAACCCGTCGAGCGGGTGGTGGGTGGGCCCGAAACCCAGGCCGGCCAGATCGATCGCGGCATCGGCCAGCGCGGCGATCACGTGCGGCGTCTCGCCGAGCGCGTCGTGCAGCGTCCACGAGACGCTGGTGTGCGAAGCGCGCAGATTCTCGAGCTGCGCCGGCACGTCGCGCCGCACGTGGCCGCCGCCGCCCAGGAAGACGGGCACGACGTCGACCCGCGCGCAGCCCAGGCCGGCCAGCTCGGCGCCGGCCTGCGCCAGCGACGGGCTCATGAGCTCGAGGAACGCCAGCCGCACGACGGCTTCGGGTGCGCGCGTGCGCACGCGTGCCGCGACGGCCTCGAAAGGCGCTGCCCAGGCCGGGTCGCGCGCTCCGTGCGCCAGCAGGATGATTCCTCGATTCATCGATACCTCACCAGCCACGCGAATGCCGACATCGACATCAGCAGGTAGACCACGCTGGGCACCGACGCAGCGATCCAGGGCGTCCATTCGTGCAGCAGCCCGAGGTGGCCCACGACGTTGTTCAGCAGCACGAAGCTGATGCCCAGCATGATGCCGCCGAACACCTTCACGCTGACCCCGCCGGCGCGGGCGTGCAGGTAGGCGAAGGGCAGGGCCAGCGCCACCATCACCAGGCAGGCGAACGGGTACAGCACCCGCTTCCAGAACAGGATGCGGTAGTTCTGCGTCGACTGTTCCTGTTCGGCCAGGTGCGTGCTGTAGCGCCACAACGCGACGGCGCCCATGCTTTGCGCGGGCAGCAGGGCGGCCGCGGCGACCGAGGCGTTGAGCTGCGTCGGCCAGGTCATCTGGGCCACCTTCTTCGTCTCGACGCGCGGTTCGCTGGTGGGCGTGCGCGGGAGCCAGCTGGTCTCGGTGACGTCCTGCAGGGTCCATTCGGTGATCGTGCGCGTGCGCGGCACGATCGCGTGTGCCGCGGCGAGGCTGCGCACCTCGCGGCCGCTGGGGTCCATCTCGAAGATGCGCACGCCCGTCAGCTCGCCATTCTTGCCGACGCCGCGCACGTTGACGGTGATGCTGCGCTCGCCGTCAGGGTCGGTGCGGTGCTCCTTGAGCCAGGCGCCGGTGCGCCCGATCGCCAGGCCCATGCCGAAGCGCGCCTTGAGAAAGCCCGCGGCCTGCTCGCTGTGGGGCGTGACGTATTCGCCGAGGCTGAAGGTGAGCACGGCGAACAGCAGGCCGACCACGCCCAGCAGGCTCAGGGCCCGGCCCGGTCCCAGTCCGGCGGTGCGCAGGATGGTGAACTCGGAGGACTGCGCCAGGCGCGCCATCGAGTAGATGGTGCCGATCAGCACCGCGATCGGAAACAGCTCGTAGACATGGCCCGGTTGCTCCAGCAGCGTGGCCAGGGCGGCCGCGCCCATGGTGTACCCATTGCGGCCGACCCGGCTCATCTCGTCGACGAAGTCGATGAAGAAGAACAGCGCGATGAAGAAGATGGTCACGAAGAACACCGACCACAGCACGTCGCGGTACAACAGGTTGCGGACGGTCTTCATGTGGCGCTCCGGCGCAGGATGAGCTTGAGCGGATGGATCACGGTGGCATGCTCGCGCCACCAGATCACGCCCAGGGCCAGCAGGAAGGCGGCGCCATGCAGGCCCACCAGCACGACGACGATGTTGGCCCGCCCGCTGCCCACCCAGGCCTGCGTCAGGTTGAGCAGGTTGTAGTAGATGACGAACGCCAGCGCCGCGAACAGCAGGCTCCAGTTGCTCGCGCGCCGCGGGTTGGCAGCCGACAGTCCGATGCCCATGAACAGCAGGTTGGCCGCGCCGAGGATCAGTCCGAGCCGCCAGGTCAGTTCGGCCATGTAGGCCGGGCCGCCGCCCAGCAGCAGGTCGACGGTGTCGACCGCGCGCGGGGAGGGCGTGCTGCTGACCGGCCCGTTGCTGGTGCCGGCGTGCACGCGGTAGTTGCGGAACTCGACGTGCGTGTGCTCGCCCGAGGTCTTGTCGTTCTGCTCCATGTGGCCCGAGTCGAGCACCAGGAAGCGATCGGGGCCGATGTTCTCGATCTTGCCCGACTGCGAGACCGCCACCGAGTCGCGCGTGCCCGCGTCGCTCATGATGAAGACATTGCGTCCGCCGCCGGCGGCGCCGCTGGCGGCCTTCTCGACGAAGAACACGCGGTGGCCGTCGCCCGATGACTGGAACTGGCCCGGCGAGGCGCGCAGCACGTCGGCGCGCTGCTCGAAGCGCTGGCGCAGCTCGTTGTACTGGCCGTAGCTCCACGGCCAGACGAACAGCATCAGGATGCCCACCAGCACGATCACCGGCCAGCTCGTCGCCAGCACCGGGCGGATGAAGCGCGCCAGCCCGACGCCGCTGGAGAACCAGATCGCCATCTCGCTCTCGCGGTACATGCGCCCCAGCGTCAGGATCACGCCGATGAACAGCGACAGCGCCAGGATGGTGGGCAGCGTCTGCAGCGCCAGCAGCGTGAAGACGAACAGCACGTCCTGCGCGGCCACGGCGCCATTGGCCGCCAGGCCCAGCGTGCGGATCACCAGGTTGGTCATGAAGATGGTGAGGATCACCATCAGCGTCGCCCCGAAGCTGCGCGCCAACTCCTTGCGGACGGTCGAATCGAATAACATCGGCCGATTATCTCCAATCGACAACAAGCAACCACCATGGACTTTCAAACCCTGGCCCTGCCCGAAGCGGGCGTCGCCGGCATCGCTGCCGATGCCCTGATCGTCGTCCTGCCGGCCACCGGCGAGCTGCCCACGTTCGGCGGCGTCGTCGACGCCGCGCTGGCCGATGCGCTCAAGGGCGGCGACCTCGAACGCAAGGCCGGGCGCTCCGTGTACCTGCCGCGCGTGACCGGGGCCAAGGCCGGCCGCGTCGTGCTGGCCGTGGCGCGCGACAACTCGCCCAAGGCGTTCAAGTCCGCCGTCGCGTCGGCGTTGTCCAGCGTGAAGTCCGGCCCGGTCAAGCACGTGGCCGTCGTCGGCGGCGATGCCACGGCGGCGCATGCCGAGGCGCTGGCGATCGCCGTGGGCGACGCCACCTATCACTACAGCAAGACCAAGCCGAGCGCGCCCCCGGCGCCGGTGCTGGCCAAGGTCTCGTACGTCGTGCCCAAGTCCGCCGTCTCCGGCGCGAAGACCGGCCTGGGCGTGGGCGCGGCCATCGTCTCGGGCATGGACCTCGCGCGCGAGTGCGCGAACCTGCCGGCCAACTACGCCACGCCCACCTTCCTGGGCGAACAGGCGCTGGCGATGGTCAAGACGCACGGGCTGGAGGTCGAGGTGCTCGATCGCAAGGCCTGCGAGAAGCTGGGCATGGGCTCGTTCCTGTCGGTGGCGCGCGGCTCCGAGGAGCCGCCCAAGTTCATCGTCATGCAATACAAGGGCGCGGGCAAGAAGGACGCGCCGGTGGTGCTGGTGGGCAAGGGCATCACCTTCGACACCGGCGGCATCTCGCTGAAGCCGGGCCCCGAGATGGACGAGATGAAGTTCGACATGTGCGGCGCGGCCAGCGTGCTGGGCACCGTGCGCGCCGTCGCCGAACTGGGCCTGAAGGTCAACCTGGTCGGCCTGATCCCGACCTGCGACAACATGCCCTCGGGCAGGGCCACCAAGCCGGGCGACGTCGTCACCAGCATGTCCGGCCAGACCATCGAGATCCTGAACACCGACGCCGAGGGCCGCCTGATCCTGTGCGACGCGCTGACCTATGCCGAGCGCTTCAAGCCCGCAGCGGTGGTCGACATCGCCACGCTGACCGGCGCCATCGTGATCGCGCTCGGAAACCACAACAGCGGCCTGTTCTCGCCCGACGACCAGCTCGCCGCCGACCTGCTGGCCGCCTCCGCGGCCGGCCTGGATCCGGCCTGGCGCATGCCGCTGGACGACGAGTACGACGAGCTTCTCAAGAGCAACTTCGCCGACATGGCCAACATCGGCGGGCGCGCCGGCGGCTCGATCACCGCGGCCAAGTTCCTGCAGCGCTACACGTCCAAGTTCCCCTGGGCCCACCTGGACATCGCCGGCACGGCGCACCGTTCCGGGGCGGCCAAGGGCGCGACCGGTCGTCCGGTGCCCCTGCTGACGCACTTCGTGATGTCGCGCGCAAAATAGATGTTGGCTCCCTCGCTCCTGCCGTCGCTGCCCCCCGAGGGGGAGCTCGGATTGGCTCGGGTGCGACCCTCGCTTTCCGAGGTCACTGATTGACGGACGTTGCCTTCCACACCGGCATCGCGAATCCGCTGGATTACGCGTGCCGGCTGCTGCGCAAGGCCTATCGGTCGGGCGCGCGCGTGGCCGTGCATGGCGAGCCGGCGCTGCTGGATCGGCTGGACCAGGCCTTGTGGACGTTCGAGCCGCTCGAATTCGTGCCGCACGTCATGCTTCCGCGCGATGGCGGCGACGCCGGGCGGCTCGCGTTGTCGCCCATCGTGCTGGTCAAGGGGGAGGCGGCGCCGCCGGCGCAGTGCCGCATCGGCGTGACCCTGGCGGGCCACCCCGTGGCCGACGTCGGGGCATTCGACCGCCTGATCGCGATCGTCGGACTCGACCCGGAGCATCGCGAGGCCGGGCGCCAGCGCTGGCGCGAGTACGAGCGCGCGGGCCATGCCGTGACCCATGTCGCCAAGCCGGCCGGCGGCGAGGGGTGATTCGCCGGCCCCAATGAAAACGCCCGGCGCGAGGCCGGGCGTCGTCGCATCCCGAACCGCTCCGGCGAACCGGCGCAGCTCGAAGACGTCTTCGAATTACTTCGAAGCGGCTTCCGAAGCGGCGGCAGCCTTCTTCGAAGCCTTCTTCTCGGCCTTCATCTTCTTGGCGACGGGCGCCGAAGCGGGAGCCGAAGCGGCATCAGCGGCGAAAGCGCCGACGGCGAAGGTGGAAACGATCAGGGCGGCCAGGAGCTTGGTCATTTGAGGTACCTTAGATAAGTTGAAGTTGCTTACCCGTCAGGGCGTAGCAGCCCTCAAACGCATCCCCTTGTCGAGCGGTTGACAGATTTTTGTGAACTAGAATTTATTTTTCGCCGGGCCTCCTCCAGGCCGCCCGGCCCCAGAACCATCGGAGCAAGAGTCAATGAGCCAACATGTCACGGTGCCGGCGGGCGGACAGAAGATCACGGTCAATGCGGACCGTTCGCTGAACGTCCCGGACCATCCGATCATCCCGTACATCGAGGGCGACGGCACCGGCCTGGACATCACGCCCGTCATGCTCAAGGTGGTCGACGCCGCGGTGGCCAAGTGCTACGGCGGCAAGCGCCAGATCCACTGGATGGAGATCTTCGCCGGCGAGAAGGCCACCCGCGTCTACGGGCCGGACGTCTGGCTGCCCGACGAGACGCTGGACATCGTCAGGGAGTACATCATCTCCATCAAGGGCCCGCTGACCACGCCGGTGGGCGGCGGCATCCGGTCGCTGAACGTCACCTTGCGCCAGCAGCTCGATCTGTATGTCTGCCTGCGCCCGGTGCGCTATTTCAAGGGCGTGCCCTCGCCGGTCAAGCACCCCGAGAAGGTCGACATGGTCATCTTCCGCGAGAACTCGGAAGACATCTACGCCGGCATCGAGTACGAGGCCGGCAGCGACAAGGTCAAGAAGCTGATCGCGTTCCTCAAGGACGAGATGGGCGTGACCAAGATCCGCTTTCCCGACACCTCGGCCCTGGGCATCAAGCCGGTCTCCATCGAGGGCACCGAGCGCCTGGTGCGCAAGGCGCTCCAATACGCGATCGACAACGACCGCCCCTCGGTCACGCTGGTGCACAAGGGCAACATCATGAAGTACACCGAAGGTGGCTTCCGTGACTGGGGCTACGCGCTGGCGCAAAAGGAGTTCGGCGCCCAGCTGATCGACGGCGGCCCGTGGGTGCGGTTCAAGAACCCGAAGACGGGCCGCGACATCACCGTCAAGGACGTCATCGCCGATGCCTTCCTGCAGCAGATCATCCTGCGCCCGGCTGAATACTCGGTCATCGCCACGCTCAACCTGAACGGCGACTACGTCTCGGACGCGCTGGCGGCCCAGGTGGGCGGCATCGGCATCGCGCCGGGCGCCAACATGTCCGACACCGTCGCCATGTTCGAGGCCACCCACGGCACCGCGCCCAAGTACGCCGGCAAGGACTACGTCAACCCAGGCTCCGAGATCCTGTCGGCCGAGATGATGCTGCGTCACATGGGCTGGACGGAAGCGGCCGACCTGATCATCGCCGCCATGGAGCGCGCGATCCTCAGCAAGAAGGTCACCTACGACTTCGCCCGGCTGATGGATGGCGCCACGCAGGTCTCGTGCTCGGGCTTCGGCAACGTGATGATCGAGCACATGTGACGCCGCGCACGTCGCGGGGCGGTGTCCCGCGGCAAGCGGGTCACTGCGCCGCGGAAGGCCGGCGGCCGATGCGGATCCTGAAGGCCTTGGGCCGCCTGAAGGGGTGGATGTCGACCACCAGGGCCGCGCGCGTCCAGTGCGCCCGTTCGAACGCGCGCCACGACGCCTTGTTCGAATGCCAGATGCGCGCGAAGAGCTGGCGAAAGCCTTGCTCCATCATGGCCTGGGACGACCAGGCGATCAGATCGCCGGCGATACCGCGCCCGCGCATCTCCGGCAACGTCACGATCTGCACCAGCTTGGCCTCGTCGGCGGCCAGCGGCCAGAAGTTGCGCCGCTTGTAGCGGTCGCCGGCCCAGTAGAAGCACAGCCCGACGACCCGCGGCCCGTCCAGGCACGCGAAGGCCCACGCGCCCGCGCCGGCATACTCGATCTGCGACTGCACCAGCGGGTCGACGCTGGCGCGGGCGGTCGCCTCGTCCAGGCGTGCGAAGGCGAGCGCGCGTTCCCGCGCGGGCGCCCCGGGCGGTGGCGCGCCGTTTTCGAAGCGATAGACGAAGTAGATGGCGTAGTCCCCGAGCAGGGTCAGCGCCGCCTTCTTCAGCAGGGCCGTCATCGCGAGACCGCCGTCGTCGCGGCGCCTCCGAATCGCAGGCGGCGCTTGACCCAGTCCTTCAGGCCCATCGCCTGCAGGGAGTCTCCGAGCCATTTGGAGAACCGGTCCATCCGCCAGTGGCTGTGAAGCAGGAGGGTGTTGAACAGGGTGCGCCTGACGAAGATCACGTTGGCGCAGCGCAGCTCATGCGTCGCGAACAGGCGCTTGTGGTCGGACTGTCCCTCGGTGAAATCGAAGAACTTGAAGGTCCCTTCCCGGAACATCTGCTCCACGGCCAGCCACTGCAGCACCGTGCCGACCGAATGCTGCATGTAGGCAGGGTCGTATCCCAGGTAGGCATAGACCAGCGTCGCGTCGCGCCCGGGGCAGTACAGATACGAGACGGGACGTCCGCGGTCGAACAGCACGTAGCCGCGCACCTGGCCGGCGGCGGCGAGGTCCTCCATTTCGCGCAGGAACTCCTCGGTGTCCGGGATGCCGGCGTCAAGAAGCCGTTCCTGGTACGTCTTGCGCGAGACCTCGCGCGCGAGGCGATGGAAGTCCCGCATCTCGTGCGGCGACGCGAAGGTGCTCCAGTCGATCTTGCCGCCGCAGTGTTCGGCGTACTTGCGCAGCTTGCGCTTGATCGTCGCGCGGGTCTTGGACGAGAACTTGTTCTGGTACTCGTCGAACGTCATGCGCAGGTCGATGTAGCAATGACCGTACTGCAGCGGGACGTAGCGCAGGAAGCCGTCGAGGGCGCTCAGCGGCGCAAGCTCGCCGGCAACGGGCAGGGCGCGGATCATGAACCCCTGGCTGCCGCGCTCCAGCGCAACGCCCGGGCAGGCCGGGGACTCGACCGCCTGGGTCTCGTCGCTGAGGCTGTCGTAGCGCGTCTGCATCGCCAGCGGCACGCTGAACAGCGTCAGATCGCCGAGCTGGAACTTGAGAGGAACCTGATTGAGCTGCCAGGAAGTCACATCGTCGCCCTGCGTCGCAACTGCTCGAACAACCGGCCGGCGGTCTTCCAGATCGGCGAGACGAGCGGCTCCGGCTGGCGGGCCACGGGGGCCGGCTGCAGGCCGTCGAACCCGCGCGTGCGGAACGAATCCCTGTTCTTGTCGAGGAAGGCGCAAAGGCGCTGGAAACGGTCGACGACGACACGATCGGGGACGTTGCGCGCGGTGTCGAGCAACTCGAAACTATGGAAGAGGACCGTGAAGGCCTGGCGACGTTCTTCGAGCGCACTCCAGAGAAGGCCTTCGAGTTCGGACCAGGAACAGGCGGTCAGCTGGGCATGGCGCAGGTGGCGCGGACCGTCCTGGAACACGGTCATCGGATATTCGACGACGCCGCTGCACTCGACCGGCTCGACCACCGTCACCCCGGGCAGCAGCCCGCTGTCGCGTCCCATCATCGTGGCGTTGTAGCTGGCGTCCAGGAACACGCCGTTGGCCGCCAGGGCGGACAGGGTGTCCAGGTTGAAGCCGAAACTGCCGGCCCGGAACGCCGAC
>Ga0209759_1001217_pt1 | contig 15798 bp, 10 predicted proteins | sample AraplaCL_Col_mMS_FD_184261 | JGI IMG/M metagenome (GOLD analysis project Ga0209759, IMG submission 184261) | Arabidopsis root microbial communities from the University of North Carolina, USA - plate scrape CL_Col_mMS (SPAdes) (version 2) | ecosystem: Host-associated > Plants > Roots >...
TGTCCGACGACAGCCTGAACACGCTGGCCCTGACCGAAGAGCTGAAAGTGGGCGCGCCGTTCCAGGACGATCAGCGTGACGCGCTCAAGGCGCTGTTTCCCGATCACAAGCTTGCGGCGTACAAGCCCAGCAAGGACATCACGCTGGATTGCCTGAACCGGCAGTTCGTTGGCCTGACGCTGGCGCTGGCGGATTGCCGCGTCGGCAAGCCCTGATTTTCGTATTGCATTCCGGTTTCGTTTCCGATCATGGCCTCTCTTCCGTTTGACCAATTGCTCGCTCCGCTGCCCGGCGCCCAGCCGTGCGGTGAAGACATGCTCTTCTCTGCAGAATTCGACAGCATCCAGGATGCGCGCCGGTTTGATGACCCGTCACTCGATCAAGGTGAGTGGGTCACGGAGATCAAGGAGGCCGACTGGCGCGCCGTCATTGCCGAGAGCACGTCACTGCTGCAGAACCGCACGAAGGATCTGCGCCTGGCCGCATGGTTGGCCGAGGCGCTGTCCAAGGAGCGTGGCTTTGCCGGCCTGCGCGAGGGCTACGAATTGATCGCCGGCTTGTGCGAACAGTTCTGGGAGCACCTCTATCCGCTGCCGGAAGCCGATGATCCTGAAGCCCGCACGGGCAGCATGGCGTGGCTTGCGACGCGTTCGAGCCAGCTCATTCGCGAGGTGCCGCTGGTGGACGGGGGCAAGGGCGGCTACAGCCTGATCGATTGGGAAGTCGCGACCAGCCTGGTCGAAGCCATCCGTCGTGATCCAGAGCAGGCAGACGAGCTGTCGCGCGGAAAAATCACGCAGGAGCAGTTTGAATCCGCACGGCGCGCCACGCCGCCGGCGTTCTACAAGACGCTGCATGATGATGTGGTTGGCTGTGGCGCTGCGCTGTTGCGGTTGGAATCGGTGCTGGATGCCCGCGCTGGAGACCATGCGCCGAGCTTCCGCCCCGCACGTGAAGCATTGCAGGCGGTGCGCGCGTTAGTGGAACGTTTTGGTGGCAAGCCAGAGCCCAAGCCCACCGCTGTGGAAGCGAAGGGGGCTCAACAACAGGCTGCTCAGTCAGCCGCAGGCGCGGTTGTTGAAATGGTTGCCGTCGGCCCGATCCGCACGCGTGCGCAGGCACTGAACCAATTGCGCGACGTGGCCGAGTTCTTCCGCCAGACCGAGCCGCACAGCCCCGTTGCTTACCTCGCCGCGCGTGCCGCGAAGTGGGGCGACATGCCGCTGCATGCATGGCTGCGTACAGTGGTCAAAGATGATGCGACGCTGTCGCAGATTGAGGAGCTTCTGGGGCTGGGCGATCCGCCGTCGGAAAGCGCGAGCTGAACCGGCTAGCTGCTCGAACATCCGCCGCAGCCGCTGGATCCGCAGCTACTCGAGCTGCAACTGCTAGAGCTACTGCTTGAACTGCAGTTGCTCGACGTGTCGCCTCCGGAGCCGCCGGAACTGGCGCCGGCGGGTGGTCCCATCATCGATCGGTATCCGGCCCACGCTGTGTTGGCCAGCACGCTGGTGCCGCCAAACGCGGTCAACCACAGTAGATCGTGCGTCGACAAACCGGCACGTGGCCCCTGCTGGCCGCGCTGACGATAAGCATCGAGCGCGGCGTTGGCCCCCGCAGTGGGGCCGGCACGGCCGACGCCGATCAGCCGCGCCGTCACGCCCCAGTACACGATGGCGAACAACGCCATCTCGACCAGCAGCCACATCACCGGACGCTCCCGGGACAGCCCCACAAAGACCTTCATCACGCCAAGCCACAGCGTCGCCAGCACAATGGCCCACGCAGCGAGCGTCGTTCCTCGCATTGCCCCGCGGGTCCACAGCCATCCTTCGCTGCGTAGCCGATCTGTCATGTCGGATGCTTCATCGACGAGCCGATTGCGAAAGTTCGGCCACGGCGAGCGCTCCTGCGTTTGCCGGGCGAGCCATGTCCATGCGTTGACGTGGCACTCCGGCGTTCGGTCCTGGTTCGCGACCACGTAGGTGTTGCGGTCGCGTTTCCTTTTAGCCGGAGGGACCATGCGGATCGCACCCGCATCAAGCAGCGCCAACGCCGCAACCTGTGCCATTCGTGCGGCGTCACCGGTGATCAGCGCGGCCTCGGCAGGCGTCAGCTGACGCGGCACGTTGCCCCCGCTGGTTCCCCTTGGGTTGCGGCTGTATGCGACTCGATGCAGGGCCCGGATCAGCAGACATGCCATCACGCATGCGCCCAGGTAGAACGCGAGAAAACGCGGCCCCGAATAGCTCAGCACATCGACATCCGAGGCGGCATTCGTGGTGATGGCGATGAGGCTGACGCCGATCACAAGCCATACGGATGGCATGAATGAGCGCGCGGTTGATGCAGGCGGCGGTGTGACAGGGTTGGGCGGATGTCGTGCGGGGCTGGCAGCCTCTGGCGCACTGTCTGGCTGGACAGGTTCCGGCACCGGCCAGATATCGGGAGGCGGCTCCATACCAAACGTGCGCTGATAGCTTTCGATCGTTTGCTGGTAGTGCTGTGCGTAGGTGTCGTCTTCGTCCGGGGCACCAATACCTGGCGCATGGTGGAGCGGCGCGCCCAGTACCTCCCCGCAGAACACCGTCCAATACTCTTTCGAATATTGCAGATGGAGATGCCAGGCGGCATCAATGGCCTCGGAAGGCGTGACGGGGTGCCCTGCAAACACCGCTAGATACGCGAAGCGCTTGTATTCCTCGATGACAGTCAGCGTATATAAACGCGACCACCCCTCGGCTTCGGCCAGGCGGTGGCTAAACGGCACTGGAGCATCGGGCGCGTCCGGTGAATACTCGCTCAGCCGACGCAGGCAGGCTTCCCGATCGGCTTCGGTCGGGGCGGAATCGGGCAGGATCGATGGGGCGGACGGTGTCATGTGCGTTGCTGTCAACCGTTAATGCCTACTTGCTCGGAGGACACTGCGCGCTTGCATGCACCTAGCCGCGAACGACTAATTCTCTTCATGTCGCTCCAACGCTTCAAATACCGCGCGCTCACAGCGGCCGAAGTCAAAGCTGCGCAAGCGGAGATGGCGGTTACCGTATTCACCAGCCGCCATCATTTCTGGGATCGGGCGCAGAGGCCCCGCCATCAGGCGCATCAGCGTCTGTGAAATGACCACGAGCAACATCGGCGCCAGGGTAAACATCCCGACCATCATCCCCGTGAGGGTGCTGGCATCTTCGAGACCCAACTCGCTGCCCGCCACAAAAAGCATGATCACGAGCATCAGCGCGCTGAAATAACCGAGAAGGCCGATCGCCTCGTTAAAGCCGGAGCTCCTGCGCGACAGTATGGTCTCCAGCGGCTCCGGCAAGTCGCGAGGGCGCTTTGCAACATAGACGGTCTGTGGCTCACGGCGGCCGGTCAAGCGGATGCCCCACGCCGAAAAGCAGTCGTTGTCCCACCAGCCTGCAGCAAGCACGCGCATGCCGTTCAGGCCTGCGAAATAGGGCGCATTGGACGAAACACGACGGTCCGTGACCTGGTATTCGCAGAAGTAGATGACCCGGTTGTCCGTCAGCGTGATGACGACGGGGGTCACGCGACAGTAGGTGTCTCGCGAGATATCGTCGGTGTAGTCATATGCGCTGTGCGCATTGGTGTCGACGCTCCGTCCCATGGCCTCATAGGCCTTGAATGCCGCGTTATCCACCTGTACTGAGCGAATGATTCCGCTGACGATCGCGACGGGCGCGCCCTGTCGTCGACTGGCAAGCCAGTGCTCAAGCTGCTGCCAAGCCCATACCAGATGGCACGAGAGCCACCAGATACGCTCTTTCATCGGAGAAAACTGCGCGATTGGCTGCGACGGCTTCCTGGTGGGGGCGAGGTACTCAAGCCGGATCTGGGAGGGCGCACGCCGTTCATCACCCGGCTGTAATGAGGTAGCAGGCGACGGCTCACGCAACCGTGCCCGCCGGCGAGCATCCTCCCGCGTCACTTACTCGCCCGAAACTCAATCCGCCGATTGCGCGAGCGGCCTTCATCGGTGTTGTTGGCGGCGACTGGCTGATCCGGCCCCACGCCCATCGCGGTGAGCGTGCCTTGCTCGGCGCCCTTGGCGATGAGGTAGTTCTTGACCGTTTCTGCGCGCGCCTGGCTCAGGTTGAGGTTCAGCGCGCGGCTGCCGGAGTTGTCGGTGTGGCCGACGATCTCGATCTTGCGGCCGTTCAGGCGCGGGAGCACGGCGGCCATTTCATCCAGAATCGCGCGGCCTTTGGGCGTGAGCGTGGCGCTGCCGGTTTCAAATTCGATGATGCGGTTAGCCAGCGTCTGGTCCAGCAGCCCTTGCTCGGACACCGCTGCCACGCGCAGCCCGTTCTTGATCGTGTAGCTCTGGCCGAGCGCTGTTGCCATGTCGCTTGTGAGCTGCTGGCGCTGCGCCTCGTTACCAACGTCGCCGTGCAGGGAAACCTGCGTGCCGTCGATGTTGAGCTGCCCGCGGTTGACCTGCTTGATGGCCGGCGACAGGATCTTCTGCACATTGGCCGACCAGTTGGGCGGCGACACCACGTTGCCCACTTCAATCTGATCCACCACGTTGGCGCTGCCGTAAAGCTCGCGCAGCTTGGCCAGCACGGTCGCCTTGGTGGCTTCGTCCGGCACCATGCCGCCCGCGACGACCTGGCCAGGCACAGGCGCAGCATCGCCCGCCGCAGCATGCGCGGGCAGGGCACTGCCCAGGCAGGCCAGCATGGCGGCGTTCGCCAGGAGTGTTGCAGGCCGGAAGCCGCGCTTGATTGCATCCAGACCCATGTTCATTCTCCGATGAAGACTTCGCGGAAGGTATCGACTGCCACGCGCAGCGAGAGCTGCGGTTGATCCAGGTAACTCACGAACTTGGCCAAGCCGTAATCTCCGCTGACATGCTGGTCGACCCATTCCGGATCGTCGATGTTGATGTTCTGTTCGGCATACGCCAGCGGCGACATGACGCTGTGCAGCGTGCGTGACGAAGCGCCGTTGAAGCCGATGACCAGTCGCTCGGCACCGTTGATATCGCCCAGGAACAGCGACAGCTCGAAGTCCGCCCGCTGCAGGAAGCGCGACACCAGCTCCAGCCAGAAACTCGCCACCAGGCTGCGATAGAGCGGGTCTGCGGGCAGCGGCAGTGTGAGGCCTTTCTCAAGCCGCGACGAGCCATTCGCCATCACGGGTTGGAGCAGCGTGCCAAGCGCCAGCAGCGTGCGGCGCAGGCGGATGTTGTGGCCTTCCGAGCGCAGCATCTGCTCAAGGCCGGCAACGGTCTGGAAGTCGATGAAATCCGAGAAGCTTGCGTCGTGCGATTGCGTGCTCGTGCCGCCCGTGCCGGTCTCTACGCCGTGCTGACCTTCGGCGAGCAGGCGCAGGCCTTCAGTCGCGTCGGTAGCCGTGCCGAGCGAGATCATCTGCTGGCCGGCGCGTGTCCAAAGGCGCGCCAGTGCAATCGGGCTGCGCGCGATGAAGTTGATCGGGCGATCGACCTCCATGGCTGCCGCCGTCAGGAACGGAAAGCGGCGCGATGACAGATCACTGCTGGCCATGAGCGTGCCCGCAATAGCGAGCTTGCTCTGCGAGCCGAGAAACGCAAACTGCACTGGCTTCCAACTGTCGTAGGTCGTCTTCCAGTCCGGGGCTTCGGCCAGCAATTCCATACCTTGTGCCAGCCAGCGGTCCAGCGTGTCGAGCAACTGGACGTTGTTGGCGCTTTTGACGAAATCGCCGCGCGAAGGAAGCTTGCCGAAGTACGAAAGCTGCAATTGGGTCTGGCTCATTGCGCCGTCCCTCCTTGCTCTTCCGTGATGCTGTGGCGAGCGGCCTGCGTTGACACGGCCGCTTGCGCCGCAGGCGGCGTGCCTACGGGTGCTGCCGGGGCGGGCGGCGTCAGGGTGTTCTGCGGTGCCGATGCATCGGCAATCGACGTCGGCAGGCGCAGACCGCGCAGGCCTTGGCCTTGCGGCGAATCCGATGCCGTCGTGCCGGCGGTCTGCGGGCTGCTGATGATGCGCAGGCTGATCGATACCGTCAGGTTGTCCTTCGTCCAGGACAGATCGAACGCGCCATCCGGACGACGCTTGCGCTGTGCCGTGGCAATCAGGCGCTCCAGGCCGAAGCGGCCGGGCTCGTTGAGCAGCTCCACCGTGCGGCCGTCAAACGTGGTGGCTGTCACGCGTGCACCCGGGGTGCCTTGCGGATTCGGCCAGACAAAATTAGCCCACTGCGGTGGCGTGTTGCGATAGCGCAGTTGCTGCCCATCGATCTCGATCGTGTACTCGGTCGCGCCTTGCGACGGCACCGGCAGGATCTGGAACACCGTCTGCGGTGCCGCGGCTGCTGCACCGCCTGCGCCGCCGGCCGCACCGCCCGTGAGCGGTGCGATCCAACGCGTGAAGCCCGTGGTGAACTCGGGCACAAATGCGATGCCCAGATCGCCCCACGTGCGGGAGGCGATCATGTCGCCGCGGCGCACCGACAGCGGACCGATCGTCGTGCTGGCGAACTTGGCAATCGCGCCATCCGGGCCGAACACCTGGCCGATCTCAGCCGCACTGGCCTCGATCTTGGCGTTGGGTGCAAACGGATACTTGTCTGCCAGCGTGGTGGCGAACGGCTGATACACCTGCGCGTTCCACACCTTGTTGACTTCGGTCGTGGCCGGGCGGATCGCCACCGCATAGGACTGCAGCAGCGGGCGCACCAGCAGCGGACGCAGCGTGGCGCGCTCGCTGTCGGTCATGCCGGTCAGCATCTGCTCATCCACGTACTTGAGCGTGTCGGCCAGTTCCGAGCCGTTGCCGTCCAGTGTTTGCTGCATGAGCTGGCGTGCACCCGGCCCCGGATCGCCCTGGTTCTTGATCTGGTTGAAGCGCGTGCGCACCTTGGAGAGCGAATCCATATAGCCGCGCAGCAGCGACTTGTCGTCGCGCATGACAACCACGCGGGCGAGCCCCGAGAACTCCTTGCCGACCGGCCCCATCGGAATGGCGCCGGCTTCAGCATTGCCGCCCACCTCCAGGTTGACGTTCACCTGCGACGGCGTCTGGCGCGCGAACAGCTGCTTGAACCATCCCAGCACGCCGGTCTTGGCCTGCTTCAGGCCGGCATTGAACATCGACGGGTTGTCCCACGACGTCTGCTCATACGCGGTGTCGAGCACCTTGCGGATCGGCGAGTTGGTCGGATCGCCCAGCAGGTTCATGCCGGTGACGGCCTGATCAAAGCTGGAGAAATCCTGGATCGCCACGCCTTGCATGAAGCGTTGCCATTCACGCGCGTATTCGGTCTTGTACATCGTGACCAGCGCCTTCTGGATCTGCTCGGGGCTGCCTTCCAGCGTGAGGTCGTCGCGCGCGGCAACGTTCAGCACCCAGTCCTTGGTCTGCAGTTCCTTGTTGGCGGCCTCCTTGATGGCGGGCTGCACGTAGCCGAGCCACGCTTCCTTGGTGAACGTGCCGGGCACGGCGTAGCTGCCGGCCACTAGGCCGGCGCCGGTATCGCCGACGATGCGTGCGACGGTCATCGGGGCGTAGCGCGTGGAGGCGCGGGCCTTGATTTCGGCGTACGCACGTTCGCGCGCGGGCATACCGCGCACCACGCGGCGCAGGTTCTCGCGCGTCTGGTCGACCAGCGAGAGATTGCCTTCCAGCAGCGGCCAGTTGTCGTCGTTCACCCGGGCCAGGAAGAACGACAGGTTGCGCTCCGCCGAGCGGATCATCTGCTCGCGCGGCATGTTGCCCCGGTTGTCTTCCAGCCAGCCGCGCCAGAAGCGTGTGATCTGGTCGGTCAGGTGTGCGACTTCCACGTGGCGCTTGTCAGACAGCATCAGGTAGGTCTTGAGCGCGTTGTAGCCGTCTTCCACGTTGGTGGGCGAGGCATCGGTGTAGCGCTTGGCTCCGGTTGAAGCCGTGGCTTGGTTCGGTGCAGCAGGCGCATTGGCGGCGGCACCTGATGCACCCGACGCACCACCCACGGTAGCGGTGGCCGTCGTCACGGACGTGGTCATCACAGCACCGGTTTCCGGCGGGCGCACCATCGGTGCCAACTGATCCGGATGCGCGTTGACTTCTGCCAGGAAGGTTTCGATTGCGCCGCCCACCGGCTTGAGCATGACCTGGCGCAGGCCGTTGTAGTACTCGTCGAGCAGCTTGTGCTGCAGCGTGTCGCCCTGGTACAGGCCCAGCGACAGTGCGAGCGGATGGTCGTTGCGATACCGGTCCAGCTGTTCGATCCGGTCTTGCAGGATGTCGAGTGCCTCCAGGCGAGCCTGCAGGTCCACCCGGTTCTGCTGCATCTTGACGATCTTGTCGAGGTCGGCTTGCACGTTGGCAGTCAGCGTGCGGTTGCCCATGTACGACCATGTCCAGCCGCCCAGCATCACGCCCAGCGCCAGCACGAGCGCAAAGAACGTGGCGATGCGCAGGCGCGTCTTGGCGGGGCTGGCGAATTGCCGCACGGTCTGCTTGTCGGCAAAGATCACCTTCGAGAACAGGTCGCGCAGGAAAAAGCCGTTCTTGGAGAACACTTCGCGGGTGCGCGCAGCACCGTCGGTCGACAGGCCAAAGCGGCGCGCAATGCGCTCCGCCGACACGCTGTTGGTGGCGCCTTCCTGCAGCGCGCTGGTGAAGTAGAAGCCGCGGAACACCGGCTTGTACTGGAACGGGTTTTCATCGAACAGCGTCATCAGGAACGCGCGCAGCGTCGGCTTGATCGATGCAAACTCCAGCGGGAAGCTCAGCAGCCCCGGCGAGAGCTTGTTGTTCCGGTGCAGCGCGATCTGCGCAACGCTGATCTCCTTCAGCCCGTCGCACAACTCGTCAAAGCGTTGGTCGAACACGGCGGCCACATCCGGCTTCGAGTCCGGCTCGAAGGGCAGGGTGGCGCCCCATACGCGGTCCCGCTCCTGCTTCTCGCTGTCGCCAAAGAATTCGGTAAAGCCGGTGATCAGGTCGGCCTTGGTGAACATCACATACACCGGGGCAAACACTTCCAGGCGTTCGGTCAGTTCCTGCACACGCTGGCGCAGGTTCTTGGCCAGGTTGATGGCGAATTCGGGGCGGTTTTGCGTGAGTTCCGACACGCTGACCGTCACGACGATGCCGTTGATGGGGGCCTTGGGGCGATAGCGCTTGAGCAGGTCGAGGAAGCCGAGCCACTCGCGGCGGTCTTCTTCGTGCACCGAGTAGCGGCCGGCCGTGTCGAGCAGGATGCCTTCGGTGGTGAAGAACCAGTCGCAGTTACGCGTGCCGCCGATGCCCTGGATGACCGCGCCGCCCTTGTCAGCAAACGGAAACTGCAGGCCGGAGTTCAGCACGGCCGTGCTTTTGCCTGCCGCCGGGTTGCCGATCACGATGTACCAGGGCAGCTCGTACAGCGCTGCGCTGCCCGACATCTGTCCGAGCTTGGAGCGCTTGATGGTCTTGACGGCTTCTGCCAGGCGCACGCGCAGGGCTTCCACTTCTTCGCGCTTGTCTGGCGTGGCGGCCTTGTCGGCGGCGGCTTGTTCCAGCACGCCCTCCAGCTTGTTGCTGGCCTGACGGGCGCGCCAACGCTTCCACAGATACGTCAGCAGCCACAGCGCAAGCAGCACGCCTAACGCGACGCCGACCCAGACCAGGCCAACCTCGAAGGTCTGCGCCATCAGCAGCAGGAAGATGGTCAGCACGATCACGCCAAGAATCGATAGCGTGCGTGAGTTGGTCAGGAAGTTCAGGAAGCGTTGCATGTTGCCTTCGGCTCGGGAACAGACGGAATCGGAATCAAAATCAGGAACAAGGTCACGTCAGACTCGGCACCACCGCGATGGCGCCGCGCTGCTGGATGTCGTTGGCGGTAATGGCCAGCACCGGCTTGCCGGTCTGCTGGCTCAACTGGTGCGCCACCACGACCGAGAGCAGCGGGCCTGCAGCGCCCACGTAGCCGCAGGGCGTGCCAATCGGCAGCAGATCTGCAGCCAAGTCCAGCGCTGGAAAACGTTCGGAAAACACGCGTGCCACCTCGACGGTGCGCACGGGGTGCATGCCAGTGTCTGAAACGACGCCGGCAACGGTGATGGGGTCGGCAGCCGAATCGCCTTCTGCGCTGCCTGCCTTCTCGGCGGGTGCTGCGTCCTGTTTGGCCTTGACTGGCGCAGCGGCCAAGGTATCGAGGACGTGGCCCACGGCGTCGCCGAGCGCCTGCAGTTGCGGCTGGCCGCGGTCAGGCGTCGGCGATTCAAGCCGTGCCACGCCGGCGCGCGTGATCGTGAACGACTCCATCGCAGCGGCTTCGCCCCTCAGCGTTGGCGGAAGCAGGCGCTGCGCAATGGCAGGCGCGCACAGCAGCACGCCCGCAGCGGCTTCGCCCGGCACGCGGCCATGCTGGCGATTGGCTTCGAACAATTGCTCGTGCTGCATCAGTTGTTCGACAGCGCTGGGGCCGACCAGCGAATCCGCCACCACCACCATGCGCAGCACGCGCTCGTCGCTGCTGCGGTTCACACCTTGCGTGGCGCGATCGAGCAGCAGCAGCGCATCGGCATCGCCCTTGGCGGTGATGGGCTCAAGCGTCAGTCGGTCGGCGGGCCAGATCAACGCGACGCGTTGGCGCAGCCAGCCATCGGCCACGGCTTGATGCTGCGGTGTCCAGTCGCGCGGGAGCAGGGCGGTGATGATCAGGCGCGTGATTTCCGGCGTGGTCATTTCCGGAACCGTAGCAACGGCGTGTGCTGCCAGCTCTTCGGCCACCTGGCCGGCCAGCAAAAGGGCGCGCAGGCGTTCGTCCAGCCAGTCGACGTCGGGATGATGCTCGGCAAGTTCGGCGCGCAGGTCTTCAATGTCGACGCCTTCCACTTGCGCGGCAAAGATCGGCTGGCCGAAGCCTTGCACATCGGTCAGGCCAGGTTGCGTACTGGCTTGCACTGCGTCCACGACCGAGGCCGCGTCATTGCCCGCGGGCGCGCGCAGGGCGCTGGCCAGCAGCACGGCGCGCCATTGGCGTGTGGCGTCTTGCGGGTCGGGGGCTTTGGCCTCGGTGCCCCCAGCGGCCGGTGCGGTCGCGGCCAGCTCCCGCCCTGCAGCTACATTGGAGCGGATGCCATCGAGCACGCGCTTGATGACCCAATAGCCGACGATCATGCCCACCGGCAGCAACAGCAGGTAGGTGAGGATGTCGGCGGTGGTGGGCATGCGGTTGGCGGACTGCCACCACACGATGACGGCAATCCACACCACCACGAAGACAGCGAGCAGCGTCAGCCCGGACCGAAAGAGTCTTGCAACCATGTCGTACGCGTTCAGATGCTGCCGGTGTTGCCTTGGCTGGACAGGAGCGTGGCGCCGCAGGCGGTCTTGTCGCCATGGCGCGCCGCCTGCTTGCCGTCGATGATGACGTTCGGGTCGCCCGTCACGATGACGGTCGTGCCGCCGTGGCCGTTCTTCGGACACGTCACTTTGTCGCCCACGCAGGCGATGCCCTTGCCGCCGGTGCTTGTGTTGCCCGATGCGGTGATTACCACGCCGCCGTGGTCCGTCTTGTCACCCAGCAGGATGAAGGGCCGTGTCATTGCATGCTCCCCATGTGTCCTATCGTCATTGCCTTGGTGCGGGCTGCTTGCCGAGCACGCCTTTGCGGCGCAGCTCAACGTGGCCCAGGTCCATCATCTTCCAGCGGCCGCCCCACACGAGGCCGACCGATTCCGCCGTCTGGCCGTACAGCTCATAGCCGCGCATCGCCCACGGGTCTTTTTCGCTGATGACCAGCTTGCCGTCGCGGAAGAACGCGTTGTCCGCCGCCAGGCCGTACTGGTGATAGCTCTGGAACGCCGTGGCCTGCGTGACATTGCTGCCCATTGCCGCCAGCTTCACTTGCCGCTCGGGGCTTCGGTAGCCTTCGAGCAGCGCCATTTCGTAACCGTGTTCGTCGCGCATGATCTTGTAGACGAGCAGCAAACGCTGGCGGAAATCCGCGTCGAGCAGGTTCCAGTCGCGGCTCGCATCGCGGATGGCCGGGCGGACCTGCTCGACTTCACGCGTGGTGAACACCTCCGGCGGCAAGGGCGGCGGTGGGATCAGCCGTTCGCCATTGAGCAGCGCCGAGATGTGCGGATCGGGCTCGCGCACCTGGTCGTCATCGAACTCGAACGACTGCTGCTCGCGCAGCGCCAGTGCCAGCATGGGCGGCACCGAAAGTACGCCAAGCGCACCGAGCAGCAACATTCGCCGCCGTACCACGAACTGCTTGAACGCCGATACGCCCGACGTCGCGTTGTCCACCGACTCGCGCAACGATCCTGCTGAGCGCGCGCCCACCACCGCAGCCCCTGTGCTCACGCGCCGCCATTGCGCACGCAGCAACGCCGCGCAGCGCTGCCGCACCGACGGCAGCAGCAGCACGGCAGCCACCACCACCATGGCAACGAAGTAGAGAACCAGAGCGAAAAAAACCATACCGACCTGCGGAGCGTGAGCGCCTACGTCAATTCATCCAGATTTATATCTGTATTTAGAACTCTAAATTATTAATAAACGGTAATAATCAAGCGCTCGCTACGCAGAAATATTAAGAAACGATAAAGAAAATACTGCAACGTGCGTCAATCATTTGTCTTTCAGCAAGGCCAGACTTAGAATCAGCAGCCACCACCGGAATCGGCGCTTGTTTGTAATCCATACGTTCGCCGCGCATTCTATTTCAATTCTGGACCCGTGATGAGTAATAACGGCGATTTGAAACAAGAAGGGCCCCCAACGCTCTTCAATTCTGAATCCGAGACCGATGAGGCCGGGCATACGCGCATTCTGGCGAGCCTGGAAGGCCGCGTCGCGGCCAGCGGCAAGGCACCGAAAAAGTCGGGACAGCGCTATGGCGTTGCCGCGGCGGTCGTTGTGCTCGCCGCCGGTATCGGCGCATGGATCATGCTGAACCCAAGCGGCGAACCTGCGCCCGCACAGATGGCTGAGCAAGCAGCGCCAGCGGCCGCTCAACCGGCCGCAGCCACGCAAGCAGCACCTGCGGAAGCTACTCACACGGCCGCTGCGGCGCCTGTTGCCTCCGCGAGCGAACCCGTGGCGGAAGTACAGGCTGCCACCATCGTCAATGTTCCGGCGGGCGAAGACCACGCCACGGAGAAGAGCGACAAGGCGCCGGTTGCAAGCGCACTCGCCAAGGAGGCGCATGACGAGGCGCCGGCCACGCACACCCTGGCGGCAAAGTCTTCAGGCACCCCGGCCAATACCGACGAAGGCAAGACGGCAACCGCCAAGCTGGTCGCCAAATCGACGAATACACCATTTAAGGCGTTGCAGCAGCCAACAAAGCCCAAGGCGCAATCCTCTGCCAAAACCGCCAAGAACAAAAAAGGCACATTGGCGCCCGATGATCCTGACGCCGATCTGCTGGCCGCATTGCTTGCGCCGCAGAATGCGGCCAATAAGGTCGCCAATTCACCCACTTACAAAGGGCAATAGCCGCCCGGCTACCCGGTTGGTTGTTTTTACAATCGGGTAATTGAGCGGGGGCGGGTGCGATGCTCGACATTGCGCTGCCTCGTAAATGCCCGCGCTGGTTTCACGAAATCCCTCCGTGATACGCCACGCGTTGCAGCATCGGACAGCGAATGGACGCCACGACCCTTCTTCAGAACCTCTTCGCACCAACACGCCGCCTGTATTCGCTGGAAGGCGATGGGCCGCTTGCGGACCTCGCGGTGGAAGCCTGGCTCGGTCGGGAGGCGCTGTCCGAGCTGTTCGAATGGCGTGTGGTGGCCGTGAGCGCCAATGCGCGCATCGCACTCAAATCGTTGCTGGGCCAGCGCGTCACGCTGGTCACAACGCTGGCCGATGGCACGCAGACCAAGCGCACAGGCCTGATCCGTTTGGCTGAGAAGCTTGGCGCGGATGGCAGCCTCACGCGCTATCGCCTGACCGTGGTGCCCTGGTTCTGGCTGACCACGCAGCAGCGCCATAGCCAGGTGTTCCAGAACCGGCCCCTGCCCGACATCATTGAACAGATGCTGTCGCCGTACGAGCCGTATGCCTCGTGGCGCTACGCGGCCGGTGCTGAAGCGCGCATGGCCGACTTCGGTACACGCGCACACATCGCCCAGTTTCGCGAGACCGACTACCACTTCGTTACGCGCCTGCTGGCCGAAGCGGGGCTCGGTTTCACCACGGTGGAAGACGACCAGGCGCATGGCGGCCACACGCTGGTGATCTTTGCCGACAGCACGCAACTACAGGAAGACGCGGAATCAGCTGCGGCGGGCGGTATCCGCTTCCACCGCGCGCACAGCCTGGAAGAGCGCGACGCAATTCAGCAACTCGCTTGCCATAGCCGCACAACGGTGAGCGGCGTGGCGGTGGCAGCGTGGGACCCGGAAGGCAAGCAGAGCGCTCGCACCCACGCGCCTGCCCGCTTCGCCACCAGCGCGGGGAGCCCGGATGCGTATCTGTCGATCAGTCCGTCGCTGGCCCCCGATTCCGCCAATGCCCAGCGCATTGCCGAACAGGTCATGGAAAGCCTGGAGGCGCGCGCGCTGTTGTTTTCGGGGCGTGGCACGGTGCGTACGCTACGCAGCGGCACGCGCCTGCAGGTGGTGGATTGCCCGCACCTGCCGCAAGACGTGGAAGGCGCCTATCCGCTGTTGATGGATCTGGTCGAACACTGCGGCATCAACAACCTGACCGTCGATACGCACAACGCGCTCAGCCAGCGTTTGGGGGGGCTCGACGCCGCGCTGGAATTCGATACGCCGCCCAGCGCACCGGAATCCGGCCCTGGCATCTTCGGTTTCCAGGAGGCAGAAGGCCCCGTCGAGCGCAACGCCCCAACTGGCGATCTGCTCAAGGCCGCACGCACGCACGGCTACGCGGGAATGTTCCGCGCAAGCGATGCACGTCGGCCGTGGCGCCCCGCTGTGACAGAACCCGATTGCGGCCGCCTGTACGCCGCACCTACCGCGCAAGGCGTGCACAGCGCTATCGTGGTCGGCCCGGACGGCCAGACGCAGGCAGGCGGAGAGGGCGAACACCACGCCACCCCCGCAGGCGAAATCCGCGTGCGCTTCCCTTGGCAACAAGGCGAGCGTGCGGATGACCGCAGCAGCCGCTGGGTGCGGGTCGCGCAGCGGCAGGCCGGTTCCGGCATGGGCTGGCAATGGCTGCCGCGTATCGGGCAAGAAGTGCTCGTCAAGTTCAGCGAAGACGACATCGATCAGCCCGTCGTGATCGGCTCGCTGTACAACGGCCAGGGCGAGGCAGGCATCGCGCCCACGCCGGGCGGGCAGGGCGCATCCGACCAAAGCGACAGCACAGCCCTCTACAAGCAAGGCAGCGACAGTGCTGCGAGTGCACAAGGCAACGTGGCCGGCGGCCACAGCCCCGCCTGGCACGGGATGGGCACGGAGGCCGAAGGCCACCGCAACGCTGCCGCTCACACCGGCTTCAAGAGCGCGGAACACGGTGGCAGCGGTTACAACCACCTCGTCTTTGATGACAGCGACGGCCAGTTGCGCACGCAGCTCGCTACCACGCAGCAATTCAGCCAGCTCAACCTTGGGCATCTCGTCCATCAGCAAGACAATCGGCGCGGCAGCTTCCGCGGCCAAGGCTTCGAGTTGCGCACCGATGGCCACGCCGCCGTGCGCGGCCAGGCAGGCCTGCTGCTGACCACCTACCGCGACGCCAGCAGCGGCAAAGCCGTGCCCACCGGCGACAACGCGGCAGGCATTGCGTTGATCAAGCAAGCCAAGGAATTGACGTCATCGCTGGGCCAAGGTGCGGTTACGCACCAGACGGCCGCACTCGACACCGCCAAGAACGACGATGCCCCGCTGGC
>Ga0209759_1001220_pt1 | contig 15741 bp, 12 predicted proteins | sample AraplaCL_Col_mMS_FD_184261 | JGI IMG/M metagenome (GOLD analysis project Ga0209759, IMG submission 184261) | Arabidopsis root microbial communities from the University of North Carolina, USA - plate scrape CL_Col_mMS (SPAdes) (version 2) | ecosystem: Host-associated > Plants > Roots >...
ATGATGATTTGTTACGTCAGCATCGCATCGAGACGGCTACGCCGGATTCAGGCCAATCCAGGCCCTGCAGCACGCGCACATAAGCCTATGTGGCTGCCGCCTGATCCGGTGCAACACCCGCATACGCAGGGCACCACATCCCGATCATCTGCCGCAACGCTTCGAGCCGCAGCGGCTTGCCGAGCACACCATCCATGCCGCTCTCGAAGCAACGCACCTTGTGCGCGTCGCCGGTATTTGCCGATATGACGATGATCGGAACGTATCGCCCCTTTCTTGCAGACTCGCGTTGACGGATCGCGCGTACGAGCGCGCAGCCATCTACGTCTGGGAGATTGCAATCCAGCAGCACCATGTCGACATGCGTGCGTGCGAGCTGCTGCAACGCGGCCTCCCCCGAGTCAGCGATGATGCCGACGCAGCCCAGCGCCTCGCATTGATCCTGCAGCGAGTCCCGTACGGCTTCGTTATCATCGACGATCAGGATGTACGGTACTTTTCGGCATGATTGGGCGGCGGATGCTGGTGGGCTCACCGGCGCCCACGCGGTTGACTGTGCCGACGACGCGTTATCCGTGACTGCAACCGGCAGCTTGACCGAGAAGACGGTCTCGACACGCGGTGTACTGCTGACCGTAATCGTTCCACGCATTAACTCGACGAGCTTACGGCAGATCGCGAGGCCGAGCCCGCTGCCGACTCCGCCGGAACGTGGAGCACGATCATCTTGCCAATACGCATCGAACAGATGCTTGAATTGATCCGCAGCAATGCCAACTCCCGTGTGGCCGACTTCCAGAAGCAGCGTCCTGTTTCGCCGTCGGCGGGTCGCGGAAATGCGAACACGCAACGTAACGATGCCGTCATCCGTGAAGTTGATTGCATTGCCTAACAGGTTCATCACGATCTGGCGCACGCGAACCGGATCGATCTCGACATGCAGCGCCGGAGGGATCTCGATGTCTAGCGTCATCGAGATTCCCTTGGATTCGGCACGCCAGCGCACCATATCGACGGTTTCTCGGGCCCACGACTCGAGCTCCACTGCCTGCGCGGCAAACGTCACCTTGCTCGACTCGAGGCGGGAGTATTCCAGGATGTCGTCCAGCAGCGCCAAGAGCGTTTCTGACGCGGACACGGCAGCATCCGCGCGATCGGCCTGTCGTGGCGGCAAATGCGAGCGCCGCAGAAAATCGAGCGACGACAGAACAGTCTGCATCGGCGTGCGGATCTCGTGGCTCACGAACGCGAGGAACATCGCCTTGTCCCGCTTGCTGCGAATCGCCGCCGCGCGGGATTTCCAGTAGAGATAGCCGAACAACGCGAATATCAGCAACGTCGCAGCAATCGCGACCACCTGCGGCGCGCGATCATGCAGGATAGTGCGCAGTGTCGGCTTGCCGTCGTTGCCGAGTTCAACCCAGTCCTGCGTGATCGCAGCGGTTTCGCTCACCGGAATCGCTGCGAGCGACTTGTCGATGATCGACGCCAGAATCGGCAGATCGGCGCGCGTGAGCATGGCCAACGACACGGGGCGATCCGCCAGCATGCCGGACAGGTAAAGCTGCCCCGGGAATTGCCGGCGAACGATCGGCAGGATCGTGAAGTCGATGCCAAGCGCGGCGTCGGCTTCGCCGTTGGCCACCGCAGCAAGTGCGAGTTCCTCGGTGTCGAACGTCCGCACGTCGAGCGCGACACCGCTATGACGGGTGAAATATTCGATCGCGCCTCGCCCCTTAATCGCGACGCGCCGGCCTTCGAGCCGCTTCAGACTGAAAACCATCGCGGAATTGTCACGTGTCACGGCGGTCAGCCGTCCTACCAGATAAGGTGTACTGACTAGTGCGTCGCTGCCGACACGGTCGGATACCAACTCTCGCCACACACCCGGCAGCAAATCCACCTTGCCGGTAGCGAGCGCGTCGTACGCACGGCCCCATTCCGTCCCAGGCACCGTGTCGAACGTGAGTCCGGTCATTTTCGAAACCGCGTTCAGGTAACCGGCGACAAGACCAGCATGCTTTCCGTTGCGTACATATTCGATTGGACTCCAGTTCGCCTCGACTGCTATATGAACGATCGGGTGTGCGTCGATCCATCGCAGCTCTTCATCGGTGAAGATCGGTTTCTGCCAAAGCGTTGAAGCCACCGCGCCGGGCAGCAAGACCACGCAGACAACCGGAAGCAATGCACGACAGAACGAACACCATTGGGTCCAGCGCGAAGCGCGTATGTTTTTCATGATCGATGCAGCTTAGATATGTGACGGTGCTGATGGGGTGAATCGCGAGGAGCCGCCGCGTCGCAAACGGGACCTTGACTCAGGCGACACATCGCACAAAGCCCGACAATTTGCTTCTCGTTCAGGTGTCGCCTTCAGAATCCTGCAGGATGCACGTCGGATCACCACGCTGCTGCCGGTTCAGGTGTTACGTATGGGAGACCCTGAGAATGCAACACCCACATATAGAAGGCTTGAAGAAGGTTTGAAAGGTACATCGCGCGCGAGCTTGTCAACGGTATTGCGCATTGCTGCGCGCGTTGTTTGATGGGGATTCTGTATTACAAAGTGACGCCGCAACATAAGATTTGTCCTAAAAACAAAAGGCGACGTCATCCGCGCCACGGCTTCACGAAGGATCGTTAGCAATCAGGGCGCAACTCTGACCTGCTCTAAAAATCCCGCGTACAAGTTAGTGCTAGTGTTAGTGTTAGTGTTAGTGTTACGCAGGCTGAACCGCTTGGATTTCCTGCAGAGTGCCGAGCCTTAGTGGTCGGTTTTTGGCCTTCCCCCGTTTTCCCAGACACAAGAGCGCCGGCGCCGGCATCTGATTCGTGATGCCGGTGCCGATCTGCTTCCAAGATCGGTACTCAGGGAAGAGGGCATTACATTTGGCATGAGCTGTCGACGCGATTCCTGGGGACAACGCCGCAATGGAATGCTTCTTCAGCCCTGAAGATCCGAGCGCGTGATCAGGCGCACCTATCGCCCCCGTGCCGATGTGTTCGAATATATTGAGCGCTTCTACGATTCGTACCGCCGGCGCTCAACGCTGAACTTCCTTACCCCGGTTTAGTTCCAGCACCGTATTGCGGGCTGATAAACCCGTCCGGGAGAACAGGGGAAGACAAATTTGCAAATGAGACGAAACTGGGAACATCAATTCACCGGCACCACTTTCACTTCATGTGTGTCGGTCCCGTTTGCCAAGACGACCCTGACCGGGCCGCCCACTGGATTCAGCCCGGCCAGATCGAGTGATTCGCCAGGCGACAAATAGCGGTCTCGCATGCAGTCAATCAAAAGCGCACATTCCCCATGCGCGGTTGCCAGCATGACCGTGTTCCCCGTATTAACGAATAGCGTCCCATCGACCCGATAAGCCTGCCGTGGCGACCTCGGCTGCACGACCAGGATTGTCTGCAACTCGAGACGCGGTTTCACTTTGACCGCATTTGTATCGATCGAAACCGCGCGCTCCTCCCGGAACGTCACGCGAAAATAGCGTGGCGAGTCGTCACTTACACCTTTGAAATAGAGACGCAACCACCCACTCTTGTTCGGGCGTAACACGAGCTGCTTCGGTGCGTACATCAGATCGCCGCCGTTCGGCTTCCAGGTCGCGACGTCGCCATACGGCGGAGCACTTTCCTCCACTGACACGCCGTATACGCGCGTCTGGTCGCTGTCGTTCACGACCTCGCGAACGAGATAGTCTTTCCCGGACCCCATGAAATAGGTCATGTCGCCAACGGACAATGCCTGCGCGGTGCAAGACCAGACCAACATCAAGAACGCTGCGAATTGCCTCAATCGATTCCTCACTGGTTACTGGTCCGCGCATACGCATCTCACCCGCTACAACTCAGCCGGTCGGCCCGGCATCGCGCGTTACCCGACAAAAATAGACGCGCGACCGACTGCGTCGGCCGCGCATATGGATACGTCTCCTCCATTTTGGTTTGGTATCAGCCTTCGCGACGCCGAACCGGGCGCGCATCGGCCACGCTTTTCGGTTTGCACTCGATCTGATCAACCCACAGCGCGCCTTGCGCCTTGCTGAGGTCAAAGTCGATCTCGCACGTTCCGCCGGTGCCCGTCTCATATTGAATGACCGGATAGGCGGTATCGACGTCGATCACGAAACCGCCGTCGGCCGCGGTCGTAGCCTTGCCGATGTGGTTGCGAATCTCGGTGTTCGGCTTCACCAAACCGTTCTCGGTCAGCACGCCGAACACCGTTACCAGCCGGCGGACCTTCGGCATCATCGACGCGACGTTGCCCGGATACAGCACGAGCTTGGCGTCGCCTTCCTGGATATCGAAGTTTTCCGGCGTGTCACGACGCGTGCGGATCGTCACGCGGTGTTCGCGGTATCCCGTAAGCGGAACGAACGTGGAACGCGAATCGAGCGCCAACGCCCCATTCGTGGACACCATCTCGAGGTTGCCACGCGCCGACTTGTCCACGCCGACGATCACGCCGCTTTCGCCCTTCTTGCTGTTGAACCCGATGCCACGCGTGTTCCACCCGACACTGCCCTGCATCGCGGCGGTGCCGCTGGCGTCGCCGGTATCGTCGATGTTCACGTTACCTTGCCAGCCGAACCAGCGGTTGTGGCCCTGCGCGCCAAGGTTCGCTTGGGTACTCGACGGATTGCCATAGTCGCTCGACAACGAACGCGAGCGGTTGACCCCTGCCGACAGATAGTCGACGCCCGGGATACGCTCCGGCCGCCAGCCGACGTGCGCGCCGATCTGCTCGGTATCGAGCGAACGCGAATAGTCGATGCCTGCGTCGCCGAGCGAGAACGTCGCATTCAGGCCGACGTAGAACGCATTGTTCCACTTACGGCCCATGCCGCCGCTATTCCGGCTGAACATCTGGCCGCCATTGAGCATCACGCGCACCCATTTGTTCGAGTAAATGTCCTGGCTCCAGTCGATGCGGTAGTCCTGACCACCGCCGCCGTATACGCTGCCGCTCACGTTGAGCGTCGCGTTGTTGGCCCAGCCGAACATACGCGCAACGTTCACGTTCGAACCGAAGCTCAGTGTGCGCTGATTGTATACGCCGTTTTTCGCGGTGCTGCCCGTCGTCAGCATGTAGTTCGCCCACGCGCCGACAGGCCCGATGTTCGCCGCGCCATTCGCATTCACGCGAAAACCGCCGTCGCTCGTCGCTCCCGTGTCGATGCCTACGTTACCGTGCTTGAAGCCCCGTTGATACCGCAGTTCGGCGGCGGCCAGACCGTCAAAATAATATGCACTGCCGTTAAACGTGCCGAACCGAGTCGCCATCTTGCCGCTCGCGCCGACGAGCTGTCGGCTGATCGCACCACGTCCCCCAACGTTGTTCGCAACATACTGGCCGACATAGAACTGATACTGCGTGTCCGCACCGGTTCCGCCGTTACTCGGCTTGTACACTTGCTCATTGCGGGACGACACCACACGACCGTTGACAACGACGTCCACGCGAATCGGGTAAGTCCCGACTGGCAACTGGCGCGTATCGATTTCCTGGTTGCCGAGGGGAAGATGCTGAACGTTGATCAGCTTGCCGTCGCGATGAATCTGCACTTCACCCGATGCAGGCATGAACGCGAAGATTGGCGTGCGCGCCAGCGAGCCGTCGTTCAACTCCGAGCGGCTTGCGGTGCCTGCGCTGACGCCAAGAAAGCGCCCGCCCGGAAGGAACGTTGTCTGCCCCAGCGCATTCATCGACCATGTGCTCAGATAGCCGGCCGTGATCGATACGCCGCGGTAGTCACGTTCCAGCCGCGCTTCATACAGGTTGAAATCGTCGCCGCTGCGAATGTCGCCTTCAACATACGCGTGATTGACACCAATTGCGCTGACCGACTGCATGTGGAGGTAGCCGTTCGCATCGGCTCTGGCGTTCTTCACGACCGACATGTCGTAATTCAGCACACCGCTCGGATGCTTCTCGGTACTGTCGGGCAGCATATGCAAGCGCGGCGCGCCTTCGCTTGCATAGGCATCCCTCGGCAGTTGTGCAACCAGTTCGAACGTCCGGAGATTGAATTCCAGTTGGACGTCAGATACGTCCTCGCGTGCGCTCGACGTTTCCGCGACCATGCGCAGCGGCTTGCCGTAGCGATCCGCAATCTTCTGCTTCGCGGCATCCGTGATGGCGATCTTCGCGAGGCTGAAGTCCACCAGCGTCAGCATGCGACCATCGTACTTGACGGTCGCCCGGCCCGCTTCCTCCGAACCGCTATCGATCTTGAGCCGCACGGGCACGTCGACACCCTGCTCGAGTGCACCGAGCAGGTTGTCAGGAAAGGCGTACTGACCGGCGACCAATGCGCCATCGGCATCTGCACCCTCCGCAGCATCGGGCGCGCGATCGGCAATTTCCGGATGCAACGAGCGAGCATCGCGGCCTGGTTCCATGTCCGACGCTGGCACGGACACCGATGCGTATTCCGAGGCCGTGATCGCGTCGACATCGACGGCGTATGCGGACTCGTCGTGCCCCCTGTCAGCTTCGGGTGTCTCGACTGCCCGCGCACCCCGATCGAACATCACCGAATGATCCGCCGCAAGCACAGCCGACGACACCCATCCTCCCGCAAGGGATACGGCGACGTTAATTGCTGTCATTGTCGACTTTTTCATTCGCAGTCCAAATTGAATCTCTGTTTATCCAAGTCACATAACCGTGATTCGGTTACTTCGCTACGACCTTCGACGGTGCGGCATTCATCTGGAAATACTGGTAGTCGCTGCCTTTCCAGACGCCAATGCCTTGAAGGGATACCAAGCCCTTTTCCTTTCGCATGTCTCCCGACTCGCCCGGGAGCAGGAAAGTGGATCGGCTGCACGCCTTCGGTTCGGTCGCGGCCTTTTCTTCGCACTTCCCCGTGGCCGTGACATGGACGAAGGTATTTCCGATGTTCTTCACACGCCCGTTGCCGTCGTGTTCGAATTTGAAGTGGATCGTTCGTGGGCGCACGACGAGGATCGAACTCAGCCGAATGCGCTGCTTCGCGGACAAGCTGACGCCATCACTGATGTTCGATTGCGACGACACGGCCTGTTCAATGAACGACAACTGGTAGTAGCGCTCCTTGTCGTCCCGCTTGCCCTGGTAGTAGATCTTGACGTCCGCCGTTCGATGCGGCGGCAGAAACACCGTTGCGGGCGAGATCAGCACATCCTTTTTCTGCTCATGCAGCACCTTCAATTGCCGCGGATTGGTAATCTCCTGGACTTCCGTCGACACGAATTTGGCTATCGAGTCGTCGTTCTTGATCTGCTTGACGACGTAGAACTCGTTTTCCTGCATTTCGGTCGTCAACGATCCGATGCCAATGGCCGATGCATGCTGCGCGCCCATCAGCGCGGCCGCCAGCGCCAAGAGTTTGAGTGGCTTCATCGTGTCCTCCGAAAGAAAAGAAAAAGAAAATGCCGAACCCCTAGACCGCGAGGTCCGGCATTACCGGAGTCAATGCCTGCTTCGACCGAATCTACGCAGGCATTCGGCGCAACTTACGCGGTCGGCGTTTCCCAGCTCGCGACGAAACGCACTTCGACGTCGCCGTTGTAACGGCCATCGGAGACGCCAGACAGACCTGTGCCAGTCAGCGCGTTTCCGTCCTTGTCGGTGCCTTCTGCGATCGAGAACTTCACCGGCACGCCATTCGCCTGGTGGTACGAGCCGTTCGGCGTCTTGTTCGGGCCGACCTTCGACAGATTCATGTTCTGCAGGCCATTTGCCGCGATCGACGGCGCCGCGTCACCGCCAGTGCCCGACAGGATGTCGGTGAGGGTTTCGCTCAGCTCGACGCCACCGAGATCGACGCCGACCTTCAGCGAATCCTTCACGCCACCTGCAACGGCATTCAGCGTGTTCTTCGTGACTTGCGCCTGGATCTTGTAGCCCGTGCCGCCTTCGTAACCCGCCGCGAGAACGGTCAGCGTGCGGTCCTGCGTCGAGAATGCTTCGCTCGACGGGTTCCACTCGAAATCGAGCGTCGTGCTACCTTCCGCGAAGACGCTCAGCGTCACGTCGGACTTCTTGACAACGGATGCCGTCCACTTCACGCGTGCTTCTTCCGGGCCCACGGTTGCGGCGATGGCCGGAACAGCGAACGCGACTGCGAGTGCGGATGCCACTGCGAGGCGGAATGCAGTTTTCTTCATATCGATCTCTCAAAGGTGTTCATCAATTAACTTGGATGACCAGACGACATCCCATACCCGGGGATGCTTCTGGACCGCCCGTCCTACCAACTGCCGGTTCAATGGGTTTGCCAGATCACGGCGGCGAAACGAATTATTTCAATTGAAAGGCCAATGTAATATAAGAATGGGCCTAAAAAATCCTTGACCCGCTTCGAACGGCACACGCTCATGCGGCCCGGCGCCCGTGCTGACGGATGACAGTCACACCCGAGCGCATCCCTCTCCGGCAAGTAAGCCAACAGAAAAAGGTTTGCCGAGGACGCGATGATTTGGACGTGCGAAACCGGCAGGTGCGCCGGAACCGAAGACAACACGCATCACGACCACGATGGTCGGTGCATTTCGCGGCGCACTCGCAACGCGCCGCCGAAACACGTCCGCGTGTGTTTTCACCTGCGCTGAATGGCGCTACACGGCGATGGGTGCGATACGCCTTGGCCGATTCCAGGCGTGCGTCGCTCGAGGGCGGACAAGATGCCGGTATGCAACGTGAGTGCCGCGCCGTGTGCGCGGTCTCTACGGATCGTCAAGCCAGAAGACATGCACGACGCCTGCAGATGCCATTGCACAACGGCCGGTCTGCACGGATCCGGGCGCGAACGAACGCGTCGCGGTACTCCACGCGAGAACATTCACACGGCCTCGCGCTCAATCGCAGACTGATACAACTGATCGACGCTCCAGTAGCGCGAGCGCGGAAGGCGTACGCTCCGTGCGTTCTCTCGCAACGATTCAGCAGCTATCGTCGAGACCTTCCCCGACTCCGCCGGCAGGCCGAGCGGGCATGGCGCGGATCTCTGCGGGATGCATTTAGGACGGTTCTCATATTCTGATCGCGCGCCCCTCCGTTAGCATACGAAAGCCATTTTGCGTGTGATTAGCGGGACGACTCGGTTATCCGGTCCTCATCGCAGCCCCCTCCGCTCAACCGCTCGTGGTCGAACGTGCGTTGCGTGTCGACCTGAATCCGGATCGCGGCAATAAATCATGTGCGCTCCACCGAATGTGTCTACTCCTCTCCTCGCCATTGCATTGAAATGTCAAATCTCAAACCACTTTTTCTACGCGCTGCGATTCGCTTTTGCTTGAGCGGAGCGCTGGCGCTCGGTCATGCTGTCTCTGCCCATGCCGCGGCCGATGACCCGTTCAGCGTTCCGTGCAGCCGTTCGCCGACGATTTCGGACCACTCTTATGCGCCGCTAGTGATTGAGGTGGGCGATTATCTTTATTTGCCTGACATTCCCGCTGGTACGACGGGTGCACTCGTCGGGCGCATTCACAAAACGAATCCCCAACTGACGCAGCTGGCAATCATCTTCAAGGAAGCGACCACCTGGGACTCTTTCCCGGACGTCGCTGTCGGCGCATGGCTGTCGGCGAGCGGCGGCTTGCGCTCGATCGTTGTTCCGAATAGCCAGGATGTGCGCTTCCCCAATCTTCCCTATTCGGGCAAGAACACACTGAATCGTCTCAGCGCGGACTACATCATCAACGGCATGCAAATCGCGTCAATTGATCAATTTACGCAGCAAACCAGCAACTCGCTGGGGCAGTTCGTTCGCGGGCCGGGTACTCAAGTGCAAGATCAGACCGCCAGAAAGATGGTGGCGGACGCCTTCCTGAACCAGTCACCGATGACGTTCGGTGCGCATATGTTCTACTCCTCTGTCATACTTGGAGACCGCGGTCAGCAGCTTTCGGATTGGTGGTTGAATGGAAACTTCTCGAACATGGGCCTTTGCGGATACTCCAGCCAGTTCATTTACAGAACGACGGTGACACCAACCGCCTCCCGGACGCTCACGCTGTCACCGATCAGCGGCACCATCAGCGTGTCGAACGGCAAAATGCTCGTATCCGTTCCGCCCGTATGCCGTATCACGGACGGCAACATGGAATGCCCGATATCCGCCAACTCCACGGCCACGATGGATAACATTTCGTTCATCGTACCGCCTTCTCAGCAATCCGACGTATGGTTCAAGACGGCTGGCGGGCAGAAGTTGTCGAAGGTCTCTGCGACTGCCTTAGGCACAACGAAACTGGTGGTCACGTCGAATCTGCTGGATTCGCTGCTGGGCGACGCCGAAGCGAAGCCGCTCGGCGAAACCATCGGCGCGATCGTGCAATCTACCGGTGGAACGGCCGTCGACATGCGGGTGTCCTTTTTCGAAGATACGGAACTGAAACGTCTCACATTCGGCGTCGCGATCGACGAGCGCGACCCCGCCGCGATGGGCAAATATTCCGGTTCGATCGGCCAGGATGCGGAGATCGTCGTGCCGCTCACAATCCGCCAGTATGGCGCGTCGAAGGCGACCAAGGTGTCGGTAGACGTGCTCGCGCCCAGTGTGCAAACCGCCGACGGGCCACGTTGCAAATTCGTCGACAAGAGTGGTGCAACAGTGGTTGCAGTGCCGTCAATCGTCCGCTTTTATGACGGCACTGGGCTCGACGACCGCCCGGACAATTGCGCCGGCACCGTGTATGACGTCGCCACGCTAAGGTGGCGCGAGACCCTCGGCGGCGCATTCGCGTACGAGGGGGCCCTCGATATGGACCTGCGCTTCCCGCTCGATCCAAAGCAACTCGCGACCGACACGTCAGGCGCGCCCTGGTTTGGTACCGTTTCGGCCAGCGGCGAAGTCCGCGTACGCGCTGACTGGCTCTAAGCGACTGCGGCCTTGGCGGTGCTCCGCGCTGACATTAGACATTCCGCGAATAAATCCTTCGATGCCGCACCGCTTCGCCAGCATCGTGAGCGACGGTTCCGTCTGCGACTGTCTCAGGCTCCCAGCGGCGATCGACAGACGGGACTGCAGCCGCTTAAGCGGCTTTCGATCCCCACACCCGATCGCCGTCGGTGGCACCTCGGAATTAGATTCTGCGTAGGATTTTTGTAGAAGTCCTCATTGGGTGCCACACGGCACGACTTTGTCGGATTTGAATCCGTCTAATCGAGTGCAGTCGTCCTTTTCGTGAAAAATCAGGACTCGTCGCGCGCTTACACCCGCATTCGAGACTGTCTTTGTCTATCTTTGACTTTCTTTCAGACGTATCTGATTGTTCCGATGAGTCGATTTCGCGACGATAGGTTCGCGTGGGAGGCGTCGGTCTGATAGCGCGATTCCTTCCCTGCAAATCATTCACTCAGATTTTTTGGGATGGTTCTGAACAATGAAAAAAATAACCCTGACTCTTCTCTTGATGGCGCTTGCCGCGCCCGCCTTCGCAGGCCAATGCAATAGCTACGGCTATCAAAAGAAGCTGCGCAAGCTTGAAGTCAAAGCCGAAGCCGCGAGCAGGTATGGCGACAGGATCAAGGCGCAGAAGCTCCGGGAGAAGCGCCAGTATTTGATGTCCCGTTGCCAGTTGACGCACACCATTGGCGGAACGGCTGAAAACCACATCCCGTACCAATATCACTAATTTGCCGTAGGCGTAGGCGCGCGGTGTCAGGAAACGCGCGCCGTCCGCACGTGAAAGTAGGCAGGCCCTCGATCAAGGGCCCAGCGCTTACAGAACGCAACGCCGGGCGAAATCTGAACAAGTTAGCTCATCTGCGGATTTCTCCACGCATTCTGAACGTCGAAGTGCGCGGCAGCAGGCAGTTCCACACTTCGACGCCGTCACACTTGAAGGAAGCCCGTCCGCTCGCGACACAGCGCCCAATTTCCCGTTGGTTACCGTTAGTGGCGTTGTGCTAGACCGTCAGTTCGACTCAGTGCTTGCTCAAAAAACGATCGCGGCCCTTCACTCCCTCAATCCATTGAGGCTTCCTGCCATGCCCATTGCATGGTGCACCACTCTTTCGATCACGATACTTCGGCGCGATCGGTGCACTCGTGTTCGTCACAACGGCACGGCGCCGCCCGAAAAGCCGCTTTGGGTAATACGACCGCTCCAGCAGCGTGCACAGCGATCGTGGTGATGACCTGGTGACCAGTGCTGATTCAATTTGTGCCTCTTCTCCGATAGTCAATAAATTCGTACGTCTAATCATACTTTACATGATGCCATTCAACGTTTTGGGTGTGTAGTGGCCAGATTGAAATGTCCGCTTTTGGGCCGTGTCAGAAGTACGGCCGTGGGTGTCCGGCGCCGAGGGCTGCGATGGCTCCAACGGACCGGATCACGATGACGATGCGCGATCGGCCGGTCAAGGCGTTGCGATTGTGATAGACCGACACGGCAGCAGACGCCGACGTTTACACGCTTCCCGTCTGGCCGCTTTCAACGCACGCTTCGCGAAGCCACAGAAGAGCGACTCCAATGCACGCTGGCCCCTTCGATCTGACGAGAAGCCAGTTCGGTGTCTTCCACGTCAGGCTCTAATGCCGCTTCTTGATTCGCTCCTTTGCATCGCCGAATGATGCTTGTGTCTTGCCGACGATCTGTTCGGCCTTGCCCGTCAATCTGCTTGTTCGATTTCCCACGACCTTGCCAACCATTTCCTTCAGCTTGCCCGTTGCTTCCGTAAGGCGGCCTTTTACCTGATCTTTGTTCATGACATTGCTCCTTGAAACTTGACGAATGCTCGAACTGCGGTCCGGCACGCCGATCCTAATCGCGATGAAACGTCGGTGCAGGTACGGCGATTGCGCCGGTCGAAGCGTTCGCGCTTGTGGACAATGAGTTGACGGCCGCAAGCTTGACGCTCGCCAGGCTCGCGTCTCTGTACCGGGTGCCGGAGGCAAGGCAGGCGGTGGCCACTCGTTCTCAATCTTGCGGAGGAAGCATGAACACGCTCACTAGCGCCGGCCCGCTGGTTTCGCTGATCGCCGGCATTCTCATCCTCGTGGTACCCCGCCTCCTGAATTACATCGTTGCGCTCTACTTGATCATCATCGGGCTGCTCGGTCTGTTCGGAGGACGTCTCCATTGAATTGATATGACCACGAGATAGCCTGTTACGAACGCGCATCAGCTACATCGTGGTGCCATGCGTGGGTCCGGTGCCGGCGAACACCGCCAGCGCAATGAGCAAAACACATACCGGCTGCATGTGAGTGATTGCATGATCGAACAACCACATCATGCGTCTTCGTCGATGAAATGACTCGCCACCGCTGCACCGGCCGCCACGCGGAGACTGTGATGCCGACAGTGCGCATCCTTTCGCAATGCAGCGCAATGGCCATTCCTTCGGATGCGAAGCGATATTCGACCCGACATCGGCACTTCGGGAATGGGTCGGTTCCCTCCACTTCATTTCAATTCAATGTAAGTGTTGCTTTGTCGGATCTGAACGCAAATCCCGATTGCATTGTGGACCTTGTCCGCGTGCGCTTTCGCGTTGCGCCATCATGATCTGCATTCCTTCACATTATTCGCTACGCCGTGCCGCAAAGCGATTGCCTATCCGGCCTGCGGCGATAGTGACATCGTGGGTTCGGCCATCGGATCGGCATTGCTGCGAAGAGATGCGGAACGCGTCGTTGAAATAGCGAGCGAAGCGCCTGCCGCTTCGTACGAGAACGATTCATGCTCGTTGTCAGGTACTGAATGGAGGACAGCACGATGAAGCCCAAGACAATTTCAAACCGCAGAATTCTGGCGACACTCGTGGCAGGCAGCGCACTCGTCGCGGCCACCACGGCCTTCGCGCAAGTCTACGTTGCACCGCAACCGAGGTACGAAGAGCCCGCCCCGGCGCCGGGTGTGTCGATCACAATCGGCATGCACGGCCACCGCTACTGGGACGGCCACCGCTACTGGGAGCACGACGAGTGGATGCATCGTCATCCGCGTGAACATGATCCGTGGCGTGAGGACGAGCGCGAGCGCATGCACGGACACGAATATCGTGAATAGCGCAGACCCGCCCCCAGATACGAGGGGACACGCCTACCGACCAACATTCTCGTATGTGGCGCACGGATCTGCCCGATTTTCTCGAGCCGCCAACATATCCACGTCAAGGTGCGGCCATCAGTGCCTGGATCAGATTGGCGGCCATCGGGCGCCCGAGGCCGGTCACGTAGTCGTATCCGACCGCCGCGGTACATAGCGTGCCGCATGTGCCGTTCGATCCGCTGACAATGTCGCGGAAGTTCGCCGCGTAAGCGCTCGACGCGAGACCGTACAGCACGCTCTGGATCGCATTCACCGCGTTCAGCGTCGTCTTGCCGCGCGCGATGCGCAAGCTGTTGACGATCGCGACCAAAGCGGACCATTGCGGTGCGCCCGCGCTCGTGCCGCCGACGACGAACCAGCCGCGCTGCCCCGCATAGCCGTACGAATCGTAGACCGCGAAGCCGGACGCCGGGTCGCCGTCGTAAGCGACGTCGGGCACGCCGCGCAGCCCGAGGCTGTCCGATGGCGTCCCGAAGTTCGACTGATACGTCGGTTCCGACTCGACGGCGCTTTGTCCGCCGCCGCTGCCGGCCCACGCCGTTTCTCCGGCATAAGCGCCGCTTGCGTCGGTCGCGATCGACGTGCCGCCGACGCTCAGCACGTACGGCGACGCGGCCGGGTAGTCGACGCCATTGCCGCCGTCGCCGGACGCAGCGACGAACGACACGCCGTTCGCGCTGGCGAATTGCCCGTCGTATTGCGTTTCGGCCAGAAATTCGGCGCTCCCCCAGCTCATCGACACGACCTTCGCGCCGACCCCGCCCGGTGCCGGACTCGTCGCGAGCGCGATCGCGCTCATCAGGTCGTCCAGCGAACTCGATGCGGCTTCGACCAGCACGATCCGCGCATTCGGTGCGATCGCGTGTGCCCACTGCACGTCCAGCGAACTTTCGAGCGCCCACAGCGCATCGGGCGGCGGCGGCCGCTTGTCCGGCGTCGCGTACACCTTCGTGAAGCAGCGCGGGGACGCGCACGGCGGCAAGCCGAACGTGCTGCTGAACAATCGCAGATCAGCCTCGACGTTCGGATTGTCATAGGCATCGACAATCGCGATGACCTGATCGTCGCCGCCATAGCCGCGCGCCGGCAATAGATCGAACCCGTAGAAATGGCGGATCTGCTGCGGCGACAGGCCGACCGGATTCCGTTTCGCGGATCCGTGCAGATGGAGCGGCGGCCTCGCAAACCCATGCAGCGCTCGCGACGAGGATTGCGCGAACGCCACGCCGGTCACAAGCGCGACGCTCGCCGATACGACCAACATGCACAGTCCACGCGCAAACGAGGCTCGGTTCATGGTGTTCCCCCTTGGCAAACGAGCTGAGGTGCGTCACTGCACCTTCGCGCTCGTGAACGACAGCGATTTCCCGGTGCCCGCGATGACCAGCCAGTTGTTCTGATCGGTACTGACGACCGTCGCGCTTCCGCTTTTCACGCTCGGCATCTGGTACGTGCGCTTCGGCAACAGCCAGGTCATGTCCTGGAGGTTCGTCGGATGCGTTGCACTGAACGTCCAGCTGGTACCGGTATCTGTCGCCGTCCAGTTCACCAGCAGACGGCGCCGGTCGAATTGCGTGAGCTGGTCCATCGTGAACCACTTGAACTGGCCCGTCGTCGCAAGCGACGCCGCGTAGCTGAGAAACGTCGTAACGACGTTCGGATACCATGACG
>Ga0209759_1001221_pt1 | contig 15723 bp, 1 predicted proteins | sample AraplaCL_Col_mMS_FD_184261 | JGI IMG/M metagenome (GOLD analysis project Ga0209759, IMG submission 184261) | Arabidopsis root microbial communities from the University of North Carolina, USA - plate scrape CL_Col_mMS (SPAdes) (version 2) | ecosystem: Host-associated > Plants > Roots >...
ACATCCAGAACGGTGACTGGTGCGATCTTGGCACCGCATTGAACACAACGGCAAGCGATCACTGGCTGCAATGGGGTCTCCGAAACTCTGATAGATTCAGAGCGGAGAAGCTTTTTTGTGTTGACTCAGGCAGCGAAATGGTGACCCCTTTGATTTGGACCCCTTTAATTTGCTTTGATTTGGTGCGGCTTCGACCGCTTTATATCAGAGAGTGGTTACACAGTCCAATTTACAGACTCTATCCGGCACGACTGCCCATTTCATGCTTCTCACATACTGACGCGTAAACCATCTTATTTATAACAGCAACATGATCTCCGCCCTTTATTTTCAATATAGAAAATTTTGGACCGAGCTTATCAAGTGAAAATATATTTCCGCACATATTAATTCTAACGTTATTATATGCTGAATAATCATCAATTCCGCTTTTTTTTCTCGAAATGTAAGGTATCATAACCTCACCCCCTGGCAAAATATCATTATTGCATTTTGGCAGCTCATAATAAAGGCAATAAGATATTGAAAAATCAAGACTATTCTTTATGCGCAGTTTATTTATATATACACTTTCCGAAAAGCAACCACCCAACATAGTCATAGAGAAATAAAGCATAATGCTAAAGCACATAGGATTAAATTTTAAATCAATTTTCATAACCAACCTCAGCAGATATTAGAAAAAACCAAGCTAACACATAAATAAAACTCATTCCTATTGATAAACATAGAACCAACCTCCATCTTTAATTGAACACACCCCTTCGCCAATCGAGCTAAATTTATTTTATGAAGAGGAAAAGTAAAATCTTGCTTATCCTCTTGCAGACACCAGTTAAAACCTATTTCCCCGGATAATTTAGTGCTGACCATAGTTGTGAGTAGAAATGTAAATTAGGGTCTTAAGATCGCTTTCGGTAGCCATGGATCTCGAAAACTGTGTATAGGTGTCCAAATTATTGTAATACTGCATTAAATTGAGATAACCTGTCTTTGGAACAGTCAGACTAGTGCCGTTATCCGAACCAAAAATTCCGGATGTCCCCTCATGCCCCCAGGAATAGTCCATCCCAAGAGCAATAGTCAGCGGAGCATGCCCAAGCTCATGAGCGGAAGTTACCATGAAGTCTTCGTCTGCCAAGCCCGTATTGCCTTGACTCCAGGCAGACTGGTAGTAAATCTTTGAGCCATGCGAAAAAAGCCATGACGCTCCATTTGTATCGTAAGATCTAGCATAGTCGCTTGATTTGTTTATAGCCAACTCAACAGGCATGCCATTTTGATCCTGGTTAATGTTTACATTTACGGCATATTGCTGACCATTCAGATTAATAGACTGCCCCCAGAAGTGCGACACGCCATCCTGCACTAGCGACATGAGCCGAGTTGCGTCGCTGCCTGATAGCGTACTTGTGTTGAAATTTACGTTCATATACACGGAAATAAGCTTATTCTTGTTGTCAATGTCTGACTCAAACCATTGAGACGGCTTGCTCGCTCCAGCCAGAACCTGCTTGTCTGTGAAACCCGTACCGCTGGCAGCAGAAGACGATCCATTAGAACCTTGACTACTTGGTGGATTGCTAAACCCACCTATCAAGGAAAATGATTGATCGCTTCCATCCGGACTACCGCCTTGACTCTCCAGCATGTGCTGCAAAATCGGATCGGGCGCATCTGCAGCGACTGGGCTTAGTGTGGTTGGAGTGCTCGTTCCCGAATCGGTCGCATTCGGATCCATTAACGATTGCCCATCCCCGTTGAATGCTGGGGTGGCTGACCACGTAGATGCACTATCCAAATCCGACGGCAACGGCAGCTGCGACAACGTACCGGCGTCTTCGGGCGAATTCCCTTGCAGCAGCCATTGGCTGTAGGCGCCAAGCTGGGAATCCGAAAAGCCATTGGGCGTGGTACCCAAGCTATTTCCTGTTACACCGGCAAGCGACGTCCCCGAGGTCGTACCTGTTGATAACGAAGTGTTGCTAGTGCTTTCTTGATCGAGTTGCGCATTGAGGCTCGTAATCTGCCCCTGTGTCTGCCCCAACAAGGTGTAGTCGTGCTGATACGTGCCCTGCGATGCATCCGCATCCCGTGTCGCCTGATCAGCCTGCGAGTACAGATTCGATGCCGCGTTATTGTCTTGCGTGTACTGCCCCAGAAAGGTGTTGTAATCGCTGTTGTATTGCTGGTATTGCGCCTCGAAGGCGTTGTACTTGCTAAGGTCTGGAGTCGCTGAGTCTTCAGCGTCCTTGACGTCCTGCAGCAGGGGGGTGAGCTGATTTGCCATGGTGTTCAGCATCTTTTGCACGTCATACATACCACTGCCAAATGCTCCCGACCTACCGCCGAAGGCAATTTGGAAGAGAAAATTCTCAAGCGAATACTGAGACTGAGCAACAGTGTTCCCCGTAACGTTGATTGCGCCCAACGTCGTGGCGTTGCTACTTCCTTTAGTGCTACTACCGGCGGCGCCACCAGCCGTCGCGCCGCCACCAGAGCTACTGCTAGAGGCTCTTGCAGCCGAGCCATTCGAGGGCGGCCCCACAATGTACGTTACAAGGTTACTGGCATCATTGCTTGTGCCATGAAAGAAAGAAGGATCCCACTCCCCGTCAATACCGTCCGACGACGAATCGGGCATGCCAAGCGGATTGGAGCTCGCCATCATTCCTTCTTCGGCCTGCCCCATCTGAATATCCTGTTGAATAGCGACTTCAATCTTGAACTCCGCCGCAGCAACAGCGTCCGAGGCTTTCTTTGTAGCGGCGTCATTGGCATCTTGAAGGGCCTGCTGCGCTGCCTTCTGCGCCTGCTCAGCCATGCCCGCAGCCTGTTGCGCCGCCGTCTGCGCTTGCGCTGCCTGCGTGGTCATATCCCCCGCCTGCCGCGCATATGTCGCTGCATCGTTGCGTTGCTTCGCGGCAAGTGCTTGCGCCTCATCGGCCTGGGTTTGTTCTGCGGCCAACGCCGCATCCTGCGCTTCAATTTCCGCCACGGTCTGTGCAATAGCAGATTGCTGATTGAAGATCGCATCGACCGACAGAGCCAGCATGGCTGCCACCGTCTCCATGCCTGACGCACCGCCGCTTATGACATTACCCGCCGAATAGGGCTGATAGGTGTTGTACGCGTTGGCAGTAGTGGTCACCTGCGGGATGTGCAGCACCATGCCCGCCGAGAGCGCAGCACTGGGAGACAGCCCATTTGCCTGCGCCAGGATGTAGTAGTAGTTGCTGTCGCCGTAGATGGCCTGCGCCAAGGATTGCAGCGTGTCGCCGGCTTGCACCGTATAGCTCTGCGTGCCGCTGGAGCCGTTGCTGAAACCGCCGGTCGTGCTGAGTACGTTGATGTTGCCCGCCGTATCGACACTACCCAACTGCGCTTCGTTGACGGACGCGTAGTACGTGGTCGTGGTGCTGCCGCTGCTGGAAACACTCTTTTGCAGCACCTTGCCACCGGACGTATACGCCAGCGCCTGGGTTTGGCTGACGCCATTGACGACATCCGTCGCAGCCGCCAGCTCGCCCAGGTCGTTATAGGTGTTGTTGGTGGTAACCGTGTTGCTGCCCGAGGTGGGCACCTGCGTGGTGGTGGCTAGCAACAAGCCGTTCTGCTTGATGTAAGCATTCTGGTTACCGACGGTACCGCCCGTAGGCGTGGCGTTGAGAACGGTGCCGCTACCACCGGTGATGGTGTGGTAGCCCAGCACATTGCCGTCGGCATCGTAGCCGTAGCCACTGGAAGCGGTGTAGCTGTTCTCGCTGTACAGGAACAACGCGCCGTCCGTGGTGGCGCCGACGGTGGGCAGCGATGAAGGTGCCGCCTGGTCTTGCGTGGCATAGGCGCTGGTCTGCACGGCGCTGCCGCTGCCGTACTTGGCGATCAGGTTCTGTGCGGAATTCTCCGCGTATTCGCTTTGGTCGGTCAGCTCGCCATCCGCGTTGTAGGTGTAAATGGTGTCGGTACGCACCCAGCCGGCATCGCTGAAGCTTCCTGAGGTGGTTGTTTCCGTACTCCCGGGCGCGTTGAAGATGACATCCTGGATCAAACGCCCATCGGCATCATAGCTGCGGCTTTCGTAGGCACCGAACGTGGTGCCGCCTGGTGCGGTGGTCTGCACCATCGATAGTTGGTTAAGCGTGTTGTAGTAGTTCTTCTGAATCGTCTGCTTGCCGGAGCTATTGATCGAGGTGTACTGAATGACGTTGCCGGCCGCGTCATAAACATTCGCACCGGAGTTGGTGTTGTTTTGATTGACGACAATCGCGCCACTTTGCAGGCTGCCATCGGCGACCAGCACGCGGTTGTCGGCGTCATAGGTAAACCAGTCGACCTGCACGTTGGGGGCGGGAGTTGGTGCGGGTGTCGCGGCCGGTGTGGCAGCCATGGCCATGGTAGACGCTGGCGTGGCTGTGGATGCTGTCATCGACATCGCCGCCGCCGTTCCGGACGACGCGATGATGATCGAAATTCCGACTGCCGTGCACGACAAGCCATCGACGGTATCCGTGGCAGTGATGTTGACGATATAGGTGGACCCGACACCATTGTTCATGGCTGGCGGAGAGTAAACCACCGAGCCCCCCGCACCGAGGCTGATATAGCGGTTACTTCCCCCGCTGACCCACGTCAACGAATAGGAAAGCGATCGTCCCATCGGGTTGCTGAAAACAACAGGCTGGGCGGACCCGGATCGACCGAACGTGAACTGAGCTGCTCCCGCACCGCCCGTGGTGACCGGCGGCGACGCCGCAGCAACACTGATGGTGAATGTCGTCGACGCCGACGGACCATCCGCACTAGTGGCGGTATACGTCACCGTATACGTACCCGCCGTCGTCGGCGTGCCGCTGAACGTACGCGTCGACGCATTGAAGCTGATGCCTGGCGGCAGGTTGCTCGCGCTATAGGTAATGCCGACCCCGTTCGCATCCGTAGCAGCTGGCGCGGTGTAACTGTTCATGGCCAGCGTGGCCGTTGCCGATTGATTGCTCATGCCACCGCTGAACACCGGCGTTGCGGCGGCCACGGTGAGGGTGAATGAGACAGAGTTGGTGGTGCCCGCACTGGAAGTGGCCGTGTACGTCACCGTAGAGCTGCTCGCCGTCGTCGATGATCCGCTAAATGTGCGTGTAGACGCGTTGAAACTGAAGCCGCTCGGCAGGCCGCTGGCACTGTAGGTAATGCTATAGCCGTTGGCATCTGTAGCTGCGGGCGCCTGGTAATTCAAACCCGCTCCAGGCTGTACGGTTTGATTGGTCACGCCGCCACTGAATGCGGGAGCGACCGTCGACACCGTGATCGTAAAGGTGGTGCTCACGGAGACGCCACCGCTGGACGTGGCCTTATAGGTCACCGTATAGGCGGCACCGGTCGTGGCCGTACCACTGAACGTATGCGTGGAAGCATTGAAAGTAATGCCCGGCGGCATGCCGCTCGCGCTGTAGCTAATGGTGTAGCCGTTGGGATTGGTTGCTGCGGGCGCCTGATAGCTCCACGCCGTGCCCGGCGACACCGTTTGACTGCCGGGAGTGCTGGTGAAAGTGGGCGTCGCATTCGGCACGGTAATGACGAAGCTCGTCGATGTGCTGGGGCCGGTGCTCGGCGTGGCGGTATACGTCACCGTGGTAGTACCGACGGTGGTCGCCGTACCACTGAACGTGCGTGTCGAGGCGTTGAAACTGATGCCTGCGGGCAAGTTACTGGCGCTGTAGGTAATGCTATTGCCATTGGCATCGGTCGCCGCCGGCGCCACGTAGCTGAACGACGATGCCAGCATGGCCGTCTGTGCTGTCGCCGAGCTGCTGAACACAGGACTTACTGTTGGCACGGTCACCGTAAAGCTGCTGCTGACGCTGCGCCCCAACACATCCATGGCCGTGACGGTGATGGTGTAACTGCCAGGCGCCGTCGGCACCGGCGGCGTACCACTGAAGACACCGGTAGTGCCATTGAAGCTCAACCAGCTCGGCACGCCGGTCGCGGTGTAGGTCAGGCCCATGCCCAGCGGATCGGAAAAACTGCCCGCCACGCTGTAGTTGATGGCTTCAAAGCCCGAACCGCTTTGCGAGGCCATTTGATTGGTGAGTGCCGTGCTGAGCGCCGGCGCACCTGTGCTCCATGAACTCTGCGTAGCGGTGATCGGCGTCGACGAGGTGCCCTGCGGGTCGTACGCACTACTGGCCAAGACAGCACGACGGTTACCGTTGGCGTCGTACACGTAGACCGTGCGCATCGTCGGCCCCTGCGTGCTGCCGGCGCCGTCAGTGACTTCCTGCAAGCGGTTATGGCTGTCGTAGCTGGCGTAGATCACCGTACTAACCGCTTTGCCGCCGCCATCCTGCGTGGCGATGTTCTCCTGGGTTTCGTTGCCGTTGGCGTCGTACATATAGTTGTACGTGGATGTCGTCGTGCTGCTGCCGCTCGTCATAACGTCCGTCAAACTGGTCAATGCTCCATTGGCGTCATAGCCAAAGGTCAGCGTGGACGTGACCGAACTGCTAGGGCCCGTCGGCGTCCAGTTGCTGGTTTCCGTGGTTAACAGGCCCGAGTCTGCATCGTAGGTATACGTGTACGTTGCACCACTTTCGTCGGTATGCGTTTGCACCTCCTTGAAGTAGTTGTATGTCCAGCTTTGCGTGTAACCATCCGCATCGGTCTGATGAACCAGGTTGCCGTTGACGTCGTAGACATAAGTCGTGATTTCATTGAGCGGCGTGGTGCTGGTCAGCACACGATGCTGGCTGTCGTACGTGTAGGTGATGCTATTGCCCAACGCATCGGTCGTCTTGACCCGGTCGCCGTTGGCATTGAGCACATAGGTGCTCTGCGTCACCTGTGTGCGTGCGCTGCCATTGAGCAGGAAATAGCCCTGCCCGATCACTTGGTTGAGGCTGTTGTAACTGGTGAAGGTGATGTTGGACTGCGGCGTGATCGCGGTCTGCACGGGCGGCGTTTGGGTGGCCACCGCGCGGCCTAGTGCATCATAGGCGGTCGTCGTAGTTGCGCTGGCGCCGTCCTTGACCGCAGCCCGGTTGCCGGCAGCGTCGTAGGTGTACGTGGTGATGTTGCCGTTGGCGTCAGTGCTTTGCGTGAGTTCGCCGTTGACGTTGTAGGCCCAGGCTTCGGTGGGGGTGACCCAGCTGTACACGCCGGACGCGGAGACCACCAACACATTAGCCTCAGTCTCTTCGATCAAGTGGTTCTGGCTGTCGTACTGGTAGGTAGTGATGTTGCCGTTGGCATCGGTCTTGGAGGTGACGTTGCCCCAACGGTCATAGCTCAGGTCGGTCGAATCCCCGTAGTAATCCACTTGCACGACAGCCTGATGGCTAAGGTTGTAGGTGTTAGTGGCTACTCTATTTCCGCCATTCGTTAATCCACCGTTATCCATTGTCAGATTCCCGACCAGATCGTAGAAATAGTCGTGCCAACCGCCATGGCTATCCAAAGCACTATTCAGCTGGCCAACTGCATCGTACTGATAGGTCGTCTCGTAGCCGTTGTTGTCACCCTTGGCGATTACTTCTCCGAAGGCATCGTATTGCTGCTGGGCGTAGCTGTCGTAGGTGCTGGCATTGCTGCGTTGAAAAGCGGTACTGAGAAGCTGGTTATCGGCGTCATAGGTATTCGTCGTTGTCACTGCCACGTTTCCACCGAGCATGTAGCTTTGCGTGAGCAGGTTGCCGTTGGCGTCGTACGTAAAGGTGTGCGCGTTGCCGTTGGCATCCACGCTTTGCGTCAGCTGGCCCAGGACGTTGTACGTGGCCGTGCTTTGTTGGGTCAGGCCACCGGCGGACATGATGGTGCTGACGGCATGGCCAAGCGCGTCGTACACATAGGTGGTGACGGGGCTCACGCTGGTGTAGAGCGCAGAGGTCGTCAGGTCGTCGTTCGGCGTGCTTTCAAGGATGGACTGCCAATTGCTGATCAACGCCTGGCGTGCAGGTGCTGCCACACTGAGCACACGGCCCAACGCGTCATAGGTGGTGGTAGTCGTGGCCCCGTTGACCGTCTTTGTCAGGATTTGGTTTTCGCCGTTGTAGGTGTAGCTGATGCCCACGTTGGCGCTGCCATAGCCGGCGCTGCTGTTGTAGCCACCGGTGTCGGTCTCGTTGCTGACGCGCCCGATGGCGTCATAGGTATAGCCGGTCACTCGATCGGCCCCACTGGTTGGCGTTGCGGCAGCGGGTAGTCCGGGGGGCGTGCTGGTCATGATGTTGCTGGTGCTGATCGCCTGCGCGTATTGCGTGGTGCCGCTCACCTGACCGAAGGCGTTGTATGCAGTGGTGGTGACGTAGCCTTGCAGGTTGGTGGACGTGCCGGTCGGCGTAACCGTCATCACGGCACGGTTTAGTGCGTCGTAATAGGTATACGTGGTGGCCCAGATGGCCGGCATGGTGGGCGAGCTGGAGGTATCTGCCGCCATCACCAGCTGGGCCACGGTGGTGACGTTACCGTAGGCATCGTAAGTGTAGGCAGTGGTGGGGGCAGCTTTACTACCGGCCTCAGAACCTACACCGCCTATCATCGCGTAATAGAAGATCTCTGATTTGATTACCTGCGTCTTTTGGTTGAGCTGATCGAATACGGTCGTGGCCGTCCTATCGTTGCCGCTGGAGGTCACCAGCCCTTGTTGCACCTGCGCCGCGGTCAAGGGCTGGCCCGCACTCCAACCGCTGATCGCGCTGGTGTTGAGTGCGGTGGCGTATTGCGTGCTGGTGAGCACATTGCCGTAAGCGTCGTAGGTGTAAGTGGTGATGTAGCCGTTGCCGTCGATGCTGTCGAGCAGATGACCGTCGGCATCGTAGACCTTGTAGGTGACATTGCCGTTGGCGTCTTTCGCCACCACGGCCTGGCCGAGTGCGTTGTATGTGGTGGTCGTGATGTGACCCAACGCATCGGTCGTCTGGATGCGACGGCCCATCGCGTCGTAGGTGTAGGTCGTGGTGCTGACGCTGGTGATGCTGCTCGCGCCATAACCTTGGGCGGTGCTGATCAGGTCGCCGAAGGCGTCGTAGGTATTGGTGGTGTAAAGCGATTGGTTGCTGAGCGAGCTGCCGTTGCCCTCGACGCCCACGGTGACTGGCGGGCTTTGTGTCTGGATCAGGCGGCCGGCGTTGTCGTAAACGTAATTCCAGGTCGCGCCGTCGCGGTTCGTGTAGCTGACCTTCTGGCCAAGCGCATTGTAGGCGTAGGTGGCGTTGGTACCAAGCGCATCGGCCGTGCTGAGTACCTGGCCTTGGGCGTTGTAGGTGACGGTGCTGAGGCGTTCGCCCGTAGTGCCACCTGCCGCCGTGATGGCGGCGGCGATCGTGCTGGCGTTGATCGTGCCGGGCAGCGTGATCGGATTGGCGTATTGTTGCGTTTCGATCTGTCGACCAAGGCCGTCGTAGCTCATCTGAGTGACGTTGCCTAGCGCATCGATGGTGTACAGCGCACGGTTGTCGGCGTCGTAGACGGTGGTGGTGGTTTCCTTGGCGGTGACGCTCGCCACCGCACTGCTCACGCTGGCCGTGGTGAGTTGCGCGCTCAGCGACTGGCTCGCACTCAACGTCAGTGTGCTGCCATACGTCGTCTTGCTGATGACGTTGCCGTTAGCATCGTAGATGTAGCCGGTGACTTGGCCCGTCGTGCCGTTCTGTCGCACGGTGAACGCCACACGACCGGCAGCGTCGTAAAGCGTGAGCGTCGCTTCGGCGCTGCTGTCGAGATTGCTGCCGCTGGTGCCGCCCACCTGGCTGCTGATCCAGCTGAGCGCCGTGCCTGCTTGCAAGGCACTGGTTTCGCTGCTTGTGCTCACTGCGTTGGCGTAGGCCAAGGTTTCGATCGCGCGACCGGTAGTGTCGTAGCGCGTCTCAGTCACATAGCCGAGCGGGTCAATGCTGTAACGCAACTCGCCGGTGCCGTCGTAAACCTTATAGCTGATCGCATCGCTAGTGCTCGTCGTCAGCACGGCGGCGATCTGCGCCGGCGCGGGGACGCTGCCCAAGGCGCTCAGTTGCGCTGCAGTCAACGCGGTTGCGTAGGCGTGCGTGCTGGTGACGCGGCCATCAGCGTCGTAAGTGGTTTGGGTGACAACACCGGCGGCGTTGATGCTGTACACCGCGCGGCCGGCGGTGTCGTAACTGGTGGTGGTCGTACGGTCGTTGGTGCTCGTAGTGATGAGCGCGCTGATCTGGGCCATCGTCGGCGTGCTGCCGAGGCTCGCGAGCTGCGCACTCGTTAGTGTGGTGGCGTAGGCAATGCTTTGTGTGATGCGGCCGGCCGAATCGTAAATGCTCCGCGTGGTATCGCCTGCGCCGCCGATGCTGTACACCGCGTGGCCGTCGGCGTTATAGACGGTGGTGGTGACGAGGTCGGCGTTGCTGGTGCTTACCGCACTGGCGACCGTGGTGACGGTCGCGGTGGGGCTCAGGCTACTGGCGAGAGCCGTCGCGTACTGGCGAGTCTGCGTCACCTTCCCCGCAGCGTTATAAGTCAGCTGCGTGACGCTCGTGCCGTTGATCTGGTAGATCACCTGGCCATCGGCGTTGTATGCGCTTTGCGTGAGGCGGTCGCTGCTGCTGGTCGTGATATCGGCACTGACGCTGGCGATAGACGGCGTGTTACCCAACGCGCTCAATTGGCTCGCCGTGAGCACCGTGGCGTAGGTGCGCGTAGCGGTCAGGCGGCCGTCGGCGTCGTAGGTGTTTTGGCTGACAGCGCCGGTAGGGTCGATGGTGTAGATAAGCGCGCTGCTCTGGTCGTAGACGTAACGGGTGACGTTGCCGTTGGCGTCAGTCTTGCTGATCAGGTTGTTGTTGGTGTCGTAGGTGTAGTTCGTCGTCAGATTAAGCGAACCGGGCGCCACGATCGTCTGGCTCAGACGTTCCAGATTGTCGTAGACGTATTGCGTGGTGGTCGCCGCATTGGTGCCGGCACCGGTGGTGACCGTGAGCGTCTTGCCAGCACCGTCATAGGTATAGGTGGTGGTGAGCGCCAAGCCTGTGGCATCCACCACCTTGCTCAAGATATGGCCATCGGCGTCGTAGCTATACGTAGTCACCGAGCCCGTGGGATCGGTCACGCTAAGCGTGCGGCCTTGCGCGTCGTAGGTGTAAGTGGTGGTGAGCTTGAGGCCGTTGGGATCGACCGTCTGCGTGAGCACCTTGCCACTGGCGTTATACGTGGTCGTCACCACATGGCCGGTGGCATCCGTCGTCTGGATCAGCTCGCCGTCGGCGTTGTATTGATTTCTGCTGACGTTAACCAGCGCATCGGTGGTGGTGAGCACACGCCCGTCGGCGTCATAGGTGTACGTCGTGGTGTTACCACCGCCGTCGGTGACGCTTACGGTATCGCCAAACGCATCCTTCACCGTGGTGGTGGTGATGCTCCCGGGCGTGGTAACGGTGATGGCGTGGGTGTTGAGGTTGTAGCTGAAGGTCGTGACGTTGCCGAGCGCATCGGTCTCGGTGAGCACCTGGCCGAAGGCGTCGTAGGTCGTTTGCGCGGTGCGTGCCGCTCCCTGCACGGTCTGGCTGCTGCTGACCTGGCGGCCGAGGTTGTCGTAGGTATAGGTGATCGTGTTGCCGTTGCCATCGGTGGCGCTAGTCACACGGCCGAAGGCGTCGTAGATATGGGTGGTGCTGCGTGCCACCGATGTGCCCAGCGCGTCCGTTTCACTGAGACGTTCGCCGCGGTTGTCGTAGATGTAGTTGGCCAGCGTGCTGTTGCTGGACGAGAGTGCACTGCCCGGCTGGCTGAGCTGCTGCTGTACAGACATCACGTCGCCGAAGGCGTCATAGGTGGTGGCGGTCTGGTAGCCGTTGCCGTCGGTGACGGTCGCGACCTGGCCGTCGACGGTATAGCTCGTAAGGGTCACAGCATTGGCATCGCCACTCGGTGCGGCGAGCGGCGTCGCCAGGGCCGCCATCACCTGGGCCGTCGTGGCCGTGGCGATGTTGAGCGTCGTGCCGCTGCTGCTGCCCGTGGTGGTGAGGGTGAGCGGTGCAGCATAGGTGGTGGTACTGGTGACTTCACCGAAGGCATTGTATTGGTACGCCGTGACGTTCCCTTGCGCATTGAGCGTGCTGCCACTGGGCTGGCCCTCAATGGTGTAGCGCACCTTGCCGTCGGCGTCGTAGAAGACCCAAGTGCTGTTACCCAGTGCATCGGTGGCTTCGACCTGTTGGCCGAGCGCGTTGTACACGTAGGTGGTGGTCGCGGTGGTGGCATCCGTGCTGGTGAGCGTGTCGCCGAACGCGTCATAGTTGGTGCTCGTGGTGCGCGCACCGCCCTGCCCGCTGACCGGTGTCACCGTGGTGCTGAGCACCTGGCCCGCGCTGTTATAGGTGTACGTGGTGACCGTGCCATCGATGGCGGTGCGACGTGTCACTTGGCCGTCGGCGTTGGTGGTGACGCTGCTTTGTTCGTTGACCGCGTTGCTGCCGAGCAGACCGACCAGCGTGGTGACGCTTTCGGTACCGGTCAGGGCGCTCAACTGGTTACTGGTCAGTGCCGTGGCATAACGTGTGGTGGTCGTGGTATTGGTCGTTTCGTCGTACGCCTTGGTGGTGAGGCAGCCGGCGGCGTCGATCGTGGACACGACACGCCCTTCTCCATCGTCGTAGCTGCGCGTGGTTTGGTCCTGTGCGCTGGGAGTGATATCCGCTTGCAGAGCGGCCAAGGTAGGCATGTCGCCAAGGTTGCTGAGCTGGCTGGGGGTCAGAGCTGTCGCATAGGCCGTTTGCAGCACGGCTTCGCCTGCATCGTTATAGGTCGTAATGGTGACGAAGCCCTGCGCGTCGATGCTCGCCACGGCACGGCCATCCGCGTCATAGATCGACAGCGTGGTGCGGTTGCTAGCGTTCGCGGCGAGATATGGCGTCAGGTTGGTCAGCGTGGGCGGGTTGCCCAGGCTATTGCGCTGGGTACTGTTGAGCGGCGTAGCGTAGCGGGAGGCGGTCAGGGCATGGCCCGCGCCATCGTAGGTGGTGGTGGTGACGTTGTTGGCCGGATCGATCGTCGCAACGACTTGGCCGGCGGCGTTGTAGATCGATGTGGTGGTGCGGTCGTTGGCGGTGCTGGGCGGTGTAGGCAAGCTGCTCGGGTAGCTGCTCGTCAGTGCGCTGCTGCTGAACCAGCTCGATGTGTCGACCTGCGTGGCGTACTGCGTGGTCTGGATAACGTGCCCATCGGCATCATAGGTGTGGGCAGTAACGTTGCCGTCGCCATCGACGGTGCCGGTCACTTCACCGTCGGCGTTGTAAAAGGTGTAGGTGACGTTGCCCGCCGGATCGATGGCAGCAATGGCTTGGCCAGCGGCGTTGTAGAGATAGCTCGTGACGCGGCTGGTCTGACCGCTGGCCGAGGACGTGCTGCTGAGCAGTTGCCCCGCACTGTTGCGCACCTGCGTGGTGGTGACGCCGTTCGCTTGCGTGATGGCGATCGTGTTGGTGCTATCGATGTAGACGTAACTGGTGACGTTACCGAGCGAGTCGGTCTTGCTGAGCACGCGGCCTAAACCATCGTAGGCATACGTCGTCGTTTGCAGGGTGCTGCGGTTGGCGCCGGTTTCGGCGCTCGTCTGCAGCAGGCGGCCCTGCACGTCGTAGGTGGTGGTGGTGATGACCGTGCCGTTCGTCAGCACGCCATTGCCGTTGGCGTCGACCGTGTCGTATTGCGTTTGCGTGGCGAGCTGGCCGCGCACGTCATAGGCGAAATCGGTGCGGGTGCTTTGGCTCAGCGTGGTTTGCACTGCATTGCTGGCGACCCAGCTTTGCAACTGCGCGAGCGTGGGCGGATTGGTGGGGCTATTGCTGTTGCTGCTCGTGCTGTAGGTCGCACCCAGGTAGTGGCGGGTGGTGGTCAGCTCACTGAGACCGTTAACGGTGGTGTAGTCGTTCTCGCTGACGTTGCCCAGTGCATCGATGGTGTAAGCAAGTTGATTATTGGCGTTGTAGACGTAGTAGGTCGTCTCGGCACCGCTCGGTGCCACGTAACCACTCTGCCCTGCTTCGCCTTGCGCCGGCACGGTGTACACCGTCTTGCTGGTGACCTGATCGTTGACGTTGTAGGTGTAGCTGACGGTGTTGCCGGCACCGTCTTCCACGCTCAGCAGGTTGCCGTTGGCATCGTATTGATAGCTGGTGACGGCGCCGGTGGGATCGGTGCTGGTGAGCAAATTGCCGTTGGCATCGTAGGTATACGTGATGGTGGGCGAGATACCGTTGACCGCCGGGGCGATCACTTCCTTGAGCTGGCCTTGGGTGTTGGTCAGATACTGCGTGGCGTTGCCCACGCCATCGGTGACGGTGGTGTCGTTGGTGCCGTAGCTCAGGCTGAGCGTTTGCGCAGCACTGTCGGTGCCTGTGGTGATGCTGGCGATCTGGTTGTTCGCGTTATAGGTGTAGCTGACCGTGGTGCCGTCGCTTTGGGTGACGCTGCTGATCAGGTCTGTGGTGCCTTGATAGGCGTACGTCGTCGTGTAGCTCGCGGTGGTGCTGTCGGTATCCGAGCCCAGAGTGGTGGTAACCGAGGTCAGGCGGCCTTGTGTGTCATAGCCATAGCTCACCGCTTGGCGCGTGACCGCGGTGCTCTGGCCCGGAGGAATTTCCTGGATCGACAGGCTAATCAGTTGATTGTTGGTGTTGTAGCCAAAGATCAGCGTGTCGCCGTCGCCGGTCACGATCTGGCTCAACTGACCGTTGCTGTAGCTGAAGCTGTAGCTCGCACCACTGCTCGTATCGGTCAGCGCGGTGAGCTGGCCGGTGGCGTTGTAGGTTTCCTGAATGCTGTCGGCGGCGTCGGTGTAGGTCCAGGTGGAACTTGTTGTATTCCAGCTCAAGGTGTCGATGGCGCCGCTTTGGTCGGTGCTTTGGTACAAGCCCAAGCTAGCGTTGTAGGTATAGACGACGCTGGAGCCATCATCGTCGGTGCGGGTGATGGTGCTGCCGACGGTGTTGAGGGTGCCAGTCAAGCCGTTGACGTTGCGGCTGAAGCCGTAGGTCCAGCCGTCGTTGCCGTTCAACTGGCCTAAGGAGTTATAGGTGCGCAGGATGTTGAGCGGCAGGCCGTCGAACAAGAGGCCTTCATCCGTGCTTTGCAGGATCAGATTGCCGGTGGCGCTGTTGACGTAACTGCGGTTGCCGGCCTGGCCCAGCGAGGGGGAACCGCCTTGCGCGGAACCCAACTGCGTCAGCGAGGTATTGCCAAGGCCCAGACCGTTGCCCGAGATCACTGCGACCATTGTGTTGCTCCCAAATGTAGTCAGAAGCCGCCACCGCGACGGCTCGATTTGCGGGAGTACTAATCTGGGATTTGGGCGAAAAGTTTAGAGCGAAATGCCATGACTAATGGCATAGAAGTGCTTAAGGTTCGCGACAGCAAAGGGTAGATAGTGAAGCAAGTTCTTGCTGATGGGTTACGTGGCACTAACCACAATGGCGCTTAGTGCTCTCTGCAGGTTGGATACCGCAAAAGACCGTCGTCCCGGCGAAGGCCGGGACCCAGCGACTTTTTAGCTCTTCAAAGCCACTGGGCCCCGGCCTTCGCAGGGGCGACGACGTTTAAGGCAACACTGATCAAGTATCGCCGTCGTCACCAGCCCTATCTGTTCGCAGGCCACAGGGCCGTCGGCGAAGGCAGACTGGCCGTCTGTCGAGACGGCGGACCGAAGGCATGCGGACAGACAGGGCTGGCCCCAACATATTGAATTCAAAGTGATGGGGTGGTGTC
>Ga0209759_1001222_pt1 | contig 15713 bp, 10 predicted proteins | sample AraplaCL_Col_mMS_FD_184261 | JGI IMG/M metagenome (GOLD analysis project Ga0209759, IMG submission 184261) | Arabidopsis root microbial communities from the University of North Carolina, USA - plate scrape CL_Col_mMS (SPAdes) (version 2) | ecosystem: Host-associated > Plants > Roots >...
CGGCGGGCACCACGGGTGTGGTGAGCAGCAGCGGTAGCTTGACCAACAATGGCCGAGTGACGGCCATCGGCGACCTGACCGTCAATGCCGCGACGCTGACCAACCAGGGCACCCTGGGCAGCTCCGCGAACCTGCGCGTGAATGCTGACACGTTGCTCAACCAGAACGGCCTGATCTTTAGCGGCGGCGACATGGCGCTGCGCACCAATAACTTCACCAACCGTTATGCCGACGTCTACAGCCTCGGAAATATCAGCATTGCCAAGGATGACAACAACGGGGCGAGTGCATCGATCAATAACATTTCCTCGACGATGGAGAGTGTCGGTGACCTGACTCTGTCGGCTGGTCATATCGAGAATCGCAAGGACGTGTTCCAGACCACGGGCGGTCAGGTGTCGAGCTACATCGGGGTGCAGTGCTATTACTGCGCCTACATTGATCCTTACTACCTCAGGGGCCCCGACGACAACTACTTGGTCTGGGTAGAAAACTACAAGTCACAAATCGTTCAGGACTCGGCCTCTTCCAGTATGACTGCTGGGCATAATTTTACAGCCACCGGGGGCGATTTCATCAACCAGGCGTCAAGCTTGAGCGCCGGAAATAACCTCACACTCAATCTAGGGACGTTTACGAATCAGGGCGCTTCGGTAGGCGACTACAGTGTGCGGCGATCCTACTCTTTTGATGCTATCAATCCCTACGATGACTATCGATTCATGCGCACGGTGATGAATTACAACGCCGTCCATGATCCGTCCTACGGCACGGGAGGATATCAGGGTAAGGAAGGATATCTTCATGCTTGGACCAGCTCTGGCGTCGAGTCTCTCGTCCAAGAGAGAAACTCTGGTACTGGTCGCGAGGCAACCCACTACCGCGTATTTGGTCCGTTATGGATTGAGTCCGAATACGTGGACGTTGATCCTAGTCTAGGTGCTGCTACGGGGCCTTGGGAGATGCTGGCAGCCACTCCCTTCAGTAATACACTGACCTACAACAGCCCTTCGACCTATGCCAATGCCATCGTGCAGGCCGGTGGCGCGGTCAATATCACCGCTACGCAGAGCCTCACCAACAGTGTGGTTCGTCAGGGTGTCAGCCTGACCGGCGGAGCCTCACGAGTCGGCTCGACCCAGGTCAGCAGCCTGCCACCACCCACCGTGGTCAGCCTCAATGCGCAACTGAGCCCCGACCTGGCCCAGCAACAGGTCAATCCGATCACCTTGCCGGGCTTCACGCTACCGACCGGTCAGAACGGCTTGTTCCGCTTGAGCGGGCAGGGCAGCACCGCAACCAGTACCGCCCCTGCCTGGAGCGTTGGCGGCTCGATCATTAATGCGACCCAGCGACAATCCGCCCCGGGCGACCTTTCGGCCCCGACCCAGATCACTGTCGCCGATAACCCTCAGTCTCTTGCTCGCGTGCAGGGCTTGCCCGACCTTTCGGCCAAGACCAATCCGCAGAAATACCTGATCGAAACCAACCCGGTGCTGACCGACCTCAAGCAGTTCATGAGTTCGGACTACCTGCTGTCCAACCTGGGTTACAACCCGGACACCAGCGCCAAGCGCCTGGGCGACGGCTTCTATGAGCAGAGACTGATCCAGCAGGCCGTGGCTGCCCGTACGGGGCAACGTTTCATCGACGGCCAGACCTCTGACGACGCCCAGTTCAAATACCTGATGGATAACGCCATCAGCAGCCAAAAGCAGCTCAACCTCAGCTACGGTGTCAGCCTCACCAATGAGCAGGTCGCAGCCCTGACCCACGACATCGTCTGGATGGAAAAGCAGGTGGTCAATGGTCAAGAGGTCATGGTGCCGGTGCTCTACCTGGCCCAGGCCAACAACCGCTTGGCCCCTAATGGCGCGTTGATCGAGGGCAACGATGTCGCCCTGATTGCCGGCCAGGACTTGAGCAATAGCGGCACCCTGCATGCCAACAACACCTTGTCGGCGGCTGCGGGCAACGATTTGGTCAACAGCGGGTTGACCCAGGCCTATGCCCGGCTGGACCTGCTAGCCGGCAACAATCTGACTAACACGGCCGGAGGCATCATCGCCGGACGGGACGTGACGTTGACTGCGGTCAACGGCGATGTGCTCAACGACCGTCCGGTGACGACTTCCGCTGCCTCCGACGGCTACAGAACTACCAGCCGCGGGTATGCCGACACCGCCGCGCGCATCGAGGCCGCCAACGACCTCACCGTCAAGGCCGGTCGTGACGTCAATAACGCGGGCAGCGTGCTGCAAGCCGGTCGCGATACCAGCATCACGGCAGGGCGTGATGTAAACCTGCTGGCGGTGCAGACCGATAACAAATTCACCAGCGGCAAGAGCTTCCTCACTGACAGCGTCACGCAGTTGACCGACTTTGTTACCGCCGGTCGCGACCTCTCGGTCAGCGCGGGGCGTGATCTCTCGGCCATTGCCAGTCAGATCGGTGCTTCCCGTGATGTCACTCTGTCTGCCAAGGAAAACCTGGTGCTGGCTTCGGCAGCCAGTGAGAGTCACTCCTACTTCAAGGGTGGCAGTAAGACCATACAGAAGGATCATGTCGCCCAGATGGCGACCAGCGTCAGTGCGGGGGGGGATGTCCGGCTTAGCGCGGGTCAGGACATGACGGTTGTTTCCAGCAACGTCACTGCCGGGAATGAAGCTGACCTAGTGGCTGGCGGAAAACTCAATGTACTGGCCGCGCAGAACACCGATTACTCGCTGTACGACAAGAAGGGAGGCGGTGGCTTTTTGAGCAGTAGCAGCTCCCGACATGACGAGGTCACCCAGGTCACCAACGTCGGCAGTGAGATCAAGGCTGGAGGTGATATCGCTCTGATCAGTGGCGGCGATCAGCGTTACCAGGTCGCCAAGCTGGACAGCAACAAGGACCTGACCTTGCAGAGTGGCGGAACCATCACCTTCGAAGGGGTGAAGGATCTGCACAAGGAGGACCACGCCAAGAGTGACAGCAGCTTTGCCTGGACCAGCATGAGCGGTAACGGCAGCACCGACGAAACCCTGAAGCAGACCGAGATGTCGGCCAAGGGGCAGTTGGTCATCAAGGCGGTCGATGGGCTGCATATCGACGTCAAGCAGGTCAATGAACAGACGGTGAGCCAGGCCATCGATGCGATGGTCCAGGCCGACCCGCAACTGGCCTGGCTCAAGGATGCCGAGAAGCGCGGAGACGTCGACTGGCGGCAGATCAAAGAACTGCACGATTCCTACAGCTACAGCCATTCCAGCCTTGGGCAAGGCGCGATGCTGGTGATCATCATCATTGTCTCGGTGCTGACGGCGGGTGCGGCATCTGGACTTGCTGGGAGTGCGGCGGGAGCTACCGCCGGTTCTGGCTCTGCAATGGCCGCTGCTGGAACAGCAACAGTGACTTCCACCGCTGGTGTAGTGACCACGACAACGGTTGCCGCTGGGTGGGGGAATATTGCTGCTACCGCAGTGATGACCTCCATGGCTAGCACCGGGGCCGTCAGCCTCATCAATAACCAAGGCAATCTGGGCGCCGCGCTACAAGATACATTTAGCAGCAATAGCCTAAAAAATGCCGCGATAGGCGGGCTGACGGCTGGCGCCTTGAGCTACGCCGACAGTACCTGGTTCAAGCCGGCAGAAGGTGCAACGAACGGTGGCTCACAGGTCACGACATTAGGACCGGTCCAGAACCCGGGTTACTCCAGCCAGATGTTGAACTGGAGCAACGCGGCTGATACGGTTTTGCGCAGCGGAGCGCATGCCGTGATCAGCAGCGGAATCTCCACGGCCATCAATGGCGGCAGCTTTGGCAGCAACCTGGGTAGCGCGTTGGTCAACGAGGGCATCGATCTTGCCGCTGCGGCCGGTAACAAGGAGGTGGGTGATCTGGCCCACGACCTGAATGCAGATCCGGGTACCGCGAAGACAATAATGCTCCACGCCATGTTGGGTGGGCTGATCTCGGTGGCCAAGGGACATGACTTCACCAGTGGGGCGATTGCGGGCGGCGTTGCTGAAGGGCTGACACCTATTGCCAACGGGCTGTTGGCGCAATACGTCAGCGATAAATTTGCAGCCGGCGACCTGAGCGAGCAGGGGAGTCAGGATAAGATTGCGACTGCCCAGATTATCGGGCTGCTTTCCGCGTCTTTGGCCGGTGGCGATGCTGCCACGGGGAGCATGATTGGTGGGACTGGGGAGAAGTACAACGCACAAGGGCATTTCGGTCATAACGGCGAAGCCGAAGAGTTTGACGCTGAAATAAGAAGGGGGCTGGGTGAGCCCCTTACTGAGCAAGAGAAAGCGGACGAAGGTGATAACACTCTGCACATCGATCCAGGCCTCAGTCCGGGGATTGGGCTCTCGTTTGGTGGTTCAAAAGCAACGGCTAACGCTGCCACAGGAAGCGTAGCGCCTCGATTGAATGTCGATCTTCCACCTAGTAGTTTCTCGATATCAGATTGGACAGGTTACCCAGCGGGCGTCCCGAAGCCGCAAGGGCCATTCAGATTACTGGAGGGGGAGGAGTATAATGCCGCTAGAAATGCCGCTAACAAAGCCAACAGCAGCATCCGCCGAGAGCAAGGGCTTGTCGGTCAGCCGGTGGATGTGCATGAAACTAATCCAGTGAAATTTGGTGGCAGTCCGACCGATCCTGGCAACAAAATTATTTTGCCTCGTGATGTTCACCGACAGCAGGTAACACCGTGGTGGAACCAATTGCAGAAAGATCTAGGGAGATAGCAATGAAATATAATCTGACAGAGGGGCAGTTCAATGCTCCGGCTGAATCCGGGACTGTTGATGGTCTGTCGACATGCTTAGGTATCGCACTTCCTAAGAATTATATCGACTTCCTCAAGGAGCATAATGGTGGTGAGGGCTTCATAGGTGATAATTACATTATCTTTTGGAAGGCTGAGGAGTTGGTGGACTTCAATCGAGAATATGAGGTCGAAACATATGCCCCTGGCATTTTCTTGTTTGCTTCCAGCGGAGGAGGAGAAGGATATGGCTTCGATACCAGCGATCCATCTATGCCAATAGTGCGAATCCCATTTATAGGTATGGATCGGCAGTATATTGATGTGGTAGCCCATGACCTCCCTGAGCTGTTTGCTCGGTTGGAGAACTTAAATGAGTAAGCAAGTACGCCCAAAGGGCATGGAGTTATTCGAGATTACACCGGTCATTGTAGGTGGCGATTCAACCAGTCCTGAGAACAAAACCTGGTTGACGAGGCAACAGCATTTTGAAGCGGTGCGCTATTGGAATCGGGTTGTCAGTAATCTACGTAAGGAGCAGCGCTAGCTGGTCTCAAATCAAGGTTAAGTAAGAAAAGGGGAGAGATTTATTTTTTAGGGCTGCTGACAGGTAACGCTCGTTTTGTTGGTAAGTTCAAGGGTGGTTGGTTTGCGTATAGAGTGACTACTTTGGTAAGCGCCCCGCCGGCTATGTCTGAAAATAAATCTATCCGTTTTTTGCACTTACTCATAGCGAAGCGCCATTTGGTCGAGCCATTGCAGCCGCCGATCCAGCTCGATACTCGGCTTGGCTTTGATCATGCGCTCTAAGACCTTGGGTACTCCGAAAAGACTATTAGTGCAGCCCGGTCCGAATAGCTTCCAAAGCAAAGTCAAAGTCTCACTAGGGAACTTCTCAGGCACTTCAGACGACTCGATCGCATAGAGGCTGCCATGGCCTTGCAGATGTGTTAGATAAGGTAGCAATTGATTTAGAGCCTCAGGAAACGCATCTGCCGATGCGATCGCAAGCTCTGCGAAATGTCGCGTCAGTTCCTTCTCGCACAACTCGCGGTCACGCGACCACCTGGCTAGTAAAGGACCTATGCTGGTACGCCATGCCTCAGCCGGGCCGCCCTCAATCTCATGAATCCATTGTGTGAGTACGCTGACAGCCCCCTCACGCAAAGCAGGAGGACCTTTTTTGAGCGCCAAATCCGTTTGTTCAAGTGAGATGCCCCAATGTTCGGCATCGTGTTCTCGACGAATGATCGATAAGGCCGGATACATAATTTTAGCGGCTGCTGTCCGCGCGCTTCGATCGCGGCCTCCAACTTCTGTAACACCCTGCAAAATGTGCCTACAGAATACCCGCGACGTTGTAGAAGACAGGTGTGCCATATTGACCAGCACCGAGCGCAGCGCCGCTGCCTCGACAGATTCGCCACTGAGTGCAGCGTCGAGTAACTCGGCCACAGTCTGTCCATCGATGGATAGAACAAAAGCAGCGTCCCGTATCAGGACTGCGCGCGCAAACATGCCTTGACGGCCCTCTGTTGAGGCTGCATGAGCGATATTCTTCAGCAAATCAGACCTAATCGGCTCGCCCGCCTGGCGGCACCATTCAATGTCAGCCAGCACCGCTTGAGTGAGCCGCCCGGCCGGCGAATTAATCGCATCGTCAACAAGTTCGCGGCTCGCATCGAAAGGTTCGATATCGTGAGCTACGGCAATGGCAAACAACCGTGGCCACCAATCCGCGATTGTCAGCGCCAATTGCCGAGGGGTACTGAAGTAAAGGTCTGCTAAGCGGTCGATGATGGGCTTTAAAAAGATTTCGTTCGCAGGTTTAATCACCTCGAAAATGCTGATGACAAGTTTGCTGCGGCTTTCATCAGGGGCTCCTTGCGGAAACGAAAGAGAACTGATGAGAGCGCCCCATAGTGGGGCGTTTGAAGCATCTAGCTCTGCTTGGGCAAGGGTGTCGAATGCTCCACTCGGATCAGTCCTGCAATAGACACTCCAACCCAGTTGCTTTCTTATATCAGGGCTATGGATGACTTGGCGGGCCACCTCCAGCCTTTCACCATCTCCCGCGTCGATGATTGGCTGGGCGTCTCCGATAACTGCCTGGACGCCGTAACTATAGGATCCGAAGAAATCCCGCTCTTCCACGTCTCGATCTAGATATTCCCGCGTCCTCTTGATAGCGGCTAACTCAGTGGAGCCGCGTCCCGACAGCATGCCAGCAATATTAAGCATGTTGAGTCGCAACCACACCTCAGAGTCGCGTGCATGAGCGCGCCAATCGGCCTGACCGTTTTCAATTGTGTAATGCCCGTAGTAGGCATGTCCCTCGGTGAGAATGCGCTGCTCGACTTGGGCAACCAGATTCGAATCAGCGTCGGCCGCACGGTCGCGTAGTACAAGTGCGAGCTCGCGCCGGACATGCCAGAAGACATTCAGTGGGAGCTCTGCTAGCCCAGCGATTGCCTCATCCCCTGTAAAAAGCGCCTTGTTACGCAGCGCGTGCAACCATAGCCTGCACCCCAAGAACCCGGACATGTTACGCCACGTCGTTACCAATGAACGGGTTGTCGCTTTATCCAGCTGAGTGGCTGCGGGAAGTAAGCGCGCAAGAAGCTGGACGAGAAAGACCGGTCCTTCATGATGATCATTCTGTACGTGCGGCTCCACAGACGGCACCGAGTAGTCGTTTTTATCGAAATATTCGTCGATCGCATCCAGGTCGACAGATACTCCAACAACTTCCTGAAGCTTTGCCGTAGCGATTGCGATGATCTCATGCGCTTGCGGCACTTCGACAAGAGCGTCAACCAGTTCGGCAGCTTCGCCTTGCCCCCGGACTATCCAGCGAGACCCAAATAGATCGGCGAGACGATTGGGAGAGCAGCCCTCAGACAATTCTCGAGCTGTCAGTTTGAATACAGGGGTGATCAATCCTACAGCGTGATGAAGATCCTTATTCAGTACAACGGAACTGCGAAGGATCTTCAGCGTGGCATAGAAGTGAAGATCTAAGTCCATGCTAAAGCTCTGCTGACTGGCCGCAAGGAGGCGCCAGGCTCGGTGCCACAAATCTGGTAAATCTTTGCTCTGCTCAACATTCCTAGCAAGCGCGTCGGAAAATTGCTTGCCGAACTGTTCCGACCATTTGATGGCAAGCCTGAAGCTATCTACCGACTGTAGGTTTCGGGCAATCCAGGCAGCAAGGATCCAAGCCGCATCTTGGTCACTCCAAACCTTGCGCTCGACCAGAAAGCCAAACCAAGCGGCATCCTGAATCATCCTGATTACAACCGGCCACAGGTCCCGGCGGCCTTGAAGTAGCCACAAGATGCGATCAAGTTCGGCTGGGTCAACCGCATTGAAGCTTTTGACCAGGATCGTTTCAGCCCAGACATGGCGAGTTGTTCGTGGTCGCACAACGAGCTCGGCAAGTTGATCAAGGTCACGCCACAGCGCGCTGTGATCTTGGTTGCCATTCGCAGTATCAGTAGTGACTTCGTACGCAATCGGTTGGACTGCCAGTGCGCTCCAACGAACGTCGGGTAACCCCCGCGCCTTGACCGGATCTAACGCATAGACAGGGAGCACGTCAGGGAATCGCTGCCGATCAGCTTCGAGAACATTCAGGAAATAGCGGACCGGTGCATCGCCGGCGCTATAGCCAACGAGAACAACGGTCTTGCAGCGACACAGATCGAACAAAAAGCGAGATGCCCAGCCTGAGCGCATGTAGGCATCACCATAGTCCGCGCTAGTTACGACGAGCGGCGTCTGTTTTAGGCCGATCTGTTCGTCGGCGATACGGCCATGGAGATGAATGATTCCGCCGAACTCTGTACTACCAGGCGATGGAAGGTCTTGGCCAGCAAAGCTGAGCGCCTGCGCTCGCTTGATACCCTCTACATCCAGCAATGCCTTCTCAAGCATTGTGTCAAAGTTGGTTGTGATGATAGTCGGCTGGTTATCAAGGCTGCGCGATAGCCTGAGAATGGTGTGGTGGTGAGCCAAATCAGCGTCTTCCGAACGCTCTCGCAGTATGGTCACTACTGCTCGGGTCACATCGCCTGGATCGACAGTCCGGCGACTTAACGACCCCAGAACCTCTTCGAATCGATAATTTGCAAACGACTCGCTCTCAGATGCATTTTTTTCCAAGCCAAGTCGGTCAACGCACTCTTCAACTAATCCTGCAAACATCGGCAACTGCGGTGCGCTGATACCCGCACCACATAGAAAAACCACGTCACCGGTAAGCAAGGCATCGACCAACTGCTCCGGAAATGCTGGACCTTCGTTCGAAAAGCGAAGACTCAAGATGGTGCACTCTTATTCAGAAAAAATAATGCTGCTTGGGGCGTGCTCCCAAACTGACTTGAGAAAGGGCGCACGGTATTAGCAGCGTTTGCGGAGCGATTTTCATCGTTCGGATCACTGTGTGTACAGCAGACGCCCCTCGTTCTTTGAAGTCAATGTGTAGAGGTCTTACGTCCAAGGGAGGGCTTGGGTCCTATAACAACATAGCCTATTTGAGGCCAGGCAGCGGTTGAGTTTCCACAACGCGGGCAACTGACCGGGACGAGTCGTTTTGTCTACGAAGTCGAGCTCATCGTAGGGCTTCGAAGAGGCTGCTTTTTGTGCCCCAGGTACAGTCCAGCAGCCCTCAATCAACACGCGAAATAGCCTTCTGAAAAAACTCATATTTCCCACATGCTTCAGGCATGGGAGAATATTGCGTGCGCCAAACGCCGGGGCTACTGTTCACGCGTCGCTGCAAATTCAGCGACTCGGGTTTTGCAGCCCGGATCGAAAAGGCGCACAGCGCCGCGTATGCGGCATTTTTATGCTCGTGTTATGGCGAGCTGTGCGCAGGAGGCTTCGGCCTGCCGGTTCCTTTTCCCGGTCTGCAAACCTGTGTACGGCTCGCCACCTTTCGTTTTGCAGCGTGGGTGACGAACTTCCATTTATGAAAAGGAGCGTCACCATGGCTAAGAAAATTACCCCCGATCCGCCTGGCATTCACAAAAGCCTCAGCACCGCCGACAAAGGCCTGTATCTGCGCAAACTCTCTGATACCGCTTCCAACGAGCCTGAGCCGGCCCCAGCCAATACACCTCGTTTGCTCGACACCCTCGCGTTCACTTGCTCCAAACCAGTCACCCCCGAAGCCCCATACAAACCCACACTGTTTGCCATCCAACCGGGCGTCAACGCTCAGGACGCACTGACCTACGTTTCCAATCTGCTCGAAACGGCGGAACTCAATGGCGACGAAATCAGCCTGCATACCAACCCGGTCGAGCGGGCGTTGTTCTGGGGCATGCTACATTCGGTGGAGGTGGCGCGTGCGGTGGTAGATGCTTTGCTTGAGGGCGCGCGCCCGTCCAATCAGCTATCCCCTGTAGTGGACAACCCTCCGATTGATTGAGGTAGTAAGTAAATAAATCCCGTTTCTCCACTCAGAGAGATCAAGCGCTTGGCCGCTTGATCTCTTTTCCGTTTAAGGGCTGCGCAAGACGTAATAGCATCGTGGCTTTGCTGAAGTCCAATCCCCAAGTCATCGCGCCATCCTGACAGTCCGGAGAGGCGCGAGCCTGGCTGCCTTCCTTGTATTTGATAATTGACGTAGTCTTCGGAGAGTTTTCAACTCTGAATTAGACCGGCTGAATGACCGGCGCCGACCTGCGGGTGAGCCGCAGGCCAGACAGCCCGGTCAAGATTGACTACAGACGATGAATCACTCTAAGGGAACTAGAACATGCCATCTGCCAAGAGCGTCATTGCCAGCAATCGAGATGCCTGGAACGCTTCTGCCGAGCACCACAGAAACAGTCGCGCCTGGAAGAGTCTTGTCGAGTCGGCTGACACGCCGGACTTTTCTTGTCTGGATGCAACCTTGACTGAGCAACTGCGTGAGGTAGGTCTCGCCGGCAAGGATGTCATTCAACTGGGCTGCAACAACGGTCGCGAGTCACTTTCGTTGTTTGCCTTGGGCGCACGATCCGTCGTGGGCGTGGACCAGGCCGCCGCGTTCCTTGATCAGGCACTTGAGCTGACTGCACGATCGCCACATACCCCGACATTCGTCGAAGCGGACGTGCATGAGCTACCCGCCAACCTTTACGAAGCTTTCGATGTCGCACTGATTACCATTGGGGTCCTGAATTGGATGCCGGACATCAAGGCCTTCTTCGTGCACGCGGCAAAGACCCTTAGGCCGGGTGGCACGATGGTGATCTACGAAACGCATCCCTTCCTGGAGATGCTGGACCCCGAATCTACCGATCCCTGGAGAGTTGCCAGCTCCTACTTCCAGACAGGGCCAGTGGTTGAAGACAAAGTCATCGTTTACGAAGGGCAGGCAGAGACCAACGGAGTGACTAGCTACTGGCACCCCCATGGTCTAGGCGAAATCATCACGGGCGCTATCCGTGCCGGTTTGCGCATCAGTCATTTATCTGAGTATCCGCACTCCAACAGGGAAGAGGCTTATGACCTCTATGAGCAAGGTTATTGGGACGTGCCGATGTGTTACATCCTGACGGCCATCAAGATCTAGCCCGGACCCGATAACCGCCTGATCAGCCTACAGGCAGGCACTCGGACAGCTCCCCGCGATACGCCAACAAAAAACAAGGATCCGTTCATGACGTTCAATCTCCCTCGCACCGCACTGGCGACCACCTTCGGCCTGGCGCTCGCCTACGGTTTCACCACCCCGGCCTGGAGCGCCGAACCTCACAAACAAATCCAGGCCGACGCCGAACAGTACAAGGCCGAGGCCTTGAAGCTGCTGGAGCGCCTGGTGAATATCGATTCGGGTTCCGGCTACGAGCCGGGCCTGACCCAGGTGCGCGATATCGCCGTCGATGAACTGAAAAAGCTCGGCGCCACCATCGAGTTGGTGCCCGATGCCAGCGCCCGCAACAGCCATGTGCTCGCCACCCTCAAGGGCAACGGCAAGGCCAGGATTCTGTTGATGGCGCATATGGACACGGTGTTCAAGGAAGGCTCGGCCAGCGAGCGCCCGTTTCATATCAAGGACGGCCGCGCCTATGGTCCCGGGGTGATGGATGACAAAGGCGGCATCGTCGCCGGGATCTATGCCCTCAAGGTGCTGAAGAACCAGGACTTCAAGGACTATGCGCAGATCACCTTCCTGCTGGACGCCAGCGAGGAAACCGGCTCGAACATCGCCTCCGAACTGATCAGGAAAACCGCCAAGGCCCACGACGTGACGCTGAATCTGGAACCCGGTCGTCCGGCCGACGGCCTGGTGGTCTGGCGCAAGGGCAGTGCCACCGCTGTCGTCGAGGTCAAGGGTAAGGCGGCCCATGCCGGTGTGGCCCCGGAGCTGGGGCGCAACGCGGCCATGGAGGCGGCCCATCAGATCCAGCAACTGAGCAAGCTGGGCGACGAGGAGAAGAAAACCACCATCAACTTCACCGTGCTCAAGGCCGGGGACCGGGTCAATGTGATCCCTGACCAGGCGACCGCCAAGGCCGATGTGCGGGCGGCGGTACCGGAGGAGTTCGATCGGATCGAGAAGGACCTGGAACGGGTCTCGGCCAACAAGCTGATACCGGAAACCGAGGTCAAGACCAGCCTGTTACGCGGCCTGCCGCCGATGCCGCAAACCGCCGAATCTGATGCATTGGTGGCCATCGCCCAGGGGATCTACGGCGAGCTGGGGCGCACGCTGACCATCGAGGGCAGTGGCGGGGCGGCGGATGCCAGCCTGTCGGCGGGCGTGGGTACGCCGACGCTGGACGGGTTCGGGATTGTCGGCGGCAATATCCATACCCCCGAGGAATACGCCGAGGTGGAAAGCGTGTCTCCCCGGATCTATCTGCTGAGCCGGATGATCATGGAGCTGACCAAGCGCTAGGGTTTGGTTTGTTCAGATCGTTCCAGCGAAGCCCGGAGCGATCTGAACAATGGGGCAGGGGGGGACGTGGCCTTACCTCAGTTCACCTGGGCATAGCGCTCAATAGGAGGGTATTCACGATGTTCCGCTTGCCACAGATCGTAATCTGCCTGAATGCTTAGCCAGAGACGCGCAGTACTGATCCCCGCGCGCTCCAATCTCACAGCAAGGTCCGGGCTGATGGGAGCATGACCATGGAGGGTTCTCGAGAGCGTTTCTCGAGCAAAGCCCAGGTGGCGAGCAAACTCGGTGATGGTGGTCCCCAGGCCAGGTATCACATCGTCGAGAAGGATCCCGCCAGGGTGAGGTGGATTGAACATGCCCATGAAGGACCTCCGTTCAGTGGTAGTCCAAGTAGTTGACCCATTCGATTTGACTCGAGCAAACCCATGATCCAGCCGAGCAGGAAGCGTTATCCATCGGACGCAGCCTTGATCCTGATGGAAATTTCTCTTTTCGAGGTCAGCCAATGGTAAATCGCGAGGTTGCCCAAGACAGTCGCATGGGCGAGTGAGACGTTCGGATGGGGAACCGAATAATAAGCAGCGTCCGGTGACCGCTAGCGTCAATCAACAAAAATAATCTTCGACACCAGCTCCGCACTGTTCTTGGCCTGCAGCTTCTTCATCAACCGGGCGCGGTGGACTTCCACGGTGCGGTGGGAAATTGCCAGTTTCCTGGCCACTTCCTTGCAGGTCAGGCCGTTGACGATATGCATCGACACTTCACGTTCGCGGGGGGTGAGGTCCACCGTGGCGTGGTGCGCCCGGTCCAGGCGCTCGAAGTGCCAGACCATCAGCTTGAACGGATCGCTCGGGGTCAGGGTATAGCCTTGCGACCGGGCCCAGAACACCTCGCCGTTCTTGTGCTGCATGAAGCGTTCATCGGAGTAGGAACCGCTCTTGCTGCACAGCAACCAGTTGCGACTGCGATTGCCGATGGTCTGGTAGTCCGCCTGGGATGGGTAGATCAGCAGGGTCAACTGCCCCAGCAGCTCTTCGCGCGGATAGCCGAACAGTTCCAGGAAGGCCTCGTTGCAGTCGAGCATCACGCGGTCGCCGGTGATCAACTGCGCTGCCGGTGACACCATGAACGCCAGGCGCTGAAGGTCTTTCAGTTGCTGCGTGAAGACGGTCATTGGCATCCTGCCTCGATAGAAATCCGGTATGGGCGATATCGCCCTCGGGTCGGCTACGTACCCAAGTACGTAATTGTACTAACTGGCGAGCGATCCCGGCGGTGCGCCATTGTAATCAATGCCTGATTCAAACCAAGAAGAAAATCACCATGATGCATGATTGCGTATCCATTGTTGCGGCCGGCCACTCGCCCTTTGGCCGTCTTGCCGGTTCCACCCTGGAAGATCTGATCGTTCAAGTGACCCGCCAGGCGCTGACGGACGCCGCGATAGAGGCTGCGGAAATCGATGCGCTGTTCCTCGGGCATTTCAATTCGGGCATGGTCCCGGACGGGTTTGCCTCCTCGTTGCTGCTGCAAGCCGACCCGGGGCTGCGTTTCAAGCCAGCCACCCGCTGTGAAAACGCCTGCGCCTCGGGCTCTGCGGCCATCCAGGCGGGGATCAACGCGATTCTCTCGGGTGCCGCCGAACTGGTGCTGGTGGTGGGCGCCGAGAAGATGACCGGCAACTCCACGGCCGAGGTCACCCGCGCCCTGGCCGGCGCCGGTTACCAGAACGATAGCGCGGAGGCCGGGCTCAGTTTCCCGCAACTGTTCAGCCTCGCCGCGCAGCAGTACCGCCAGCGCTACCACTGCCCCATGGCCTCCATGGCCGCCATCGCGGCGAAGAACCATGCCAACGCCATGGCCAATCCCCTGGCGCAGATGCACAAGGTGATGGATTTCGAACACTGCAACAATGTCTCCCAGAGCAATCCCTATGTCGCACCGTCGCTGCGCCTGACCGACTGTTCGCTGATCAGCGACGGTGCGTCGGCCATCGTGCTGGCCTCGGCCAGGCGCGCCCGGCAGTTTCGCCGTGAGGTACGGATCCGTTCGGTGGCCCAGGTCAACGATGTGCTGCCGATCGCGCAGCGCGACATCCTCGCCTTCGAAGGGCCGCAGCGCGCGATCCACTCGGCCCTGCGCGGCGCCAGTGTGACCCTGGGCGACCTGGGCTTTGCCGAGGTCCACGACTGTTTCACCATCGCCGAGCTGCTGATCTACGAAGCCATGGGCCTGGCGCCCCGGGGCGAGGGGCATCGGGCCCTGGACGACGGTACCGTGCGCCCGGGCGGTCGCCTGCCGGTGAACCTGTCCGGCGGACTCAAGGCCAAGGGCCATCCGGTGGGGGCGACCGGGGTCTCGATGCATGCCCTGGCCTTTGCGCAACTGACCGGCGAGCCCATCGGCCTGGCCGCGGCGAATCCCGAGTTCGGCCTGGTGTTCAACATGGGCGGCATGGCGGTCGCCAACTACGCCTCGGTCCTTCAGGCACGCAGGAGCTGAGCATGAATATCGCCAACTGGTTGGAAGATACCGGGCTGCGTTGCCCGGAGCAGCCGGCCTTGTTCGAGGGGCTGCGGCAGGTCGCCAACTATGGCACTTTTGTCGCCCTGGTCCGGCACCGGGCCGCGTACCTGGTCAACGAGCACGGCATTGTCCCCGGCGACCGCGTCGCGCTGTTCATGAAGAACTGCTGCGAATACCTCGAACTGCTCTACGCCATCTGGTGGGTCGGCGCTGTGGCCGTGCCGATCAACTGCAAGCTGCACCCCGTCGAGGTCAGCGGGATCGTCGACGACGCCCAGGCCCGGCTGATTTTCACCGATGGTGGCGAGGTGTTCGCCCCCGATATCCCGCTGCCAGGTTGCCGAGAGCTGGATCGGGAAGACATGGGCGCGTTCGAGTCGATCGCTTCGACAGCGCTGGCGACCCCTTGTTTGCGTCAGGCCGATGACCTGGCCTGGCTGTTCTACACCTCCGGCACCACCGGTCGCTCCAAGGGGGTGATGCTGAGCCACGGCAACCTGACGGCCATGTCGCAGGTTGCCGTGGCTC